>MCND01000195.1_pt1 | contig 26011 bp, 22 predicted proteins | sample 778211 | NCBI WGS metagenome assembly MCND01 (sample SAMN04296812, study PRJNA304217) | bioreactor metagenome | isolation source: activated sludge enriched with benzalkonium chloride | place: Turkey: Istanbul urban wastewater treatment plant
GATGTAGCCGTGGCCGCCAAACACCTGCTGGCCCAGCACGCAGCTGTCCAGGCCGTTGTCGGTGAAGAATGCCTTGGCCACCGGGGTCAGCAGCGCCACCAGGGCTTGGGCGTTGTGCCGCTCATGGGGCTGGTCGGCGAACTTGGCCAGGTCCAGCTGCTGGCCGACGTAGCTGGCGAAGGCCCGGCCGCCCTCGGTCATGGCCTTCATCGACAGCAGCATGCGCCGCACGTCCGGGTGGTTGATGATCGGGTCGGCGACCTTGTCCTTGGCCACCGGGCCCGACGGAGCGCGGCTCTGCAGGCGTTCGCGAGCGTAGGTCCGGGCGTTCTGGTAGGAGTTCTCGGCGCAGCCGATGCCCTGGATGCCGATGGACAGGCGCTCGTAGTTCATCATGGTGAACATCGCCGCCAGGCCCTTGTTGGCCTCGCCCACCAGGTAGCCGCTGGCGCCGTCGAAGTTCAGCACGCAGGTGGCCGAGCCCTTGATCCCCATCTTGTGCTCGATGGAACCGCAGCTCACGGCGTTGGCCTGGCCCAGGTTGCCGTTGGCGTCGACGTGGATCTTGGGTACCAGGAACAGCGAGATGCCCTTGGGCCCGGCCGGGGCATCCGGCAGCTTGGCCAGCACCAGGTGGATGATGTTCTCGGTCAGGTCCTGCTCGCCGCCGGTGATGAACATCTTGCTGCCGCTGATGCGGTAGCTGCCGTCGGCCTGGGGTTCGGCGCGGGTGCGGATGATCCCCAGGTCAGTGCCGGCGTGGGCCTCGGTCAGGCACATGGAGCCGGCCCAGCGGCCTTCGTACATCGCCGGCAGGTAGCGCGCCTTGAGTTCCTCGCTGGCGTGGGCGTCGATGGCCAGGCAGGCGCCGGAGCTCAGGGTCGAGTACAGGGCGAAGCTGGAGTTGGCGCCGTAGAGCATCTCCTCGAACTGCACCGCGAGCATCTTCGGCATGCCCATGCCGCCATAGGCCGGGTTGCCGCCCAGGCCGACCCAGCCCCCCTGGATATAGGTGGCGTAGGCCTCCTTGAAGCCTGCGGGGGTGCGCACCTGGCCGGCGTCCCAGGTGGCGCCTTCTTCGTCGCCGCTGCGGTTGAGCGGGGCCACCAGGGTGGCAGTGACCTTGGCGGCTTCCTCGAGGATCGCATCGGCGGTGTCGCCGTCCACGATGTCCGCCAGGGCCGGCAGCCGGGCCCAGAGCTTGGGGGCGTTGAACACTTCATGCAGGACGAAGCGCATGTCGCGCAGAGGAGCGTTGAATTCGGGCATTGCAGGAAACCTCGTGCAAGGGTGGAGGTTGCACGGCCGTGGCCGCGTGATTCAAAAGGGGCGGGCCCCGCGAACATGCCGGGGCAGCATGCGCGGGGATCTTGGGTTCAGGCTAGAGGTTTTTCGCCATGTCGCGCAGGACGAACTTCTGGATCTTGCCGGTGGAGGTCTTGGGCAACTGGCTGAAGACCACGGTGCGCGGCACCTTGAACCCCGCCAGGTGCTCGCGGCAGAAGGCGATGATCTGGGCTTCGCGCACGTCCTGGTGGTCGGCCTTGAGGGTGATGAAGGCGCAGGGCGTCTCGCCCCATTTTTCGTCGGGCCGGGCCACCACCGCCGCTTCCAGCACCGCCGGATGGCGATAGAGCACGCCTTCGAGCTCGATGGTGGAGATGTTCTCGCCTCCGGAAATGATGATGTCCTTGAGCCGGTCGCGGATCTCCACGTAGCCGTCCGGATGAGTCACGCCCAGGTCGCCGGTGTGGAACCAGCCGCCTTCGAAGGCTTCGGCGGTGGCGGTGGGGTTCTTCAGGTAGCCCTTCATCACCGTGTTGCCGCGCATGAAGATCTCGCCGATGGTCTGGCCGTCCCGGGGCGTGGGTTCCAGGGTCTTCGGGTCGGCCACCATCACCCCTTCCAGGGTCGGGTAGCGCACGCCCTGGCGCGCCTTGATCTGCGCCCGCTCTTCCAGGGGCAACGGGTCCCAGGCGGCGTGCCAGGCACACAGGGTCACCGGGCCATAGACCTCGGTCAGGCCGTAGACGTGGGTGACCTGGATGCCCATCTCTTCCACGGCGCCGATCACCTTGGCCGGTGGCGCGGCCCCGGCCACCATGGCCTTGACCGGGTGGTCGATGGCCGCCTTGGCCGATTCCGGCATGTTCACCAGGGCATTGAGCACGATGGGCGCGCCGCACAGGTGGCTGACCTGGTGTTCGCGGATCAGGTTGAGGATCTTCTGCGGGTCGACCCGGCGCAGGAATACGTGGACCCCGGCCAGGGCGGTGACGGTCCAGGGGTAGCACCAGCCGTTGCAGTGGAACATCGGCAGGGTCCACAGGTACACCGGGTGGTTGCCCATGGCCCAGGTCATCTGGTTGCCCAGGGCGTTGAGGTAGGCGCCGCGGTGGTGATAGACCACGCCCTTGGGATTGCCGGTGGTGCCGGAGGTGTAGTTCAGGGCGATGGCCTGCCACTCGTCATCCGGCCACTGCCAGGCGAACTCCGGGTCGCCCTCGGCGAGGAACGCCTCGTAGTCCAGGTCGCTGACCGGCTGGCCCTCGCCGTACTCCGGGTCGTCGAGGTCGATCACCAGCGGCGGGTGGTCGAGCATGGCCACGGCGGCCTGGATCACTGCATGGAACTCGCGGTCGGCGATCAGCACCTTGGCCTCGCCGTGGGCCAGCATGAAGGCGATGGCCTCGGCGTCCAGGCGCACGTTGAGGGCGTTGAGCACGGCGCCGATCATCGGTACGCCGAAATGCGCCTCGAGCATCGCCGGGATGTTGGGCAGCATCACCGCCACCGTGTCGTTCTTGCCGATTCCGCGGCCGGCCAGGGCCGAGGCCAGGCGCCGGCAGCGGCTGTAGGTCTGGGCCCAGGTGCGACGGATCGAACCATGGACCACCGCCGGGTAGTCCGGATAGACCGCGGCGGTACGCTCGATGAAGCTCAGGGGCGAAAGGGCGATGTGGTTGACGGCAGACGGCGCAAGGCCTTGCTCGTAGATGGACATGGTTCGGGCACCCGGTGGCTGATTGTTAGCTCTATTGACCGAGGCGCTCGTTGGCGCCTCGGTGACTTATCCGGAGACTTTTATATACTGTTTGCAGATTGATATGGAAGTAATACCTGAGTTGTATAGTATTAATACTATATTGATCGCCGATGATCCCTAAAGGTCCAACGATGATGCAAAGCTCCGCTCACTTGAGCCATTGGCTGCGCCTGCAGCGCGAAGGCCGCCTGCCAGATTCGCCCTGGCTGGGCCATGACCCGCAGCCCAGTGCGCTGCTGGATGCCGACGCCCGGGCGCTGGACCTGAACCCGGCGCTGCGCCAGTGGCTGGAGGGCGCGACAGGGGATGGGTTGGCGGCCTGGCTGCCGGTCAACCACCCGGCCCTGGTGCGGGCCTGCCTCGACCAGCAACGGCCGATCGAGGACGTCGAGGCCCAGTGCGGCGAGCGGATCCTGCTCTGGACCTTCATCCCCGACCCGTATCGCCAGCGGGTCCTGGCCCGGTGCCGCGAGGCCACCACCCAGGTGCAGGCCGAGCGCGAGTCGGCCAGGGCTCGGCGGCTGTATCGGCTGATCACCGAGAACACCACCGACCTGATTTCCCGGCACACCCCCGATGGCTGCTTCCTCGACGCCTCGCCTGCGTCCTGGACCCTGCTCGGCTACTGGCCCGAGGAGCTGCGCGGTATGCCCGCCCGCAGCCTGTTGCACAGCCGCGGGCTGGCCGGGCTGATGCAGCGCACCGGGGATGCCCTGGAGCAGGACGGCTACCACACCATGACCTATCGCATCCGCCATCGCGACGGCCACTACCTGTGGTTCGAGACCGCCTGCCGGGCGATCCGCGAGACCTACACCGGGGCGGTGGTGGAGGTGGTGGCGGTATCCCGGGACATCACCGCCCGGGTCCAGGCCGAGGAGAACAAGCGGCGCCTGGCCGAGGTGGTGGAGGCCAACCCCGATCCGGTGCTGTTCGTCCAGCCGGGCGGCAGTGTCACTTACCTCAACCCGGCCGCCCGGCGCGCCCTGGGCCTGGAGCCCGCGCAGGCGATGCCCGAGCTGGTGGCGATCCTCAGTCCGGCGGTGCTGCAAAGCCTGCAGCGAGAGGGCTGGGAATGCGCCGAGCGCACCGGGCGCTGGAGCATCGAGACTCGCTTGCAGCCGCCCTCGGGCGGTGAGTCGGTGGCGGTGTCGCTGATGCTCCTGGCGCACCGGGCGGCCAGCGGCGAGCGCTTCTATTCCCTGGTGGCCCATGACCAGAGCGAGCGCGAACTGCGCGAAGCCCAGCAGCGTCATCACCAGGACGAGCTGGCCCATACCGCGCGTTTGGTGACCCTGGGCGAGTTGGCCTCGGGCATTGCCCACGAGATCAACCAGCCGCTGGCGGCGGTGGTCAACTACGCCAACGCCAGCCAGCGCTATTTACAGGCGCTGGACACCCAGCCCCAGGCTGCGCAAAAGGTGGCCCAGGGCCTGGAGCGCATCGCCGAGCAGGCGACCCACGCCGCCGAGGTGATCAAGCGCCTGCGGGCGTTCCTGCGCAAGGGCGGGCGGCGGCTCCAGGCCCTGGACAGCGCCGAGGTGGCCCGGGAAACCGTGCGCCTGTGCGCCTGGGAAGCCCAGGCGTGCCAGGTGGTGATCGAGCTGCGCCTGGCGGATAATCTGCCGCCGGTCTACGCCGACCGGGTGCTGCTGGAACAGGTGCTGCTCAACCTCTTGCGCAACGCCATAGAGGCCAATCGCGAGGTCCATGCGCAACAGGCCTCGCAGATTGTGCTCCAGGCCATGGCCGGCGCCGAGGGTGGGGTCTGCATCAGCGTCAGCGACCAGGGCCCCGGGGTTTCTACCCAGCAGCTGGCGCAGTTGTTCACCCCGTTCTACACCAGCAAGGCCAATGGCCTGGGGCTGGGGCTGTCCATGAGCCGCAGCATCGTCGAGGGTTTCGGCGGCGACTTGCAGGCCCGGCCCCAGGCCCGGGGCCTGCGCATGGACTGCCATCTGCCGGCCACGGCGCCGCTTGAGACCGATCCATCCATTTCCCCGAATACAGGAGCAAGGCCATGACGAGTGCGACGCAGCAGTTGGTGTACGTGGTCGACGATGACCCGGCCATGCTCGACTCCACGGTCTGGCTGCTGGAGTCGGTGGGCCTGGCGGCCGTGCCCTTCACCAGCGGCCGCGAGTTCCTCGAGCATTGCGACCCGAGCCGCAACGCCTGTGTGCTGCTGGATGTGCGCATGCCCGGCATGGGCGGGTTGAATGTCCAGGAAGAGCTGCGCCAGCGGGAAATCGACCTGCCGCTGATCTTCGTCAGTGGCCATGCCGATGTGCCCATCGTGGTCCGCGCGTTCAAGGCCGGGGCGGCGGACTTCATCGAGAAGCCCTACAACGAGCAACTGCTGCTCGATAGCGTGCAGCAGGCGTTGAACCGTGCCGGCAGCCGCCAGCGCCAGGGCGCCGGGCAGGCCCGGGTGCTGGAGCGCCTGGAGAGCCTGACGCCACGGGAAAAGGATGTGCTGCTGCCGCTGGTGCAGGGCTATACCAATCGCGAGATCGCCGAGCAGTTGGGGGTCAGCATCAAGACCATCGACCTGTACCGCTCGCGGGTGATGAAGCGCATGCAGGCCGAGCATTTGCCGGAACTGGTGGGCATGGCCATCGCCGCCGGCCTGGTGGACCCGCTGCAATTGCGCTGAGGCCTGGCCTCAGGCCACGGCGCTGTGGCTTGGGCCTGTGCCCACCAGGCGTTCGATGGCGCCGCTGAGCAGGTTCTCCAGCAAGGCTTCGCGCTCGCGCTCGCCCAGGGGCTGTTCCTGGAACCAGCTGGGGGCGGTATTGAGCAGGTTGGCCACCGCATGGGCGGTGGCCCGGCGCGCGGCTTCCCCTTGCCCGGCAGGCGTGCCCAGCAGTTGCAGCAATTGCTGTTCGTAGCCTGCGCGCAATTGCTCGACGCGCAACTGCTGGTCGGGGTTCAGGCAGCCGCTGTCGCGCTCCACCAGGCGAAAGTGCCGGGGCAGTTCCCGGTGCAGTTTCAGGTGGGCGCGGATCAGCGCCACCAGGCAGCCGTCCTGGAGCTTGCGCCGCTGCAGGCGCTTGAGGGTGCCTTGCAGCTCATCGAAGAACTCCTCGATCAGGTCCAGCAACAGGTGCTGCTTGCTCGGGTAATGGTGATACAGCGAACCCGGCGTCAGCCCCAGGTGGCTGGCCAGCTCGCGCATGCCGACCTGGCCGAAGCCCTTGCTGGCGAACAGCTCCAGGGCCTTGTCGCGGCTTTGCGCGAAGCGCGAGCAGCGTTCAGCCATAGGCATGGAAGCCACGTCCGGTCTTGCGGCCCAGGTAGCCGGCGGCAACCATTTCCTTGAGCAGCGGGGCGGGGCGGTACTTGCTGTCGTTGAAGCCCTCGTAGAAGGCTTCGAGGATCGCCAGCAGGGTGTCCAGGCCGATCAGGTCGGCCAGGGCCAATGGGCCGATCGGCTGGTTGCAGCCCAGGCGCATGCCGGCGTCGATGTCCTCGGCGCTGGCCAGGCCTTCCTGGAACACCAGGATCGCCTCGTTGATCATCGGCACCAGGATGCGGTTGACCACGAAGCCCGGGCGGTTGCCGGCGGTGATCGCGGTCTTGCCCAGGCGCTGGGCCATGTCCAGGGCCAGGGCGTGGGTCGCATCGCTGGTCTGCAGGCCGCGGATCACCTCGATCAGGCCCATCACCGGCACCGGGTTGAAGAAGTGCAGGCCGATGAAGCGCTCCGGGGCGCTGACGCTGGCCGCCAGCTGGGTGATGGACAGCGACGAGGTGTTGGAGGCGATCACGCACTCGGGGCCGACCTGGGCAGCGATCTGCTGCAGCACCTTGAGCTTGAGTTCGAGGTTCTCGGTGGCGGCCTCGATCACCAGCTGGACATCCTTGAGCGTGGCGTAGTCGGTGCTGATGCGGATGCGTTCCAGGGTCGCGAGCTTCTGCCCATCGCTCAACTCGCCCTTGACCACCTGCCGGTCGAGGTTCTTGCCGATGGTGGCCAGGGCCTTTTCCAGGGCGGGCTGGGCGATGTCCAGCAGGGTCACGGCAAAGCCCGCCTGGGCGCAGACCTGGGCGATACCGTTGCCCATGGTGCCGGCGCCGATCACACCGATGTTCGCAAGATTCATCTTCAGCTCTTCCTTTGTTCGTTGCCTTCGCGGAGCATGGCGGCCATGCCTTGCACGGCCCATTGTCGAGCGCGAGTCTAGGGCCCCGCACAGGGGCGGACTATGCCGAAAGCGGTCAACCGTGCTGGCGTTTTTTGCCACAGCGTCCGTTCCGGGGGGACAGCCTTCACATGCGCGAAACCGATTCGGTCGCCGCCTATTACCTGCAGGTCATGACCCATGCCCTGCACCAGCGTCCGGCGCGCCTGGCGGCGGTGCTGGCCGAGGCCGGGATCGACCCTGCGCTGTTGCAACAGCCTCGGGCGCGGGTCTCCGGCAGCGCCTTTGCGGCGCTGTGGCTGATCCAGATCCGCGAGCTGCAGGACGAATTTTTCCAGCTCGATTCCCATGGCCTGCCGCCCGGGGCCTTCGCCCTGATCTGCCGGGGGTTGATCCAGGAGCCGAACCTGGAGAAGGCCCTGCGCCAGTGCCTGAACAACTTCAGCCTGTTTTTGCGGGACTTTGGCGGCACTCTCAGTGTGCGTGGCAAGCGCGCGGTGATCAGCCTCCACAGCCGCTGCCAGGAGCCGGGGCGCGGCCACTATGGCGAGGAAACCCTGCTGGTGCTGATCATCAGCCTGTTGTGCTGGTTGGGCGGACGGCGGATTCCCATCGATCGCGCGGAGTTTCGCCATGCCCGCCTCAGCCTCGACGACGACGCGCTGCTGTGGGGCAGCAACCTGACCTGGAACGCCGGACGCACCGAGATCGAATTCGCCAGCCGCTTGCTGCGCCTGCCGGTGGTCCAGGACCTGGCCTCGCTCAAGGTATTCCTGCGCAGCGCCCCGCAATGGCTGGTGATCCGTTTTCGCAACCAGCACGGCCTGACCACCCAGGTGCACCAGCGCCTGCGAAGCAGCCACTACAGCCAGTGGCCGACCCTGGAAGCCTTCGCCCAGGAGGTGCAGATGAGCCCCAGCACCCTGCGTCGGCGCCTGGAGCGCGAGGGGGGCTCCTACCAGGAGATCAAGGACGAGGTCCGCCGGAACGTCGCGGTGGACCTGTTGCGCCGCTCGGCGGCCAGCATCGGCGAGATCGCCGAATTGACCGGCTTCCAGGAGCCCAGCGCCTTCCACCGCGCTTTCAAGAAATGGACCGGCGAAAGCCCCGGGCGCTACCGCGCCCGTTTCAACCCAACCCTGTAGCCGCTGCCGCAGGCTGCGAACGGCTGCGTAGCAGGCGCGCGATCTTGAAGCCCCAGCAGGTCCGACGGGAGATCGCCAAGCAAGGCCCTGCGGGCCTTTGCGCAGCTTCGTGGGCTCAGCAGCGGCTACAGGGGTTATCCATTTGGGGCAGGGGCGCTTCTGCCGGGCATCTGGATGCCGTGTTGCTGCACCCGGCGATACAGGGTCGCGCGGGAGATGCCCAGGGCCTTGGCCGCCGCCAGGGGTTTCCAGCGGTGGCGCACCAGGGCGTCGAGCAGGGCCTGGCGCTCGGGACTGGTGCCGGTTTGTGGGGCGGGCAGAGGGCCTGGGGTGGTGGCGTCGCGCAGTGGCTCGGGCAGGTCCAGCAGTTGGATCACCGGCCCTTCGCATACCGCGCAGGCATAGCGCAGCACGTGGCGCAGCTGGCGCACGTTGCCCGGCCAGCGATAGCCCAGCAGGCACTCCAGGGCGGCGTCGCCCAGTTGCAGGGGCGTGCCGCAACGCTGGGACTCTTCTTCAACGATCTTGGTGATCAACGCCAGGCGGTCGCTGCGCTCGCGCAAGGGCGGTAGCTGGAAGCGCGCGCCGCCCAGGCGGAAATACAGGTCCTCGCGAAAGCTGCCATCGGCCACCAGCGCTTCCAGGTCGCGGTGGGTGGCGCAGATCACCTGGATGTCCACCGCCTGGCGCCGCGCGGCGCCCAGCGGCGCCACCTCGCCCTCGGCCAGTACCCGCAGCAGGCGGGTCTGCAAGGCCAGGGGCATGTCGCCGATCTCATCCAGGAACAGGGTGCCGCCGTCGGCCTGTTGCAGCAGGCCCTGCATGCCCTTGCTGGAGGCTCCGGTGAAGGCCCCGGCGACATAACCGAACAGTTCGCTCTCGATCAGGTTTTCCGGAATCGCCGCGCAGTTCAGGGCCACGAACGGCCGCTCGCGACGCTGGCTGGCCTGGTGCAACTGGCGGGCGAAGACTTCCTTACCGCTGCCGGTTTCGCCCTGGACCAGCACCGGCAGGTGGCGATCCTTGACCCGCACCGCCAGGCGCAGGCTCTGCTCCACCCTGGGGTCCAGCGCCTGCCCGGCCAGTTGCAGCCGTGGCCGGCTGGCCGGCCTGCGCGGCGCTTGCAGGCGACCGTGCAGCTCGCCATCCAGGGGCCACAGCGCCTGGTCCCTGGCGCGCTGCAGCAACCGGGTGTCGAACACCTGGGCGATGTGCCGGGGCAACTGGCCGTGGCGGCGCAGCAGGTAGGCCCGGGCGGCGGGGTTCAGCGCTTGCAGGCAACCGTCGTCGTCCCAGGCCAGCAGGAAGTCCGGCTGGCTGTCGACATAACCCGGGCTGGCGTGGGCCCGCAGGACCCAGTAGCCCTGGGCGCTGCTCATGAAGAACGCCTGCTCGATCGCCCGCGCGCTCTGTACCACCAACTGGCGGATCAGGTGCTGGGAACGGCGATCGTCCGGCGAGCGCACCGCCGAGACGTCCAGCACCCCCAGCAGTTCACCCTGGGGGTCGAACACCGGGGCCGCGGAGCAGGTCAGGCCGATGAAGGCGGCGCGAAAGTGATCGCGCTTGTGCACCGTCACCGCAGCGCCGCTGGTGAGCACCGCCGCCACGCCGCAGGTACCTTCCTCGCCCTCCGACCAGCAGGTGCCCAGGTACAGGCCGGCCTTGCGGCAATCGTTGCGGATGGCGGACTCGACCCGGTAGTCGATGGTGCGGCCCTGGGCGTCGGTGAGCAGCACGCAGTAGTCGGCATCGCGCACCTGGCCATGCAGGCGCGCCACTTCTTCGCTGGCGATGCGCAGGAACAGCTCCGAGCGCTCGCGGCACTGCTTGAGCAGGTCTTCGGAGAGGATGCGTGGCCCCTGCAGCGAGGCGGGGTCCAGGTGGTGCTGCTCCATGGAGCGGCGCCAGGAGTCGAGGATCAGGTTCGGTACCGGCGCCTGGGGCAGGTGCGCGGCGTTCTTCAAGACCCGGCTGACGCAGTCGACATGGGCGCGGGAATGGGCGGAAAGCATGACAGGCCTCCGGTTACAGCTTCTTATCGTTGTGGGCGCATTAAGCGCCGATCCGCGCCTGCGGACAAGCACCGGCTGGCCCGGCGGCGAGGTTGAGACGCAACGTCTCAAGGTCTCACCTCTGCCCCGTGCAACCTGACATGCAACGTCTCACCGGCGCTGCCGGGCAAGGTGCCGAGGCCTGCGTGCCAGGCGCTCTGCGGCGGGCTTTTGCGCAAGATTTTCGACAACTGGCACCGGCCTTGCTCTGGCCCTTGGCAACCCGCCGCAGGCTTACCACGGCGGCGGGCCCATCCAAGAACAAGAACGAGGTATGCCATGCACTGTCCTGGCCGTGAACTGCCTGTGGTGAGCTTATGAGCCGCCGCCCGTTGAGTGTCGGCATCATCGCCAACCCGGCCTCGGGCCGCGATGTGCGCCGCCTGACCGCCAATGCCGGGCTGTTTTCCAGTACCGACAAGGTCTGGGTGATCCAGCGCCTGCTGGCGGCCTTCGGCGCCACGGGTATCGAGCGGGTGCTGATGCCCACCGACATGACCGGCATGGCCGCCGCAGTGCAGAAGAACAGCCGCAGCCGCCAGGCCCGCGAGCAGCACTGGCCGGAGCTGGAGTTCCTCGACCTGACCCTGCGCCAGAGCGTCGAGGACACCCGCCAGGCTGCGCGCTGGATGGCCGAGCGCGGGGTGGCGCTGATCGCCGTGCTCGGTGGCGACGGCACCCACAAGGCGGTAGCCGCCGAGGTCGGCGATATCCCGCTGCTGACCCTGTCCACCGGCACCAACAACGCCTTTCCGGAACTGCGCGAAGCCACCAGCGCCGGCCTGGCCGGCGGGCTCTACGCCAGTGGCCGGGTGAGTGGCGAGATCGCCCTGCGGCGCAACAAGCGGCTGCTGGTGCGCGAGCCGGCCCGCGGCCTGTGCGAAGTGGCCCTGGTGGACGTGGCGGTGTCGCCCCTGGCCTTCATCGGGGCCCGGGCCATCAGCCGCGCCAGCGACCTGGCCGAGGTCTTTGTGACCTTCGCCGAGCCACAGTCCATCGGTATTTCCGCGCTCTGCGGGTTGTGGCTGCCGGTGACCCGGCAACAGCCCCACGGCGCCTGGATGCGCCTGGCACCAGGTTCGCCCGAGGCGCTGCTGGTGCCCCTGGCCCCGGGGCTGTTGCAAGGCTGCGGGGTGCTGGAGGCCGGCTACCTGCAACCGGGCCAGCCCCAGCCCCTGTGCCTGGGCGCCGGCACCCTGGCCCTGGATGGCGAGCGCGAGATCGAGTTCAACCCCGGCGACCGGCCCACGGTCACCCTGGATGCCGGCGGCCCGCTGAGCATCGACGTCAATGCGGTCCTGGAACATGCGGCGCGCCAGCGCCTGTTGGCCATCGACCGCAGTCACCGGCAACACCCCATGAACCTTCAGCCTGAAGACACCCCTGGAGAATAAAAATGTCGACACCCCTGAACGCTGACCAACTGCTGCACGCCTACCGGGTGATGCGCACCATCCGCGCTTTCGAAGAGCGCCTGCATGTGGAGTTCGCCACGGGCGAGATCCCCGGTTTCGTCCACCTCTACGCCGGCGAGGAAGCCTCGGCCGCCGGGGTCATGGCCCACCTGCGCGATGACGATTGCATCGCCTCCAACCATCGCGGCCACGGCCATTGCATCGCCAAGGGCGTGGATGTCTACGGGATGATGGCCGAGATCTACGGCAAGAAGACCGGGGTCTGCCAGGGCAAGGGCGGCTCCATGCACATCGCCGATTTCGAGAAGGGCATGCTCGGCGCCAACGGCATCGTCGGTGCCGGTGCGCCGCTGGTGGTGGGCGCGGCCCTGGCGGCCCGGCTGCAAGGCAGCGACGGCGTGTCGGTGGTGTTCTTCGGCGACGGCGGTTCCAACGAGGGCGCGGTGTTCGAGGCCATGAACATGGCCTCGGTGTGGAACCTGCCGTGCCTGTTCATCGCCGAGAACAACGGCTATGCCGAGGCCACCGCTTCGAACTGGTCGGTGGCTTGCGACCATATCGCCGACCGCGCCGCAGGTTTCGGCATGCCCGGGGTGACGGTGGACGGCTTCGACTTCTTCGCCGTGCATGAAGCCGCCGGCGCCGCCGTGGAACGGGCCCGGGCCGGGGAGGGACCGTCGCTGATCGAGGTCAAGCTGACCCGCTACTACGGCCACTTCGAGGGCGATGCCCAGACCTACCGCGCCCCGGACGAGGTCAAGCACTACCGCGAGCACAACGACTGCCTGATGCAGTTTCGCCAGCGCACCACTCGCTCGGGCCTGGTACAGGCCAGCCAGCTGGACGGCATCGATGCCCAGGTGCAAGCACTGATCGAAGACGCGGTGCGCAAGGCCAAGAGCGATCCCAAGCCGAGCCCGGCGGACCTGCTCAGCGACGTGTACGTCGCCTATCCCTGAGAACCTGCTCACGATCTGCTGCGCTTAGCTCATGCGGCGTTAAAAATGGCGGAGTGTCGCTCGCTAGATCGTGAACAGGTTCTAAAGCCATCTCCAAGAACAACAAGAGACCATCATCATGGCGAGAAAAATCAGTTACCAGCAGGCCATCAACGAAGCCCTGGCCCAGGAAATGCGCCGCGACCCCAGCGTGTTCATCATGGGCGAAGACGTGGCTGGCGGCGCCGGCGCCCCCGGCGACAACGATGCCTGGGGCGGCGTGCTGGGCGTCACCAAGGGCCTCTATCACCAGTTCCCCGGGCGGGTGCTGGACACCCCGTTGTCGGAAATCGGTTACGTCGGCGCCGCCGTGGGCGCGGCCACCCGGGGCGTGCGTCCGGTGTGCGAGCTGATGTTCGTCGACTTCGCCGGCTGCTGCCTGGACCAGATCCTCAACCAGGCGGCCAAGTTTCGCTACATGTTCGGCGGCAAGGCCCAGACCCCGCTGGTGATCCGCACCATGGTCGGCGCCGGCCTGCGCGCCGCGGCCCAGCATTCGCAGATGCTCACCTCGCTATGGACCCATATCCCCGGGTTGAAGGTGGTCTGCCCCTCGTCGCCCTACGACGCCAAGGGCTTGCTGATCCAGGCCATCCGCGACAACGACCCGGTGATCTTCTGCGAGCACAAGCTGCTCTACAGCCTGCAAGGCGAGGTGCCGGAGGAGTCCTATGCGATTCCCTTCGGCGAGGCCAACTTCCTGCGCGACGGCAATGACGTGACCCTGGTGTCCTACGGGCGCACGGTGAACACCGCGCTGGACGCGGCCCGCAACCTGGCTGGGCGTGGTATCGATTGCGAGGTCATCGACCTGCGCACCACCAGCCCGCTGGACGAGGACAGCATCCTGGAAAGCGTGGAGAAGACCGGGCGCCTGGTGGTGATCGACGAAGCCAACCCGCGTTGCTCCATGGCCACCGACATCTCGGCGCTGGTGGCGCAAAAAGCCTTCGCCTCTCTCAAGGCGCCGATCGAGATGGTCACCGCGCCCCATACCCCGGTGCCGTTCTCCGACGCCCTGGAAGACCTGTACATCCCCGACGCGGCGAAGATCGAGCAGGCCGTGCTGAACCTGATCGAGTGGAGCCGTCGATGAGCCAGATCCATACCCTGACCATGCCCAAGTGGGGCCTGTCGATGACCGAGGGCCGGGTCGATGCCTGGCTCAAGGAAGAAGGCCAGAGCATCAGCAAGGGCGATGAAGTGCTGGACGTGGAGACCGACAAGATCTCCAGCAGTGTCGAGGCGCCGTTCTCCGGCATCCTGCGTCGCCAGGTGGCGCGCCAGGACCAGACCCTGGCGGTGGGCGCGCTGCTGGGCATCGTGGTGGAGGGCGAGGCCAGCGACGCCGAGATCGACGCGGTGATCGAGCGCTTCCAGGCCAGCTTCGTACCGGGTGACAGCGCCGCCGAAGACAGCGGCCCGGCGCCGCAGAAGATCGAACTCGATGGCCGCCTGCTGCGCTATTTCGAGCGCGGGGAAGGCGGTACGCCGCTGGTGCTGGTGCACGGTTTCGGCGGCGACCTCAACAACTGGCTGTTCAACCATGAAGCCCTGGCCGCCGGGCGCCGGGTGATCGCCCTGGACCTGCCGGGCCACGGCGAGTCGGCCAAGGCCTTGCAGCGGGGCGACCTGGACGAGCTGAGCGAAGTGCTGCTGGCGCTGCTGGATCACCTGGACGTCGCCCAGGCACACCTGGTGGGGCATTCCATGGGCGGTGCGGTGTGCCTCGACACCGCGCGCCTGGCGCCGCACCGAGTGCGCTCCCTGACGTTGATCGGCAGTGCCGGCCTGGGCCATGAGATCAATGGCGACTACCTGCAAGGCTTCGTCGAGGCGGGCAATCGCAATGCGCTCAAACCGCAGTTGGTGCAGCTGTTCTCCAACCCCGAGCTGGTGAACCGACAGATGCTCGACGACATGCTCAAGTACAAGCGCCTGGAAGGGGTGCAGCAGGCCCTCGGGCAGCTGGCCGGCACGCTGTTTACCGACGGTCGCCAGCAGGCCGATCTGCGTTCGGTGGTGCAGGGCGGCGAGCAGCCGATGCTGGTGATCTGGGGCAGCGACGACCGGATCATCCCGGTGAACCACAGCGCCGATCTCAAGGCGCAGGTCGAGGTGCTGCCGGGGCAGGGGCACATGGTGCAGATGGAAAGCGCGGAGCAGGTCAACCGCCTGATCCTCGACTTCATCCAGCAGCACTGAGGTTCGCTGCGCCGGCCAGGGGGCCGTCGCAGCTCTACAACAATCAGGAGAAGCCACGATGAGCGTTTCCCTCAAGCCTGTTGCCAGCATGCGCGCCGCGGTCTGGCACGGCCGCCACGATATCCGTGTCGAAGATGTGCCCTTGCCCGAGGCGCCGCCTGCCGGCTGGGTGCAGATCCGCGTCGACTGGTGCGGCATTTGCGGTTCCGACCTGCATGAGTATGTGGCAGGTCCGGTGTTCATTCCGGTGCAGGCGCCGCACCCGCTGACCGGGATCAAGGGCCAGTGCATCCTCGGCCACGAGTTCTGTGGCGAGATCGTTGCCCTCGGCGCCGGGGTCCAGGGCTTCAGTGTTGGCCAGCCCGTGGCGGCGGACGCCTGCCAGCACTGCGGTACCTGTTATTACTGCACCCACGGGCTGTACAACATCTGCGAGAACCTGGCCTTCACCGGGCTGATGAACAACGGCGCCTTCGCTGAATTGGTGAACGTGCCGGCCAACCTGTTGTACGCCTTGCCGGCCAACTTTCCCGCCGAGGCCGGGGCGTTGATCGAGCCGCTGGCGGTGGGCATGCACGCGGTGAAAAAGGCTGGCAGCCTGCTGGGGCAGAACGTGGTGGTGGTCGGTGCCGGTACCATCGGCCTGTGCACCATCATGTGCGCCAAGGCCGCCGGCGCGGCCCAGGTGATCGCCCTGGAAATGTCCGGGGCGCGCAAGGCCAAGGCCCTGGAAGTGGGCGCCAGCCTGGTGCTCGATCCCAAGGAGTGCGATGCCCTGGCCGAGGTCAAGCGCCTGACCGGTGGCCTGGGGGCCGATGTCAGCTTCGAGTGCATCGGCAACAAGCACACCGCCAAGCTGGCCATCGACCTGGTGCGCAAGGCCGGCAAGTGCGTGCTGGTGGGCATTTTCGAAGAGCCCAGCGAGTTCAACTTCTTCGAACTGGTGGCCACCGAGAAGCAGGTGCTGGGAGCCCTGGCCTACAACGGTGAGTTCGCCGATGTGATCGCCTTCATCGCCGATGGCCGCCTGGATATCACGCCGCTGGTGACCGGGCGCATCCAGCTGGAGGACATCGTCGGCCAGGGCTTCGAGGAGCTGGTCAACAACAAGGAGCACAACGTCAAGATCATCGTTTCACCCAGTCGGCTCTAGCGCCCGACAGCGGGCGATTTGGCGATGGCCGGCCACGGCCATCGCACTTTTTTACCGTTTTGCGTTCTATGAGCAGGCCTGGCTGCGCCGATCCCCGCTGCAGCCCGTGAATGTCGACCCGGTGCCGATGGCCTACGCTCCCTCTTCTTGCATGATGCAAACCCCGTTTCCCACCTTGCTATTGGCAGGCCTGCTGATGCTCGGCGCCACTGGCTGCAGCCAGCAGCAGGGGCGTGATATCGCCAACCAGTTTCGCAATGGCAAGGCCGACGAGTTCTTCCAGACCAGCGTCGATCGCATGGCCACCATCGGCATGCGCGACAACCTGCAGAGCCTGTACCTGCTGATGGGCAAGCTGTACCTGCGCAACCCCAGCCAGTGGCGCAAGTCCGGGTATGCCGATGGCACCGCGGCGCAGCGGGAGATTCGCAATGCCATCGAACAGCGCCAGCCGCTGCCGGCCCTGGGCGATCGCCGGGACCTGGCGGCCCTGAGCTATTCCCTGAGCCCGGAGTTCCAGGGCGACCGGGTCGGCGCCTTCATCTACGCCATCGGCAGCATGCTGGTGACCGCCCATGGCGGGCGCACCGAGTTCTACATGACCGACACCCTGGACCCGCAATTCATCAGCAACGCCGCGCGCAATATCGAAAAAGCCACCTGGATGCTGGGCCAGCGCCAGGATACCAATGGGGTATTGCTGCTGTTCTCCAACGAGATCTCGGAGGAGGGCAGCAACCTGAGTTTCGCCGTGGAGTTCGGCAAGATCGTCGCACGCCTGGACCTGCTGACGCAGATCCTCGACGAGCGCTACCGGCGGGTGGGGCTCAATTATGCGCAGAGCCTGTTGCTGATGAACTTCCTGCCGGTGCAGTAGCGCCGTGGATATCGCCCTGGCGGCCCGTGCCGGGCCAAGCGCAGCGCGGCTGCGTACGGGCGCGTAGCGGCCGCAAAATCAGAGGGCGCGGTGCGCCAGGGACTGCGCGGAGGCAGGTTTGTGGGCCGTGCGCAGCCTCGCCAGCTCGACAGCGGCTACACGGCGGCTTTTACCACCGCCAGCTCGATCCGCCATCCCAGCATTCGCAATGCCTGTTCCACCTTCTCGATCTTCGAGCGGTGCAGCAGGTTCACCAGCCGGTCCACCTGGGGCCGGTTCACTCCCAGGCGCCTGGCCAGTTCCGCCTTGCTCACCCGCTGGTGGAGCATGGCGTTCCACAGCGCCACCTTGGCCACGCTCAGTGCGGGCAGGCGCACCAGCAGTTGTCCCGGTGTAGTGGGCGAGGGCAGGGGAATGGTCATGCGCTGCATGACATACAACGACAACGCCATTTCCAGGGTCACAACCGCATCGGCCAGCGCTTGTTCCAGCGTATCGCCGACGCAGGCCATTCCTGGCACATCGATACAACTGACCCGAGTACTGCCATCTTCCAGGTGCAAGGTCACAGGATATGCGTACATGGCTGCTCATCCTTCTATAGGGCCGGACTTCATTCCTTAAAGAAGCAATTGCAAGGGCAGGTTTACCCACCCCATCGCACTATAAAAACGATGCCAAGCGCCGTACAACGAACCCTGGCCGGGCAATGTTTAAACATTTATGTCCAAGGCTCTAGGTCGAAGGCTCCGAGGCTGTGGCAGGCAAACAACAGCCTGAAAACCTCAGCTGTCGACAGGGGCGTGCACGGTCGCGGCCCCGGGTTGGGCGAGTGTCAGGACATAGGCGCTGAACATGTCCGCCAGGCCGTCGGCGCGCTCGGTCATGGTGCTCTTCGTGTGGGGCTTGCCGGAGAAATCCCTGCCCACCGAACTCAGCGTGGAAAGGGTCAGCTCGCAGGCTGCGGCGCGGGTCGCTTCGCTGGCATCGGGCAGCAGCTGGAGCATGAAGCCGGTGAAGATCTGCCGTCCCGCCGCACGGGCTGCGCCAGCCTCGGGGGCATCGCGATACAGCGGCGCGGCCTCGTTCAAGGCACTGCGCAGCGGCGCCTCCTCGCACTCCGAGCGGATGAAGGCATGCACCAGGCTGCGCAGGCGCGCCAGGGGCGCTTGTGCCTGGTCGTCGAGGATCCGGCTCAACATCTGCCGGGTTTGCAGCCACTCATCGCTTTGCAGGCGGAACAGGATCGCCGCCTCGTTGGGAAAGTACTGGTACAGCGAACCGATGCTCACCCCGGCCTTTTCCGCGACCCGCGCGGTGGTGAAGCGCTTGGCGCCCTGTTGGGTCAAAACCTGAATGGCGGCCTGCAGAATCGCTGCTACCAGCTCGGTGGAGCGCGACTGCTGTGGCTGTTTGCGTGAGGAAATACGAGGGCTCTGGCGCTTGCTCATGGACAGCTCGGATGTGCCTGGGAATGCGAATAGCGGATGGGCCGAATCGCTCCCATCATGGTCGTGACCCAACATCTTAGACCCATCCGATGGAAGACCAGCATGACGACCCTCACCTGCGAGCCCCTGGCGGGCTTGATCGAACGCCTCTACACCCTGGCCCATGCCGCCACCAGCCCGGCCCTCGACAACTTGCCCCGGGAAGAACGCGAACGGCTGATGCACAGCAAGACTGACTACCTCGAGTTCTACGGATTGCTCAAGGACCTGTGGCTGCCGGTCTCGCGGGATACCGGCAAGCTCTTGTACCTGCTGGCACGCAATGCCAAGGCCAGGAGCATCGTCGAATTCGGCACCTCGTTCGGCCTGTCCACCCTGCACCTGGCGGCCGCCCTGCGCGACAACGGCGGCGGCGTGCTGATCGGCAGCGAGTTCGAAGCCTCGAAGGTCGCCATGGCCCGCGAGCACATGCTCGAGGCCGGTGTCGGCGACCTGGTGCAGATTCGCCAGGGCGACGCGCTGGTGACCTTGGCCGGCGACCTTCCGGAGAGCATCGACCTGCTCCTGCTCGATGGCGCCAAGGCGCTGTATGGGGAGGTCCTGGGCCTGGTGGAACCGCACCTGAAGCCTGGCGCGCTGGTGGTGGCGGACAACACCGACTACTGCCCCGAGTACCTGGCGCACGTCCGGGCGCCGCAGAACGGCTACCTGTCGGTGCCGTTCGCCGATGATATCGAGCTGAGCATGCGCCTGGGTTGATGCACCGCGTTCCAGGGGCCACCGGTGGGCGGTGGCCCCTGCCAGGTATGCGGCCAGCGCCAACAATCATCGGCCGTCATGGACGCCGGGCGCTCGCCCACTGCACAATTGCGCCGCTTTGTGCATCAACCATCATCCTCTCGTCGTAGGTTGCCCAGCGACGAGTCCGCCAGGGAAGCTCCGATTCATGACCGTCTCCGAACTGCTTGTCGCCATTCGCAAGCCCTATGTTGAAACGCTGGCCCGCCAGATTACACAAGGGGCCGCCTACGTCGAGCCCGCCTACCGCAACAGCGACGGCTCACTGGCCACCGAAGGGGTCATGGCCATGCCTTGCCGGGTCGACATGATCGCGCAGGAGGGCGCTGCGGCCGGGGAACCTGTCCAGGTCGATGCCGAGTCCGAACTGGCCTTCGAGCCCGTGGGTTTTGGGATCGAGCAGATGGCGGTGCGCATCTCGCCCTTTGGCTGGGACTGGCTGGCGCTGGAGGTCCGTGGCCTGGGCCAGGAGGCGCTTGTGCAGGTCATGGGCCGCTGGTTTCTCGAGTGGTTCGATGTGGAAGATGAAAACCCGGCGACCGAAGACGGGCTGCAAGGGGTGGTGCACTTTATCTCCGACCCTGAGCCGACGGCCGAAGGCTTCCAAGTGAAGATCGACCTGGGGTCTGCTCCGGCGCCGGCAGTGGAGGATCTTCTTTTTGCGTTGGCCGATGGCGGCGCCAGTGGGGTTGTTCTGGGGTAGTGACGGGAGGGCTGTGCTTGGTCGTTGAGTTGGCGGCGGTTGCGGCCACTGCGGTTCCGTTCTTATGCGGGACACGTCGATAACCTGTAGCCGCTGTCGAGCGTAGCGAGGCTGCGCACGAGGACGCAGTCCTCGCTAAACCTGGCGACGCTTTTCACCTGGCTTAATGCGGTTTTGTGCACCTGTCCATGGTTGGGGTTCCGATCTTGGGCAGGCTGAGAAGCCTGTAGCCGCTGTCGAGCGCAGCGAGGCTGCCTACGAGGACGCAGTCCTCGCCAAACCTGCTCATGCTTTTCTCCTGGCTTTATGCGGTTCTGTGTACATATCCGTTGCAGCGGGTGCGGCCACTATCGGTTCCGCTCTTACAGCGGGTCACTTTGGAAAGAGCCCAAAGTAACCAAAGGCTCTTTGCCCCCTCACTCGGTGCCTCGCCTAGGCTCGGCATGCCCTTACTCCGGCATTGATCCGTGGGCCGCCGCCACCGGCCATCCATGGCCGGGGGCGGCTAACCCGGCGTCCTGCCGGGTTGCCCACGGCTCAATACCTGCGTTCGGCCATCGTGTTTAAAGGGGCGGGTGGATCAAGATCAAAAGCCAAGGCCAAGGCCAAAGCCAAAGCCGGTGGAGCGGCTCCTGTCGTGCCTTGCCCCCACGCCTCAGACCATAAAAATTCACGCCAGCAAAATGGTTTTGTGACGAGGCTGGATCTATCGTGATGACAAAGTGCAATTGCCTGTAGCCATCACCGTTTTGCCCAACCTTGCATCGGTGCCATGTCCCATTCCCTGGCGTCGATAGCGTGCAACCGCGAACCATCGAGCTTTCTATAAGAGAGATAGCCAATGAACGTCAGGACAATGAATCTCGCGCCCAGGTCTGCCGTGTTTTTCTCACTCATTATCCTGGTGGTCTTCGCCCTGGGAGTGGTCGCGGTGTTGCAGATGGGCAAGCTGCGTGAGTCCGAGCAGGATGTGGAAAACAACTGGATGGCCAGCATCCGGGAAATCGGCAAGATGAAGGCTGGCACTCTGCGGCTGCGCCTGGAAAGCTTGCGCATCACCGTGACCACCGACGAGCAGCAGCGCCAGACCCGGATCGCCGCGTTGGGCGGTTATCGCAGCACCCTGCAAGACACCCTGACCCATTACGTGCCGCTGATCACCGGCCCAGCAGAGCGTGAGTTGTACCAGGCGGTGGCTGGGGACGCGCAGGCCTACTTCAAGTTGCTGGACGAGTTGGAGCCGCTGCTGCGCAGTGGCGATAACGCCGCGGCCATCACCCTGATCAATACCCGCATCAGCCCCATGACCAATTCCCTGCAGGACAAGATGGACAAGCTCTCGGACTTCAACGACGAGGGGGCCAAGGGCGCCGGGGTGCATGCGACCTCGGTCTACAGCGGCGGCGTGAGCCTGGTGGTCGGCCTGCTGGTGGCCACCGTGCTGCTGACCATTGCCCTGGCGGCGGTGCTGACCCGCAGCATCACCGCGCCGATTGGCGATGCCCTGGCGGTGGCCGAGCGCATCGCCGGCAGCGACCTGTCCCGGGACATCGGCGTAAGCGGCGGCGACGAAGCCGGCCGGCTGTTGGCCGCACTGGCGAAGATGCAGGCCAACCTGCGGGAGACCATCGCCCATATCGCCGACTCCTCGACCCAGCTGGCTTCGGCCTCGGAGGAAATGACCGCGGTGACCGAAGACGCCAGCCGTGGGCTGGTGCGGCAGAACGACGAAGTCAGCCTGGCCGCCACCGCCGTGACGCAGATGAGCGCTGCGGTGGATGAAGTGGCGCGCAACGCCGAGGCCGCCGCGCAGTCTTCCCGCGAGTCGTTGGAGTTCACCCGCTCCGGCATCGAGAACGTGGCCCAGACCCTCAAAGCCATCGAAGGCCTGGCCGGCAACGTCGCCAGCACTGGCGAGCAGGTCAAGGCCTTGTCCAGCAGGGCCCAGGACATCAGCAAGGTGGTGGAGGTGATTCGCGCCATCGCCGAGCAGACCAACCTGCTGGCCTTGAATGCCGCCATCGAGGCGGCGCGGGCCGGTGAGCAGGGTCGTGGCTTTGCGGTGGTGGCCGACGAGGTGCGGGCGCTGGCCCACCGGACCCAGCAGTCGACCCAGGAGATCGAACAGATGATCGGCGCGATCCAGGCCGACTCGACCCAGGCGGTGAGTGCCATGAACGTCAGCGCGGAAATGGCCAACAACTCGATCTCGGTGGCGCAGAACGCCGACCAGTCGCTCAAGCAGATCGCCCAGGCCATCACCCAGATCAACGAACGCAACCTGTTGATCGCCACTGCCTCGGAGGAGCAGGCGCAGGTGGCCCGCGAGGCCGACCAGAACCTGACCAGCATCCGTGAGCTGTCGGTCCAGAGTTCGGCGGGAGCCAGTCAGACGGCCAGTGCCTGTGGGGAGATGGCTAATCTGGCGACGGAGTTGAATCGGTTGGTGGCGCGGTTCAAGGTCTGAGTGTGGTGCTGCCTATGGGGAACCGCCCCATTAGTCTGTAGCCGCTGTCGAGTGAAGCGAGGCTGCGTACGGGGACGTAGTCCTTGCTAAACCTGGCGGCGCTCTTCACCTGACTTCGCGCGGTTCTGTGTACATATCCGTTGCTGCGGTCCCTTTTTGTGTGGGGCACATTGAGGAACCTGTAGCAGCTGTCGAGCGCAGCAAGGCTGCGTACGGGGACGTGGTCCTCGCCAAACCTGGCAACGCTTTTTTGCCTGACTCCACGCGGTTCTGTGTGCATTTCCGTTGCTGCGGGTGTGGCCACTGGAGGTTCCGCTCTTACAGCGGGTCACTTTGGAAAGAGCCCAAAGTAACCAAAGGCTCTTTGCCCCCTCACTCGGTGCCTCGCCTAGGCTCGGCATGCCCTTACTCCGGTATTGATCCGTGGGCCGCCGCCACCGGCCATCCATGGCCGTGGGCAACCCGGCGTCCTGCCGGGTTGCCCACGGCTCAATACCTGCATTCGGCCATCGTGTTTAAAGGGGCGGGTGGATCAAGATCAAAAGCCAAAGCCAAAGCCAAAGCCAGGTGACGCTGTTGTCGTCACGGCCGAAGGTTGTGGATGGCTCGGCTGGAGTCCCTAGGGCGACAAGATGTCTGTCGTGTTGTTCAGCCCAACCCTCGTGATCTGGTCCACGGGCGACCTCGCCCTTAGAGCTTCATGCCCACCGCCAGCCGGTTGAAGGCATTCATCAGAGACACGGCCAGCGTCAGGTCGGAGATTTCGACGTCGTTCAGGTGTGCTTTCAGTGGTTCGTACAGTTCGTCCGGCGCGCCTTTGTCGTGGACGTAGGTGAGGGTTTCGGCCCAGGCCAGGGCGGCGCGTTCGCGGTCGTTGAACAGTTCGCTGACGCGCCAGCCGGCGAGGCAGTCCAGTTTGCCTTGTGTCACTCCACTCTCGCGCAGGGTCTGCGAATGCTTGCCCAGGCAGAACGAGCAGCCGTTGATCTGCGATACGCGCAAGTACACCAGTTCCAGCAAGGGCAAGCCGAGCGGGCTGGCGGCGAGCGCGGTGTTGGTGGCGAGCAGGCCTTGATAGGCAGCAGGCGACAGGGTGGCAAAGGGCAGTCTGAGTTGGCTCATGGTGAAACTCCGGTAGGGAAAAAGTGATCAAGCACCCACAAGGGGGTTGAACAGGGGGTTGGAGAACAGTGCGGTGCGGGCTTCTTCGATGGTCTGCCGCACGGCGTCCTCCCCGAACACCAAGCCTTGGAGGTAGGTGAACTGCAGGTCGAACAGGCCGAGGATGTTGAGTACGTGGCGCAGGTAGGGCGTCAGGAAGTCCGGTTGGCGTGCCCGTTCGCCCTGGTGAACGCCGCCGGAGCTCACCAGCACATGCACCGGACGGTCCTTGAGCAGGCCGACCTTGCCCTCCGGGAGGGCGCTGAAGGTGCGGTGAATGCGCAGGACATAATCGACCCAGAGCTTGAGCGCGGCCGGCAGGGTGAAGTTGTGCATCGGCGTGGCAATGATCAGGGCATCGCTGCGCTCCAACTCACGAATCAACCCTTCGGACACCTCGAACAGCGGCGCGTCGAAGGGCGTGGCGGTGGTCAGGGCGTGGGCGTAGTCCAGGCCGAGCGGTGGCAGCGGTTGCGCCACCAGGTCGCGTTCGAGCAGTTCGAGGTGCGGATGCCGTTGGCGCAGGGCGCCCGCCAGTTCCAGGGCCAGCTGGTGTCCGTGGGAACCCCGGCCGTGGGGGCTGGCGTTGATCAACAGCAGGTTGTTCATGCCCGCTCCTCACCGCGCAGGCGTTGGGTGAAGTGCATGCCACGGGCCAGCAACCCCTGGCGAAAATAGAAGCGCTGGGCCAGGGGCATGTGCAGGCCGGTATCCAGCACAAAGTGCTCGCATTGACGTTGCACGGCCTCATCCCTCACGGCGCTCAACAGCCGGGCGCCCACGCCGCTGCGCTGAAGCTGTGGGCACACCACCAGGTCATCGACGTAGATGAAGTGCCCGTAGAGCAGGTTTTCCATTTCGCGGTAACCCGCCAGGCCGACGATGCGCTCAGCGTCCCGTGCGGCGAGCAAGCGGTAGCCCTGCGCGGCCTGCCGAGCCAGTTGCGCGGTATAGGCCGCAGGGGTGGTGAGGTGTGGGCGCAGGACGCGCATCAAGTCGAAACTGGCGGCAAAGGCTTCTTCGCTGTCGAGGTGTTGAAGGGTGTAGGGCATGTTCGTCATCCGCTGAAAAGAGATGACCCACCTTAGAAGGCCGATGGCTTAAGCTGTAGAGCCAAAAAGTGCATAAATGACTAGGCCATGATGCTTGCATTCGAACTGGACCGCAGCCAGACGGCGCCGATCTATCGCCAGCTTTATCAACGGTTTCGCGAGTCCATCGCCGATGGCCGCCTGCGTCCGGGAGACCGGGTGCCGGCGGTGCGCGCCCTGGCGGCGGAACTGAACCTGGCGCGTGGCACCGTGGAGGCGGCCTACCAACTGCTGATGGGCGAGGGCTACCTGACGGCTCGCGGAGCCGCCGGGACCATTGTCACGCCGCAGCTGGCGCCGGTTACCGCGCCCATGCCGCATGCCCCGGTGGCGGCCACGGCCTACCAGGCCACCCACGCCGGCACGCCGCCGCTGGCGCTGCAAATGGGCCTGCCGGCGCTGGATGCCTTTCCGCGCAAGCTCTGGACCCGCCTCGCGGGCCGGCAACTGCGCCAGGCGGGCACCGAAGGCTTCATCTATCCGGACTCGCGAGGCTATGCGCCGTTGCGGGCGGCCATTGCGTCCTACCTGGGGATTTCCCGGGGAATCAGCTGCCAGCCGGAGCAGATTTTCGTCTGCGCCGGCTACCGCGCCTGCCTCGACCTGATCAGCCACACGCTGATGCGCAAAGGGGCCACCTGCTGGCTGGAGGAGCCCGGCTACTTCATGGCCAGGAGCGCACTGCTGGCGGCCGGCGCCCAGCTGGTGCCGGTGCCCGTGGACGATCAGGGCCTGGACGTTGCCCAAGGCATCGCCCGCGCGCCAGAGGCCGATTTTGCCGTGGTCACCCCGACCCACCAGAGCCCACTGGGGGTGTCGCTGTCGCTGCCCCGGCGCCTGGCCCTGCTGGACTGGGCCAACCGCCAGGGCAGCTGGATCATCGAGGACGACTACGACAGCGAGTACCGCTACCAGGGCAAGCCCTTGCCGGCCCTCAAGAGCCTCGACCAGCAGGGCCGCGTGCTCTACACCGGCACCTTCAGCAAGGTGTTGTTTCCAGGGTTGCGCCTGGCCTATCTAGTGGTGCCCGCCGAACAGGCCCAGGCGTTCGCCCGGCAGGCGGATCGTTTGCACAATCACTGCCCGCAGCTGCTACAGGCGACGGTGGCGGCCTTTCTCAACGAGGGGCACTTTGCCCGGCACTTGAAGAAGATGCGTGGCCTGTATGCGCGTCGGCGGCAATGGCTGGTTGAGGCGTTGCACCAGCAGTTGGCGGGGCGGTTGCAGATAGACCCGCAGGCTGGGGGCATGCATGTGGTGGCCGGCTTGGCGGAGGGGGACGATGTGCAGATTGCCCAGCGG
>MCND01000197.1_pt1 | contig 25949 bp, 29 predicted proteins | sample 778211 | NCBI WGS metagenome assembly MCND01 (sample SAMN04296812, study PRJNA304217) | bioreactor metagenome | isolation source: activated sludge enriched with benzalkonium chloride | place: Turkey: Istanbul urban wastewater treatment plant
GTTCAAAAAATCTCGATAAAAATTATTGACGCCGAGATTTATGCTGCTTATCGTAGAAAAAAGGCGTCGCGATCACGATCGGCACTCAGCCGGCGGTAGACGCGCCAGGAGACTAGCAGTGACACGGCTACACGACGTCCGGCATGCCCGGCTGCGCACCCGCAATCTGTCCGATACGCCCGCCCGCCGGCCTTTGCTGCGATCGGTGCTGCGTCATATTGCGGCCTGCGCCGCCGCCTTGGCCGCCTTGGCCGCCAGCCCCGTGGCCAGCGCCGACAACTGGCCGTCGCGGCCCGTGACCATCCTGGTCAACGGCGGCCCCGGCAGCCTGCCGGACCTGTTCGCCCGGCCCCTGGCCGAACGCCTGCACCATGCCCTGGGCCAGCCCGTGGTGGTCGAAAACAAGCCGGGCGCGGGCGGCATGCTGGCGATGCAGCAGCTGAAATCCGCGCCGGCCGACGGTCACACGCTGGCCCTGGTCACCAACGCCCACCTGGTGTGGAACCCCTACATTTTTCCGGCCCTGACCTACGATCCGGCGCGCGACCTGCAGCCGGTCAGCCCGCTGGCGGTCATCCCCATGGCGCTGACGGTCAATGACAAGCTGCAGGCCAAGTCCTTGGACCAGTTGCTGGCGCTGGCACGGCAGAAGCCTGGCCGGCTGAACTACGCGTCCTCGGGCAACGGCAGCCCGCCCCACGTGCTGTTCGAGATGCTGCGCGAACAGGCCGGCGTCGACATCATGCACGTGCCGTTCAAGACCGGCACCGGTGCGCTGAATTCGGTGCTGGCGGGCGACACGGAAATCTACTTCGCCGGCACCGCCCTGGTGGAGCCCATGGTCAAGGAGGGCCGCCTGCGCGTGCTGGCCATGAGCGAAACCGTGCCCGACGCGGCCTTCGGCAAGGCGCCGACGCTGGCGGCCAGCCAATTCACGGGCTTCGAGGGCGCGGTGTGGCTGGGCGTGGCGGCGCGCGCCGGCACGCCGGACGCCATCGTGCAGCGGCTCAATGAAGAAATCGGCCGCGCGCAGCAGGACGGCGCGCTCAAACAGATGTACGCCAGCCACGGCTCCTTGCCGTACCATCTGGCGGCGGCGGCCTTCGCCCAGCGCGTCGCGGCCGAGCGGGACACTTCCGGTCCCGTGCTGCGCAAGCTGGGCATCAAGCCCGATTGAACTTCCTACTTCCAACCCTGGTATCCGGGGCTCCGCTTGCGGAGCCCGCAGCATCTTATGAACCTGATCGAAGAGATTGTTGAAAACTCCCCGTCCATCCGCGACATCCGCAGGGACATCCATGCGCATCCGGAACTGGCGTTCGAAGAGAACCGCACCTCCGACCTGGTGGCGCAGCTGCTGGAAAGCTGGGGCATCCCGGTGCATCGGGGCTTTGGCAAGACCGGCCTGGTGGGCGTGATCCGCAACGGCGACTCCGGGCGCACGCTGGGATTGCGCGCCGACATGGACGCGCTGCCCATGCACGAGGTCAACCAGTTCAGCCACGCCAGCAAGCATCCCGGCGTCATGCACGCCTGCGGCCACGACGGCCACACGGCCATGCTGCTGGGCGCGGCCCAGCATCTGGCGCGCCATCGTAACTTCGACGGTACCGTGTACCTGATCTTCCAGCCCGCCGAAGAGCGCGGCGGCGGCGCGCGCGAAATGATGCGCGACGGCCTGTTCGAGAAATTCCCCATGGAAGCGGTGTTCGGCATGCACAACATGCCCGGCATTCCGGTCGGCTGCTTTGCCTCGTCCGCAGGGCCGGTGCTGGCGTCCAACAGCGAATTCCACGTGACCATCCGCGGCAAGGGCGGCCACGCGGCCATGCCGCATCTGGCCATCGATCCCATTCCTGCGGCGGCCCAGATGATCGAGGCCTTCCAGACCATCATCAGCCGCAACAAGAAGCCGCTGGAGACGGCGGTCATTTCGGTGACCACGGTGCAGGCGGGCGGCGTGGTCAACGTCATCCCCGACACCTGCGAACTGCGCGGCACGGTGCGCGCCTATACCCGCGAAACCCTGGACCTGATCGAGCGCCGCATGGGCGAGGTCGCGCAGCACGTGGCCGGCATGTTCGGCGCGCAATGTGAATTCGTCTTTACGCGGCACTATCCCTCGACCATCAACCACGAAGCCGAGACCGCCTTCATGCGCAACGCGCTGACCCAGGTGGTGGGGCAGGAGCGCGTGCTGGTGCAGGCGCCCATCATGGCGGCCGAGGACTTTTCCTTCATGCTGGAAGAGGTGCCCGGCAGCTATTGCTTCATCGGCAATGGCGAAGGTGATCATCGCGAGCCTGGCCATGGCGAAGGCCCGTGCCTGGTCCACAACACCAGCTACGACTTCAACGACGCGTTGCTGCCCATCGGCGCCAGCGCCTTCGTGAAGCTGGCTGAGAACTGGATGCCGCGCAAGTAGCGGCAATGGCGTTGCGGGCGGGCAGGACAGCGCCCGTCCGCCCGCCCGCCGCGACTATCCCGCGTCAGTGCGTCGAACCGGCCTGGACCGACAGTTCGTGGTTGCGTGTTCGTACCAATAGCGCGCTGAGCGCAGCGGCCAGCCCCGCGATCAGGGCGCCCGCCAGGAAGGTCAGCTGATAGCCGCCATTCAGCGCCAAGGTCGGCGCCGCGCCAGCCGCTGCCAATCCCGCGCTGCGAGCCGCGGCCAGGCTGGCCAGCACCGCCAGCCCCAGTGCGCCGCCCATCATGAAAGCCGTGTTCACCACGCCAGACGCCAGGCCGGACTGGCTAGGCTCTACATCGCTCATCGCGGCCAGCAGCATCGGGTTGAAGGCCACGCCCGCGCCCAGACCCAGCAGCAACATGGCTGGCAGAACATCGACTGCGAAGCTGCCGTCCGCCGGCGCGCGCGCGAACAAGGCCAGCCCCAGCGCGGCAATGAACAGCCCCGTGGCTAGCGGCCCACGGATGCCAAAGCGCATCACCAGCTTGGCCGAGAGGCCCAGCGAGAACGCCGCCATGATGAGGTTGGCCGGCAGGAAGGCCAGACCGACCTCCATGGGGCTGTAGCCCAGCACCAGCTGCATGTACAGCGCCGATACGAAGAACCACGCGAACATGGCCGCGGCCCACAGCACGCCGACAACGTTGGCCGTGGCCACGTTGCGCAGGCGGAACAGCCCCAAGGGCATCAGCGGGGATTCGACGCGCGCCTCGATGGTCAGGAACAGCACCATCAGCGCGGCCGCCGCGCCCAGCAGGGTCAAGGATTGCGTCGACGTCCAGCCGGCCTCGTTGCCGTTGACCACCGCATACACCGCCAGCATCAGCGAGGCGGTGACGCTCAGCGCGCCGGCCACGTCCAACCGGGCGCCCGCGGCGGCCGGCGGCGCGGCCGGAATCAGCCGCAGGCACAGCGCATAGACCATCACGCCGATCGGCAGGTTCACCAGGAAGATCCAGTGCCAGGACAGCGCGCTGGTCAGCAGCCCGCCCAGCAGCACGCCGATGCTGCCGCCGCCCGCGCAGACGAAGCCATACACGCCCATGGCGCGCGCCCGTTCCCCGGTTTCGGTGAACAGATTCATGATGAGCGACAGCGACACCGCTGACACCACCGCGCCGCCCAGCCCCTGCGCCGCGCGCGCGCCGATCAGCAGGGCCTGGTTCTGCGCCAGACCACAGGCCAGCGAGGCCACGGTGAAGACCACCAGGCCCACCAGGAACATGCGGCGATGTCCCAGCAGATCGCCCAGCCGCCCGCCCAGCAGCAGGAAGCCGCCAAAGGTAAGCATGTAGGCGTTCACCACCCAGACCAGCGAGGTCTCGGTGAAATGCAGGTCTTCGCGGATGGAGGGCAGGGCGACGTTCACGATGGTGGTGTCCAGCACGATCATCAACACGCCCAGGCAAAGCACCATCAGCGCCCACCAGCGTTGCTTGCCATGTATTCCATGCGTCATCAGTTGTTGCTCCGTGGATGGCGGCTCGATCCGCCGTCTTGCTCTTTTAGTGGGAAACGCGCCCGCCGCTGACCATCCAGCGCGTGCCGTAACGGTCTATCAGCGAGCCATGGGCTTCGGCCCAGAAGGTCTTCTGCAGCGGCATGGTGATGCTGCCGCCGTCGGCCAGCAGGTCAAAGACGCGTTGCGCGTCTGAAACCGTGGGATAGGCCAGCGCCAGCGCCACGCCCTGCTTGCCGGGATAGGGATGGCCGGCGGTGGCGTCGCTGCCCATCAGCGTCTGCTCGTCCAGGCCCAGGCGGGCGTGCATGATACGGCCGGCGTCTTCGTCCGACAAGACCGGCATGGCGGCGTCGGGCGGGGCGTCCGCATAGCGGATCATGGCCTCCATCCGCCCGCCCAGCACGCGCTCGTAGAAGTGCATGGCCTCGGCGCAATTGCCGTCAAAGCTGAGGTAGGCGGATAGTTGGGGCATGATGTCTCCAGGGTGACGAACGGACCGCGCCATGACGGCCGGCGCCGCTCTATGATGGAAGCCCGACCCGACGTTAACGAAGGAGCCCGGCCATGCTGAAAGGAAGCTGCCATTGCGGACAGATCGCGTTCGAAGTCGATGGCGAACCGTCCCAGGTACTGGAATGCAATTGCTCGCACTGCAGCCGCAAAGGCTATCTGCTGTGGTTCGTGCCCCGCGCCGGCGTGCGCTTGACTACGCCCGTCAGCGGCATGTCGACCTACCGGTTCAACAAGCACGTGATTTCACACCATTTCTGCGCCAATTGCGGCTGCGCGCCATTCGGCTTCGGCGTGGGCGCCAAGGGCGAAGAGACAGCAGCAGTGAACGTGCGCTGCCTGGAAAACGTGGATCTGAACGCCTGGCCCCGCATCCCGTACGACGGCCGCAGCGTCTGAGCGCCGCGAACCGCGCTACATCATAGGGCAAGCGCGCGCCGCGCGATATGGCGAGCGCGTGACATGTCTTTTCATCGATTTGAACTAGTTTTCAGGAAAGCGCCGCATGAGCACCGTAAAACTGCTGTCCGACGACGACGTCCGCCAAAGCCCGCAAGCCTGGGCCGTGTTCGAGGACATCCGCGCCACGCGCAAGTCGGACTTCATCAACAACTTCTGGCGCGCCCTGGCCAACGATCCGCCGCAGCTGGAGCGCGTCTGGGGCCAGCTTAAGCAGGTCATGATGGCGGACGGCGAACTCTCGCCGCTGGTTCGTGAAATGATCTACATCGCCGTGTCCACCGCCAACGGATGCACCTACTGCATCCACTCCCACACCGCCGCCGCCCGCGCCAAGGGCATGACCGACGGCCAGCATGCCGAACTGCTGGGCGTCATCGGCATGGCCGCGCAGACCAATGCCATGGTCACCGCCATGCAGGTGCCCGTCGACGAGGCATTCATCGTGACATAGGAGGCCGCCATGTCTCTGATCCCGCTGTTTCCGCTATCCAACGCGCTGTTCCCCGCAGGCGTGCTGCACCTGCGCATCTTCGAGGTGCGCTACCTGGACATGATCCGCCGCTGCATCGCGGACGGCAGCGAATTCGGCGTGGTCGGCCTGTTGTCGGGCCAAGAGGTCCGCACACCCGAAGGCACGGAGACCCTGGCCCCCGTCGGCACCATGGCGCGCATCGCAGACTGGGACGCGCCCATGCCGGCCCTGCTGGAGTTGCGCTGCGTCGGCACCAGCCGCTTCCGGCTGCTTTCCAGCGAGGTGGCAAAATACGGCCTTTGGATGGGTCAGGCCGAGCCCATTCCCGACGACCCGCCCGCACCTGTGCCGGCCGCCATGCAGCCCAGCGCCGACGCGCTGGGGCGCCTGGTGGCCCAATGGCAGCAAGACGGCGTGTCCCCCGAAAGAATGCCCCTGGGCCCGCCGTTCCGGCTCGATGACAGCGGCTGGGTTGCCGACCGCTGGTGCGAACTGCTGCCACTGCCGCCCGACGATAAAGCCGCCTTGCTCGCCATGACCGACCCGGTGGCGCGCCTGGCGGCAATCCAGGACGTGCTGCGGGGGCAGGGGCTGGCTTAGGACAGATGCCGGGGCCTCGTATAGGTACCGGGCTGGGCGTAACCGTATTTGGACACCATGGAAATCAGGATAGACGAGGGCCTGCGCGCCTACATAGACCCCTTGACCGACGACGAGCGCGAAGCGCTGGAACGCAGCCTGCTCGCCGAAGGCTGCCGCGATGCGCTGGTGCTATGGGGCGACCTGCTGGTCGACGGCCACAACCGCCATGCGCTCTGCATGAAGCATGGCATTCCGTTCGAGACCCGTCAGAACACCTCGTTCAAATCCATCGAGGACGTGCACCTCTGGATGATCGAAAACCACCTGGGCCGGCGCAGCGTGTCCGACTTCCAGCGCGGGGTGCTGGCGCTGCGCAAGAAGGAAATCCTGCAGGCGCGTACCGCCTCGGCGCCCGCGCCCGACGATCCGCCTTGGGACGAAGACTCCGGCGAACCGCCGCCGTTGCCGGCGGCAGCCGTGTCCCAGGCGCTGAGCCGGCAGGCGTTGGCTCGGGCTGCGCGGATCAGCAGCAATACCTTGGGGCAGATCGAGAAGATACAGAAGGCCGCGGCGCCGGAATTGGTGCGGGCGGTCAAGGATGGGGCTATCTCCATCAACGCTGCGGCGGCGGTGGCGACGTTGCCGCCTGAGCGTCAGGCTGCGGCCGTGGCTGGCGGCAGGAAGGAATTGCAGCAGGCTGCCCGCGAAGTACGCCAGGCCAAGGCGCCGCCGCCGCGCGAGGCTGTGCCGGATATTCCTATTGAGAATATTGCGGATTTGCCGGCTGAGGTGGCGCGGTTACGGGAATTGCTGACTCGGCTGACGGATGAAAGGGATCAGTTGAAGAAGAAGGTGATGCATTTGACGGTGGCCTTGGCGGAGGCGAGGAATGCGTCGGGGGGAGGGGATGATTGAGGGCCTAGGTGGAAAAGGGGGAACTGATTGGCAAGTGCGGGCTTTGTTTTGTTCAGCTTAAAGGCGTGCTTCCGTCGGTCGCCGATGCGACTAGTAACGCCTGCCCCTTAGTCGGTTCGCAATATTCATGCATCAGGCCTTCCTAGAATTTGTCGTTGAACTGCTACGCACGGTTAATCCATTCGTGCTGTTAAGAAGCCAGCACAGGCGTGAGCTTCTGGAAAAATGGAGGAAAGCCAGCATTCCCGAAAGGCTTGCCTATTCCGTCCTAGTCCTTAGCGCACTTGCCCTGTACGGTTTGGGATGCTCACTCGTCGTGATAATTGTCATGGCGGCGAATAAATCTGGCTGAGTCCCTATGGGTATATATGCGCCAGAGATCTGCGTGTACTTCGTTCCGGAGGCTGATGTTTGCGCTTCCGGTCGAGATGTCTCACGCTGCTGCTTAGCGCGAATGAACGCGGCAAGAACGACCAGTTCATCGTGGCGCAAGGACTCAATGACTTGGGCCAGGTAGAGAAAATCGTCGGTCGGGATGGCTCGCGTGCCGTCACCGCGGACAAAAGTGTCTGTGTGGTTCTTAGCGAGACTGTGTCGAACTTGGAGGGAATAACAATGAAGAGCGGGGGCGCGGAGGAGATGAGATATTTAAAGGTGAGATGGATCCATGACTATTTGGATGAGCCTCTTTTGATATATAGCGAGATCGATGCTGATGGCTTCGAGGTGAGGAAGGTGGAGGTGCTGCGAGATGGGCGCATGCACTTCGCTGATGAAGGTTATAGCGAAGGAGGGTGCGAGCTTAGTACAGAGCCGCTTCCTAGCAATGAGGAGATCTCCAGTGATAAGCAATTTGAGTTGAAGGAGATATCGAGAGATGATTTCAATAAAATATGGTTGCGAAAAGGCTAAGGCGTTCAAGATGAGGGTAAATGGATTACCCTGACAAGCAAGATTGGAAGGGGTGCGGCGGCGCGTCGGCTTCAGCCCTAGGCCAATTGCAGAAATTGGCAAATGCAGAAATCTCCAGTGGTTACTATGAGTTCCTCGCCGTGAGCAATGGAGGCGAATGGCCTCTACCGGTTGCACCCTATAACGCGTGCTTGGATGACGTTGGGATGATTCTGCGCGAGGTGCCCGAAAGGTGACATCAGGAGTGGGTCACGGAGGGCTTCTTCCCAACAGGTGGAAACGGTGGGGGCGAACTCATTGGCTTCGATTTGAAAAATCCTGCACCGTTCGCGGTTATCTACGTTGATATGATCGCTGGCATGGATAGTGCTGAACCGGTAGCGCCGAATTGGGATAAGTTCTGTGAGTTGCTAGGGCGAGAGAGTTGAGCTCCTCGTTATTGTGAAAAATAACCAGATTTCAATTCTCAAAATTTTCTGCCCGAGATGTTTTGAAGAAAATAAATAAAAGCCCCTGCTCGGACATGCGGCCGGGGCTTGTGTTGCGGCACTGGCTGTAGACCGAAGAATGCCACAAAGAGCACGTTAGTAGCAGTTTTACATCTAACACACCCTTGGTATGCCTGGGGGATAGTCCTCGTGAGACTCGCCGAGGAGGATTATATCGAAGGTCATAAAAAGCGTGCCCGCCATCTGGCTGACAAGGGCGCTATCTTTCGAGTACGGGGCTTCGTTCTCAAGGATCTTTGCAGTGATGTAGAGGTCATTGACAATCTCTCGTGGCAACTGTTCTGCTCCTTTTAGTAGCCTCGCTAGCTCTCTGGATGCTTTATCCAGACGCTCGAATGCTTCCCGTTTGATCTCCTTGGTAGTTTGCAGCGCCATAACAAATTCTGCTCCACTGCTCCGCAACTCTGCAGCTACGCCTTCAATATTCATAAACTCTCTCCAGACCTCAATGTGTGGCTAAGCCATCTGGCTGTCATTTTGCTCGCAACTTGTTTTCTAGCATTAAATATTTTAACCCATAATAATTTATTCCAGCGATATAAAATAATAGACAGCATTGATTCCCTGCGAGATTGGCATAGACCATATCCTGCCCCTCCATGAGCTGGGGTAGCAGTTTCTAGTCCATCGCATCGCCGATGGCGATCCTGGCGTTGGCGGGATCCGCGCTGGTGAGCTTCTTGGGATCGCGCACCAGCAGGGGCTGTTCGAGATCCTTGCCTTCGCCAAGCATCTGCACGACCCAGCGGGCAATCTGGCCGCTCGCGCTCTGCCTGCGTTTACAGGTTTTCCTGATAGAAGGGGATCAGCTTGGTCAACGCCTGGCCGACCGGCTCGGGCTTGTCGTACAGGTCGTAATGCGACCAGCCTTCGACCACTACCAGTTCCTTCTTCTTCGAGGCGGCGCGGCCGATGATCTCGCAGCCGTCGCGGTAAGCGCCAAAAGCCCCGACCTGATCGCCGACCACCACCATCAGGGGCTGCGTCAACAAGGTCTCGCAGAGGTGAAAAGCATCCCAGCCTATGGCTGCGGACTGGTGCGAGAACAGCGCGCGGTTCAGGCCATTGGGCGCGCGGCCACGGTCACTGCGGTAGTACTCGGTGGCGCCCAGCACGTCGATTTCCTTGATGCCCGCTTCCTTGGCAGCCTCGGGCGAAGGCGGCAGCAGGTCGTCCACGCGCAGTGCGGCCCCCCGGGCCTCTGCCGTGCGCTGCTTGGCCATGGCCTCCAGCGCGCCGATCGGGTCAAATCCGCTGAAGCCTTCGCGCATCAGGCGGCCATAGTTGGCGCCCGTGACGGTGCCCACGGCCTTGATCCGCCGCTCGGTCATGGCGGCGTTGATGGAGTAGCCGCCGCCGCCGCAAATGCCCAGCACGCCGATGCGTTCTTCGTCCACATAGGGCAGCGTTACCAGGTAGTCGCACACCACCCGAAAGTCCTCGACGCGCAGCGTGGGGTCTTCGATGAAACGCGGTTCGCCGCCGCTGGCGCCCTGGAAGCTGGCATCGAAGGCGATGACGACGAAACCTGCCTTGGCCAGGGCCTCGCCGTAGACATTGCCCGAGGTCTGCTCCTTGCAGCTTCCTATGGGGTGCGCACTGATGATTGCTGGGTACTTCCTGCTTTTGTCGAAGTCCGGCGGGAAGTGCAGGTCCGCCGCGATGTCCCAATAGGTGTGCTTGATCTTGACGCTTTGCATGGTGCGCTCCTGGTGGCCGCTGAGTAGGAATTGCCGGGCCACTTTTCTCTGAAGGCGCAAGCCCAAGCCCGATGGATGCACTGTACGCCGTGCATTTGGTTAGCCATAGCCCTCAATCCGAACTACAGTAGTATTTCTAAATTGACAATGAGCGATGAATGGACCCGTCACTGCTTCCGTCCCTGGCCTGGTTCGCCCATGTGGCGCATCACCGCAGCTTCACCAAAGCCGCAGCCGAGATGGGGGTTTCCCGCGCCAATCTTTCGCAGAACGTGAAGGCACTGGAGCGCCGCCTGAACGTCAAGCTGCTGTACCGCACGACGCGGGATATGTCGCTCACCGAAGAAGGCCAGCGTCTCTATGACGTGTGGTACCCGGCATTGATCGCGGTGGAGCGCACGGTACGCACCATGCACGACATGCATGACGAGCCCTCCGGGCTGCTGCGGGTGAACACCTCGCGCGTAGCGGCAAAAACGCTGCTGGAACCCCATTTGCAGGAGTTTTGTACGCGCTACCCCAGGCTGCAACTGGAACTGGTCATGGACGATGCGTTGGCCAACATCGTGGCAGAAGGCTGCGATGCCGGCATACGCATAGGCGAGAGCCTGGCCGAACACATGGTGGCGGTGCCGATCACGCCAGCGCTGGAAATGGCGGTAGTGGCCACGCCCGCGTACTTCGAGCAACATGGCTTGCCCGTCACGCCGGCAGACCTGTCCCGGCACAACTGCCTGCGTTTCAGGCAGACGCGGGGTGCGATCCATCCGTGGGAATTCACCTCTCCCGAGGCCGGCGGGCATGCGTTCACCGTGGAGCCTCAGGGCCGCATCATCACCAACGACGACGACGGCATGATCCGTGCCGCGTTGCAAGGCGCCGGACTCATGCAGCATATCGACATCGCCGTCCGGCAACATCTGGACTCTGGCGCGCTGGTGCGTGTGCTGCACGACTGGTGCAAGCCCTTCGCGGGGTTCTATATATATGCGCCAACTCGGGCGCAGATGCCGGCCAAGGTACGCGCGTTGATCGATTTTCTGGTCGAGAAGCGCGAGGGCATGACAAGCCTGCGGAATTCCCTTTTCGGGAAGGAGAGTGGGTACTGAGCGGCTTGATCGCGCCGACCGTCAGCCTGAGATGAAGGTGGTCGGACTAAAAAATGCACTGACTGGGCCGCGGAACTGTGGTCCGGCACCAATTTTCTTGCTACGAGTCTATACTCGGCGGCCCGCCAATTTGCCTGATACGACAAGGCCAAATGAAAGCAAGAGAATTAGTCCTCGCCACGCTAGGAGCGTTGGTGTTGACTCAACCATCACCATCCTTCGCACAAAGCGTCAACGGGAAGAATCTCTACATCCAGAGATGCGCGATGTGCCACGGTGCAGATATCAAGGCCACGGGGCCACTGGCCAAGAAAAGCAACCCGCCCACGCCCGACCTCACAACGGCTGCGTTCAAAAAGCGACTCAATGAGTATCCGGGCGTCATCGTCTCGTCGGTAATACTTCGTCCGAACGGAGATCTGATTCCGAGAACCTTGAAGGAGAACGGCGTAAAGCTGGCGCCGCACTCCTGGACCGTTCAGGATTTTCGCGATTTGAACAAGTACATGAGCGATGTGATTTCCAAAAGCCGATGATGGCACGTTGACCGGCTGGCTGCGCTATCTAACTCGTTCGAAGTCGAGCCGCCTGGGCTGCGACTGGTCAGTGTTTGCGATCCGGATCAGGGCGGACGAGATGGCCTGCATCAGATTCGACCGACTTGATGGTTTGGGGCAGGAAGCGGGAGCTTACGGCTGCGCAGCCATATCGTCCGGAAGGATTGGATTGCTCCTTCCGAGCTAGTTACTTACACCGCAATCACGAATAACCTACTCGTTCAAAAAATGAATGGGGGGGGCGATCATGAAGAATTGGCTATGCGGTGCGGGCGTGATAGGCATGCTGCTGACGGGTCCGGCTGCCGCGCAATACATTGCCACCTGGCAGGATCCTGCGGGAGCGTGGAAGGGGCCTGCGGCAACCCAACCCGGGACAGATCTGAATTTTGCAGAAGGGGCGGCGCATCGGGCTTGCTTGGATCGCGGTAATCCCAAGCTTTGGAACCGTGCCGCGAAAGTGACGGAGAAGGCTACCGGCAAGGTCATGCTGGAACTGGACTGCAACGCGGAGCGAGCTAAAACCAAGGAACGTCAGGCAGCAATAAGCCCGCCTCAGGACACCACGAAGTATCAGGCGTACTGGCAGGAACAATCCGGCCAGTGGAAAGCGGCGGTTACCGCTCCGCGCCATCCTGGGTTGCTACTCGCTTCCGCAAAAGGCTATGCATACGAAGCATGCAAGGACCGGGGCAACCCGAAAGACTTGAAGCTTGCGTCGAAGGTCACGGAAAAGGACACGGGGAAAGTGGTGCTGGAACTTGACTGCAACGCGGAACGCGCGAAGTTAAAGGCTGGCAGCAACGCTGCAAAGCCTGGCGGGGATGCCGCGAACGCTAAACAGTAGCGCCCCGCGACCCGCGGTTTGCTCACCGAGCACAGGCGTCTTGCGTAGGACGCGTGCATTCTCCACGGCTGCTGGATGAAAAAGATGCAAAACGTACTTCCGAAACTTCTGCTGCTGGGCTTGCTTTTGATGGGATCGCCCGGAAGTGGAACCGCGCAGCCCTCTCAAAAACCGGATGCCGATGCCAAGAAGGTTGCAGCGGCACTTCTAGCTACAGCGAGCCCGCAGAAGGAGACCAGGCAAGCGTTCGCTCAGCGTGTTGGCCCCACCTTCAAGCGCCTGGTAGCAACCGAGACCATGACGCGAGTTGTACTGGGACCAGCGTGGGGATCGATGTCAGCGTCAAGGCAGGCAGAAGCCGTTGATCTTTATAGCCGGTTCCTGATGAGGACCCTCCAAGGCGCCTTCGAAAACCCGTTGCCCTCGCAGTTCGTGTTGGAGGCTGGGGAGATGTTCCGAAGTAAGCCCGGCTCGGCTACTGTGTATCAGATCACCTGCCTCACGCTGAAAACGGCAGACTGCATTTACTATTCGGCGAAATCGAAGGCCAATGAGTTCACCATGGCGTTTCAACTTCTTTATATTGATGGTAGGTGGCAGGTGGTCGACATGCATGTGAGCGGGATGTCCGTTCAGCAGGTCTATCATTCGAACTTCAGCTCCATTATCAAGGCTGGTTCGGTCGAAAAATTGCTGGAAGAGCTTCGCGCGCGAGTCGATGGCTGATCTGGCTGGTATTCCGCCGCTGACCATTGGCGCTCATGGTGTGGGGGGATTTCCTTGATGCGCGGAAGCGAGAACTGAAAGTGCGAATGGATCTGGACACGCAATACGGGTTGATCACAATTGTGGATGAATCCACCTATTCGTTCGGGTCACAAGACAATGTGCATTCGTATCCCCGTGAAATGCGTCTTTCGAACGACTCGCTGACGTCTATCCATGGTCTCGGGCTAAATGGTCGCAGCGTCTTAGTCATTGGCGCCGCCGGAGGATGCTCCGCGGTACATGAGCATTCGGCAGTGGTGATTGACGATAAGCTTTATCTGGCTGTCGGCGATCGCGTGGCGTGCCTGTCGCTGGAATTGCCCTTTCAGCTAGTCTGGTCAACTCAGGTCGATACCGCGACATGTTTCGGTGTCTACTGGGATCCGGATCGGGCAGCGCTCATTTCGCACGGAGAACTGGAGATTGCACGTTTATCACTACATGGTGATCCGATCTGGCAGGTTTCCGGAGCCGACATATTTTCCGAAGGCTTTCGCTTGCTACCTGACCATATCGAAGCGGTAGATTTTGGTCGGACCATTTATCGGTTCGACTATGCGACCAGTGAAACGATTTTTTCCAGTGCAGGCTAGCGGAACGGCCGTTTTCGGAAAGATCAAAAATCCGCTCTGGGGCGCGATCAGAATTCTCGAAAAGGTTGCCCACGGCCAGCGGCGGACAGTCCGAGCCTAAGCGGCTTCCGCCTTTGTAGTGCGCTTTCTGCGCAGTTCGACCACCTGCGCCGCGCCAACAGCCCGAGCGCGCAACTGCCCACAGCCCCCATCCACATCCTGCCCAGCGCTATTCCTCACCTTGGTCAGCACACCACGGCTTTGCAGAGAGCGGACAATCTCGCGGATGCGCTCGGTATCGGGCCGCTGATAGTCATCCCCTTCAAGGCTATTGAAGGGAATGACGTTGAGCACCCCGTACTTGCCCTTGAGCAGACGCACGACCGCATCAAGTTCGTCGTCGCCGTCGTTGATGCCTTTGAGCAGCGTCCATTGATACTGGATCGGATAGTCGGTGTCGCGCGCGTACTTCTCGCCCAGTTCGATCAGTTCTTCCGGCGCAATTCTCGGCGCGCGCGGCAGCAGGTGTGAGCGCAGTTCGGCCTTGGTCGTGTGCAGCGACAGCGCCAGTGCGGGCTTGACGTGTTGTTGAGGCAGGGCTTCGAACACGCGCGGATCGCCTACGGTGGAGAACACGAGATTCTTATGACCGATATTGCCTTCGGTGCCGAGCAGATTGATGGCTTCGAGCACGTTGTCGAGGTTGTGCGCCGGTTCACCCATGCCCATGAACACGACTTTCTTCACCGCGCGCTGACGCCGCGCCAGCACGACCTGGGCGAGGATTTCCATACTCGTGACCTGGCGGATCAGGCCGCTCTTGCCGGTCATACAGAAGCGGCAGCCGACCGCGCAGCCGACCTGGGTGGAGACGCAGAGTCCGTCGCGCGGCAACAGCACGCTTTCCACCATCTGCCCGTCGGCGAGTTCGACCAGCAAGCGCGAGCCGTCGTTGCCGGCGTGTTCGGAGCGGACGCGGGCGAGGGCGTCCAGTTCTGCCGTCAAGGCGGGGACGGCGTCGCGCAGCGCGAGCGGCAGAAAGTGCTCGGCGCTCCGGCGTCGCGTACCGGTGTCGAGCGCTTGGCCTTGCAGCCAGACGCGCAGGATCCGGCCACGATGGACGGGCAGGGCGCCGAGAGCGGCGAGGCGGTTGTCGAAGTCGGAGTAGCGCATGGGGGGCGGATTTTACCCTGCCCATGGAATGGGACGTTGGAGAGTGGGTGGTCTCGTTGGCCGTTACTGCCAAGATTTTGAAGATCGATAACTGCCGCGTGGCCTGGTGCCGGCAAATCGCGAACAAAAAGGCGTTTCGTCTGCCACTACGACGCTGAGAAGTCTTAGTTTGACGCCTTGCTTGAAAGACATAAAATTGAGAGTGGCCGTGCCCTGATAATCTGCAAATGCAGGGCTTTCTCCTGTGTCCTGGCAATGAGTCAATGTTTTAAATTTCGTTTTCTGAGATTATGCAGAACCCTCTAAAAGTCTGATGCCGTAAATCATCGAGGTAAGAATGGAAGATCCTAAGATCAAGTGGGAGCCCGTAAATACGGTGCCGTTGGGTGACATAGAAGAAGCGATTGGTCCCCTCGTCTCCAATAGGGGAGGGGTTTCGATCATGAAGAACGGAACTCTCTTGTTCATTAAAAAATCCGACGATAATTGCAGGAATGCACGCTTGGCATTGAGCGAGGCTGGATATTTGACGGATTTCAGGGTCAAGAGTATTGCCGGTGGGAACTTTCTAGTGGCCTTGCATGGTGCAATAGCAGTCTTTGTAGGAGCGGGGGAGCTTGCGGGAAAGATCGAAGAGATTAAAGCCAGAAGGGATGAGCTGAAATTTCCCGGTGAAGATCTTATCGTTCCGCAGGGATGGACGGAGGAAGAATTTCTGGCAGGGCTGTACGGCAGAGGAAAACTGCAGAGAGATATTCGTGAGCAGAATTTTCATGTCCGTATGGATTGAGCAGATTGATGCTCGGAAAAACTGCAAAATCCGTAAGGAGTGGAATTGGATTCCATTGGCAAAAGAGATTGGACCGGGCCAGCCGCTGCCTCGGCTTCAACTATCAGTCAATTGCAGAAATTGGTAAATGCAGAAATTCCTATTAGTGCCGAATCGATAGCGCCGGATTGGGAAAAATTCGCTGAAATGCTAGGACGCGATAGTTGATATTCTTGTTTTCGTCCGAAAAGGTGTCTGGCTGTTTTTTCGCCTGAACTGCCAAAATTTTAGTCTGGTACTTGTTTTTTGAGGGCGAAGCAATCGGTGCTTGGGGGGGTTATGAGCGAGAATGTGATTGTACATAAGATAAAATCTGATGCGGGGACATTGGTCGAATACCATGTTGATGGTGTCAGTGATTGGAATTTCTTTGATTCACTATTGGAATTCTTCAAGAAACAATATGGCGCAGTTGTTGAGGATTTCACGGATGGAATTTTTACTCGATCATATCAGTTGCGAGTGAACGGAGAGTATTTCATGCTGGAACATAATGGCGATATTGGTAATTGGTTTTTCTCTTGTGCCGAAGAATGACGGAAGGCAGAGCGCCGGCGCAGGAAAAAAGGTGTCAGGCTACAATTTCGCTATCTAAGAGCTGAGAAATTGTAATCCGATACGCTTTTTCTGAAGTTTGATGCATCCCGGCCGGCGAGCGGTCGCTTACGGCCACGAATGGTTATTCGGAAGACATCGCGGAAACCGGTCCATTCGCCAGTATTGACCTGCACAGCCAAAAGCCGCTAGGATTGCAGGCATGACTACCGGCTCCAAATCCCTCTTTTCGCTGGCCCATGCATGTTGTCAGAACATGCCGAGGGGAAGCTGCGTCTAGCAACTAGCTACACGTTGAATCAATCGCCTCTGGCCGCCCGTTGCAAAACCGGCGGCTTTTTTGTTTTTGCCTGCGCCCTTCGATACGGAGAGAGTTGATGCCGCTTGCGTTGTATGACACCTGGTCGCGTACCGTGCGCCCGTTCACGCCTATCCACGCTGGCCACGTCGGCATGTATTGCTGCGGACCGACCGTCTACGACCATGCGCATATTGGCAATCTAAGAACGTATGTGTTTGAAGATATTCTGCGCCGGGTACTCATGCGCAACAGCTATGAGGTCCGTCACGTCGTGAATATCACCGACGTCGGTCATCTGACTTCGGATGCCGACGAAGGCGAAGACAAGATGGAAAAAGGTAGCAGGCGGACCGGGGAGTCCGCATATGCCATTGCTCAGCGCTACACCGAGGCCTTCGTCGCGGACTGGCATGCCCTTAATTTGCTGGAGCCGACGGTATGGTGCCGCGCGACCGATCACATCGCCGAACAGATCGCGTTTATCGACGAGTTGGACCGGTCCGGCTACGTGTATAGGACCAACGACGGTCTCTATTTCGACACAAGCAAACAGGATGACTACGGCTTTCTGGCCCGGCTCGACCGTGCCGGCCTGCAGGCGGGCAAGCGCGTCGCGCTTGGCGCGAAGCGGAACATCACCGATTTTGCGCTATGGAAGTTCAGTCCGGAGGGCGTGGCGCGGCAGATGGAATGGGATAGCCCATGGGGGCGTGGATTTCCGGGCTGGCATATTGAGTGCTCTGCCATGTCGGCGAAACACCTCGGCATCTGGTTCGACATCCACTGTGGCGGAGAAGACCATATCGCCGTGCATCACAGCAACGAAATTGCGCAAACACAAGCGGCCCACGGCACTCGTCTTGCGAACTTCTGGATACACGGACATTTTCTAACACTCAATGCCGACAGCAAGATGTCGAAGTCGAGCGGGGATTTTGTGCGCTTGCAGACCTTGCGCAGTCGGAATATCGATCCGCTTGCCTATCGTTACCTGTGCATGACAGCGCATTACCGGAGCAAACTGCATTTCAGTTGGGCGTCTCTGGGTGCAGCGCAGACAGCCTTGAACCGGCTGCGGCATCTCTATGCTGGTTGGTCGGACGGGGGCCGCATCGATCCGGATTTCGTCGCGCGCTTCAACGCCGAATTGAATGATGACCTGAATCTGCCGAGGGCATTGGCCGTGCTATGGGAACTCGTCAAGAGCGAGCTCCCGCCTGCGACCTTGAAAGCGACTGTGGACAGCTTTGATTTGGTACTGGGCCTCGGGTTACGCGATTGGAACCCAGTTGCGTCTGACATTCCGGAAAGTATCCGGGTGCTGCTCGGTGAACGCGCGCAAGCCCGAGAGGCAAAGAACTGGGCAAAAGCCGATGAGATACGGAAGCTGTTAAATACCCGAGGCTGGAGAGTCGAGGATGGCAACGACGGGCAACGCCTGATTGAAATCGCCACGCTCCCGACGGATATCAGTATCTAGTGGTAAGAGCATGGGCGCCGAGCTGAATGTCCGGCTGGCACAGGCTCGCTTGACCGTTGTGGGTTGGGGAGCGCAAGCGGTCGCGGGGGCGATCATCCGACGATCGGAGCCGAAACCGATCGCCCCCCGGCGAGAGCGTTCAGGCGCTCAGGAAGCGCAAGACTTCGGCCCAATCGTTGGTCGACAGGGCGACGTCTTCGTAGTCGCCAGCTTCCTCGTCGTAGCGCGAAACGCAGAAGCGCTGGCTTCTGCCGGATTCGCGGTCGGCATAGTTGGCGTAGTCGACATACACTTTCAAGCCGCGCTCCTCGTTCTCGAATGAAGGCGCTGCATCGATGTAGCTCGACGCATCGACGTACCCTTCGGGCAGGGTCGGCAGGGTTGTTATGTCGAAGTCGGGAAATTCGCGACGGAGTCGTTCAAGGTTCATAAGGGAAGCAAGTGGAGGCTGGAGACCTGACATTTTACGTTGCTCCGTGTCAGTCGCCACGATGGCTCCCGAAACAGAGTTTGGAAATGACGTTTACGACTGTCCAGATAGAAGCCGTTCCACGAAAGTCTCGAACATGACAGGCAGAACTCTCAACCAATCACAGCTCGACTTTTTCCATCGCGAAGGGTACTTGCGATTGAGCGGTGCACATTCCAAGCGCTGTCTGACGCCGCTTCGGGAGCGCATCCTGCGAGAGCTATCGCGGCTCAAGGTCTGGGCCGGTGGAAAAAGCCTAGGCAGTTCACTGAACGATTTGTCGCCGTTTCAGCAGATCGCAAAGCTATCCTCGATGGTGAAGATTGCGGATCTGGATGAAGCGCTGAACACGGCGGAAATTCGCAACGCCATCGCTGACCTGACCGGCAGAGCCCCGCAATCCGGCCTAGGCACGCAGCCCTTGCTGTCTCTGCCTCATCAAGGGCCATGGTCTCTGGGCAGCCTGAACTGGCACGTTGACCTGGCTGCGAAATCCGGCGCCGAGATCCCCGGCGTCCAGGTGTTCTATCTGATCGATGACGTTGTCGAACACGGGGGCGCGACTTTAGCGCTGGCCCGTTCTCATCGCGTGGCGGGTGTAGCGGCCGGGAGGCTTCGTGGATCGTTGAAAACGCCAGGTGATCTGGAAGTTGTTCTCAGCACATCCGACACCGAGATCATCGAGATGTCGGGACGGGCTGGCGATGTTTTCTTGATGGATATGCGCGTACTGCACACCCCATCCGTCAATTCGTCCAGCCGTATCAGGATGATGGCCACGACGCGTTTCGGTCCGCGCGCAAGCAGATAGGGGCGGGATCTGCTGGGGGGCGGATTCCACCGCTCGTCTTTTGCGCCGGCCAGACCTGCAATCAACCGCAGCGAATCGCAGTCATTACGTCCTTATCATCCACGATCAGGTTCAAGCGCGTAGCGTTGTACTCCATCGTGACCAATTGCCCCGGACGCAGCATGCGTGCGGTGGCACTGCCACTGCGGGTACGCAGGTCTTCCATGACGGACGCAGTAGCCTTCTGGCCGATCTGGGATTGCAGCGCCGCGGCGTCGCAGGTCTTGCCGCCGCTCATGGACGACCCGCTGTAGGACGACCCGCCATAGCTGGTTCCGGCGTCAGCGGAGGACGAGGAGCTGGAGGAGCTGGACGCCGCTGGCGAGCTGGACGAGCGCGGGGCGCCGGTGTTGGCGCACGCGGTCAGGCTGGCGACCAGCAGGAAAGGGATCAGCTTTCGGATCATGTAACGCTCCTTACAACAACACGTCTGAAAAAAGCCATGATAGACCAGCGCGGGCGCGCTGTGACCTGGGCCGGGCAGGGCTGCAAGCGGCGTTCCTGACCCTAAGCGCGATGATCCAAATTTCGCATTGACACTAAAGTTTCATGAGAATATATTTCTGAAACCATAGTTTCATAGGCGGGATCATCATGACTTCGGTGTTGCAGGAGCGCATCCTCGCGCTGCAGGACAGCTTCACGGACAGCGAACAGCGGTTGGCCAGCGTGACCCTGGAGTGCCTGGGCAATATCGCGGCCTATTCGGGCGCCGAGCTGGCGCAGAAGGCGGGCGTGTCCAAGGCGACGGCGGGGCGGTTCTTCCGGCGTCTGGGGTACGAGAATTTCAACGAAGTACGGGCGCAGGCGCGCGATGAGGCCGATCGTGGATCGCCGCTGTACGAGATGGCGGGCGTACGTCCGCCGGACGCGACGGGCGACGCGCTGGCCGAACATCTGGCCACGGACTTGCAGAACCTGGCGCAGACCTTCGAGCGCCTGGACAGCCGCGATGTGGAGCGGGCCATCGAGCTGTTTGCCGGCGCTCGCCGCATCTGCATTGCGGGCTTTCGCAATGGGCGGGTGCTGGCGCAGTACGCCTGGGCCTTGCTGACGCAGCTGCGCGACGGCGTTGCGCTGGTGCCGGGCGCGGGTTTGAACCTGGCGGAAGATCTGGCTGATCTGGGGCCTGACGATGTGCTGCTGGTGATGGATTTCCGGCGGCGCGTCACGCTGCTCAAGCCCATCGTCGAACATGCGAACCGGGTGGGCGCGAAGGTCGTGGTGCTGACCGATCCTACCGCGACTGAATTGCCCGCGCGCTCGGACCTGGTGTTGCGCTGCGTGAACAGCGGCGCGGCCGTGTTCGATTCCTACGTGGCGGCCACCAGCGTCATCAATCATTTGTGCTCGGCCCTGGCCCGGAAGCTCGGGGCGGCCGCGCGCGAACGTCTGCAGAACATAGAACGCCTGCACGAACACTACGGCGACTTGCATCGCTGAATTCCAAGAGGAGACTGACTTGAACCATCCCATTCCGAACGTCCGGCTGCAATACACGCCCAACCCGGCTTTTGAGCCCGCCGCGCCTTACGGCCAACGGCAGCTCGACGTGCTGGGCGGTCAGGCCTATGCGCTTGCCGAGACGCAGATCCGCCGCTGGCCGGGTTATCAGCCGACACCGCTGCGGGATTTGTCTGGCCTGGCGCGCGCCGCGGGCGTGGCGGGCATCCGGTACAAGGACGAGGGCGGCCGCTTCGGACTGGGCAGCTTCAAGGCCCTGGGCGGCGCGTACGCCGTCAGCCGCCAATTGCTGCGGGAATTGGCGGCCAAGCTGGGGCGCGTCGATCTGTCGGTCGAGGACTTGCTGTCCGGCCGCTATCGGGAACTGACCCAGGCCATGACGGTGACCTGCGCGACGGACGGCAACCACGGCCGTTCGGTGGCCTGGGGCGCGCAGCGCTTTGGTTGCCAATGCGTGATCTACATCCACGCGACCGTCAGCGAAGGCCGCAAGCGGGCGATCGAGCAATATGGCGCGCAGGTGGTGCGCACGCCGGGGAACTACGACGATTCAGTGCGCCAGGCGGCGCAAGACGCGGCGCGGCTTGGGCGTTATGTGGTCTCGGATACGTCGTATCCCGGCTACATGGAGGTGCCCAAGGACGTGATGCAGGGCTACGCCGTGATGGCCGACGAGGCATTGCGCCAGCTGCGCGAGGCGGGTGATGGCGAGTTGCCGACGCACGTGTTCCTGCAAGGCGGCGTGGGCGGGCTGGCTGCCGCGGTCTGCGCGCATTTCTGGGAGCAGTTGGGCGAGCGCCGTCCGCGTTTCATCGTGGTGGAGCCGGACAAGGCGGCCTGCCTGTACGAGAGCGCCCGCGCTGGCAAGCCGGTAGCGGTGCACGGCGATCTGGATACCGTGATGGCCGGGCTGGCCTGCGGGGAAGTGTCGCTGTTGGCGTGGGAGGTGCTGCATCCCGGCGCGCAGGCTTTCCTGACGGTTGATGACGAGGCGGCGCTGGAGACGGTGCGTCTGTTGGCTGGCGGCAAGTATGGCGACGCGCCCATCGTCGCAGGCGAATCGGCCGTGGCGGGGCTGACCGGTTGCCTGGCGGCGCTGGCGGATCCGGCGGTGCGCGATGCGCTGGGCCTGGATGCCGACAGCCGCGTGCTGGTGTTCGGCAGCGAAGGGGCGACCGACCCGGAACTGTATCAACGCATCGTCGGCAAGAGCGCCGCCGAGGTCGAAGCCGAGGCCGTGGCATGACTGGCGCCACGCTTGAGGCCGGCCGCGAGGCTGTGCGGATCGACGGCGCCCGGCTGTTGCGCCGCATCGCCGACCTGGCGCAGGTCGGCGCCATCGAGGGCGGGGGCGTCTGCCGCCTGGCGCTGACGGACGCGGACCGGCAGGGACGCGATCTGGTGGTGCAATGGATGCGCGAACTGGGCCTGGCCGTGACGGTGGACGGCATCGGCAACGTGGTGGGCTTGCGTGCTGGTCGCAAGGCCAGTCCGCCGGTGATGACGGGGTCGCACATCGACACGGTGCGCACCGGCGGCCGCTATGACGGCAACCTGGGGGTGCTGGCCGGGCTGGAAGTGGTCGCGGCCTTGAACGACGCAGGCGTGGTCACTGAAAGACCGATAGCGGTGGCGTTCTTCACCAACGAGGAAGGCGCGCGCTTTGCGCCGGACATGATGGGCAGCCTGGTGTACCAGGGCGACCTGGCCTTGGAGGATGCGCTGGCCACGGTCGGCATAGACGGCACCACGGTGGGCGAGAACCTGGCCCGCATCGGCTATGCCGGGACGGCTCCGGTAGGCGATAACCAGGTGCACGCCTTTGTCGAACTGCACGTGGAACAGGGGCCGGTGCTGGAGCACGAGGGCTACACCATCGGCGCGGTGACGGGCGTGCAGGGTATCCACTGGATCGAGTTCACCGTGCGCGGCGTGTCCAACCATGCCGGCACCACGCCGATGGGGTTGCGCCATGACGCCGGCATCGTGGCGGCGCGCATCGCGTGCTTTGCCCGGGATCTGACCGTCGAGTTGGGGGCGGGCCAGCTGGCGACTGTCGGGCAGGTGAATCTGTTTCCCAACCTGATCAACGTCATTCCCAACCGCGCGACCTTCACGCTGGACCTGCGCAATACCGACGGCGCGGCCTTGCAGGAGGCGATTGCGCGCTGCATGAAGTACGCGGCGCAGGCTGCGGCGGATGAGGGAGTGGAGCTGAGCCATCGGGTGCTGGCCGATTTTGCGCCGGTGGCGTTCGACGAGGCCATCGTCGGCCGGGTCGAGGACATCGCGCGCAGCCGCGGACACCGCGTGCGGCGGTTGCCCAGCGGCGCCGGGCATGATGCCCAGATGCTGGCGCGCATGTGCCCGACGGGCATGGTGTTCGTTCCCAGCGTGGGCGGGCTGTCGCACAACGTCGCCGAATTCACGCATGACCAAGATATCGAGGCGGGCGCCGGCGTGTTGCTGGAATTGATGCTCGAACTCGCAGAACAATGAAACCGTAGGAGACTGAACATGTCACGCATCATCAATGTCGCGGCCGCGCAGCTGGGGCCGATCCAGCGCAGCGACTCGCGTCGCGACGTCGTCGAGCGCCTGCTCGCGCATCTGCGCCAGGCCCATGCCATGGGCTGCCAGCTGGTGGTTTTTCCGGAGCTGGCGCTGACGACTTTCTTCCCGCGTTGGTACATGGAAGATCCGGCCGAGATCGACGCGTTCTATGAAAGCGAGATGCCGGGTCCGCAGACCCGGGTGCTGTTCGAGACCGCGCGCAAGCTGGGCATAGGCTTTTACCTGGGCTATGCGGAGCTGGCTGTGGAGCAGGGCGTCAAGCGCCGCTTCAACACGTCGATCCTGGTGAACCAGAACGGCGACATCATCGGCAAGTACCGCAAGGTGCATTTGCCCGGGCATGCCGAGCACGAGCCGTGGCGCGCATTCCAGCACCTGGAGAAGCATTACTTCGAACCGGGCGAATCGTTCGATGTCTGGCGCGGCTTTGGCGGCGTGATGGGCATGGCCTTGTGCAACGACCGCCGCTGGTCCGAGACCTATCGCGTGATGGGCTTGCAGGGGGCGGAGATGATCTTGCTGGGCTACAACACGCCGGTGCACAATCCGCCTGCGCCCGAGCATGACGACCTGTCCATGTTCCACAACCATCTGGTGATGCAGGCGGGCGCCTATCAGAACGGCACCTGGGTGGTGGGCGTGGCCAAGGCCGGCAAGGAAGAGGGCTGCGAGATGATAGGCGGCAGCTGCATCATCGCGCCGTCGGGCGAGATCGTCGCCGCCTGCTCGACCAAGGGCGATGAGCTGGCGATCGCGCGCTGCGACCTGGACCTGTGCCTGTCCTACAAGAGCACGACCTTCAACTTCGACCGCCACCGGCGTCCCGAGGCTTACGGCCTGATCACGGAACGCAGAGGCGCGATAGAACCAGCGCTGGAGGCGGCGACAACCGCCTGACCTGCGGCGCGGCCAGCGTGGACTGTCGTTAGACCGTCCGCATAACCGGCCCGGACGTTCCCTTCCCATAAAAAACAGCATGCGGGCGCCCCGAGCGTCTGCAGGGGAGCGTTCGGCCTAAAAAAATACAGACCCCAAGGTGAAAATATGGACCAGTCAGTCGAGAGCATTGCGGCGCCTCCGGTTGCCGCAGACAAGGATCCCCTGGCGGCGCGGGATGATGCGCTGTATCGGAAGGTGGCGTGGCGGTTGCTGCCGTTTTTGATGGTGTGCTACATCGCGGCGTTCCTGGATCGGGTGAACGTCGGCTTTGCCAAGCTGCAGATGCTGGACGATCTGAAGTTCAGCGAAACGGTGTACGGCCTGGGCGCGGGCATTTTCTTCATCGGCTATTTCCTGTTCGAGGTGCCGAGCAATGTGCTGATGCACCGCATCGGCGCGAAGAAGACGCTGGCGCGCATCATGATCCTGTGGGGCATCATCTCGGCCGCCATGGCCCTGACGCAGACGCCGACCCAGTTCTACATCCTGCGCTTCCTGCTCGGGGCAGCCGAGGCCGGGTTCTATCCCGGCATCATCCTGTACCTGACCTATTGGTTTCCGTCGAACCGGCGCGGCCAGATCGTGGCAGTGTTCATGACGGCGGTGCCGTTCGCCGGCATCCTGGGCGGGCCGCTGTCGGGCTGGGTGATGGAGGCTTTCCATGACACGCACGGCATGGCCGGCTGGCAGTGGATGTTCATCATCGAGGCGATTCCTTCGGTGCTGCTGGGCCTGGCGGTGTTCTGGTACCTGGATGACCGCATCGACGATGCGCGCTGGCTGTCGCCCGCGGAGAAGTCGCGGCTGGGCCAGAACCTGCAAAGCGAGAAGACCGCCAAGACCGAGCACGTGTCGATGCTGACCTTGCTCAAGGACCGGCGTGTCGTGCATATGGCGCTGATTTGCTATTGCACGGTATCCAGCCTGTCTGGCCTGGCGTTCTGGATTCCGTCGGTGATCCGTTCAACGGGCGTGGTGTCGCTGCTGGACATCGGCCTGCTGACGGCGGTGCCGAACGTCTGCGCGGTGATCTCGATGGTGCTGGTGTGCCGCCATTCGGACGCGGTGCGGGAGCGCCGCTGGCACATGATCGTGCCGTTCCTGGTGGGCGGGACGGGCCTGGCGCTGAGCACGCTGTTCAGCCATAACCCGATGCTGGCCGTGGCCATGCTGTCGGTGGCGGCCGCCGGCTGCATGGTGTGCTCGCCCTTGTTCTGGAGCCTGCCGACGGCGTTCCTGGAAGGCAAGAGCGCGGCGGCGGGCATAGCCGGGATCAATTCCTTCGCCGGATTGGCGGCCTTTGTCAGCCCCTATGCCATCGGCTGGATCAAGGACCTGACCGGCTCGACGGATTGGGGCATGTATTTCCTGGCCAGCTTCACGCTGATCGGGGCGGTGCTGGTGTACCGCGTGCCGAAGAGCCTGGTCAACCGGTAGGCCCGGTAGGCGGCTTCTCTACATCGGCGGG
>MCND01000198.1_pt1 | contig 25818 bp, 24 predicted proteins | sample 778211 | NCBI WGS metagenome assembly MCND01 (sample SAMN04296812, study PRJNA304217) | bioreactor metagenome | isolation source: activated sludge enriched with benzalkonium chloride | place: Turkey: Istanbul urban wastewater treatment plant
ATTCAACGATGCCGGTCTTGTCGGACACCGAAAGCAGGGCGGTTTCGATTTTCATGGTGAGGGCGGAGTGGGGCGCGGGCGCCTTTCTCGTTCGGGTACTGGATGGGAAATCTGGAAGGGGGCGGCCCGTGCCGGGCGGGCCGTCCGCTGGCGTGGGGATCTATACCTGGATGTTGTGGGCGAGCAGCTTCTTGCGCAGCGTGTTGCGCGTGATGCCCAGCATTTCGGATGCCCGCGACTGGTTGCCGCCGGACCGTTCCAGCGCCACTTCAAGCACCGGGCGCTCAACGCAGCGCATCACCATGTCCCACATGTCGTGAGGCTCGGATTCACCCAGGTCTTCGAAATAGCGCTCCAGGCTGGCGCGCACGCATTCTTCCAGGACATCTTTCTTGCTCATCGGAGTACAGATATTTTTATGTTGGTGTTGAGGCGGTCATGCCGCCAGCAGGGCTTGAACGGCCGGCGCCGGATTGCGGTCGCCGTCGTTCGATAGTGCGAGGAACCATTCCGACACCGCCCGCCATTGGTCGCGGGTGTTGTCGATGAGGTTCATGCGGTCGCGGAACGAGTCCGCGTCCGGCAGGCCTTCCAGATACCAGCCGATATGCTTGCGCGCCGTGCGTACGCCGGTGTGCTCGCCATAGAAGCGGTAGTGGTCGTCGAGGTGTTCGAGCAGCAGCTCGCGCATTTCCCCATAGGAGGGCGGGGCGAGTTTTTCGCCCGTGCGCAGGTAGTGGTCGATTTCGCGGAAGATCCAGGGACGGCCCTGGGCCGCCCGTCCGATCATCACTGCGTCGGCGCCAGTGTAATCCAGGACGTGTTTCGCTTTCTCGGGCGAGTCGATGTCGCCGTTGGCGATGAGCGGGATCTTCAGCTCCGCGCGGACCGCGCGGATGGTGTCGTATTCGGCATGGCCGGTGTACAGGTCGGCGCGGGTGCGGCCGTGCAGGGTCAGGGCGGCGATGCCGGCGTTCTCGGCCAGCCGGGCCACGCGCAGCGCGTTGCGGCTCTCGCGGTCCCAGCCGGTGCGGGTCTTGAGCGTGACGGGCACGCCCAGCGGCGCGCAGGCGGCCACCACGGCGTCCAGTATGCGGACGATCAGGTCTTCGTGGCGCAGCAGCGCCGAGCCGGAGGCCACGTTGCAGACCTTCTTGACCGGGCAGCCCATGTTGATGTCGATGATCTTGGCGCCCCGGGCCGCGTTGAAAGCGGCGGCCTCGGCCATCATGGCCGGGTCGGCGCCGGCGATCTGGACCGAAATGGGGGCGATCTCGCCGTCGTGGTTCAGGCGGCGCGAGGTCTTGACGCTGTCCCACAGCTTGGGGTTGCTGGCCGCCATTTCGGACACGGCATAGCCGGCCCCCAGCTTCTTGCAAAGCTGCCGGAAAGGCCGATCGGTCACGCCCGCCATGGGCGCGACCAGTACGTTGTTGGGGAGAGTCCAGGGACCGATGCGCATGGTCACATTTTAACCGGCCTGATCGAACCCTCTTTTTTGTCCGGCAACGGCTTGGTAACAAGCCTGGGCGGACGAGGCAGAGCGCGGCCCCTTTCCAGGGCCGGATCGTGGCGGCCGGCGCCGGGCTAGGCCCGGAATCCCTGCAGCAGATGCCGGGCCAGCGGCGCGCGCAGCGGCGCCGCCAGGTCCAGGCCCAGCAGCGCCAGGCCGCAGGCATGTTCCACCGGCGCCAGGCCGGTGGCGAACACGCGCGGCATCAGGTCGGTCAGGCCGGCGGTGATCAGGCGGTCGAACTGGCGCGCGCCGGTGAACTCGGCCAGCGCCGGGGCAGGGCTGGCGTCCGGGCCTGGCAGCCAGGCGCCCAGCGCCTGCGCCAGCCGGGCGGCGTCGCGCAGGCCCAGGTTCAGGCCCTGGCCCGCCACCGGGTGCAGGGTCTGGGCGGCATTGCCGATGGCCGCCACGCGCCCTTGCACCTGGGCGCGGCGGGCGCTCAGCGCCAGCGGGAAAACGTGACGCGGCGCCTGGCTGGACAGGCGGCCGAGGCGGTCGCCGAAGGCGGCGCTCAGCGCGCGCGAGAAGGCCGCGTTGTCCAGCGCGGCCAGTTCGGCGGCGCGTTGCGGCGTGCTGCACCAGACCACGGAATGGGCTTCGGGCGTGTGCGGATGGGGCAGCAGGGCCAGCGGCCCCTCGGACGTGAAGCGCTCCCAGGCCCAGCCGGGGCGCGGCAGGGTGGCGTGCGCCGTGGTCAGCACGGCGTGCTGGCCGTAGTCGCGGCGCAGGTCCTCGCCGCCCGCGCCGTCGGACTGCACCGCCACCCGGCAGCGCAATTCGGTGTCGCCCTGGGCGATGCGCACGCCGTCGGCGTCCTGCTCCAGGATCCGGGCCGGCGGTCCCGACAGCAGGGTCACGCCGCACTGGGCGACGCGGGCTTCGAGCCGGGCGTAGAGGCCCGAATAGCCGACCACGCTGCCCAGTTGCGGCACGTCGAAGTCGGTATGGCGGATCAGGCTGCGGCCCAGGCGGCCGCGCTGCGAGACATGGATGCTGCGGATGTCGGCCGAGCGTTCCGGCCAGGCGTCCAGCGATTCGAGCAGCACGCGGCTGCCGTGGTTCATGGCCAGCACGCGAGGATCGGCCGCGGGCGCGGCGTCCGCCGTGGAGGCGGGGGCCGTGCCTTGCAGCAGCGCGATGCGGGCCGGATCCGGCGCCACCCGAGCCAGCATCAGGGCCAGGACGCGGCCGACGGGGCCGGCGCCGAGAATCGCAATGTCGAAGGCGGAAGCAGTCATGTGCGGAAGTTTAACCGTCCACTACAATCGCCGGCAGGCGGCGTGCGCGGTCACGCCACAGGAGCGATGACATGACGCAGGCTCAGGCTACTTCTTCGATTTCCGCTGCAATCCCGCGCCGGCCGCGGGGCAAGGTCGCGGTCGGCCTGCTGGCCTGCTTCCTGGGCTGGGCGGGCGCGCACTGGTGGTATCTCGGCCGCCGCCATGCCTGGGCGGTGAGCCTGTACGCCGCGCTGGCGCTGGCCGGCGCCTTCAGTCTTTATCCGGTCTGGTACGACAACCCGGCTTTCTTCCTGTTGTTCATTCCCATGATCGACGGCTTCGTCGAGAGCGTGGTCTTCTCGCTCATGTCCGACGAGAAATTCGACCGGCGCTACAACCCCGATCTGGGCCGCCCGTCGGCGACGGGCTGGGGGCCGGTCCTGGTGGCGCTGAGCGCCTGCCTGATCGGCTCGATCGTGGCCATGTTCGCCATCGCCATGGTGGTGGTGTACGTCTGGGTGGCGATGGGCTGGCTGGACGGCTACGTGCTGTAGCCGCCGCGCCTATTCACGCATCAGCGCCTCGATCTCGCCGGCCTGCACCGGCACGCCGCGGGTGATCAGTTCGCAGCCCTCGTCCGTGACCAGCGCGTCGTCCTCGATGCGGATGCCGATGTTCCAGTAGGCCTCGGGCACGTCGTCGGCGGGGCGCACATAGATGCCGGGCTCGATGGTCAGCATCATGCCGGCCTGCAGCGCGCGCCAGGGACGCTCGCCGCCCTGCGCGGGGCCGGGCTGGCGGTAGTCGCCCACGTCATGGACGTCCAGGCCCAGCCAATGGCCGGTGCGGTGCATGTAGTAGCGGCTGTAGGCGCCGGATTCGATCACGCTGTCCAGCGATCCCTTCAGCAGCTTCAGGTCCAGCATGCCCTGGGCCAATACCCGGACGGCGGCGTCGTGCGAATCGTTGCAGGATCGGCCCGGCGCCGTGGCCTGCACGGCGGCGTCCTGCGCGGCGGCCGTCAGGTCGTACAGCGCCCGCTGCGGACCGCTGTAGCGTCCGTTCACGGGAAAGGTGCGCGTGATGTCGCTGGCATAGCTGTCGACCTCGCAGCCGGCGTCGATCAGCACCAGGTCGCCGTCGCGCAGCACGGCGTCGCCCGCCGGGTAGTGCAGCACGCAGGCGTTGGCGCCGGCCGCCACGATGCTGTTGTAGGCCACCGACTGCGCGCCCTGGCGCCGGAATTCATACAACAGCTCGGCTTCCAGCTCGTACTCGCGCATGCCGGCGCGGGCGGCCCGCATGGCGCGGGCGTGAGCGCCGGCGGAGATCTTGGCGGCGCGGCGCATGGCGGCGATCTCCGTGGCGTCCTTGATCAGCCGCATCTCCGCCAGAATGGGGGCCACGTCCTGCTGCCGTTCGGGCGGCAGGCGGCCGCCGCGTCCGGATTCGCGGGCGGCGGCCAGCCAGCGCCGCAGCCGGCCGTCGGCGCGCCGGTTGCCCGCCAGCGGCGCGTACAGCGTGGGCTGGTCCATCAGCAGCGTGGGCATCAGTTCGTCGAGCGCGTCGATCGGATGGGCGTCGTCAAAGCCGAAGCGTTCGGCGGCGGCTTCCGGGCCGAAGCGCTTGCCTTCCCAGATCTCATGCTCGACATGTCGCGGACGGCAGAACAGCAGCGCGCGGTCGGTGGCGCCGGCGATCAGCACCAGCCAGGCCTCCGGCTCGGTGAAGCCGGTGAGGTAGAAGAAGTCGCTGTCGTGCCGGTAGGGATATTCGGCGTCGCGGTTGCGGATGGCCTCGGGCGCGGTGGCGAGCACGGCGATGCCGCCGCCGGCCGCGCGCATGCGTTGCATCAGGCGGTGGCGGCGGGCGGCATAGGGGGCGATATCGTCGGGCGGCAGGCTCATGGGCGGCCGGGGCGCACTGCCCCGCGGGTGGCGTTTGTCGGGAAGCGGCATGCGGCGGCGGGCGGCTCGGATGCCTGGACGCAGGCTGCGTTGACTTCCACTTTAACGCGGCTGGGCGGCGCTCGCGCGGTCGCGCGGAGCGTCCGCGCCGCCTGTGCGGAAATTCCCGCCCGCGCGGCCGGCGGGCTGCTACAATCGCGGCTCAGTCATTGGGGAGTAGCCATCCTTTGTTCCCCAAAGGAGTCAGCGTCAACAAACTTGGTGGTTCAGGTTGCGGAGCAACCGCTGGAACCCCATGGCGCTGACGGTTTCCATGCTCGCGGCGCGCCCGCCACATGGAACTGCCAGGCGAGACCTTTGGCCGCGTTGCGTTCACCCCTGGCCGGGCGAGCGGCAGCGTCGTGCCATCGGTATCCGCTCGTCCGGCCGCATTCGCTCCCATGTTGCTCACCCTGTTCCTGTTTTTCCTGTCCGCGGCGGTCATCTATTTCGCCTGCGAGTACTTCGTCAATGGCGTCGAGTGGGTCGGCCACCGGTTCGAGCTGGGCGCCACCGCGACGGGCACCGTGCTCGCCGCCTTCGGCACCGCGCTGCCGGAAAGCGCTGTGACCTTCATGGCTGTCGTGTTCGGCGATACCCCAGAGCAGAAGGACATCGGCGTGGGCGCCGCGATGGGCGGTCCGCTGGTACTGGCGACGCTGGCCTACGCGGTCGTCGGCCTGGCCCTGTGGCGCGCCCACCGTGGCCGCGCGACGCAATTGGACTGTATCAACGCGGACCAGCGCAGACTGGCCCGCGACCAGGCCTGGTTCATGGGCATCTTCGTCTTCAAGGTCGGGCTGGGGCTGCTGGCCTTCGCCTGGAAGCCCTGGCTGGGCATCCTGTTCCTGGTCACCTACGGCCTCTATGTGAAGCGCGAGCTGAGCAATGACGAGGAAAGCCTGGCCAGCGAAGACCTGGAGCCGCTCAAGCTGCGCCCCCGCGACACGGATCCCGCGCTGTCCTGGGCCATCACGCAGACGGTGCTGGCGCTGGTGGTGATCGCCGGCGCGTCGCATGTGTTCGTCAACCAGATCGAGACGCTGGGCGTGGCCATGGGCGCTTCGCCGCACCTGGCGGCGCTGCTGCTGGCGCCGGTCGCCACCGAGCTGCCGGAAATCATGAACGCGCTGATCTGGGTGCGCCAGGGTAAAGAGCGGCTGGCCTTGGCCAACATCTCGGGCGCCATGATGATCCAGGCCACCATTCCCAGCGCGCTGGGCATCTTCATGACGCCTTGGCTGCTGGACGCCCCCTTGCTCGCGGCCGGCCTGTTCACCATGCTGTCCATCGGCCTGCTGTGGCTGCGCTTCCGCTCTTCCGGCATCACCGTGCCGGTGCTGTCGGCGGCGGGTGGGTTCTACGCCTTGTTCGCCATCTACCTGGGCTGGCACTTCTACGCGTGAGGACAGCGCAGCGCGCTTCTGTCGGAGGACGGTGGCTGCCGCGCCATCATGGTGCGGCAGCCATGCCCGTGATCGAGGCCGGGGCGCGCTGCGGTGGAATGCGCGCGGGTTCCACTTTTTTGTGCCCTTTACGCGACCAAAGTGTTGTCCATCAGTGGAAACCCGCGTAAAATTGCGCCCGTTATCCATCCCAGGAGCAGTCTTCGTGAATACCGATTCCGGCGAAAGTCGATCTTGCATCGACACCGCTGTTTAACAGGATCACGCAGCACTCCGTCTGCCGCGCCTGTTGAACAGGTTGCGGCGTATCCCAAGGTCCAGGCGTCCGCCCGGACCAACGCGCAAGCCCACGGCTTGCCGGGCATCTCCCCAACGTAAACCGCCAGAACCGTCGCTCGTCCGCAGCGCCCGCGTTCGCGCACGTCCATCGTGCCCGGCCGCCGAGCGCGGCGCGTGCGCGCATGTTCGCGAAGCCGCTCCGCCGTTCTTGCAATGGAGGTCGCCATGCGTTTCTTCGACTTGTTCCTGCGCCGCGCCGGCGTGGACCGCGCCACCGCCCAGGGCCGCCGCCGCGGCACGTCGCGGCTGACGGTCATTTGTCCGCGCGATGAACTGGGTTCCCTGCGCAAGCAGATCTGCCTGGACTTCAGCGCCGCCGGCCTGGATGTTTCGCAAGTGCAGATCGACCAGGGCTCGGATCCCGGCATGGCGTCGGCCTGCATCACCGTCAACTGCCCCCCCGAATTGCGCGGCGAACTGATGTCCCAGGCCCGTCGCCTGAGCGCCAACCCCGCCGTGCGCCACGTGCATTTCGGCGTCCAGCCGCTGGCGGCCTGAACGCCCGCGGCTGCCCGTCAACCCACAGGAGAAATCATGCCTAGTGCCTTAGACCCCGAGCCTCGATTGCGCCCCGCGCGCGGCGCCGGCATGCCTGTCTGACCCGTCCACTCCCTGCGAGCCGACCGGCCAGACGCATCCTGGTCCGTACGGAACCCGCAGCACTGAATCCCCGGCCTGGCTGACCCAGCGTCCGCCCGATCCGCCGGCACCGATTCTTCCGCTCGCTTCCCTTTCCGTTTTCCGCACCCGGCGCGCTTCTTGACGCGATCCGGACACCGGCCACATTGCTCCGGTGCTTGAACACGCCCGTACGCGGCGGATCGACGGCCTGCGCCCGCTGGCCGCGGCCGCGCACGCCCGTGCCAGGCACGCAGCCTGTCGTCCGTGTCTCCCAGAAAAAGCTCCCGCGCCGCGTCCTTCTTCGCGGTTGCGCCGTTCCCCGGGGATTCTTCCCCGGACGCTGCGCGGGACAAGAAAACAAACAACCGGAGCACTCCGATGTTGACGTTCCTGAAGTCATTCTTCTCATCCGCCGCCCGAGCGCGACGTACCGGGCGCCATTTCCGCCGCTCGCCCATGCTTGAGCGCGGCGGCGATGTGGCCGCCGTGCCGCCCGACGCGGCCCGCCACGCCAACCGCCGCATGCTGGAACTTTCCGGTCAGGATACGGAGACGCTGTTCCAGCGTTTCGGCAGCCGCGCCGGCGGCCTGAGCGAAGCCCAGGCCAGCGCCGCGCGTGAACGGCATGGCCGCAACGAGGTCGACCACGAAGCGCCGCTGCGCTGGTATGTCCACCTGTGGTACTCGTACCGCAACCCCTTCAACCTGCTGCTGACCGCGCTGGCCTCGCTGTCGTGGGTCACCGATGTCTGGATGGCCGAGCCTGACGACCAGTCCTGGCGCGGCGTCATCATCATCGGCTCGATGGTGGTCATTTCCACGCTGCTGCGCTTCGCGCAGGAGCGCCGCTCCAACCGCGCCGCCGAGGCGCTCAAGGCGATGGTGCAGAACACGGCGACCGTGCTGCGCAGCGACGCCGGCGATCCCTCCGAGGGCGAGGTCCGGCGCGCGCTGGGCGTGGCGCCGCACGCCAGCGGCTCGCGCCGCATGGAGCTGCCGCTGGCCGACCTGGTGCCCGGCGACGTGGTGCTGCTGTCCGCGGGCGACATGATCCCTGCCGATTGCCGCATCCTGACCGCCAAGGACCTGTTCGTGGCGCAGGCGGCCTTGACGGGCGAATCGCTGCCGGTCGAGAAGAGCGCCACGCAGCGCGTCGAGACGGCCAATTCGCTGGAACTGGAGAACATGGCCTACATGGGCACCAACGTGGTCAGCGGCTCGGGCACCGCCCTGATCGTGGCCACCGGCGCCGACACCTACTTCGGCCAGCTCGCCGGACGCGTCACGCAGACCGCGCGCGTGCCAACCCAGTTCCAGCAGGGCATCAACCGCGTCAGCTGGGTGCTGATCCGCTTCATGCTGGTGATGGCACCCATCGTCATGCTGATCAACGGCTTCACCAAGGGTGACTGGCTCGAGGCGCTGCTGTTCGCGCTGGCGATCGCCGTGGGTCTGACGCCCGAGATGCTGCCCATGATCGTCACCGCCACCCTGGCCAAGGGGGCGGTGCGGATGTCGCGGCGCAAGGTCGTGGTCAAGCGCCTGGACGCCATCCAGAACCTGGGCGCCATGAACGTGCTGTGCACCGACAAGACCGGCACGCTGACGCAGGACCGCATCGTGCTGGAACGCCATACCGATGTGTACGGCGCCGTCAGCGACGACGTGCTGGCCTACGCCTACCTGAACAGCTACTACCAGACCGGATTGAAGAACCTGCTGGACGTGGCGGTGCTGCGGCACGCCGAGGTGGAGCGCAAGCTGAATCTGGCGGCGAGCTACCGCAAGGTCGACGAGATTCCCTTCGACTTCGCGCGTCGCCGCATGTCGGTGGTGGTGAACGAGGTCGAGAACGGCCGCGAACACCATGAGCTGATCTGCAAGGGCGCGCTGGAGGAGGTGTTGTCGGCCTGCACCCGCCTGCGCGTGGGCGAAGAGGTGCAGCTGTTGACCGATGCGCGCCGCGCCGACATCCGCAAGGTCACGGCCGACCTGAACCGCGACGGCCTGCGCGTGATCGCCGTCGGCGTGAAAGAGCTGCCGCCCACTCAGCAGGCCTACGGGGTGGCCGATGAGTCCGACCTGATCCTGGTCGGCTACATCGCTTTCCTGGATCCCCCCAAGGAATCCACCGCGCCCGCCCTGGCTGCGCTGAAGGAATCGGGCATCGAGGTCAAGGTGCTGACCGGCGACGTGGAGCTGGTGACGCAGAAAGTCTGCCGCGAAGTCGGTTTCGAGGTCCGCAAGGTGGTGCTGGGCGCGGAGGTCGAGGCCATGTCCGATGCGCAGCTGGCCGTGGCGGTGCGCGAGGCCAACGTCTTTGCCCGCCTGACGCCGGCGCACAAGGAACGCATCGTGCGCAGCCTGCGGGCGCAGGGCAATACCGTGGGCTTCATGGGCGACGGCATCAACGATGCGCCCGCCCTGCGCGCGGCCGACGTGGGCATTTCGGTCGATTCGGCCGTGGATATCTCGAAGGAGGCCGCCGACATCATCCTGCTCGAAAAGAGCCTGATGGTGCTGGAAGATGGGGTCATCGAAGGCCGCAAGACCTTCTGCAACATGCTCAAGTACCTGAAAATGACGGCCAGCTCGAACTTCGGCAACGTCTTCTCGGTGCTGGTGGCGAGCGCCTTCCTGCCGTTCCTGCCCATGCTGCCGATCCATCTGCTGCTGCAGAACTTGATGTACGACATCTCGCAGACCGCTATCCCGTTCGACAATGTCGACGAGGAATTGCTGAAGAAGCCCCAGCAATGGGATCCGGACGGCCTGGGCCGCTTCATGGTGTTCTTCGGCCCGATCAGCTCGGTCTTCGACATCGCCACGTATGCCTTGATGTGGTATGTATTCCAGGCCAATGCGCCCGAGCATCAAACGCTGTTCCAGTCGGGCTGGTTCGTGGAGGGCCTGTTGTCGCAGACGCTGATCGTGCATATGATCCGCACGCGCCGGATTCCGTTCCTGCAGAGCCGCGCCGCCTGGCCCTTGATGGTCATGACGCTGGCGGTGGTTTGCCTGGGCCTGTTCCTGCCGTTCTCGCCGCTGGCCGGATACTTCCAGCTGCAGGCGCTGCCGTGGAGCTATTTCCCCTGGCTGGCCGGGATCCTGCTGAGCTACTGCGTGCTGACGCAGCTGCTCAAGGGTATCTGGGTCCGCAAGTACGGGTGGCAATGAGTCGGTTCGATGCCGCGGGCAAGGCCCGCGGCGCAGTCGGGAGAAATGCATGAAGAAGTACTACATTTGCGCGGCGTTGACGGCGGCCGGCCTGGCCAGCCCCCTGGCCGCCCGGGCCGACGTAGCCGCCTTGTCCGGCACCGAGGTCCAGATCTACGGCGTGGTCGACGCCGGCGTGGCCGTCACGAACGTGTCCGGCGTGGGCAGCCGCAGCGGCATGCTCAATGGCGGCCTGACGGATTCGCTGTGGGGCCTGCGGGGCAGGGAAGACCTGGGAGACGGCTGGAGCGCGCGCTTCCAGCTGGAAAACGGCTTCGATCCATCCACGGGACGGCAGGCCGATGACCGCAGCCTGTTCAACTATGGCGCCTGGGTCGGGCTGGGGCATGACGATCTGGGCGAGCTGCGCCTGGGCCGCCAGTACACCGTGGGCAAGACCTATGGCAACGCGCTGGAGATCGCGTCCTGGAAGGAAATGGGCATGGGCGCCACCTTCAAGGCCTCGGACAACTACCAGTTCAGCAACCTGGTGAACTACTACACGCCGGAGTGGCAGGCCGGGATCGGCTATTCCTTCGATGCCGACGCGCAGGGGAAATTCCGCACCAACGCCAACAACCGCGCGCTGAGCCTGGGCCTGAAGTACGAGGATGGCCCGCTGCTGGCCGTGGCGACCTGGGACCAGATGAGACTGGCCCAGCCGCTCCAGGGCGTTCAGGGCCGGCCGCAGGCGCTGCAGCTGGGCGCCTCCTATGACTTCGAGGTGCTGAAGGTGTCGGCGGCCTGGTCGCGCCAGCGCAACGGCTATGTCGGCCTGGACGGCGGCGATCCGGACAACCTGGGACAGAACCTCGGGCCCGCCGCCTTCGCGGCCGGCGGCACGGTCAACGCCTGGCTGCTTGGCGTGAGCGTGCCGCTTGGGCGCGGCACGGTGCTGGCCCAATGGTCGCTGGCCAAGCCGGACTGGCAATGGGCCGATGGCATGACCGCGCGCAAGGCGCAGCTGATGACGCTGGGGTATACCTACGAGTTGTCGAAGCGCACCACGGTCTATGCATTCGCCGGCTATGCGTCGAACTACACGCTGGACAACCAGTTCGACCCCGGCAATTCCCATACCACCCGCTACGCCATGGGCGTGACGCACCGTTTCTGATGCCGGGAGGGACGCTCCTTCGGGCGTCCACTACAATCGGCGGTGAGCAGCGGCCCGGCGCCTGGCGCCGGGCCGGCCTTTCCCCGCGGTCTTCCGGATGGCATGCATGGACAGTCTTGAGTGGCTCGTACCCTGGGAGTTCTCTCCCACGCTGGTGGCTTCGTTCATCGTGGCCATCGTGCTGTTCGTGCGCGGCCAACGGGTGCATCACGTGACGCTGGCGCGCCAGGTGTACTTCTGGTCGGGGATGGTGCTGCTGTACCTGTCCATGCATACCCGGCTCGACTACTACGCCGAGCGCATGTTCTTCATCCATCGCGCCCAGCATCTGGTGCTGCATCACCTGGGGCCGCTGCTGGTGATGGCGGCCTTTCCCGGACAGGTCATGCGCGCCGGGCTGCCGCTGGCCTGGCGCCTGCGGCTGCGCGACTTCCTGCGCACCGGCCCGGGCCGCGCCACGGTGGCGGTGCTGACCAACAAGATCTTCGTGCCCGCGCTGTTCGTGTTCCTGGTGCTGGTCTGGCTGCTGCCGTCGGTGCAGTTCTATTCCATGCTGGACTGGCGCCTGTACCGGCTGATGAACTGGTCGGTGGTGATCAGCGGTTTCATGTACTGGAACCTGATCCTGGACCGGCGTCCCAGCCCGCCGGCGGCCATGTCGCCAGGCGGCCGCGTGATTTCGCCCATCATCACCATGGCGCCGCAGATGGTGGCGGGGGCCGTCATCGCCTTCTCCGAAAGCGACCTCTATCCCTTGTTCGAACTGTGCGGCCGCGCCGTCGCCATGTCGGCGCAGACCGACCAGACCATCGGCGGCCTGACCATGTGGATTCCGGCCGCGCTGGTGGAGGTGGTGGGCTTGATGGTGGCGCTGGGCACCCTGATGCGCCTGTCCGCCAAGGGTCGGCTGCGCAAGGCCGATCGCGATGCGCGGGCGCGGGCCAAGGCCCGCGCCGTCTCGGCCTGATCCGGCCATTCAGCGGAATCAGTCCGTTTCGTCCCGAGCTGGCGGTGGCCTACTCCGGAATCAGCCCGTGGTACTTGCGTCCCAGCGCCACGGTGGCCTGGAACATGCCGGCCTTGCTGCCGCAGTCGTAGCGCGTGCCGTCGTAGCGGTGCGCATAGACCGCGCGCTCGCGCATCAGCGACGCGATGCCGTCGGTCAGCTGGATTTCGTTGCCGGCGCCCATCTTGGTCGAGCGCAGGTGATCGAAAATGGCGGCTTCCAGCACATAGCGGCCCACCACCGCCAGCGTGGACGGGGCGGCCGCCGGATCGGGTTTTTCAACGATATGCGTGACGCGCTCGGTGCGGCCGTTGGCGCGGGCGTCGCCGTCCTGGGTCGCGACGATGCCGTACTTGCGGGTGTCTTCGCGCGGCACGTCCTGTACCCCCAGCACGCTGGCGTTCTGCGCGACGGCGATGTCGACCAGCTGCTTCATGGCGGGCGTGTCGGCGTCGATCAGGTCGTCGGCCAGCAGCACGGCGAAGGGCTCGTCGCCCACGGCCGGCGCCGCCGACAGCACGGCGTGTCCCAGGCCCAGCGGGGCCGATTGGCGAATGTAAAGGCAGTTCACATGGGCGGGTAGAATGCCACGCACCATGGCCAGCAGCTCGTGCTTGCCCTTGCTTTCCAGGTCGGATTCGAGTTCAGGGGCGGAATCGAAATGATCCTCGATGGCCCGCTTGTTGCGCCCGGTGACGAAAATCAGGTCCGTGATGCCGGCGGCCACGGCTTCTTCCACCGCGTACTGGATCAGGGGCTTGTCGACGACGGGCAGCATTTCCTTGGGCATCGCCTTGGTCGCGGGCAGAAAACGGGTGCCCATGCCGGCAACGGGAAAAACGGCTTTACGGACGGGACGCATTGAAACCTCGCTTGTGGGGACGATGAAACATTTTAAGCTGATCGCTATCATAGGCATATGAAACGCAGGAACATGCCCTCCATTTGCTCGATTGCGAAACAAGGCGTCAGCGCGGCGCTCAGCGCGGCGCTGGTCTTACAGGCCCTGCCGCTGGCGGCCCATGCCCAGCCCGTCGGGCTGCCTTCCATGGGCGCGGCGTCGTCGGCCGAGCTTTCCCCGATGCTGGAACGCAGCCTGGGCGAGGCCATCATGTCGCAAGGGCGGCGCGACCCCACCTATGTGGACGACACCGAGCTGAGCCAGTACCTGACCACCATGGGACGCAAGCTGGCCGCGTATTCGCCGGGCGCCGTGCCCGAAGTGGAAATGTTCGGCGTGCGGGACCCCGAGATCAATGCGTTCGCCATGCCTGGCGGCTTCATCGGCGTGAATACCGGACTGATCGTCGCCTCGGCCAGCGAGTCCGAGCTGGCCGCCGTGCTGGCGCACGAAATCGGCCACGTGGTGCAGCGCCATATCGCCCGTGGCATGACCCAGCAGAACCAGAACAGCATGGTGATGCTGGCCAGCCTGGCCGGCGCGCTGCTGGCGGCGCTGGCTGGCGGTGGCGGCAATCTGGCGATGGGCGTGGCCGCGTTCGGCCAGGCCGCCGCCATCAACCGCCAGCTGGGTTTTTCGCGCGATGCCGAGCGCGAGGCCGACCGCGCCGGTTTCCAGATGCTGACCAAGGCGGGCTACGACCCGCAGGGCATGTCCGACATGTTCGGACGGCTGATGAACGCCTCGCGCCTGAACGAGGGCATGGGCGGCGGTTCCTGGGCCAGCACGCACCCGCTGTCCATCGAGCGCATGTCCGACGTGCAAAATCGGGCGCGCTCGCAGCCGCCGACGCGGCACGTGGACAGCGATGATTTCTGGTACATCCGCGCCAAGATGCGCGTGGTGCAGGGGCGCGACGCGGTCAGCCTGCGCTCGGCCGCGCAGCAGCTGCAGGACGAGGCCCGGGCGCTGTCCGGCGTGCGCAAGTCGGCGGCCTACTATGGCCTGGCCTTGCAGGCCCTGCAGCGCAACAGCCTGGCCGAGGCGGAGCGCAACTGGACCCTGGCCTCGGAAGACGGACGGTCGTCGCCGCAACTGGCCAAGCTGAGCGTGGATATCGCGCTGGCCCGCAAGGACAATGCCCGCGCGCTGGAGCTGGCGCAGGCCGCGTCCAAGCGCTGGCCTGACCGGCGCGCGCTGGGCATCGCCTATGCCCAGGCGCTGCAGAATAGTGGCCGCCACGCCGAGGCCCAGGACTACCTGCGTGGCAAGATCCGGCAATGGGGCGCGGACGAACCCAGCCTCTATCAGATGCTGGCGCAGAGCCAGGAACGCACCGGCAAGCCGGTGCAGGCGCGCCGCGACATGGCCCGCTACTACACGCAGATCGGCGCTTTCGCCGCGGCGGAGTCTCAGTTGCAGCAGGCGCGCGGGATGTCTTCCGACTTCTACGAGCAGTCGCAGATCGACGTGCAGATCAAGGAAGTCAGGGACAAGCTCGCCGAAGAACGGCAGCTGCTGGAGCGATTCAAATCCGGCTAGAGGCCGGTTTCGAAGAAGCGGCCCAGGCGCTGGGGCAGCCAGTTCAGGTGCGCCGGAAAGGCGCCGGTCGGGAAACCGGCGTGGCCGCCGTCGGCGGGCTGGTGCAGCAGCACGTTGGCCGAGCATTCCTCGGGCTTGGGCAGGGCGCTGGCCGGGATGAACGGATCGTTCAGCGCGTTCAGCACCAGCGTGGGCGCGGTGATCCGCGGCAGCCAGGGCTTGCTGGAGGCGCGCGTCCAGTAGTCCAGCGCGTTGCGGAACCCATGCATGGGCGCGGTATAGGCGTCGTCGAAGTCGCGCAGGTCGCGCGCGTGCGCGATGCGCATCACGTCGATGGCGCCCGGGTAGCGATGCGCCTTTTCAAGCACCTTGTTCTTGAGCGTCTTGAGGAAATGCCCGGTGTAGATCTTCCGGTTGAAGAGGCCGGTGGACAGGGTCTTGCCGCAGGCCACCAGGTCCAGCGGCACCGAGACGCCGGCGCAGGCCGTCAGCCAGGACGTGTCCTCATGGTGCTCGCCCAGGTACTTGAGCAGCGCGTTGCCGCCCAGCGACACGCCCACGGCATGCCAGCGGGCGTGCGGGATGCGGCTGCGCACGGTCTCCAGCAGGAAACCGACCTCGGCCGAGTCGCCGGAATAGTAGGCGCGCGCCAGGCGGTTGGGCGTGCCGGAGCAGCCGCGAAAATGGGCGATGGCCACGATCCAGCCGCGCGCCCGGAAATGATGCGCGATCGACTGCGCGTAGCGGCTGTTGCTGCCGCCTTCCAGTCCGTGGAACAGCACTAGCGCCGGCGTGTCAGGTGTGTGCGGCAGGGATTTCCAGTCCGCGTCGGTCATCCAGCGCGCGGCGGCGGTCCTGCCGTTGGCGACCGGACGCTGGCCGCTCACGGGCGCGCCGTCGGCGGCCTTGTGCGGAAAGAGGCCCGGCCCGGTCCAGTCGAAGTCCACGAAGTCCGTGTCCGGCGTTTCCACGCGGTCGCGCACGAAGGCGATGCGATGGTATTGCGCGAACAGGGCGGCGTAGACGGTTTGGCTGTCGCCTCCGGGCAGCCACGAGGGAACAGGGCAGGGCGTTGTGTCAAAACGAGCAGCGGCCAACAAAAATCCACCCGGTCTCTAGTGCAGCATGTCGGGTACGTCGTGCAAGTCGAGCACACCCGCTTCGGTGGGGGCGGGCGAGGCATGGTGCATGACCATGCGCCAGCCGGTGGGCCCCTTGTGATAGATGTTCGTCGCGTAGCAGTTGGCGAACTGCGTGCCTTCGCGCGTGCGCACCGCCACCTGTTCCACCAGCACGTGCACCGCGCACATCATGCTCTGCATGACCAGCGGGCGCAGCGGGCGGATGTGCAGCGGGCCGTTGGCCAGCACCTGCTGCCAGGATTCGTGCACCGCCGAGTGGCCCACGATGCGCAGGCCGCCCGGATGGATGCAGACGATTTCCTCGTCGTCCGCCCAGACTTGCATCAAGCGGACGCAGTCCGCCTGTTCCAGGGCTTCGTAGAACGCGTGCTCGGCTTCGTCTGGCGTGGCGAACATAGGTCGTGGCGGTTGGCGTGAGGAAGAAGGGCGCGGCCGGCGCTCAGTGGTGGCCGTGCAGCACCGTGCCCGGCTTCAGACGGTATTCGGCGCCACAGTAGGCGCAGCGGGCCGAACCGGTGCGGGCCACGTCGAGGAAGACGCGGGGGTGCATGCTCCACAGCGGAGCCTTGGGGCCGGGACAGAAAACGGGCAGGTCTTCGGCGCCGACTTCGATCACTTCGTGTTGTGCGCTGGAGACGGCGGCCGGGGAAGCGGCGGTCATGGGTATTCCTGAAATAAAAGAACCGTGGGACGGCTGGGTGGGTGGTAATGATGCGGCCTTGCGGGAAATTAACAAGGCCGCGCGAATCAGATTTTGCTCAGCCAGTGATGGTACTTCGGGTTGCGGCCATGCACCACGTCGAAGTAGGCCTTCTGCAGAGCTTCGGTGACGGGCCCCCGACTGCCTGCGCCGATCTTGCGGTTGTCGACCTCGCGGATCGGAGTGACTTCGGCGGCGGTGCCGGTGAAGAAGGCCTCGTCGGCGATATAGACATCATCCCGGGTCAGCCGCTTGGTCACGACGCGCAGGCCCAAGTCGGCGGCCAGCGCATGGATGGTGGAGCGGGTGATGCCGGTCAGGGCCGAGGCGATTTCCGGCTCGCAGAGCACCCCGTCCTTGACCAGGAACAGGTTTTCGCCCGAGCCCTCGGCCACGAAGCCGTCGGTGTCCAGCAGCAGGGCTTCGTCGTAGCCGTCCTGCAGGGCCTCGGTATTGGCCAGGATCGAGTTGGCGTAGGTGGTCGCGACCTTGGCGCGCGGCATCGTCACGTTGACGTGCTGGCGGGCAAAGGAGGAAACCTTGACGCGGATGCCCTGGGACAGCGCTTCCTCGCCCAGGTAGGCGCCCCAGGGCCAGGCGGCGATGGCCACGTGCACGCGGGCGCCCTTGGGCGACACGCCCATCTTCTCGGGGCCGTAGAAGACCAGGGGGCGCAGGTAGCAGGACTTGAGCTGGTTCTCGCGCACGACCTGGCGCTGCGCCTCGTTGACCGTGTCCGGGTCGAAGGGCATGGGGATCTGGTAGATGTGCGCCGAGTTGAACAGGCGCCGGGTGTGGTCCTGCAGGCGGAAGATGGCCGTGCCGAGCTCGCCGTCGTAGGCGCGCACGCCCTCGAATACCGACAGGCCGTAGTGCAGGGAGTGCGTCAGGACGTGCGTCGTCGCGTCACGCCACGGCACCAGCTTGCCGTCGTACCAGATGAAACCGTCACGATCCGCCATCGACATGGTCTGCTCCCATCCTAGTGCGCGCCGTTTTCGCCCGGAAGCGCTTTTGACGCCGCGCGGCGGTCGGCGCCGCACGATAGCTCCGACTTGGGCCGACGGGCGTCCCGCGCGATGACGGGAGGCCGCAAGCGGCGCTCGCGGAAGTGCGTCATTGTATCAAGCAGCGAGGTTACAATACGCCTCGTTCGCGCCTGGATCCGCCGCCGCGCGGACGCGACTTCAGGCGGGCCGCCGCCGCTTTCCATCCCTTAGAGCAGTCATGTCGTCCTGTCCGAATCGCCAGGGGCCAGCCATTGTCCTCTGAACCAGCGCTTCCTTCAGCGCAAACTGAAGACCCCCGCCTCGTGCGGCAAGAACGCGTCGCCGCCTTCCGCGCCGGCGTCCAGGCCATCGTGCCGGCCCTGATCGCCACCGCGACCTGGGGCCTGGTCACCGGGGTGGCCATGGTCAAGTCGGGCCTCACCGAATCCATGGCCCTGGCCATGACGCTGCTGCTGTACGCCGGTTCGGCGCAGCTGACCTCGCTGCCGCTTATCGCCACCGGCGCGCCGTTGTGGCTGATCTTCGCCGCCGGCTGCGTGGTCAACCTGCGCTTCCTCATTTTTGGCGCCGCGCTGCAGCCCTATTTCCGCCACCTGTCCTGGCCCAAGCGCCTGGGGCTGGGTTACTTCACCACCGACATGGGCTTCGTGCTGTTCATGCCGCGTTTCGGCGACGCGGCCGAACGCGGCACCCGCGAGCAGCTCTGGTACTTCATCGGCACCGTGGCGCCGGGCTGGCTGGTGTGGCAGACCTCGTCCATCGTGGGCATTTACCTGGGCACCATGGTGCCCGCGACCTGGTCGCTGGATTTCGCCGCCGTGCTGGCGCTGCTGGCCATCACCGTGCCGTTGGCCAATTCCAAGCCCATGCTGGTGTCGATGCTGGCGGCCGGACTGGTCGCCTGGGTCGGGCAGACACTGCCGCTGCGGCTGGGCCTGGCAGCGGCCGTGATCACCGGCGTGGTCGCCGGCATGTGGGCCGAACGTTTCTTCAAGGCGCGCACATGACGCTCTGGCCTTCCGAGATCTATGTCTATTGCGCGATCCTGCTGCTGACCGTGTGCAGCGTGATCACGCGCGCCGGCTTCATGCTGTTCGGCGATTATGTTCCGCTGTCCGACAACGTGCGGCGGGCCCTGCGCTATGCGCCGGCGGCCGCCTTGACGGCCATCGTGGTGCCCGACCTGCTGCCCTGGAAAGCAGGGCTGGGGCCGGTGTTCGATTACAAGCTGGTGGCGGGCGTGCTGGCGGTGCTGGTGTTCCTGCGCACGCGCAGCGCGGTGCTGGTCATCATCGTCGGCATGCTGGTCCTTTGGGGGCTGCGCTGGCTGGCGGGCTGAGTCCTCCGAAGCGGAATTCGTCCGATTGGTCGCTTACTGTCCATCAGGTGGACGATTTTGCCTGATCGGAGCTACCCGCCGCGCCGGTTTTCCAGTCGCTCCGGGCATTCGGCGACCTGCTTTGCGCGTGCGCCGGGCCGGCTGCGCTAAAATTCGAGTTATCCACAGCAATCCGGGCCTGGTACTGCCCTCATAAGTATCGAAACCAGAATGCGCCGCCTGGCCTGCAAGGCAGGATGCGGATCGCTCGCGGCGCCTTGCGCGCCGCGGCAATTCGCGCGTGGCCGCGCGAGCGTGGCGCGTGTTCCGGTTGTCCCGATGCGTATGCACGGCAGTGCCCATGCACTCTCGTTTTGTTCTTTTTCACTGGTCCCGGTATCTGCCTAACCCTGATGACTGACTCCACTCAATCCGTAGCACCCGCCGCCGAGGCCCCCGCGCCTTCGTTTGCCGATTTCGGCCTGCATCCCCTGCTGCTGCAGTCCATCGCCGAAACCGGCTACACCAAGCCCACGCCGATCCAGGCGCAAGCGATTCCGGTCGTGGTCGAGGGGCGCGACGTCATGGGCGCCGCTCAAACCGGCACCGGCAAGACCGCCGCGTTCACCGTGCCCATCCTGCACCGCCTGATGCCGCTGGCCAACGCCAGCGCCTCGCCCGCGCGGCACCCGGTGCGCGCGCTGATCCTCACGCCCACGCGCGAACTGGCGGACCAGGTGTACGAAAGCGTCAAGCGCTACAGCAAGCAGACGCCGCTGCGTTCGGCCGTGGTGTTCGGCGGCGTGGACATCGGTCCGCAGCGCGAAGCGCTGCGCCGTGGCTGCGAAATCCTGGTCGCCACGCCGGGCCGCCTGCTGGATCACGTGGAACAGAAGAACGTGAACCTGGGTCAGGTCGGCATCCTGGTGCTGGACGAGGCCGATCGCATGCTGGACATGGGCTTCCTGCCCGACCTGGAGCGCATCATCCGCCTGCTGCCCGCGCAGCGCCAGGGCCTGCTGTTCTCGGCCACCTTCAGCAACGAAATCCGCAAGCTTGGCCGCTCGTACCTGAACCAGCCGGTCGAGATCGAGGTCGCCGCCCGCAACGCCACCGCCAACACCATCACGCAGATCGCCTACAAGATGTCGGGCGACAACAAGCGCGCGGCCGTGGTGCACCTGGTGAAGTCGCGCGGCCTGAAGCAGGTCATCGTGTTCTCCAACACCAAGATCGGCACCGCCCGCCTGGCCCGCCAGCTCGAACGCGATGGTGTGAAGGCCGAATCCATCCACGGCGACAAGACCCAGGCTGACCGCATGAAGGCGCTGGAAGCCTTCAAGGCCGGCGATCTGGAAGTGCTGGTGGCCACCGACGTGGCCGCGCGCGGCCTGGACGTGGCCGGCGTGCCTTGCGTCATCAACTACGACCTGCCGTACAACGCCGAAGACTACGTGCACCGTATCGGCCGTACCGGCCGCGCGGGCGCGTCGGGCGAAGCCATCGCGCTGTTCACGGCGGAAGAAGAGCGCTTCCTGCTCGACATCGAGAAGCTGATCAAGCGCGAAGTGCCGCGCGGCACGCTGGACGTGCCCGCCGACCTGATCGCCCGCAGCCATGGCCGTGGCGAGGAGCGCGGCTCGCCGCGCGAGGGTCGCGAAGGACGCGATCGTGGCGAGCGTGGCGATCGCGGCCGTTCGTCCGAGCGTGGATCCGAGCGCCGCTCGTCGTATTCCGCGCCGCGCCAGCCCGTGGACGATTTCTTCCTCAAGCCCTACGAGCCGTCGGCCGCCGGGCCCGCCCCCGAAAAGGACGCGCCGGTCAAGTCGAACGGCGCCAAGCGCCAGGTCGCCGTGCTGCTCGGCGGCAGCCGCAAGCCCTGAGGCGGGGCGTCGGCGGATTCCGACGTCCGTCAGCCGGTTCAGCTTGCGACCCGCGCGGTTGATCGGGCTGGCCACAAGAAAAGGCGCCTCGCGGGCGCCTTTTTCATGTGGCCGGTCTCAGGCCGTCAGTTCAGGCCGTCAGCAGCGCTGGCAGGTCGGGCAGGCCGGTCGTGATGGCGGCGCTGCCTGCGTCCAGGCTGGCAAGCAGGCGTTCGAGATGGCCGATGTGCGGCAGCATCGGACCGTAGAACAGCACGCGGTCGCCGAGCTGGACCAGCAGGGTGGGGAAGTTCTCGACTTCCTCGTCGCCGAGCAGTTCGGCGTGCTCCTCGATATCGATCCAGGCGAACACGCGCTCGGGCATGGCCTCGGCCAGCGCCAGCAGCTTGGGCTTGTACTGCTCGCAGGTGTCGCACCAGGCGGCGCAGAAACAGGCGATGAGCCAGGTGTCGGGCGCCGCGCCCAGGCGCGTGCGCAGAGCGGCAAGATCGGTACCGGGAACGAGTAGGGGCATACGAGCGAAGCTAGGCGGGTTTGACCTATCATACCCGGGATGCTCATCACCATTTGCCCGCCTCATGACCGCCTTGCGCACCGACTTTGACACGCCTCAGCCTGGCCGCTTTTCCCGCAGCGCCGCTGGAGTTGGACTGGCCTTCAAGCGGGCGCTCGTGTCGCAGTGCCATCCGACCATGCTGTTCGCGGTGCTGCTGCCATTCCTGATCGCCCTGGTCGGCGCCCTGTTGCTGCTCTGGCTGTTCTGGACGCCGCTCACGGACTGGCTGCGCATGGAGGCCTCGCACTGGGACTTCGTCAACCGCACCGACGAGTGGCTGGTGGCGATGGGGCTGTTCTCGCTGAAGATCTACCTGGCTCCGGTGGTTGCCGCGGCCATCCTGCTGCCCGTTTCCGGCATCCTGGGCCTGGCCATCGCCGCCGTGTTCGTGATGCCGCTGGTGCTGCGCCACGTGGGACATCGGGAATACGCCGGACTCGCCTTGCAAGGCAGGCATTCCACGGCGGTCAGCGTCTGGAACGCCGTGTGGGTGTCGGCCGCCTTCGCCGCCGGCTGGTTGCTGACGCTGCCGCTGTGGCTGGTGCCGCCCATGGCTTTGATCCTGCCGGTTTTCTGGTGGGCCTTCGCGTTCTCGCGCATGATGCGCGTGGACGCCATCGTCGAGCATGCCAGCCCGGCCGAGCGCCGCCTGCTGATCCAGCGCCACAACGGCGGCTTCTGGGTCATCGGCCTGATCTGTTCGCTGCTGAACCTGCTGCCGCCGGCGTGGATCATCCTGCCGGTGTTCTCGGCCCTGGTCAATGCGCACTACGGGCTCGAGGCGCTCAAACGCCTGCGCGAAGAGCGCGTCATCGACGTCTGAGCGCGGCGCGCGATCTTCACATCATTCGATCCTCACACCTGGAACTGGACATGGCCGCAGAACCCGCCGCCCGCCGTATTGGCCTGATCATCGTCGGAGACGAAATCCTGTCGGGGCGCCGACAGGACAAGCACTTCTCCAAAGTCGTCGAACTGCTGTCCGCGCGTGGCATGCAGCTGGGCTGGGCGGAGTTCCTGCCCGATGATCGTGACGCGCTGACGGCTGCCTATCGACGCAGCTTTGCCTCCGGCGATGTGGTGCTGTCCTGCGGCGGCATCGGCGGCACGCCGGACGACCATACCCGCCAGGCCGCGGCGGCCGCGCTGGACCTGCCGCTGGCGTTGCATCCCGAAGCCGAGGAAGCCATCGCGCTGCGCACCGCCGAGATGGCGGCCAAGGGGCAGGGCACGGCCGACATGAGCACGCCCGAGAACCAGCAGCGCCTGCAGATGGGCGTGTTCCCGCAAGGCTGCGAGATCGTGCCGAATCCCTACAACCGCATTCCCGGTTTCTTCATCCGCGACCACACGTTCGTTCCGGGCTTTCCCGTCATGGCCTGGCCCATGCTCGAATGGACGCTGGACACGCGCTATCGTGCAATGCAGCATCAGCGCAGCCATGTCGAGCATTCCTTCCTGGTTTTCCGCATGCCGGAGTCCCGCATCACGCCGGCGATGCAGGCCGTCGAGTCGCGCTGGCCGGGCGTGCGGGCGTTCAGCCTGCCCAGCGTGGGCGAGGCTGGCGGCGCGCCGCATATCGACCTGGGCGTGAAGGGTGAACCCGAGGCCGCCGCGCAAGCCTTGGCTTTTCTCAGGGCCGAGGTCTTGCGGCTGGGCGGCAAGCTGGAGCCGCCGGCCGTGGCCTGAGCTTGACGAAAGGCTGAATAAAAAGGGGGCGACCCTTTTTATTCAGTTCAAAAAACCCATTGCCAAATGCCTCAGTAAATTTCACAATACGGGAAAGAACTGTTTGCTGCGTTGCCGCAAGGCCGGTCTCTTTCGGCGGCGCGGCCAGAAGCCTCCAACTCCTTCCTATGTCCCGCCTCCCGACACCCCGCAACGCCCTGGACGCCGATAGCGACGGCGCCGCAAGCCATCCCATCGCCATACAAGTCATCGAGCGCGCCATGCGGCTGCTCGATGCGCTGGCCGCCCAGCCCGACCCCGTCACGCTGAAAGAGCTGTCGGCCACGACCGGGCTGCACGCGTCCACGGCGCACCGGATCCTCAACGACCTGGTGGTGGGCCGCTACGTCGAGCGGGTGGACAACGGCCTGTACCAGCTGGGCATGCGCCTGCTGGAACTGGGGTCGCTGGTCAAGGGACGGCTCAACGTGCGCGAGGCGGCGGTGTCGGCGATGCGCTCGCTGCACAAGCTCACGGGCCAGACCATCAACCTGTCGGTGCAGCAGGGCGACGAGATCGTCTACATCGAGCGGGCCTGGAGCGAGCGCTCCGGCATGCAGGTGGTGCGCGCCATCGGCGGCCGCGCGCCGCTGCACCTGACGTCCACCGGCAAGCTGTTCCTGTCCACCGGCGACACCCGCCAGGTCCGCGCCTACGCGCTGCGCACCGGATTGGCCGGGCACACGCGCAACAGCCTGACCGACCTGGAGCGCCTGGAGCGCGAACTGGCCCTGGTGCGTCGCCACGGTTACGCGCGCGACAACGAGGAACTGGAGCTGGGCGTGCGCTGCATCGCCGCCGGCATCTTCGACGATACCGGCAAGCTGGTGGCGGGGCTGTCGATCTCGGCGCCGGCCGAGCGCCTGCAGGATGAATGGATCAAGTCGCTGGTGGATACCGCCGCCAGCATTTCCGAGGCGCTGGGCTACGAGCCGCCGGTCTCGGGCGGCGCCAATGGACTGAGCCTGCAGGCCGAGACATTGCGCGGCTGAGCCTGCGCGCGGCAGGCTTGCCGCGCCTTCAAGAGCGCCTGCCCCGGCGCGAATCAGCGGCCTGCAAAAAAGCCCCCTTTCCTGCGAAAGGGGGCTTTCTTTTCGCGGGTGACGCGGCTTACTGCTGCTCGACGCCCGCCTTCTTGAACAGCTCGGCCCACTGCGGCACCTGCTGCTTGACCTTGGCGTCCAGCGCCTGCGGGGTGGCGTCGCTGGTCAGCACCGTGGCGCCCAGTTGCTTCATGCGGTCCTGGAACTTGGGGTCGGCCAGGCCGGCCTGCAGGCTTTTGATGAGCTTGTCGACCACGGGCTTGGGCGTGCCCTTCGGCACCCACATGCCATGCCAGATGCCGACCTCGAATCCCTTGAAGCCGGATTCGTCCATGGTGGGCAGCTTGGACAGCGTGGGCACGCGTTGCAGGCTGGTGACGGCGTAGGCCTTGACCGAGCCGGCATTGATCTGCTGGGTGGTGTTGGTGGTCTGGTCGCAGAGCAGATCCACCTGTTTGCCGAGCAGATCGTTCATCGCCGGGGCCGTGCCCTTATAGGGGATGGTCAGCAGTTGCACGCCCAGGGCTTCGACCAGCATGGTGCCGCACAGGTGGCTGGCGGCGCCGATGCCGGCGTTGGCCAGCGAGACCTTGTCCTTGTTCTTTTTGACGTACTCGGCCAGCTCCTGGATGTTGTTGGGCGGGAAGTCGGAACGGGCGATGATGGTCATCGGCACATCGACCACCAGGCCGATGGGCTCGAAGCTCTTGTAAGGATCGTAGCCGGGGTTCTTGTACAGCGAGGGGGCGGTCGAGAAGCCCGCGTGCATCAGCAGCACCGAGTAGCCGTCAGGCTGGGCGCGCGCCACCTGGGTGGTGCCGATGGTGCCACCGGCCCCGCCCTTGTTTTCGACCACGACAGTCTGGCCCAGCGTCGGACGCATGGCTTCGGCGAGCGAGCGCGCCACGTTGTCCGTCGGCCCGCCTGCGGCGAAAGGCACCACCATGTTGATGGCGCGTTCCGGATATTCCGCCTGGGCGGCGCCGGCCGTAACCATGGCAGCGGCCGCGAGCAGGGCCGAAAGCGTGCGGGGGATGAGGGTCATGGAGTCTCCGTTGCAGGTTTTTTCTTGCTGCGTATTTCTTTATAAGTCGCTGACTATTAGTAGGGTTCTGTATGTCATCAGCGTGCAAACAGTGTAGAAAAGAATTGATACGCCGTCATGTCCGGTATTTCCCGAGTCATGGGAAAAGCTTGTGCTGGATCAAACCGGGACACAGGCGTGCACTGTTAAAGTGCAAATGGTTGTTGCGTTGCACAAAATTTGCTTGACAAGTTTTTTTCGGTCTCTAGAATGTCAATTGTGCAGTGCATCAAACGCGCCGGCGGTAGCTTGTAGTACCAGTTTCCGCGCACGTTCCATCTCGTCGCAGACACCATCCTGATTTGCCGGGTATTCCGGCTGAACACCTAGGAGCATTCTATGAGCGCCATTCCGCAACAAGTTCTGGACCGCCAAAAGGCCAGCGTCAATACTTTCGTCGCCGCCCAGGCCGTCGTTTTCTCCGGCTTCGAAAAGCTGGTCGAGCTGAATCTGAAGGTCGTCAAGGCCACCCTGGACGAAGTCGCCCAGAAGTCGCAGCAAGCCGCTGAAGTCAAGGATCCGCAGGA
>MCND01000205.1_pt1 | contig 25038 bp, 25 predicted proteins | sample 778211 | NCBI WGS metagenome assembly MCND01 (sample SAMN04296812, study PRJNA304217) | bioreactor metagenome | isolation source: activated sludge enriched with benzalkonium chloride | place: Turkey: Istanbul urban wastewater treatment plant
CCCGCCCGCCGGCGGCCACGCCGACCCGCAAGCCGCGCTGGCGCTGCGCGACGTGACGCTGGCCTACGGCGCCCGCAAGGTGCTGGACGGCCTGTCGCTGACCATCCCCGCCGGCGCCTTCACCGCCGTCGTCGGCCCCAACGGCTGCGGCAAGTCCACGCTGCTGCGCGTGCTGGGCGGCGCGCTCGCGCCCACCCGGGGCTGCGCCCTGCTCGACGGCGCCGATCTCGCCGGCCTGCGACCCAAGGCGGTCGCGCGGCGGCTGGCCTACCTGCCGCAGGATCCGCAAGCGCCCGAACTGATCACCGTGCGCGACCTGGTCGCGCGCGGCCGCTATCCGCATCAATCGCTGCTTCGACTATGGAGCGAGGCCGACGCGCTAGCCGTCGACGCCGCGCTGGCCGATGCCGAACTGACCGAGCTGGCGCAACGCCCGGTGCAGACGCTGTCCGGCGGCCAGCGCCAGCGCGTCTGGCTGGCGCTGGTGCTGGCCCAGGACACCGGCATCCTGCTGCTGGACGAGCCCACCACCTTCCTGGACATCCGCCACCAGCTGGACCTGCTGGACCTCTGCGCCCGCCTGCACGCGGCCGGCCGGACCCTGGTCGTCGTGCTGCACGACCTGAACCTGGCGTTCCGCTACGCCAGCCGCGTCGTCATGATGCGCGAAGGCCGCATCGCGGCCCAGGGCGCGGCCGATGAGGTGGTGACGGAGGCGGCGCTGCGCCAGGTGTTCGACCTGGACTGCCGGGTGATGCCTGATCCGGAGACCGGCAGTCCGATGATCGTGCCGCGCCGGGGCCGTTCTCTCTGACGCCAGATTGCTGTCCCGTAGGTGCGGGCGTACCTGCGGGACAGCGCACTAGGCCGCCACGCCCACCGGCCGATCCCCCGATATCGTCGTCCGGTGCATCTCCCGATCAAACCCGTCGTAGTCATTCATCGCCAGGTGCTGGGTGCAGCGGTTGTCCCACAGCGCCAGCGCGCCCTCGCTCCAGCGGAACCGGCAGGTGAATTCCGGACGGGCGGCGTGCTCGTACAGGAATTGCAGCAGCGGTTCGCTTTCCTCCTGCGTCATGCCGTCAAAGCGCAGCGTGTAGGTGCTGTTCACGTACAGCGCCTTGCGGCCCGTGGCCGGGTGCACGCGCACCACGGGATGGATGACCTCCTGGACCGCGCGGTCGTCGGTGCGCACGTCCATCTTGTGCGCCGGATCGCCGTTGTTCACCACCGCCCCGCCCGAGCCATAGGAGCGCACGGCGCTGTGCACGGCGTTCAGGCCGTCCAGCATCTGCTTCAGGCGGTCCGACAGCGTGTCGTAGGCGCGGTACATATTGGCCCACATGGTGTCGCCGCCATAGGGCGGAATCACGCGGCCATACAGCGCCGAGCCCAGCGGCGGTTCCTGCGCGTAGCTCATGTCGCTGTGCCAGAGGCCGCCGAACAGGCGGCGCTTGGTTTCGGCCTTGCCCTTCATGACGGGCAGGATGGCCGGATAGCCGTCCAGCGCGCGCACGAAGGGCACTTCCAGCAACTCGCCGAAGCGGGCGCTGAAGTCGATGTGCTGCTGCGGCGTCAAGCGCTGGCCACGGAAGAAGATCACCAGGTTCTCGTGCAGCGCGCGGCGGATTTCCTCGAATACCTCGGCGGGCAGTTCGCGCGACAGGTCCACGCCGTCGATCTCGGCGCCCAGCGCGCCGGCGATGGGCCGGACCTGCAGATGGCGATACGGATTGCTCATGACAGTCTCCTCCAGGTTCATTGGACTTTGATCTGGGCGCTGCGCACCAGCGCGCCCCACTTGTCGGTTTCGCTGGCGATGTAGCGGCCAAAGCCGGCCGGCCCGTCGGCGACGACGATGCCGCCCATGGCCGCGATCTGCTCGCGCACATCGGGCATGGCCAGCACCGCCAGCAGTTCCTGGTTCAGCCGTTCGACGATGGGCTTGGGCGTGGCGGCCGGCACCAGCACGCCGAACCAGCCCGAGATCTCGTAGCCCGGCAGGCCGGCCTCGGCCATGGTGGGCACGTCCGGCAATTGCGGCGAGCGCGTGGCGCTGGTGATGGCCAGCGCGCGCAGCTTGCCGGCCTTCACCAGTTGCAGCGCCGACGGCATGTTGTCGAACATCATCGGCACATGGCCGGCCACGGTGTCGTTCAGCCCCGGCGCGCTGCCCCGGTACGGCACATGAGTCAGGCGGATGCCGGCGGTGCTGGCGAACAGTTCGCCGGCCAGGTGCAGCGAGGTGCCGGTACCCGGCGTGGCATAGCCCAGCGGCGCGCCGGCGCGCCTGGCGTAGTCGATCAGCTCCTTGACGGATTTCACCGGCAGCGCCGGGTTGACCACCAGCAGATTCGGCACGCTCATCAGCATGGTGACCGGCGCCAGGTCGCGCTGGGGCTTATACGGCAGGTCGGGATACAGCGCGGGGTTGATCGAGATGGGGCCGATATTGCCCATCACGATGGTGTAGCCGTCGGCCGGCTGCTTGACCGCGTAGTCGGTGCCCAGGTTGCCGCCGGCGCCAGCCTTGTTCTCGACGATCACGGTCTGCTTCAGCCGCTCTCCGAGTTTGTGGCTGACCAGCCGGGCCAGCATGTCGGTCGAGCCGCCCGGCGGGTACGGCACGATCCATTTGACGGGCTGGGCGGGCCAGGCCGTCTGCGCGCCGACGGGACAGGCGGCCACCGCCATCCCCGCCATCAGCGCAAGCGCGATGCGTTTCATATTTGTCTCCTTCCCTGGCCGCGGGTCTTGCCGTCGGCATCGTTTATGGATATAGTTCACTAGGTGAACATATAGATCACCTAATGAACGAATGAAGAATAATAGATCGATCCAGAGGTGTCTAGCGATCCTGCGCGCCTTCGGCGGCAACGGCCGGCCCACGCTGGCAGACCTGGCGCGCGCGGTGGACCTGCCCCACCCCACGGTGCTGCGCTTCCTGCTGACGCTGGAGGAAGAGGGATACACGGCGCGCGAGGACAGCCGCTGGCGCCTGACGCCGCAGGTGTTCGAGCTGGGCTTCGCCGCGCTGGACAGCCTGGGCGTGTCCGGCGCCGTCGAGGAAACCTTGCAGCAGCTGGCCGAGGCCTATTCGGGCACCTCGAACCTGGGCGAGGCGCATGCCGACGGCGTGATCATCATCGGCCGCGCCATGGCGCCGGCCGAACGGCGCCGGCTGGTGGTGATGAACCTGCGCGTGGGCAGCGTGCTGCCGCCCGCGAGCGCGCTGGCCGGCGCGCTGCGCCTGCCGCCCGGCGAATGCTGCACGCTGGACTATCCGGACAGCAATCAGGTCTCGGTGGCCGTGCCTGTGCCGGGGACCGGCGCGCGCGTGCTGTCCATCGGCATCTCCACCGGCGTGCAGGAAGCGCCCGGGGAACGCATTCGTGATGAGATCGTGCCGGCGCTGCAGGACGCCGCTGAACGCGTCAGCCGGTTGATCCGATTGGCGCCGGTGTAGGCGCGCGGGGCTTGAACGCAGACTTGGCCATCGCAAGGCCACCACCAAGCCATCGCAAGCTTGGTAGCATGGCGTGCCTCGTCCTTTCCTGGCGCGAGGCCAACGCGGAGCCCGCATGCAGCACAACATCCATGAACGTCTACTCGCGCATCTGGCCGATCTGGGCTGGACCGTGGCGCGCGCCGCCGATCCCGCGACGCCGCCGCCGGGCGCGCATGCCGCGCACCGGGATTTCCTGGGCCGCTATGCCCTGCTGTGCCGCGCCGACGAAAGCGTCTGGTTCCTGTCGGCCGCCGACTACGCCGGCACGGCCGACAGCGCCTTTGCCTGGGATGAGTTCAAGCACCTGAGCCTGGACGCCGCGCTGGATGACGAGGACCGGCAAGGCATACGTACCTTCTGGGACCGTCACCTGCCCGTGCTGATGAGCGTGGCCGGCGACTACGAATTCCTGGCGATCGACCAGGACACCGGCGCCGTCGTGCATGGCATCGAACCCGAGTTTGAAGCAGTGACGGTCGTGGCCGACAGCTGGGCGGGTTTCTGCGAAGCCGTCATCGCGGGCCGCGTACTGCCGGCGCTGTTCAAGCAGGCATCCTGAACATGGGCAACAAGCAAGCCCGCGCCCTGAGCCGCCCCAAGGATCACGCCGTCCAGGCCGTTTGCGATCGGTTTGAACTGTCGGTCAGCTACGCGCCGCCCAGCCTGCGCCTGACGCTGCGCACCGACCTGCCCGCCAGGACGCGGGTCGAGCTGGAGATCACGCGCCTGTTCCTTGAGCAAGGCGGTCAGCATTGGTACTGGACCATGCTGGAATTGGCCACGCCGGTGGCGCCGCTCGACGACGGCACGATGGGCCTGACGCTGGAATACAGCGTGGACGAGCTCGACGCCAAGGGCCTGGCATCCTATCGCTCGCTGAAGCGCAGCATGGGGCTGCGGATGGCGGCGGCGCCGTCCCTGGAGACGCGGATCGCGCTGAACGCGCCGGCCAGGGAACATCAGTTCGGGCTGTGCAATCGGGGCTTGTCCGGCCTGGTGGTCAGGATCGACCCGTCGCGGCATTACCTGGAGCAGGAAGCGACCATCGCCCTGCCCTTGAGCGCAGCGGCGATGGCGAAGCTCGATATCGCTTCCTGATCCGGGATCAGGGATCCGACCTACAGCATGTGCGCCAGGAACTCGCGCGTGCGCGCCTCGCGCGGGGCGCGGAAGAATTCCTGGGAATCGGCCTGCTCGACGATGCGGCCATCGTCCATGAAGACCACACGGTGCGCGACTTCGCGGGCGAAGCCCATTTCGTGGGTGACGACCAGCATGGTCATGTGCTCGTCGGCCAGCTGCTTCATGGTGCGCAGCACCTCGCCGGTCAGCTCGGGATCCAGCGCCGAGGTCGGCTCGTCGAACAGCATGATGTCCGGTTCCATGGCCAGCGCCCGCGCGATGGCCACGCGCTGCTTCTGTCCGCCGGACAGCCGGCCCGGATAGTTGTCGCGCTTGTTCAGCAGGCCGACCTTGCGCAGCAGTTCCTCGGCCTTGGGCACGATGGCGTCGCGCGGCATGCGCTTGACGGTCAGCGGCGCCTCGATGACGTTCTGCAGCACCGTCATATGCGGGAACAGGTTGAACGACTGGAACACCATGCCCATCTTGCGGCAGATGCGGCGCACGTCCGCGTCGGACGCGTACTGGCTGCGGCCGCCGGCGGCGTCCTGGGCCAGGAACTCGCCCTCCACGGCGATGCTGCCCTCGTCGATGGTCTCCAGGTGGTTCAGGCAGCGCAGGAAGGTGCTCTTGCCCGAGCCGGACGGCCCGATCACCGCCACCACCTCGCCCTTGGACAGGGTCAGCGAGACGCCGTCCAGCACGCGGTTGGCGCCGAAGGACTTGACGATGCCGTCGGCCTGGATCATGACGGGACGATCCATGGGATTACTGGTCGTACTTGGCATAGCGCTTTTCCAGATGCTGGAAGAACCACGTCAACACCAGCGTCATGATCAGGTAGAAGGCGGCGGCCACCAGGAAGGGCGTGGTGGTGAAGTCCCGCTGCACAATGCCCCGCGCCGTGCGCAGGATGTCGTTCAGGGCCAGCACGTAGATCAGGGAGGTGTCCTTGACCAGCGTGATGGTCTCGTTGCTCATGGGCGGCAGCACGCGCTGCACCATCTGCGGCAGCACGATGCGGCGCATGGTCTGCAGATAGCTCATGCCCAGCACCTTGCTGCCCTCGTACTGGCCACGGTCCACCGACTGGATGCCGGCGCGGAAGATCTCGGCGAAGTACGCGGCGTAATTCAGCGCGAAGGCCACCACGGCGGCCGGGAAGTCCGGCAGGCGCACGCCGATCACCGGCACGAAGGGCAAGGCGAAATAGATGAACAGCATCTGCAGCATCAGCGGGGTGCCCCGCATCAGCCAGATATAGCCGTTGACCAGCTGGCTCAGCGCACGCCACCGCGAGATGCGCGCCAGCGCCAGCGCCAACCCGAGCGGCACGGCCAGGGCCAGCGTGATGAAGAACAGCGTCAAGGTGACTTTCGCGCCTTGCGCCAGGGGCCCCAAAAGGGAGAGTACGTAGTCCATGCAGAGGAAGGTTCGCGCCGCGCGGGGCGGACGCAGAGTCGTGGACGGGCGCGCGCCGCGCGCGCGGGCGCCGCGCCCGCGACCACAAGGCCGGCGGGCGCGTCCGTGCCGTTTACTTGATGATGTTGGCGCCGAACCACTGGGTAGCGATGCGGCCGGCGGCGCCGTCCTTCTTCATCTCGCCCAGGGTCTTGTCCAGCTTGGCCAGCAGGTCGGCGTCATCCTTGCGCACGCCGACGCCGTAGTCCTCGGTGCCGAAGTTCTCGTCCAGCACGCGGTATTCACCGGCGCGCTTGCTGATCAGGTAGCGACCCACCACTTCGTCCACGACGATGGCGTCCAGGCGACCGGCGGCCAGGTCCATCAGGGCCGTGACGTTGTCGCCGAACTTCTTGACTTCCTTGATGCTGCCGGCGACCGGATCCTTGGCGATGGCGTCGGTGGCGCTGCTGCCGTCCTGCGCGCCGACGACCTTGCCGGCCAGGTCGGCCTTGAGCTTGATGGGCGAGGCCGTGCCGACCACGATGATCTGGTGGTTGGCCATGTAGGGCGCGGTGAAGCTGATGTTCTTCTTGCGCTCTTCGGTGATGGTCAGACCGTTCCACAGCACGTCGACGCGCTTGCCGTTCAGCTCGGCTTCCTTGGCGCTCCAGTCGATGGGCTTGAACTCGACTTCCATGCCCAGGCGCTTGCTGGCTTCCTTGGCCATGTCGATGTCGAAGCCGACGATCTGGTTGTTCGCGTCGCGGAAACCCATGGGCGGGAAGTTGTCGTCCAGGCCGACGACGACCTTGCGGGCCTGCGCCGGGGCGTTGGCGGCGGCCTTGGGCGCGTTATCGCTCGGGCCGCAGGCGGCCAGCAGCGAGCTGGCGGTCACGAGGAGAACAGCAGTCAGTTTTTTCATGGTTTTGGAAGCGCGCGGGGCGCGAGAATGAAGAAGCCGGTGGCTGGGTAGGTGCAGCGAGGCGGTATTTTAGCCCCCATTGATCGGGCTGCGGCCGATTGGGGGCCGTAACGGGGAAAACCAGACCCCGGCCACGCTCAAACGCCCATGGCCTGCCCCAGGCGCCCCGCGCAGGCCAGCGCCTCGTCCCACAGCCGGCGCGTCAGCGCGCCCGCGTCTTCCTCGCGCGCCAGCGCGCCGGCCTCGCCGGCCCACAGCAGCGAGAAATCGCCCTTGCCGGCCTTTTCGAACGCGGCCTTCAGCGGATCGACCGCGCCGGTCGCCAGCGGGAACACCGGCGCCGCCTTGCTCATCGGCCCCTGCTCGCGCATGAAGCGGGTCAGCAGCCCGCGCGCGGGCCGGCCGGTGTACAGATTGGTCAGGCGGGTGGTGTCGTCGCGCGCCTCGCGCACGGCCTGGCGATGGATCTCGGAGCGGCCAGCCTGCGGCGTCAGCAGATAGGCCGTGCCGATCTGCACCGCGCTGGCGCCCAGCGCGAAGGCCGCCGCGATGCCGCGCCCGTCGGCGATGGCGCCGGCGGCGATCACTGGCACGCGCACCGCGTCCACCACCTGCGGCAGCAAGGCATACAGGCCCGGCTGGGCATGGATGTCATCGGTCAGGAACATGCCGCGATGGCCGCCGGCCTCGGCTCCCTGGGCGATGATGGCGTCCACGCCGCGCGCGTCCAGCCAGCGCGCTTCCTCGACCGTGGTGGCCGAGGACAGGATCATGGCGCCGCTGCGGCGCACGCGCTCCAGCAGGTCCTCGGGCGGCAGGCCGAAATGGAAGCTGACCACGGCCGGACGGGTATCCTCGACGACCTCGCACATGGCCTCGTCGAACGGCGCGCGGCCCGGCCCGCTGCCGGCGGCCGACAGGTCCAGCCCGGCCTCGGCGTAGTACGGCGCCAGGGTTTCGCGCCAGCGCGCCTGCGCGGCCTCGTCCGGCGCGGGGGCGACATGGCTGAAGAAATTGACGTTGAACGGCGCGCCGGTGTGCGCGCGGATGTCGGCGATCTGGGCGCGCAGCGCGTCGGCGCCGAGCGCCGCACAGGCCAGCGAGCCCAGGCCGCCCGCCTGGCAGACGGCGACGGCCAGCGGGCTGAAGGAGCCGACCATCGGCGCTTGGATCAGGGGCAGTTTCGACGGCAGGGATTTCTTCATGGTCGGGTCCGGGAATCAGGGGCTCGCCCTTCGAGGGCGGGAATGCATGAGCCGCTCAGCGTACTCGGCGAAATGCGCAGCCGTAAGCATGCCAGACTTGCGATCGTCCGGCTCGTGGACTCCGGCGCCCATCCTGTCGCCGCCCCCCTGCCCTCGCAGCCCCGGCCAGGGGTGGATTTCGTGCGGGCGTATCTGCGGGACAGCACACTGGCGCCCCGCCAGCGCGTGCGCGCCGATGCCGGTCAGCATGATGCCACCGGCCTGCCGCCCCTGGCCGAGCAGCCAGTTGCTGATCGCGCCGCCCAGCACCAGCGCCACCGAATTGCCGGCGAACAGGTAGCTGAACTGCGACGCGCTCAAACCGAAATGCCCGGTGAACACAAAGGCCGAAGCGCTGATGTAGTTGAATAGCGAGCCCAGCACGAAGCCGCCCGGCAGCGTGTACGCCATGAAGACCGGATGCCGCAACTGCCGGCCATAGGCGCGCGGGATGGCGCCGGCGTTGAGCGGCGCTCGGTGCTCAGGAGGCAGCCATTCCACCGTCGGCGCCGACGCGGTCAGCAGCAGGATCAGGCCGGCGCCGATGAGATCGCCGTGGCGCGTGGTGGTGGTCGCGCCACTCATGCCTTGCACTCCGGCCCCAGCGCGTGCGCCAGCGCGTCGGACAGCACGCGCCGCTAGCCCGCGTCCGCCTGGACGCCGGACTCCGGCTCCGCTCTTTCAAAGCGCGCGGCGGTCTTGCGGAATGGAATGACCGGCAAGCGCGTCAGCGCCGCCCAGGCCAAGGCCAGTGTCAGGGCGCACGCGCCGAAGAATACGCTGAAGGCGTGCACGGCTTCCTGCGCCGCCGCGTCGCCCGCCACCGTGCCCTGCGCCGCATGCGCCGTCTCGAGCTGGCTGCCCAACGGCCCCAGCAGGTGCAGCACCACCGCGCTGAAAACGGCCACGCCGATCGCCCCGCCCACCGCGCGGAAAAAGGTGTGCACGGCGGTGGCGATGCCGATATCGCCCGCCGGCACCGAGTTCTGCGATGCCACCATCATGGGCGGCAGGCTCGCGCCGATGCCCACGCCCAGCAGGAAGGAAAGGCCAACGACGGCAGCCAGGGCAAGCGTGCCCGCCGCCACCGCAAGCACCAGGAACGCGGCCGTCGCCACGGCCAGGCCCACCAGCGGCGACAGCTTGTACCTGCCGGTGAAACGCATGTATTGCCCCGACAGGTACGACCCCAACACCACGCCGAACAGCGGCGCCGTCAGCAGCACCCCGGCCTGGCCCACCGTCTTGGCGCGGCACAACTGCAAGTAGAGCGGCAGATAAATGCTCAAGGCCATGTTCACCATCGTGATGAGAATGGCGCCGATCGAGGTGACGACGATGATCCGGTTGCGCAGGATGGAAATCGGCAGCAGCGGCTCGCTCGCGCGTTTCTGCCATGCCAGGAACAAGGCGCCAAGCACGACGCTGGCGCTGAACAGCCCCAGGATCACCGACGAGTCCCAGGCATGCTGGCGGCCGCCCCAGGCCAGCGCCAGCAGCAGGAACACGGTCGCCCCGACCATCAGCAGCGCTCCCGGATAGTCGATGCGATGCTGGCGCCGCCGCGCGGACAGATCGGCCAGCGTGAACCAGCTGAGTACGATGGCCAGCAGGATGAGCGGCAATTTGAACCAGAATATCCAGCGCCAGGAATAGTATTCCGACAACAGCCCGCCCAGCACCGGCCCGGCCAGGCTGGAGACGGCATAGGTGCCCGAGATGTAGAGCTGGTAGCGCCCCCGCTCGCGGGGCGACAGGATATCCGCGACGATGGTGTTCGGCAGCGCCATCAGGGCGCCGCCGCCCAGGCCCTGAATCGCCCGGCCGCAAATCAGCATGTCCAGATTCACGGCCAGGCCGCACAGCAGCGTGCCGGCCAGGAACAGGCCGAGCGCGGCCACGACCACGCTGCGCCGTCCATGGATGTCACTCAGCCGTCCTGCCAGCGGCGTGCTGGCGATCGAGGTCAGCAGGTAAGCGGTCACGACCCACGACACGTTGCCGAAGCCGCCGAACTCGGCGGCGATGGGCACCAGCGCCGGCGCCACGATGGCCTGGTCGATGGTGCCCAGCAACATGACGAGGATCAGGCCGGAAAAGATGATGTGCACCTGCCTGGGGCTGTAGCGCTCCGGCGCGTCGGGGGCGGCGTGGGTCACGATGCGGACCTCATGCCGGCGTCGCGGCGAGGGCTTGCCGCTGCCCGGCGCTGGGCGGCTCGGCATAGATGTGGCGCGTGACGCCGCCATCTTCCCGCACCAGCGAGCCCAGCGCCGCATGCTGGGGCAGGTTCTGCAATCTGAGCAGGATCAGGCCGGTCCCGGCATCCGGATTGCCGATCGCGTGCGGACACCATGCCGGCACGAATACCACGTCGCCCTCGCTGGCCGGCCGCTGCTCGGAAGAGGCCCCCAGGCTGAACGCCGCCCGGCCCGACCGGACGATGTACAGATGCCAGAACGAGTGCCGGTGCGAGGCGGTGGTCTCGCCGGGCGCCAGCGCCTGGATCACCAGCGACAGCCCCGGCGCGACGGCGCCGCGCTCGGACGCGCCGCCCAGCGCCAGCGTGCCTTGGGGATTGCCCGGCCAGGCGCTCAAGGCCGTTTCGATCTCGGCCCATTTCCAGGCAACGGGATCGACGCGCGCCTGCGCCGTCTGCGCGAGATAGTCAGAGTAGGCAATGATTTCACCGTGCGTGGGGCGCATGTTCTTGCTCCTGGGTATCCTGGACTGTCGGGTTCAACACATGATCGGGGTGGGCCTGCGCGAAGGCCGGCAGGCGCAGGCAGGCGTCGGAGATGCGGGAGATCGTCGGCCATTCCCCGAGCTCCAGGCCGTTGCGGCCGGCGGTGTGCGCCTGCGGCACCAGCGCGATATCCGCCAGCGACGGGCGGTCGCCATGGCTGAATTCGCCGGTCGACGGATCGCGGGACAACAAGGTTTCCAGGGCATCGAAACTCTGCCCTATCCAGTGGTGCTGCCAGGCTCGGACCTGCGCATCGTCATGCCCCAGTCGCTGCTTGAGATAGGCGCCGACTCGCATCGAGGCCAACGCATGCGTATCCGCGGCGATCACCTGGAACAGCGCGCGCACCCGGGCCGCGCCGGCCGGATCCGGCGGCAGCAAGGAAGGCTGGGGGAATCGCGCCTCCAGATACTCGATGATGGCCAGCGATTGCGTCAGGATCCGGCTCCCGTCCTCCAGGGCCGGCAGCAGGCCCTGTGGATTGATCATCAGATAGGCTGGCGCTCGATGCTCCGCCAGGCTCAGGTCGTGAGTGACGGTCCGGTACTCGACACGCTTCAGATTCAGCGCGATCCGCACCCGGAACGACGCCGACGACCGTTGAAATCCGTGCAGTGTTATCAAGAACATCTCCCGATCAGAAAGGGACGCGGCCTCATGCCGCGACCCGCGACGCCAGCAGACTCGCGGCATACAGGTCCGGCGCTGGCCGGGCAGGCTTCGTCGCGGCGACGCCGATCGTGGCGATCAGCTCGCGCACGCACTGATCGGCGTCGCGTGTCTGGCGCGAGGCGATGCGCGGGCGCGGCAGCGCGTGCGTATAGAAATGCGGGCCCTCGACCGGGAAGCCGACGATCCAGATGCGCGCCTCCGGCACGCCGTCCGCGCCGACGGGATGCAGCTGCTGATCGATCTCTATGCCGCCCGGGTGATATCCGCCATTCAGGTAAGGCCGGACCAGTCCCCGGCCCAGCAGGTTGTCGGACAGCGGCGACGCATCGGTCAGCGGAGAATAGGCATCCAGCCTGGCCACGATGAGCACGTCCGCCTGGCTGGTTTCCACGCGCTCGCCATAGCGCGCTTCGATGCGGAACCGCGCGCCGGCCTCGTCCGCACGCAGCCGGGCGCCCGGTCCGCCTGCGATGTCGATGATCCCGGCCGCGTGCAGCGCCAGGTATTCGAGATTGCGACGCCTGGGCGGACCAAAGGAAATGCGGTTGGTGACGGCGTTGAACTCTTCCACGAAGTAGCGGTGCGACGCGGGCGTCAATCCGCCGTACTCCACGGCGCTGCGCAGCGCCTCGCGCGTATCGCGCAGCACGTCCGTGGCCGCCTTCACCGGACTGCCCAGATTGCCCGCCTCGGCCTCGCGCAGGTCGGCGCGCACCAGCGCATCGAAAAAAGCCCGGAACTCAGCCAGCGACGCGAACTGACGCTTGCGCAGCGGCCACAGGATGTCCTCGATGGCGTCGCGCTCGGCCTGGCTAGGCACGAACGTGGCGGCGGCGCGGTACGCGTAGGCCATTTCCTGGATGATCAGGGGCAGCACGTCCTCCTGGAAATCCAGCCGGCCGTCGCCGCTGGCTGCGATCCGTGCCTGCCGACGGGACTGCACGGCCTGCGGCGTGAAATAGCGCGCCTGGTGCCGGCCGGTAAGTCCTTTCTGGTTGATGCCGCGCGCGGCGAAAGGCAGGCAGTTGCGCGAGAACAGCAGCAGGCCCGGCTCCTTGCCGGAGCGCTGGTAGCGCAGGTCGCCGGCCGCGTCCTCGACGTAGCGACCGCCGCGTCCGGTGGTCAAGGCCGCGATGACGTCGTGCGCGGTCAGTCCGAATCCCTGTATGCCGACCGTGGCCGTGGCGGGAATCTGCGCCAGCGCGTGTATCGGATACGGCGACGGGTAGTACTCCAGGCTCGGATTGACCCGCTTGCGCCGCTCGACGAACGAGAGGAATTGGCGGTCTTCGGCACTGGGCTTGCGGTAGCCGTGGCCCGTGGTCAGAAAGACATAGTCGGCTGCCCGCCTGGCACCGTTTTCCAGCGCCAGCTCGAAGCCACCGTCGTGCCGGGCGATGTCCACGACGCGGGTCTTGTGGTGGTACACGCCGACATGCGCCGGCAGCAGGCCGACCACGCGCCGATAGACCCAGGACAGGTATTCGCCCAGCAGGCTGCGCGGCAGATGGTCGGCGTCGGTGATGGCCCGACCCGAATCCTCGAAGGTGCGCAGGTATCGATCGCCATGCCGCCGGTAGCCGCTCAGGTGCGCCCATTGCACCAGGGACAGCCCTTCCTCGCCACCCGCGACGCTGCCCGGGGCGAACATCGTCACCTGCGAAGCCACGGTATTGATGAGCAGATGGTCGGACTGGCCGGCGGGATGGACGCCCTGACCGCAGTCGCCCGGTTCGAACACCTCGATGTCCAGGCGGCTTGCTTCCGGCAGTGAATGCGCATGTTCCAGGATGCGCTCCAGCACCGTCAGGCCCCTGGGACCCATGCCCACGATCGCCACGGCTATTGCTTTCATCAGAGTTCGCTCCCAAGTCCATGCGCCAACGGAACCGCGAAAGGCCGGCCGCCGCCCGTGGCGACTTGCGAGCGCTCCGCGTAGGTGTCGAGGGGATGCCGGTGCAGCGCCACGATCCCGTCCGCGCCGCGCACGGGCGGAAAGCGCGCCAGCACCGCCGGGTCATGCCCGGGAATGATGTGCTCCGGCCCGTCCGCCAGTTCCTCGATGCGGCGATGGCCGTCCAGCATCCGGCCCACGTCGAGCACGATGGGAAACGGCCGGCGGGCGCGCAGGTTGTCCCAGTAATGCGCGGCATCGCTGGCCAGCACCAGCCAGCCTCTCTCGGTCGCGACGCGCACCACCTGCAGGCCTGCCGTGTGCCCGCCGATCAGGTGCAGGCTGACGCCGGGCGCGATCTCGGCATCGCCGTCGTGGAACACCAGCTGGCCGGCATGCAGCCGCTCGACGGCCTGGGCCACGTCCCGAGCCTCGAAGGGGCTGCGCATCGCCGCGTGGCACATGCAGCGACCCGTGCAATACGCCATTTCCTTTTCCTGCAGATGCAGGCGCGCCTTGGGAAACGCGGCGATATTGCCCGCGTGGTCGTAGTGCATGTGGGTCACGACGATGTCCTCGACGCTCTCGGCGGCGATGCCGATCTGCTTGAGCAGATCCACCGGCGAGGCCAGATAGCGACGCCCTCTCCTGACAGCCATGTCCGCCGAGAACCCGGTATCAACCAACAGGGTCCTGGCCGGATTGCGGATCACCCACACATAGAAGTCCAGCGGCATCGGGGCATTGTCATGCGGGTCCTCGCCCAGATAGTTCGCCGCGCTGCGCCGCTCCGCGTGCGTGGCGTATCGCAATGCGTAGACCTCATAGAGCGCGTCCGCCGTCCGGCCGCTCATTCGATCACCTCCAGGTCGCTGGGCGCGTGCCTGTCCGAGCGCGACGCGCCGGCCGGCACAATGGGAATCGTCGGCGACGGGGCGACGCCGTCCTGCTGGAAGAAAAAGCGCTTTTCCCCGAACGCCGGCTGCAATTCGTCCAGCCAGGTTGCCAGCGGATCGAACCGGGCGTAGAACGGGCGGCGCACCCAATCCGGATTTCGTGCCTGCAGGAACTGCAGGGCGAAGACCTTTTCGCCGGCCAGATCGACAATGCCGTCGACCAGCACCTTCCCGGGAAAGGCGCTCATGGACGGCCCGCGCACTGTGCGCGCCAGTCCGGACACCGTGCGGTAGGCCTGCTGGAAGATATCGTAGGCGCGCGCCAACGGCAGCTTGAAATAGTCGCTGGGCCCGGTGTCGCGCTCCACGAACATGTAGTACGGAACCGCGCCCAGCCGCACGCCGGTGGTCCAGAGTTCCGCCCAGTCCGCCGGATTCTCATTGATGTGGCGTATCAACGGCGCCTGGATCCGCACGGTGGCTCCGGTGGCGATGATGCGGCGCAGCGCCTGCTGCGCGATCGGATGCCGTAGCTCGGCCGGATGGTTGTAATGGCCCATCAGGGCCAGGTTCCTGCCGCTGCGCACGACGGTTTCGAACAGCCGCAGCAGATCATCGGCATCCTTGTCCGTAACGAACCGCTGCGGCCAGTAGGCCACCGCCTTGGTGCCGATTCGGATGTTCTGGATATGCGCCAGGTCCGGCGCCAGCAAGGGCTCGATGTAGTCGGTCAGCGACCGGGCGTTCATGACCAGCGGATCCCCGCCCGTGATCAGCACGTCCGTCACTTCGGCATGACGCCGCAGGTAGGTGGCCAGATCGGCGGACGCCCGGGCGTCGAACTTCAGCTCTTCCATGCCCACGAACTGCGGCCAGCGGAAGCAGAACGTGCAATAGGCATGGCAGGTCTGCCCGGCGCTGGGAAAGAACAGCACCGTTTCCTTGTACTTGTGCTGCACCCCGGCCAGCGGCACCCCGTCCAGTTGCGGCACGTTGTGCGTCATCTGGCCGGCCGGATGCGGGTTCATGCGCATGCGAATGGCATGCACGCGCTGCTGTATCTCGGCTTCGGACGCGCCCGCCGAAAGCAGGTCGCGTATCGCGGCGTACTCCGGCTCGCGCAACATGTCCCGATGGGGAAAGGTCAGCCGGTAGATGGGATCGTCCGGCACATTGTCCCAATCGATCAGTTCCTCCAGCACATAAGCATTGACGCGAAACGGAAGGACCCGGGAAACCACCTCGACCGCTTCGCGCAGATCGGCGCCCAGCAGATTCCACTGCGGCGCCTGCCTTATGGTTTGCCTGGTGTACGGCTTGAACTTCCATGCTTGCTCGCCCGGCATCATCAACCTCGCTGCGTTCATGTGGGCGAACGTGGGCATCGCGCTTTCCGGTGGGCCGTTCGCCTGTCACCCACGTCGGCAATCTAGCAAGTCTCATCCCACATAAACAGTTATGATCTGATATATCAACCATTTCTATAATTAATAGATACCATGCGCCCACATCTGGATCTTTCCGCGGTGGAGGCCTTCGTCCTGGTGGCCGACTTGCGCAGCTTCACGCACGCGGCCGAAGCCCTTGGACTGACCCAGGCCGGCGTCAGCCTCAAGCTGCGGCGGCTCGAAGGCGCGGTTGGACGGCGCCTGCTGGACCGGACGCCCAGGCAGGTGCGCCTGTCCACGGATGGCGAGGCCTTCCTGCCGCACGCCCGCACCCTGCTCGCCGCGCAAGAGCTGGCGCTGATGACCCCGCCCGAACCAGAACGCGAGCTGACCATCGCGATCAGCGACCATGTGGCCGGCCCCGAGCTGCCCGAGATCCTGGCCCGGGTGCACGCCTGCGATCCCGCGCTGATGCTGAAAGTGCGGGTCAACTATTCGCGCAACGTCATCGCGCAGTTCGACGACGGCCTGGCCGACGTGGCCGTGGTCAGGCGCCAAGGCAAACGTCGCGATGGCGAGCTGCTGTTCGAGGACCAGTACGGATGGTTCGCCAGCGTCGGCGCCAGGCTGGACGGCAAGCTGCTGCCCTTGATCACCGTCACCGACGAATGCGGCGTGGGCGAAACCGCGACCCGGCTCCTGGCCGCGGCCAAGACCCCCTGGATTGACGCATTTCTTGGCGGCGGCGTCGCCACCGCGATCGCCGCGGCCCGTTCGGGCATCGGCGTGCTACCCCTGCCCCGGCGGCTGGCGACGGCCGGGCTGGTCGATGTGGGCGGCGCGCTGGCGCTTCCACCCTTGCCCGGCGCGCAGATCATGATGCACGCCAGGCGATTCGATGCCCAGACCACGGCGACGCTGCGCGTGTTGGCCGCGGCCTTTCGCAGCGCGGCCGCCCGGCCCTGAGTCACCGCGCCTCCATCCGCCTGGTCGCGGCGGTAGATAAACTAAGCAGATTTGCGTATTTCGGCGTCAGGCCACGCCGGCCTATAGTCCGTCGGCGGAATTTTCCTTCGCGATGAACGAGATCCCCGAACGGAGTTCGTGAAGATGAAGCGACAACGCAGTCTGCAACCCCACCCCCGATCGTCCGCCGCCGACGCCGACCACAGCCTGGCGGTGCGCGGCACGGATCTTCAGAAGGCCATGGAACACGTCGCGGCCATCGCCGGCGACAACCCCGTCCATGCCTTCGAGACCGCCATGCATGCCGTGACCAGCCAGCTCGCGCAAGGCGCGGCGTCCGGCGGCGCCCCGGCATGTGCTCCTGGCCCCATGCATGGGCCGGGTCGGGCCGGACTGCTGCACCGGCGCGCCGGCAGCAGCATGGATTGCTTCGCCGATGTCGCCATCGCGCGCATGGAATCGGGCTGGGCCTTGAACGCGACCGACCTCCTGGGCATTTCCGCCAATCCCGGCGAGATGGGCGAGTGGTATGTACTCACGCCAGGCGAACAGGGCGGCAGGCGGGCCTTTCGCATCGACGCCAACGCGGCCGGACTGCGTTTGCACCCTGCCCCGCCTGCCGCCCGCAGCACGCCGTTCAACGCGCACCTCCTGTCATTGGACAACGTGCGCGTCGCGGACGACGACGCCTGGGACCTGGGTCCCGCGCAGGCGCCCAGCGAAACCTTCATGCGCCTGGTGTCCGTCTATCGCGCCATGGCCGCCGCGCTCTGCTGCGGACTGGGACGCGCCACCCGCAGCATTCTGTCGACGCCGGCGATTCCGGCCACGGCACGCGGCGCCGTTCCCGCGGCGCGGCAGGCGCGGTCGGGCCAGCAGCTAGGCAAGATCGACGCGTTGCTGCTGACCAGCGATATCGTCATGCGCGGCATCGCCAGCGACCTGGCGCGCGAGCGACCTTTCCCCCAGGCCAGTTCGACCCGGCTTCACCGCCTGGCCGTAGACAGCTCGCTGGCGGCGGTATCGCTGGCCTGGCGCGGCGGCATCCGAGAGACGCACACGGGCTTTGCCTCGCTGCGCCGCTATCGACGCGATGCCCTGGCGGTCGCCGCGCTGATGGCCGTGCTGGACGGCGTGGACGTTCCCACGCCGGCATGATCCGCCAGCCGGCGCGTTAAGCCTCCGCTACGCCGCGTCGGCGTGCGCGCGATGCGCGCCGCAGTGCAGGCAGCGGAACAGATATCCGCCGATCACGGCGCCGTTCTCGGTGATGTCGGGCAGCACGTCCTCGGGCCAGCCGTCGTCCAGGATCGCGGCCTGGGCGTCCGGCATGTCCTTGAGCCGGTCCCAGCCCACCGGCCCCAGGTAGGCGCAGGCGTCGCCGCAGCAGATCTGCCAGCGCTCGCAATGCCAGGACAGGTAGCCGGGCGTGCGCAGATTGAGTTCTTCCTCGACCGACGCCGGCACCTCGCCTTCTATGTCGCCCACGAACTCGGACCCGAATTTCCGCGCCGCGCTGCCGTCCGCGATGCACCAGGGACACAGGTTCGCCGGCTGGTCGCCCAATCCATAGGGCTCGGTCGCGTAGGCCCAGCCGGTGCACAGGCCGCAACACGGGCACTCCAGGTCGGCGATGGCTTCGATGGCGCCGGTGGCGACGGGATCGGGGTGATAGCGGAAATGAGGCAGTTCGTGCCTGGGACGCGGACCTTGCATGTTGCGGACTCCAGCGGGATGGGCGACAGCCTGGCAGCATAGCGCATGCCGCGTCGCCGCCCGCGATGGATGATCATGCTAGGCTTGCCTGCCCGGTTCCCGCCTTCCCCGCCGCACACCTCATGACGCCCGCGATCCGTCTCGGCCCCCTGGTCTTTCCGATTGAACTCGGCGTGCTGCTGCTGTCGGCCGCGCTCGGCCTGCTGGCCTGCGCGCTGCTGGCGCGCCTGCGGCGCGTCCGGAGCGACATATCCGCCGCCGACGCCCCCAGCGCCCGCAATACCTTGTGGAATGCGCTGCTCTGGGGCCTGCTCGCCGCACGGCTGGGCTATCTCTGGCAGTACCGCGACGCCTATCTGCCGGAACCGCTGTCCATGCTGGACCTGCGCGACGGCGGCTGGAACGGCCTGATCGGGCTGGCGGCCGCCTGGGCCTATGCCTTGGCGACGATCTTGCGCCGGCGCGCGCCATGGCGCCTCACGCTGGCGGCGCTGGCCGTGGCCAGCCTGGTCTGGCTGGGCGGACGCGCGCCGTCGGCGCCGCAATCGCATCCCGCGCTCGCCGAACTGGTCCTGAGCGACCTGCAAGGCGCGCCGGCCTCGCTGGCGGCTTTTCGTGGCAAGCCCGCAGTGGTGAACCTGTGGGCCAGCTGGTGCCCGCCGTGCCGGCGCGAAATGCCGGTGTTCGAGCAGGCGCAGGCCGGGCATCCCGACGTGCATTTCGTGTTCCTGAACCAGGGCGAGTCACCGCGGGCCATCGCCGACTACCTGCGCGACCACGCGCCCGGCCTGCGCAACGTGCTGCGGGACGGCCAGAGCCAGGCCTCGCGCGCGCTCAGCAACAGCGGGCTGCCCGCCACGCTGTTCCTGGACGCCGACGGCAGGCTGACGGGCCTGCGCGTCGGCGAGCTGTCGCGCGCCACGCTGCGCGAACGGCTGGACGCGCTCAAGGCGGCCAACGGCTCCGAACCCTGAGACAGATCGGAGATTCAGCGTTCGCGGCGTTTCTCTTTCGAAACGAAACGGCCGATATCGGGCAGACCGCCATAGCGCCTGGCCGGATCGGCCATCTCCAATGTTCTGCTACCGCCCCAGCTCATCGGCGAATATCTCCGTGTACAAGGCGCGCAGCGCCTCGGGCGCCTTGCGGATCACCTGGCCGCCGCGATCCTTGTCCGCCTGCTCGCCCCAGATCGCATGGCGCGCGGCCCGGAATGCCGCCTCGTCGACGCGCTCGCCCAAGAGATTCGCGCGCAGCGCCGCGATCGAGGAAGGGGCGTCGCCCGCGACGCGCCTGCGCGCCTCCAGCAACCAGCCCAGGCTGTCCGCGTTGGCGATCCGCTCCGCGTAGGTCTTGCGGTGCCGCAGATGCTGGATATTGCCGGCGCAGGCCAGCAGGTACGCGATCGCCTCCCGGGTGAAGCCATGGGCGTCGAGATAGCCTTCGACATAACGGCCATGCATGGATTGATGCTCGCCGTCCGCCAGGGCCAGATAGTCGAGCACCAGCGGCGCATGCGCCGCGCTGGCGCAGCCCAGCGCGAACACGGCGAAGCTGCCCGGCATGGCGCAGTCCTCGGCATCGAGGTTCGTGTACCACTCGTATTCGCGCATGGCCCGCCGCGCATAGGCCTCGATGGCCGGGTGCAGCGCCGGATAGGCCGCCGCGCAGGCGAACAGCTGGTGCACGCCCTTCTTTGGCAAACCCTTGATGGGCAGGTACGTCTTGGTCGGCCCACGGAACTCGATGGCATAGGAGCGCGGGAAGTCCGTGGTCGACAGCAGGCGGTCCAGGTAGCCGAGCGCCTGCGCATAGGCGGCCTCGCTTTCTTCCTGGACGGTGATGCGGATCACGGCCAGCGCGTCATTGGCCTTCGCGCTCATGCCCGCGCCGCGAAACGCCGCCAGTTCCCCGGGCAGCTCGCCCGTGCCGTCGCGCTTGAGGCGCGCCGGCAGGTCGCTGCCCAGCTGCGTCACCTGATTGAAGATGCGCTCGGCGCTGACCGAGGCGTAGCTGGGGCCGAACTTGAGATCGCAGATCGCGACGTAGCAGGCGAAACGGAATAATCCGTCCGACACCACGGCGGGGTCTGCTCCTTCCTTGAGCACCCATTGTTCCCGCCAGTCGTTGCCCTTGTTCACGAAATGCGGATCGCGCAGGCGGCGGTCGACCCAGCGATGCAGCAGGTAGTCGATGTCATGCCAGCCTAGCAGCAGGCGCATCCGCTCGGCGAACGCCCGGGCGGACGCGGCGTCGAACGGCGCGGCGGGCGCTCCACACGGGGGGACGGGCGTGCCGGCCGGCGATACGTCCCGCGACGCGCTGGACAGCCCTTCCAGCACATACTCCACCACCGCCTGGCCCAGGATCTTCTGCCCATCCACGACAAAGCCCCTGATGCTTTCGCCCGAGAGCTTGCGCACCTGCGCCGTGCCGTCGTTGACCTGCGCGACCGCGCGATCGAATGCGGCGCGCGCTTCGGGCGTCTGCCGCGTGTCTTCAAAAATCAACCAGTTCCGTTTGTTCATGAGGAGAGCATCTGCTGCGTGAAGCGCTGGACAATAGCACGCGAGGCGGGCCTGCCGGACGGATCAGGCCGGCCCGCCCCAAGGCGCATCGAAGCCGTCCTGACGCCGCGTCGACAGCGCCAGCCGCTGGCCGGCGCGCAAGCTCTCCGCCAACTCGGGCGGCAGCCTGATGATCAGGTCCGGCCCTTGCGGCAGCGCGCGCACCGTCGCCAGCAGGCGCAGTCCGCCCTCGCCGTCCGGTATCGAGGTCCAGGCCAGCAGCTTGCCCGACTCGACCGCCACGGGTTCCGCCTGCGCATGGCCGCAGGCCGGGCACCACAGCCGCGCGGGATAGACCTTGTGGCCGCAGGCCGCGCAGGCAAATACATGCAGGCTCATGCGCCCTCCCTTTCCAGTACCGCCGCATTGGCGCACATGCCGTAGCGCAGTTGCACCATGCCGTAGCCGGTGGCCACGCCCCGCCGCGCGCCGGGAATCTGGCGTTCGCCCGCCCGGCCCAGCAATTGACGCGCTACTTCCGCCAGGCCGTGCATGCCGCCCGCCGTGCCGGCCTGGCCGGCCGACAGCTGGCCGCCGGCGGTGTTGACCGGCAGGCTGCGGTTCGCCAGCCGCCGCGCGACGAAGCCCGGCAGGTCGCCGGCGTCGGTGAAGCCCAGGTCGCAGAGCTGGGCCAGCGCCATCGCCGGATAGTCGTCGTAGACGCCAACCACGTTCATGTCTTCAGGCCCGATGCCGGCCTCGGCCCACATCGCAGGCGCGAATTCGGCGATGCCGGTGACCAGTCCGTCGCCTTCCTGTTGATCGCCGTTGTAGCGCGCGCCGCTGGCCCGCAGCGTCACATGCACGCCCGCGGGCCGCGCCGACAGCACCAGCGCGCAGGCGCCGCTGACCACGGGCACGCAGTCCAGCCGGCCCAGCGGCGGCGCGACCAGGGGCGCGTCCAGGTACTGTCGCAGGCTCAAGGGCTGGCGATAGGCGGCATTCGGATTCCCGGCCGCCCATTGCCGCTGCGCCACGCACAGCGCGCCGTAGTCCTCGCGCCGCAGGCCGGTCCGCATCATCTGGCGCTGCGTCAGCATGGCGAACAGCGGGTTCGGCCCCACGCAGCCCAGCGGACTCAGGTACTCGCGCGCGCTGCGGTTGTAGTCGCTGACCAGGCCCTGAAAATCCGCGCCGGCGAAATGATCGCCGGCCGCCAGCACGATAGTGCGGGCCTGCCCGGCTTCCAGCGCCAACCAGGCCTGCCGCAGCAGGTTGATGGCGCTGGCGCCGCCCATCTCGTCCTGCATGCACCAATTCAGCTTCAGGCCCAACCGCCAGCCCAGGTCGATGGCGCGGTCCGGCCGCAGGCTGAACGAGGCCACGCCCAGGCCGTCCACCTCGCCCGGCGCGACGCCGGCGTCGGCCAGGGCCAGGCCGATGGCCCGGGCCAGCAGGCCGGCCGTGCTGCAACCAGGCTCGGGATGGCGCAGCATCGGCGTCTCGCCGACGCCGACGATGCCGGGTCTGGATCCGGCTCCGGATTTGATCGCGCCGGCGCTCACGCGCGCTCCTTGCCTTCCGGTTCGCGCGTCAGCAGCAGCGTGACCACGGTGATGGCCGCCATGCCGACCAGGAACCACGCGACCGGCGTGGCCGATTCGTATTTGCGCAGCAGCGCCATGGCGATCAGGGGCGACAGGCCGCCGGCGAACACCGAGGCCAGTTCATGGCCCAGCGCCAGGCCGGTGTAGCGCACCTCGGGCGGGAACAGCTCGGCGAAGTACGCCGGCTGCGTGCCGATCATGGCCGCGTGGCACAGGGTGTTGCCCAGGAAGAAGGCCAGGAAGATCCAGACCGGCTCGCGCGTCTGCACCAGCCAGAAGAACGGGAACGCCACCAGCATCAGCCCGGCCGCGCCGATCAGGTAGACCGCGCGCCGCCCGATGCTGTCCGACAGGTGGCCGAACCAGACCAGCGTGCCCAGCTCCACGAACATGGACGCCAGCACGCCGCCCAGCATCAGGTCGTTGGGGATTCCCAGGAACTTGCCGTAGGCCAGCGCGAAGGCCAGGAAGATGTACGAGCCGCCGTTCTCGGCCACGCGCAGCCCCATCGCCGTGAACACCTGGCGCGGATAGCGGCGGAACACCTCCACCGCCGGCATGCCGCGCTTGGCGCTGCGCGAGGCCTGCACGAATTCCTCGCTTTCCGGGATATGGCGGCGGATGTACAGGCCCACGCCGAAGATCAGCACGCTCAGCAGGAACGGCAGCCGCCAGCCCCAGCTCATGAACTGCTCCTGCGGCAACTGCTGCGCCAACATGAAGACGCCGGACGACAGCACGAAGCCGCCGGCCACGCCCAGCTGGCTGAACGACGAGAAGTAGCCGCGCCGCCGGCCGCCGACGGCCTCGCTGATGAGCAGCACGCCGCCGCCCCACTCGCCGCCCGCGGCCGCGCCCTGCATCACGCGCAGCGCCACCATCGCCGCCGGCGCCCACAGGCCGGCCTGCTCATAGGTGGGCAGCAGCCCGATCAGGAAGGTGGCCACGCCCATCAGGCCCAGCGTCCATTCCAGCGCCAGCTTGCGGCCGTAGCGGTCGCCGATGTGGCCGAAGATCACGCCGCCCAGCGGCCGCGCCAGGAAGCCCACCGCGAAGCCGGCGAAGGCGCCCATGGTGCCCAGCAGCGGGTCGGTGCCCTTGGGAAAGAACAGCTCGCCGAACACCAGCGCCGCCGCCGTGCCGTAGATGAAGAAGTCGTACCACTCCATGGCGTTGCCCGCCACCGAGGCCACCACCACGCGTCGCGTGCGCCGCTTGCGCGCGGCTTCCTCGCTGGCGGCCTGTTCCGCCAAATTGTCTGCCATCGTCATTGCCGCCCCTTGTGTATGTTGTGTAGTCCCTGCACCGCCCTAGCGCGACACCTTGTAGCCCGCCTTGTCGCGGTCCCAGGTGTCGGCCGTCACGCCTTCGTCGCGCAGCTTGAACTTGCGGATCTTGCCGTTCTCGGTGCGCGGCAGTTCCTCCATCGCGCGCAGATAGCGCGGCACCGCGAAGTACGGCATGCGCGGCTGACAGAAATCCAGCAGCTCCGCGTGCGCCACCTTGCTGCCCGGCTTGTAGACCAGCGCCGCCATCACCTCGTCCTCGGCCAGCTCGGATTGCACGGCGTAGACCGCCACGGCCGCGATGGCCGGATGCGCCAGCAGCACCTGTTCCACTTCGTAGGAAGAGATGTTCTCGCCGCGCCGGCGGATCGCGTCCTTCATGCGGTCCAGGAAGCGGTAGTAGCCGTCGGCGTCGCGCACCACCCGGTCGCCGGTGTGGAACCACAGGTTGCGCCAGGCCTCGACCGTCTTGTCCGCCATGGCGAAGTAGCCGGTGGCGATGGCGTAAGGCGGGCGCGCCCGCAGCAGCAGCTCGCCGGGCTGGCCGTCCGGCACCGGCGCGTCGTGCTCGTCGGCCACGCAGGCCTCGAACTCGGGCGCGACCCGGCCCATGGTGCCCGGGCGCTGCTCGGCCAGCACCCCCCCCAGCGCGAAATTGGTCTCGGTGGAGCCGTAGCCTTCCAGCAGCGCCAATCCGGTGCGGCGCAGGAATTCGCCGTGAAAGCGCTCGGGCACGCCCGGCGCCAGCGCGATGCGCGCGCGGTGGCGGCGTTCGGCCGGCGCGGGCTCGCGCGCCAGCAGCATGGGCACCATCGCGCCCAGCAGGTAGGTCACCGTGGCGCCGGTCTGCTCAAGCCGGTCGAAGTATCGGCTGACCGAGAAACGCTCGTCGCAGACGATGGACGCGCCCGTCACCAGCGCCTGGAAACAGGCGTTCAACGCATTGGTGTGGAACAGCGGCAGGCTGGTGTAGAGCACGTCCTCGCCGCGGATCTCCAGGTTGCGCGCGGCGATCAGGCCCCACCACCAGAATTGCGCATGCGGACAGCACACGCCCTTGGACAGGCCGGATGTGCCGGAGGTGTACAGGATGGCCAGCATGTCGCCCGGCCCCAGGTCGGCCGGTTCGACGCCTTCGGGCGGCGCGGCGGGCGCCGCCC
>MCND01000206.1_pt1 | contig 24811 bp, 19 predicted proteins | sample 778211 | NCBI WGS metagenome assembly MCND01 (sample SAMN04296812, study PRJNA304217) | bioreactor metagenome | isolation source: activated sludge enriched with benzalkonium chloride | place: Turkey: Istanbul urban wastewater treatment plant
TACAACCCGCGCCAGGGCTTCATCGCCAACTGGAACAACCAGCCCATGCGCGGCTATCCGTCCACCGACCTGTTCGCCATCGTGTGGGGCCAGGCGGACCGCTATGCCGAGATCGAGACCCGCCTGAAGGCGATGACGGCCAATGGCGGCAAGGTCAGCGCGCAGCAGATGTGGGACCTGATCCGCACCACCAGCTATGCCGACGTGAACCGCCGCCACTTCCTGCCGTTCCTGCAGCAGGCGGTGCAGGGGCTGCCGGCCGGCGATGCGCGCGCGCAGCTGGTCGCGGGGCTGGCGTCCTGGGACGGCATGGGTACGAGCGACAAGCAGGCGGGCTATTACGACAACGCGGGGCCTGCGGTGATGGACGCCTGGCTGCGGGCCATGCTCAAGCGCACGCTGGCCGATGAGATGCCCGCGGACTTCTTCAAGTGGTACAGCGCCACCGGCTATCCGACGCAGGCGGCGCCGGCCACGGGTTCGGTCAACCTGACGGTGGGGGTGAAGGCGTTGTTCAACGCGCTGGCCGGCCGCGATTCAGGCGTGCCGCAGAAGTACGACTTCTTCAACGGCCAGCGGCCGCAGGACGTGAGCCTGGCCGCGCTGGACGATGCGCTGGCAGTCTTGCAGAAGGCCTACGGCCAGGATCCCGCGGGCTGGCGCATCCCCGCGCCGCCCATGGTGTTCGCGCCCAAGAACTTCCTGGGCGTGCCCCAGGCGGACGACAAGGCGGTGCTGAGCTTCCCAGCCACGCAGAACCGCGGCACCGAGAACAATATGACGGTGTTCGACGGCCGCGGCGTGCGCGCGGTGGACGTGGTGGCGCCGGGGCAGAGCGGCTTTGTCGCCCCGGATGGCACGCCATCGGCCCACACCCGCGACCAGTTCGACCTGTACACCGGCTTCGGCAGCAAGCGGGTCTGGTTCACGGATGCGGAAGTGCGCGCCAACGCTAAGTCGGTAGAGACGTTGCGCTATTGACGGCGTAGCCGCCCTGGTGGCTGGCCAGGCGCGCATAGACCCCTTGCCGCTTGAGCAATTGGTCGTGCGTGCCGGCCTCCGCCAGCGTGCCGCGCTCCAGCACCAGGATCAGGTCGGCATCGCGTATCGTCGACAGGCGGTGCGCGATGACCAGGGTGGTGCGATGGCGCATCAGCACGTCCAGCGCGCCGCGCACCTGCATTTCCGACAGCGTGTCCAGGTGCGAGGTGGCTTCGTCCAGGATCAGGACTGGCGCGTTCTTCAGGAAGGCGCGGGCGATCGAGATGCGCTGGCGCTGGCCGCCCGACAGCTGCATGCCGCGTTCGCCCACGCGCGTCGCCAGGCCCTCTGGCAGCGCGTGCACGAAGTCCGCCAGCGCGGCTTGCTCCAGCGCGCGCGCCAGGTCCGCGGGGCTGGCCTCGGGCCGGGCCAGCCGGATATTGCCTTCCAGCGTGTCGTTGAACAGGTAGGTGTCCTGCGTCACCAGCGCCACCCGTTCGCGCAGGCCGTCCAGCTGCAGTTGGCGCAGGTCCACGCCATCGAGCTTGACCTGTCCCGCGCGTGGATCCCAGAAGCGCAGCAGCAGACTGGCGACCGTGCTCTTGCCCGCGCCGGACGCGCCCACCACGGCCACGGTGGCGCCGGCCGGCACCTTGAAGCTCAGGTCGCGCAAGGTGTCCGTGCTTTTGCCGGGATAGGCGAAGCTGACGTGGTCGAAGGCCAGCGACAGACCGTGGGCGGAGACGGGCGCCGCCAGCGGCCCGTCGGTCACGGGCTCGGGTTCGTTGGAGACCACGTGCAGGCGGCGGGTGGCGGCGATGGTGTCGGCCAGTTGCCGGCTGACCTGCGAGATCTCGGACACGGGCAGGAAAGTGGCCAGGGCGATCAGCACCAGCAGGGGCAGCATGCCGGCCGACAGCGCGCCGGCCGATACCTGCAGCGCGCCCACGACCGCCACGGCCACGCCGCCCAGGCCCATCGCGATTTCAAAGCCCGCGGTCTGCCGGGACAGGTCATCCATGATGTCCAGTCGGCGGGTCCGGTAATGGTCGGCCACGCGCAGGAATTCATCGCGCCGGCGGCCGGTGGCCTGGAAGGCGGTCAGGTCGGCCAGGCCCTGGATGGTGTCGGTGGTGTGGGCGCTCATCTCGCCCAGCGCCTCGCGCGCCTTGTCGCCCAGCGCGTCGACCTTGCGGCGCCCGCGCACCGGCGACACCAGCGCGTAGGCCAGGAAGGGCAGCAGCGCCAGCGCCACCGGCCAGCTGTAGATGCCCAGGAAACCCAGCACGGATAGCGGCACCAGCACCGAGACGATGGCGGGGGCGATGGTGTGGGCGTAGAAGTACTCCACCATTTCCACGTCCTGGGTGGCCAGGGCCACCAGGTCGCCGGAGCGGCGCTGCAACAGGTAGGCCGGGGCCAGGCGCTCCAGCTTGTCGTAGAGCTTGACCCGCATGTCGGCCAGCAGCTGGTACGCCATGGCGTGGGCCAGCCAGGATTCCAGCCAGTGGAACAGCGCGGCCAGCGGCGCAGCGACCAGCAGGCCGGCGATCAGGGCCGAGTAGTCGCGGCCGTCGCGGATGGCGGCGACGATCAGCGCGCTGAACACGCCCACGCCGATGTAGGCCGCGACCCGCGCCACGCCCAGCAGGATCGTGGCGGTCAGCGTGCCGCGCCACGGCCGCACCACCGAAAGCAGGGTGCCGAGCGTGGCGCGCCAGCCGACCTGGACCGCATCCGCATCCAGCGAGCGCAGGGCAGGGCCTTGTCCGCCGGATTCCTGGCCGGAGGCCTCGCGGTCGGTGGTCTGCGCAGGGGCGGCGGTGGCCGGGGCGGCGGATCCCGCCGATGGATTGCGGTGCGCGGCCGCCTGTTCGTGCATCAGGCGGTAGTACAGGCCGCCTTGCCGCATCAGTTCGGCATGCGGCCCTTCCTCCGCGACGCGGCCCTGGTCCAGCACCAGGCAGCGGTCGGCGCCGATGACGCTGGCCAGGCGATGCGCCAGGATCAAGGTTGTGCGGCCGGCCATCAGGCGGTCCAGCGCCTGCTGGATCAGCGCTTCGTTTTCGGTGTCCACCGACGACAGCGCCTCGTCCAGGATCAGGATGGGCGCGTCGCGCAGCAGGGCGCGGGCGATCGCCACGCGCTGGCGCTGGCCGCCGGACAGCTGCAGGCCGCGCTCGCCGATGCGGGTGGCGTAGCCCTCGGGCAGCGCCATGATGAAGTCGTCGATATTGGCGGCGCGGGCGGCGGCGCGCACCTGTTCGTGGGTGGCGTCGGGGCGGCCCAGCCGCAGGTTGTCGTCGATAGTGCCGTGGAACAGCGTGATGTCCTGGCTGACCAGCGCGATGTGCGACAGCAGCGCCTCGGTGTCCAGTTCGTTCACGTCATGGCCGCCGATGCGGATGCGGCCGGACTGGGGCACGCATTCGCGCAGCAGCAGGCGCACGATGGTGGACTTGCCGGCGCCGCTGGGGCCGACCACGCCGACGCGTTCGCCCGCCGCGATCCGGAAGCTCAAGCCCTGGTGGGCGCGGCGCTCGGGCGTGTAGGAAAACGCCACGTTGTCGAATTCGATGGTCGGCGCGAGCCGGCCGGGCGCCTTGCCGCCCGCCGCGGGGGCAGGCGTCAGCGGCTGGGCGTCCGTCAGCGCATGGATGCTGGCGGCGGCCGACTGGCCGAGCATGCCCCGGTGCAGCACCGAACGCAGGTCGCGCAGCGGACGGAAGATCTCGGTGCCGGCCATCAGCACGATCAGCAGGGCTTCCACGCTCATGTCGCCGTGGGCCACGCGCCAGGCGCCCAGCGTGAGCGCCAGCGCCGCGCCCAGGGCCACGCCCAGGTCGCTGATGCCGCGCGTCAAGAGGCTGACCGACAGCACCCAGAAGGTGTTGTCAGACAGGCTGCGGGCGCGGGCGGCCAGCCGCTGGCCCCAGGCCTTGCCCTGGCCATAGGACTTCAGCGTGGGCAGGCCCTGCACGGCATCCAGGAAGTCCTCGCCGAAATCGTTCAGGGACTTGCTGCGGGCCAGGCTGGCGCGGCGGTCCAGCATGTGCACCGCCATGGGGCCGAACAGCGCGAACAGCGCGGCCGCCAGGAACACCAGCGCGGTGGGCACGTCCCAGAACGCGATCACGGCGAAGATGGCGAAGGGCGCGGCGGCGGCGATCGCGACTTGCGGCAGGTACTGGCCGAAGAAAGCCTGCAGCTGCTCGACCCCGTCCACCACGGTCAGCATCACGCCGCCCGTGCGCTGGTTGGCGAACCAGGCCGGGCCCAGGGTCACGATGCGGTCATAGAGCCGGGCGCGCAGCGCGTGCTGCACGGTGGCGGCGCAGCGGTTGGCCTGCACGGTGCGCCAGTGGTCGAGGAAGGCGCGCAGCAGCACCATGGCGGCGGCGCACAGCGCGGGCGCAAGCCAGTCCTGAGGCGGCGCGCCGTCGAACACGCGGGCCAGCAGCTGGCCCAGGAACACGTAGCGGGCGATGCCGGCGGCCAGGGCCAGCAGGCCCAGGAATATGCCGCCCGCCATGCCGGCGCGAAGGCCCGCCGTCAACTGCCATAGGCGCGAATCGAAATACATAGCAAACTCCTTTCAGTGCTTGCATGGTCACTGATCGCGCGTCCCGGCGAAAGCGATAGTTTTTCAATCTTGGGTTGAGCTAGACTTGACCCATGGCCGATCTACCCAACCACACGCCGCCTCTGGCGGCCTTGCGCGCCTTCGAGGCCGTCGCCCGCCTGGGCAGCCTGAGCCGCGCCGCCGCCGAACTCCATGTCACCAAGAGCGCCGTCAGCCATCAGTTGCGGGCGCTGGAGGCCGACTTGGGCGTGGCGCTGCTGCGCCGCGGCGGCACGGTGCGGCGCGCCGAAACCACCGCGGCGGGCGCGGACCTGCTGGCGTCGGTGCAACAGGCCTTGACCCTGCTGGAGACCGCCTGCCGCAACGTGCGGGCCTCGGCCCGCGGCAAACGGCGCGATACGCTGAACGTTTCCGCCAATCCGTCGCTGGCCGCCATGTGGCTGGCCCCGCGCATCGGGCGCTTCATCGAGCTGCATCCCGGCATCGACATCCAGGTGTACCTGCACGCCAGCCAGGACCCGGCGTGGAAAAGCCAGGACATCGACCTGGCGTTCCTGCATGTGCGCGCCATGGGGCCGCATATCGCGGAACCTGGCGACATCCCGCTCATGACCGAGACCGTGGTGCCGGTTTGCAGCCCGTCGCTGGTCGATCCGGCCGAGCGCGGCGATCCTGGCGTCTTCCTGCGCCACCGCTGGCTGGAGGAAAAGCACGTGGACAGCCCCGAGACCGACTGGCGCACCTGGAGCCCGCGCCTGGGCCTGGCCGAATCCGACTGGCAGGAGCCCATGGTGCTGAGCGGCCTGAGCACGGTCGCGGCCGCCGCGGCCGCCGGGGTTGGTATCGCCCTGGGACGCGCGCCGCTGATCGACGAGGAACTCGCCAGCGGCCGGCTGGTGCCCCTGGTGCCGCATCTGCGCATGCCGGGCTCCTGGGGCTACGTGATGCGGATGCAGCCCAACCGGCCCATGGATGCGGCCTTGCCGACGCTGGTGGAGTTCCTGGCCGAAGAGGGACGCAGCACCGGCGCCTGGCAGAACCTGGCGGACACGGGCCGTTGAGGCCGCGCCCGCGCTTCAGTCCGCGCCGCTTCTGCCGCGCGGCGGGGAGCTGATGGTGACCGCCGACGTGACGATCAGCTCCATCAGGATATTGCGCGCCAGGTTCTCGGCGTAGTCGTTGCGCGCCTCGGCCGTGGCGATGGCGCGCTCCACCGAGCCTTCGACGATGGCGTTGATCTGCTGGATGTGCAGCTCGCAGATCTGCACCAGGTCCGGATGGCGCTTCTGGTGGAAGTACAGGAAGCGCCGCGCCAGCGTCTGCAGCATGGCGTGGAACTCGGCCGCGTAGCTGTTGCGCGAGGCGGCGCCGATCTGGCTGGTCAGGCTGAAATGCAGGCGCATGTACATGCGCATGTCGTTGACGGCCTTCAGGTCTTCGAGTTCGCGGGCCAGGCGCGCCAGTTCGGCGCGCTCGCCGTCGTCGGCCCACTGCGCCGCCTGCGCCACGATCAGCCGTTCGATTTCGCGCCGCGCCTGGATGATCTTCAACTGGCCCTGGTAGTCGATCTCGGAGATGAAGATGCCCTGGCGCGGGGCGATTTCCACCAGGCGCTGGAACGCCAGTTTCTGCAGCGCGTCGCGCACCGGCGAGCGGCCGATGCCGACGCGTTCGCTCAGGGTGGTTTCCGACCACTGGCTGCCGGGCGGCAGTTCGCCCGTGACGATCATTTCCTCCAGGGCGCAATAGGCCTTTTCGGTCTGGCTGACAGCCGTGCGGCCAAAGAGGGGGGAGGACTGGGTCATGGAGTCGGAAGCGCGCGTTGTTGGAGTTCGCGTTTTAACACTTTGCCGGTGCTGTTCTTGGGCAGCTCCTCCAGAAAGACGTAGCGCTTGGGGCGCTTGAAGCGCGCGATGGATGCCAGGCAGAGCCGGTCCAGGTCCTGTTCCGAGGCCCGGGCGCCGGGCTTGAGCACCACGAAGGCCAGCACAGATTCGCCCCATTCGGGGTCGGGGCTGCCGACCACCGAGACTTCCTGCACGGCGTCGTGGCGCATCAGCGCCTCTTCCACTTCGCGCGGATAGATGTTGGTGCCGCCGCTGATGATGACGTCCTTGGATCGGTCCTTCAGGTGCAGCAGGCCGCGCTCGTCCAGGATGCCGATATCGCCCGTATGGAGCCAGCCGCCGGCCAGCGTGTCGGCGGTGGCGCGCGGATTGTTCCAGTAGCCTTGCATCACCGTCGGTCCGCTGACGACGACTTCGCCCAATTCGCCAGGGGCTGCCCGCTGGCCGGAGGCCTCGCGGATTTCGACGTCCATGGCCGACTGGATGTAGCCCACCGAACCCAGCAGCGCGTCATCGTCGCGGGCCACGGCGTCGGCGATCTGGGCCGCGGACAGGGCCGAGATCGACATGGGGCTTTCACCCTGTCCATAGATCTGCGCCACGCGCGCGCCGTAGCAGGCCACTGCGTCCTTGATGTCTTCGATGTAGAACGGCGCGCCGCCCACGACCAGCGTGCGCAGGCCGGGCGGCGGGCCGCCCGCCTGGCGGGCGTGGCGCACCATGCGCTGCACGATGGTGGGCGAGGCGAACAGGCTGACGTTGCGGTAGTGCGTCAGCAGCCCGGACAGTTCTTCTTCGTCCAGGCCGCCGCTGTCGGGCACGATCTGCAAGGCGCCGTGCAGCCAGTACGGAATGCTGTAGAGGCCGCCGCCGTGCGACAGCGGCGCCACGTGGACCATGGCGTCGCCGGGCTGCACCGACTGCACGTCGGCATAGAAGTTCAGGCACATGCCGACCAGGTTGGCGTGGCTGAGCATGACGCCCTTGGGCTTGCCGGTGGTGCCGCTGGTATAGAACAGCCAGGCCAGGTCCTGCGGCGGACGCGCTTCCAGGGCCAAGGGCAGTCCCCGCGCGCCGGCCGCGTAGTCGGCCGATTCCACGTCCACCACGCGCGTCGCTGGCAGGCTGCGGGCGACGGGCGCCAGCGCCTGCAGCAATTCGCCCTGCGACAGGCACAGGCGCGCATCGCTGTCGCGCAGGATGTATTCGAGTTCGTTGGGATGCAGCTTAGCGTTGACCGGCACGGCGCAAAGGCCAGCATGCCAGATGGCGAGCATCGATTCGATGTAGCTGGGGTGGTTGCGCAGCGCCAGCATGACGCGCTGGCCGGGCAAAAGGCCCAGCGGGCCACGCAGCCAGCCGGCCAGCGCCTGCACCCGCGCCTGGAGCTGGGCGTAGCTGAGGGGATCGCGGGTGCCGGCGGCCAGCGCGGGCTGATCGGCGTAAATCGTGGCGCTGCGGTGAAAGAGAGAGCTGAGATGCATGGCGGTCTCTGGGTTGATGGGGCGCGCGGATCAGCGGCCGAGCAGGGTGATGCAGGTCACCGCCTCTTCCACGCCGTTGAAGCCGCCGCCGTTCTCGGCGATGGCGAAGCGCGCGCCTTCGACCTGGCGGGCGCCGGCTTCGCCGCGCAGCTGGATCACCATTTCGTGGACCTGAGCCAGTCCGGTCGCGCCTATGGGGTGGCCGCGCGACAACAGGCCGCCGGACACGTTGATGGGGATGCGGCCGCCCAGGCTGGTGGCGCCGGATTCGGCCATCGGTCCGCCTTCGCCGAAGGCGCAGAAGCCCAGCGCCTCGGTCTGCTGGATCTCGGCGAATGCGGTGGCGTCATGGACTTCCGCCAGCGACATGTCCCGCGGGCCGACACCGGCGCGCTCATAGGCTTCCAGCGCGGCCAGATGGCACAGGTGCTGGTCGTAGTGATCGGCCGGGCGGTCAGTCGCGGTGCGCAGCACGCTGGCGTACAGGCGCACGGCGCGGGCGCGTTGCAGGCGCTTCAAGCCCTGGGCGTTGCAGACGATGGCGGCGGCCGCGCCGTCGCTGATGGGGGCGCACATGGGCAGGGTCAGCGGCCAGGACACGGGCCGCGCGGCCAGGGCCTCGTCTATCGTCATGGGGTACTGGAACTGGGCCAGCGGATTGCGGGTGGAATGCATGTGGTTCTTGGCGGCCACGGCGGCAAGCTGGCGCTGGGTGGTGCCGAAGGTCTTCATGTGCAGCCGCGCCAGGCTGGCATAGATGTCCATGAACACGCTGCGCTTGCCCGGTTCCTCGAAGCCGGGCGGAGGCGTCACGTCGGGCGCCAGCACCATCAGCCGGGCCATCTGCGCCGGCGCGTCGTGCACGTCCCAGGCGCCGTCGAACACGGCGAAGCTCTTGGCCTTGTCCTCGGAAAACAGCTTGTCCACGCCCACGGCCAGACAGATGTCACCCGCGCCCGACGCCACGTACAAGTGCGCCGCGTTCAGCGCGGTGCTGGAGCTGGCGCAGGCGTTCTCGACGTTGGTGACGGGGATGCCGGCGATGCCCATGGCCTTCAGCGCGACCTGGCCCGCCACCATGTACTGGCCTTCGATGGAACCCTGGCCGGCGGTGGCGAAGTAGGCTGCCTGCAGGTCGGCGGCGTCGCAGCCCGCGTCGGCCAGCGCCTGCGTGACCGCGTCGCGCACCAGGTCCTTGACGCTTCTGGCAGGCTGCTTGTCGAAGCGGGTGATGCCCACGCCCGCGATGTAGGTGGTGTCGTTGCTCATGCTTGGATGCCCGTGGTGAGGATGGATTCGATGATGTGGCGGTCGGCCTGGACTTGCGCGGCCGATCCGCTCCAGGCGATTTCGCCGTGGTCCAGCACGTACTGGCGGTGCGCCAGGCGGGCTGGGACCTTCAGGTTCTGTTCGACCAGCACGATGCCCGTGCCCTGGCGGTGGACTTCGGCGAAGACCTCGATCAGTTCGTTGACGATGCGCGGCGCCAGTCCCTCGGTCGGCTCGTCCAGCAGCAGGACGCGCGGATTGCCCAGCAGGGCGCGCGCGATCGACAGCATCTGCTGTTCGCCGCCGGACAGCTGGTCGCCATGGAAGCCTATGCGTTCGCCCAGCCGCGGAAAGGCCTGCAGCACCCGGTCCTGCGTCCAGTAGCCGGGCTGGTGTGCCAGCGCGCCCATGCGCAGGTTCTCCCGCACCGTCAGGTTGGGGAAGATGCGGCGCGTGTCGGGCACCAGCGCGATTCCGTCGCGGCTGATCTGTTCGACGGCGCGGCACGTGGCGTCCTGGCCGGCGATCAGGCGGTTGCCGGCGGACAGCGGCAGCAGCCCGATCAGCGTCTTGAGCACGGTGGACTTGCCGGCGCCGTTGCGCCCCACGATGGCGACGATCTCGTCCTGGGCGGCGCGCAAGGCGATGTTCTTGAGCGCCAGCGCCTGGCCGTAATGCACGCTGGCGTGTTGCAGTTCGATCATGCCGCCACCTCCTCGCCTAGGTAGACGGCGCGCACGGTGGCGTCGTCGCGGATGGCGGCCGGCGGTCCCTCGGCGACCTTGCGGCCGTTGGACAGCACCACGATGTGTTCGGACAGCGTCATGATCACGTCCATGTTGTGTTCGATCAGCAGCACCGTGCGGCCGGCGGCCGCATGGCGGATCAGGCGGGTGGCGGCCGCGATTTCGTGGTGGCCCACGCCCGCCAGCGGTTCGTCCAGCAGCAGGATGCGCGGGTCGGGCAGCAGGGTCAGGCCCAGCTCCAGCGCGCGCTGCAAGCCGTAGGACAAAGTGCCCGCCACGGTGTCGCGCCAGGCCGTCAGGTCGGTCAGTTCCAGCATGGCGTCGATGGTGGACGCCAGGCGGCGGTCGTAGCGCGGCGCCAGCCAGAACGGCAGCAGATGCGAATGGCTGATCTGCGCGGCGATGCGCAGGTTCTCCAGCACCGTCATTTCAGGAAAGATCTTGGTGATCTGGAAGCTGCGGCCGATGCCGTGCCGGGCGCGTTCATGGGCCCGCAGGCGCGAGATGTCCGCGCCGTGGCACAGGATGCGCCCGCCATGTCCGGGCAGGTTGCCTGATAGCACGTTGAGCAGGGTGGTCTTGCCGGCGCCGTTGGGGCCGATCAGGCCGTAGACGCGGCCGGTTTCGAAGGCGTAGCTGAAGTCCTCGATGGCGCGCAGCGCGCCGAAGGTGACGCTGACCTGTTCGCATTGCAGGGCGATATCGCTCATGACGGGCTCCCTTCGCGCGGGGCCAGCGGCACGGCGGACGCGGATGGACTGGCGGGGGCCGGGGCCGCGGGGCGCCTGCGGCTCCAGCGGGCCTGCAGCGCGCCCAGCACCCCTTGCGGGAAATACAGCGTGGCCAGGATGAAGACCAGGCCCAGGATGCCGTACCAGTAGGGCGTCCAGCCGCTGAGCCATTCCTTCAGCGCTTCGAACAGCAGCACGCCGGCCACCGGTCCCCACAGCGTGCCGGCGCCGCCCAGCAGGGTCATGATGATGACGTCGCCAGAGGTGGTCCAGTGCAGCATCTGCGGGTTCATGTACATCAGCACCGCGGTCAGCAGTCCGCCCGCCAGGCCGCCGACCGCGCCGGACACGAGGAAGGTGATCTGCTTCAGGCGCTGCACGTTGTAGCCCAGTTGCGCGGCGCGGATCTCGTTCTGCCGCACGCCCGAGACCGCGCGGCCGAAGGGCGAGGCGCGCAGCATCGCCATCAAGGCCATCACCAGGGCGAACACGGCGGCGACGTACCAATAGAAGTTCACGGTATCGAAGAAGTCGATGCCCGCGAGTTCCGGCCGGCCGATGCCGGGCAGGCCGTCGGCGCCGCCGGTCCATTCGCGCAGCTTGCTGTCGGCCAGGATGTACATGAGCTGCGACAGCGCCAGCGTGACCAGCGCGAAGAAGATCCCCGAGACCCGCAGCGCGAACACGCTGAAGATCCAGGCGCAGGCGGCGCCCGCCACGATGGCCAGCGCCAGGCCGGCCTCGAACGGCAGGCCGTAGCGCTGGGTCGCCAGCGCCAGCGCGTAGCCGCCGGTGCCCAGGAAGGCGGCGTGGCCGAAGGACACCATGCCCAGCAGGCCGAACACCAGGTCGAAGCCCACGGCGAAGATGGACCACACCATGATCAGGATGGTCAGGTTCAACAGGAAATCGTTTTGCGTGCAGAAGGGCACCGCGATCACCGCGGCGGCCACGCCTGCCGCGATGGCGGCGTCTTGCCGGGAAGTCGTCATGCCAGCCTCGCTTGGCGGGAGAACAGTCCTTGCGGACGGGTGAGCAGCGTGGCGATCAGCATGGCGAACGTCAGGATGTCGACCCAGCTGGGCATGAAGGTGTAGCCCACCGCGCGCACCATGCCGATCAGCAGCGACGCCGCGACCACGCCGCGGATGTTGCCCAGCCCGCCCAGGATCACCACGATGAAGCAGTCGATGATGGTGTTGGTGGCCATGCCCAGCTCTATCGGAAACAGCGGCGCGGAGATGGCGCCGGCCAGCCCGGCCAGCGCCGCGCCCACGCCGAACACCGCGCTGCGGATGGTGGCGGCCGGCAGGCCCAGGATGCGCACCATTTCGCCATCGCTGCTAGCCGCGCGCACCAGCATGCCGAAGGTGCTTTTTTCCAGCACGAAGAACAGCGCGGCCGACACCAGCAGGCCGAAGACGATGACGAACAGGCGATAGACGGGGATGGTGCTGCCGGCCAGCTCGACCGTGCCCGCCAGCAGCGCCGGCATCGGCGTTTCCTGGTAGCCCAGGCCCCAGACGAACTTCACGGCCTCGCTGATGACGAGGATGAAGCCGAAGGTCAGGATCAGCTGATAGAAGTGCGGGCGGTTGTACAGCGGCCGCAGGGCCAGCCGTTCCATCGCCACGCCGACCAGGCCGACGCCCACCGTCGCCACGACCAGCCCGGCGATGAAGGAACCGGTGCGCAGCTGGATGTCGAAGGCCAGATAGGCGCCCAGCATGTACAGCGCGCCATGGGCGAAGTTGATGACGCCCAGCATGCCGAAGATAAGCGTAAGGCCGGACGCCAGCAGGAACAGCAGCATTCCCAGGCTCAGGCCGATGATCACGGTGGACATGGCAAAAATCCGTCAGGCGGCGCGCGAGGGCGCGCCGGGGGGAAAACCGGTCCACGGGGACCGGCGGGTGCATGACGCGGCGGCTTCAGCCCGCGCAGGGTTCGAAAACCTGATCCGGCGGGAACACCTTGACGATGTCCATGACGTAGGCCGGCTGCGGCGGCTTGCCCGTGTCCACCACGCCCCACAGGCCGTTCTGCATGGCTTGGTGGTCGCAGGCGCGCATGGTCTTCTTGCCTTCCACGGAGTTGGTGCGCTCGCTGGCGGCAAACGCCTCGACCCATTTTTCCTTGTCCCAGGTGCCGGTCTTGTCGACCACGTCCAGCCACCAGCTCATGCCGTCGTAGGCTTCGCCCGCGGCGGCCGAGGGGAACTCGTTGTATTTCTTGCGGAAAGCCTCGACGAAGGCCTTGTTGGCGTCGTTCTCGACGGTGAAGTGATATCTCACGCCCGATTGCACGCCGACCGCGGTGGGGCCGACGCCGGCCGCCATGGTCTCGTCGGCGATCACCGGCCCGAAGATCTTGCGCGTCTTGCCCAGTTCGATCTGGCCGGCCTGCTTGACCATGGTGACGGCGTCCGAGCCCGTCATGAACAGCGCCACGCCGTCGGCGTTGGAGCGCGCGATCTTGTCGGCGATGGACGAATAGTCGCGGTTGCCCAGCGGCGGGAAGTCGGCGCCCACGATCTCGATGCCGGCCTTCTCGGCCTCGCGCCGGTACCAGTCCCAGCTGTCGCGCGTGGCCTGGTAGTCGGCCGTCACGCCGTAGACCCGCTTGAGCTTCTGTTCCTTGGAGTAGGCCAGCGCCATGCGCTGCTCCATGCCCAGCGTGTTGGAGGTGCGGAAGGTATAGCGCGAGCCGCCCGGCACCGTGATCTTGTCGTCGGCCGACATGGTGACCAAGTGAGGAATCTTGCGCTGCTTGGCGATGTTCATGATGGCCAGCGTGCTGGCCGAGCTGACCGCGCCGAAGATCATCTGCGATCCATCGGAGATCAGGCGGGTGGTTTTCTGCACCGCGGGCTGCGGCTTGGTTTCATCGTCTTCCCAGGTGACCTGGATCGGCTTGCCCAGCACCTTGCCGCCGCGCTGCTCGATGGCGATGGTGACGCCCTTGCGCATGTCTTCGCCAAAGATGCCGTAGGTGCCCGACAGCGACACCACGCCGCCGATCTTGAACGTGTCGGGATCGGCGGCGCGCGCCCCTGTCGCATACAGGGCGCACAGCGCCAGCGCGCCGCAGGCGGCGTGACTCCATGTCTTCATTTTTTGTCTCCACGTATTTTTCATTATGGCTCGTAATGTTTTACGTAGCTCGGTTGAGATACTACGTTTTGGATTGTGATGTGAAAACTTGGGGAATACCCGGGCGTCGAGGCGAAAAAAAACCGCCCCAAGGCGGCAAACGCCTGGAGCGGTTCGGGGCGGGGGCCGGCTTGCGATCAGCGCTGGCGCGTCTCGGTTTGCCGCAGCGCCGACTGCACCATGCCTTCGACCAGCGGAATGACCTTGTCCGCCAGTTCGGGGCGATAGGCGTAGGGATGCGTTTCGTCCATGTAGGTGGACTGGCACATTTCCAGCTGGATGGCGTGGATGTTGTCCGCCGGCTTGCCGTAGTGGCGCGTGATGTAGCCGCCCTTGAAGCGGCCGTTCACCGCCCAGGTGTAGGCGGTGTTTTCGCGCAGCCGCGCTTCGACCGTCGCCAGGATGTCGGGCGCGCAGGCTGCGCCGTCGGCGGTGCCGATGTTCAGGTCGGGCAGCTTGCCCTCGAACAGGCGCGGCAGCACGCTGGCGATCGAGTGCGCTTCCCACAGCAGCACGGTGCCGTGTTCGGCCTTGATGCGGTCGATTTCCTCGCACAGCTTGGCGTGGTAGGGCTTCCAGTAGGCCTGCAGCCGGTGTTCGCGTTCGGCCTCGGTCAGGACGGCTTCGTTGCGGTAGAGGGCGTCGCCGCGGAAGGTCTGGGCCGGGCACAGGCCGGTCTTGGTCTGGCCGGGATACAGGCTTTCATCGTTGGGCGGGCGGTTCAGGTCCACCACATAGCGCGAATAGCGCGCGCCGATGACGGACGCGCCCAGCGCTTCGGCGAATTGGTACAGCGTGTCCAGGTGCCAGTCGGTATCGCCCGACTGCAGGCCCAGCGGCGTCATCTGCGCGCGTTGCGCGTCGGGAATCATGCTGCCCAGGTGGGGAATGGAGATCAGCAGCGGCGCCGTGCCGCGGCTGAATTGGTAGATGTCGCTCAAGTAAAACTCCGGGGGAAATGGCGGGGCGCAGGCTAGGGCATGGCTGGCAGCGTCCCTGGGTATCCGGTATTGCGCCCGGCGGGGCAATGCCGGCAATCATAGTGGATCGGGCGCATGCCTATGGCTGTGGCGGCGCGGCGTCGCAGGCCCAGGGCGCGCCGCCGCTCCATCCATTGGCGATGGCGTCGATCAGGACGCGCACCTTGGGCGCCAGGTGGCGGCGGTGCGGATAGACCGCGCACACGGGGGCGCCGGCGGGCGCCACGGCTTCCAGCACTGGCGCCAGCCGGCCGGCGCGCAGGTCCTCGCCGACCAGGAAGGCGCCCAGCTGGACGATGCCTTCGTCCGCCAGCGCGGCGTCGCGCAGCGCTTCCGTGTTGCCCAGCCGCAGGCGTCCGGCGACATGGACGCTGCGTTCCTGGCCGTTGACGGCAAAGCGCCAGGGCACCAGCGCGCCGGCATGGGTGTAGGCCAGGGTGTGATGGCCGGCCAGGTCATCCGGGACGGCGGGGACTCCGTGCCGATCCAGATAGCGCGGCGAGGCGCAGGTGATCAGGCGGTGCGGCGCCAGCACCCGACGCACCAGCCGGCTGTCGGTTTCGCCGCCGATGCGGATGGCGACGTCCACGCCGTCGCGCACCAGGTCGATGTAGTCGTCGGAAAAGCTGACGTCCGCCTCGACCTCGGGCCAATCCCGCAGGTAGCCGCGCAGCAGCGGCATGATGTGCAGCCGCCCCAGCGATACCGGCAGGTCGATGCGCAGGCGGCCGCGCGGCGCCTGCTTGCGGCTGGCCATGGCGTCGGTGGCGTTGTCGACCTCGGACAGGATGCGCTGCGCGTGTTCGTAGAAGACGCGGCCCTCGTCGCTGAGGCTGACGCTGCGCGTGCTGCGGTGGAGCAGCCGGGCGCCCAGGCCCAGTTCCAGGCGCGCGATGCACTTGCCGATGGCCGAACGCGACAGGCCCAGCTTTTCGGCCGCGGCGGTAAAGCTTTGCGTGTCGGCCACGCGTACGAACGCGAGCAGGTCGCCGATGTGATCCAACCGAGCGGCCGGGTAGGGTGAATTGCGCACGATTCGTCCCTTGTGTTTATTGGTTTTCCTACTTTATCAGCGAAATGGAAACAGTAGACTGCCTAGGGGTCGGCCCGGCAAGGGCCTTACCTGGAACCACAGATCATGACCCGCGGCATTTCCCTTGAAGACCCCGCCATCGCCGGCGCTTCGTTGACTGAACCCATGGCGGGGCGCGCCGGTTGGCGCGCTTGGCTGGGCGTGACCGCCGTGGGCCTGGCGACCTTCTGCGTGGTGACGAGCGAAATGCTGCCGGTGGGGCTGTTCGTGCCCATCACCGCGGCGCTCGACGTTTCAGTGGGCATGGGCGGTTTCATGCTGTTCGTGCCCGCCATCCTGGCGGCGCTGTGCGCGCCGCTGGTCGTCCTCGGCGCAAAGGGCGCGGACCGCCGCGCGATCCTGTGCGGCCTGCTGGCGCTGCTGGTTTGCGCCAACGCGGCCAGCGCCTGGGCGCCCAGCATGCCGTGGTTCCTGGCGGCGCGGGTGCTGGTGGGCTTCTGCATCGGCGGGGTCTGGGCGATCGCGGGCGGACTGGCGGGCAGGCTGGTCGGGCCGGGCGCCGTGGGACTGGCCACCTCCATCATCTTCGGCGGCGTCGCGGTGGCGTCCGTGCTGGGCGTGCCGCTGGGCGCTTTCATCGGCGGGCTGGCCGGCTGGCGGGCGGCCTTTGCCGCCATGGCGGCGCTATGCGCCGGTGTGCTGCTCATGGCCTTGCTGAGCCTGCCGCCGCTGCCTGCGGCGCGCTCGCTGCGCCCGCGCCAGCTGGCGTCGCAGCTGGCCAATCCTGGTTTGCGGCGGGGCCTCTGGATCACGCTGTTCCTGGTCGCGGGCCATTTCATGGCCTATACCTTTGTCCGTCCGCTGCTGCAGATCCATGCGGCGTTCGGCGAGAACTGGATCGGGCCGCTGCTTTTCGCCTATGGCGTGGCGGGCGTGGCGGGAAATTTCCTGGGCGGGGCTGCGGCCGCCACGCGTCCGGCCGCCACCTTGCTCACGATCGCGCTCAGCCTGCTGATGGTTCTGCTGCTGTTGGGCATGCTGGGCCAGTTGCGTCCGGCCGCGGCGGTCTTGCTGCTGCTGTGGGGCCTGGCCTATGGCGCGGTGTCGGTGTCGCTGCAAACCTGGATGATGACGGCGGCGCCGGACGCCGTGGAGGCCGCCACCTCGCTGTTCGTGGCGGTGTTCAACCTGGGCATCGCGGCAGGTTCGCTGCTGGGCGTGCCCAGCGTGGACGCGCTGGGGCTGCGGGCCAATCTGTGGCTGGCCGCGGCCTGCATGCTGTGGCCGGCGCTGATGCTGGCGCGGGCCGGGTGGGGGGAGTGGCGCGGCGGCTACGCGCGGAAGGCGCGCAACAGGGTGTCCACGCCGTAACGGCAGGTCGCCAGATGGTCCTCGTCCGGGCCTTCGGCGCGGCCGCCGGTCAGCCGCGCGTGCGAGGCGATGCCGTTGATCAGGTTGCCCAGGGTGCGCGCCGCCAAACGCGGGTCGTCGATACGCAATTCGCCACGCTCGCAGGCCCGTTTCAGGCATTGCTCCAGGGGCGCGTACAGCTGCATTTCCACCGCCAGCCGCAAGGCTTCGGCCAGATGCGGCAGGCGATGCGATTCCGAGACGATCAGGCGGTAGAGCGCGGCCGATTTGGGCAGCAGGGTGTAGCTCAGCAGACGTCGCGACAGCTCGTGCAGGGCGGGGCCCACGGGCTGGTCCTGCATGACGTCGGCGAACACGGCGGCGCGCATGCCGTGCAATTCATGCTCCAGCACCGCGACCAGCAGGCCTTCCTTGTTGCCGAACAGCTGATAGGCGGTGGCCGCCGAGCCGCCCGCCTGCCGCACGATGCGCTGGATGGACGTTTGCGCATAGCCGTGCTCCAGCAACGATTGCGTGGCGGCTTCGAGCAGGCGCACGCGACGCGCCTCGCCCCGGCTGGTCAGCGCGCGCGGCGCCGTATCGTCTGGAATCGTGTTCACTTCATTCCCATGGCCGCGTATCGGTCGCGGATGCTCTTGCGCCGGGCGGAATGCCTGGCTGAAAATGTGTAATGTATAGTACATTACGCGCTTGCAACATCATCCAAGCAGCTGTGACCCGCCGCAACGGTGCCGCCCGCAGCGCACATCGCCATGATCGACGACCTGATTCAACTGGGAAAACTGGTCAGCCTGGGGCTGGCCTTGATGCTGCCCCTGGCCAACCCCCTGACCTCCATGACGCTGCTGCTGTCCCTGGGCCAGCAGATCCCCTATAAAGAGCGCGAACGCCAGGTCAAGCAGGCGGCTTTCTACGTGGTCGGCATCATGGTGGTGACCTACTATGCCGGCGCCTGGATCATGCATACCTTCGGCATTTCGATCCCGGGGCTGCGCATCGCCGGCGGCCTGATCGTGGCCAGCATCGGTTTCAGCATGGTGTTCCCTTCCGCGCCGTCGACCGCGTCCGAGGCCGACGTGGCCGACGCCCAGGCCAACCGGCAAACCCCCAATATCGCCTTCGTGCCGCTGGCGATGCCCGGCACGGCGGGTCCGGGCACCATCGCCATGATCATCAGCGGCGCGGCGACCCTCGATGCGTCGGTGACGCAGACCTACCCGGCCTGGGTGCTGGCGGTGACGCCCATCCTCGTATTCTCGCTGCTGGGCCTGCTGTTCTGGATCTGCCTGCGCTCGGCCGGGCGCATCGTGGCCGTGATCGGCCAGGGCGGAGTGGAAGCCATCTCCCGGATCATGGGCTTCCTGCTGGTGTGCATGGCGGTGCAGTTCGTGATCAACGGCGTCCTGGAAATCGTGCAACAGCATGGCAGCATGTAATCGAGCCCGGCGCGGCTGCCTGGCCATGGCCGGGCGCGTCATCTTCAGCCTTGTTCTCATCCTTTCCGCGCTGTGGGGCGGCCTGGCGCTGGACTATCGCATGCCGGGCGGGGCGGTGGCGCAGGGCGCGGCGGCGCTGGCCTGGGCCGGGCTGTGCCTGTACGCGGCCATCGCGCTGTGGCGCGGACGCGCCCGGCGCGCCGCCTGGACCTGGCTGATCGGCATGGCCGCGCTGTGCCTGTGGTGGCAGACGCTGGCGCCGTCCAACGACCGCATCTGGGCGGACGACGTGGCGCGCACGCTGCGCGGCAGCGTTTCCGGATCCATCGTGACGCTGGACAGCGTGCGCAATTTCGATTGGCAGGCCGATACCGACACGCGCTACACCGCGCGTTGGGAAAGCCAGCAGTACAACCTGAACGACCTGGTCTCGGTGGACATGGTCCTGTCGTACTGGGGCAGTCCGGCCATCGCCCACACGCTGGTCTCCTTCGGTTTCACCGACGGCCGCCACGTCGTGTTCTCGGTCGAGATCCGCAAGGAGCGCGGCGAGCAGTTCTCGGAAATCGGCGGCTTCTTCAAGCAGTTCGAACTGAGCGTGATCGCGGCGAAGGAGCGCGACATCCTCTACGTGCGCGCCGGGCCGCGCGCCGAACGCGTGTACCGGTATTCCGTCGACATGCCCGTGCCCGCCATGCGCGAACTGTTCCTGTCCTATGTGCGCACCGCGAATGAACTGGCCGATGCGCCGCGCTTCTATCACACCGTGACGGCCAACTGCACCACGCTGGTCTACCGCATGGTGCGGGCGATCGTGCCGGGCCTGCCCATGGACTACCGCATTCTCCTGTCCGGCTATCTGCCGGAATATCTCTACGAGCAGGGCGGGCTGGACACCGGCAAACCCTTGGCCGGGCTGCGCGAACAGGGCTACCTCGGCAAGCCTGCCTTGCCCGGCCCGGACCCGGTCGAGTTTTCGCGCGCCATTCGCCAACCGGCATCGGCGGAGACCGCGCAATGAGCGCCATCTGGACGGCCGGCGCGAAGGGTTGCGCGATCCTGGGCCTGCTGGTGTGCGCCGGCTGCGCGGGCGTCAAGGTGTCTTCCGTCAGTACCCAGGATTACATCGCCCAGCGCCGCGGCGACGTGCTCACCACCGGCCAGTTGAGCGCGTCCGCTCGCGAATCCATGGCCGTGCTGGGCCTGAACGCGCAGGAATGCCGCAAGGACCGCGACGCCTGCACCCATGCGCTGGCCACCATGGAAGGGCTGGACAGCGAAAGGCGCCTGGCTACGCTGTCCGAGGTCTGGCTGATGGAGGCGCTGGCCACCGAAAAGCAGCGCCCCGCCAGCCAGGCGGACCAGGACGAGCTGCTGGACGCCTATCTGCAGACGGCGCGGGCCGCCTACGCCTACCTGTTCCACACGTCGCGTTCGCCCAGCGATCGCGCCTTCGAGGACCGCCAGACGCAGGTGCGCGACTACTACAACTACGCCGTGCAGCAGGCGGTCACGCGCCTGTTCGAGCAGCATCGCGGCCGTCCGCCGGAACCCGGAACGGCGATGGCGGCTGGCGCCTGGCAGGTGCTGGGCGAGATGTCCGACGTCAAGCTGCCCGGCGGCAAGCAGTTTCCGCACGAACTGGTGCCCGCGTCGACCCTGACGTTCCGCGGGCTGCGCAGCATGTATCGGCGCGACGGCTTCGGCGCCGAGCTGGTGGCCGTCACGGCGCGCCGCGTGAACGATGCCGACACCTTCAAGACGCCATACAGCGAAACGCCGTTTCCCGCCGTGACCGTCATCATTGCCTTCCCCGGCGATACGCTGGAGCAGGTCATGGCCGCGCAGAAGGCGACCCTGGCGGCCTACGATCCCTACAAGCGGGATACCGTGGAGCTGGCCGGCACGAAGGTGCCGCTGGCCGCCAATTTCACGTCCGGCTACGGCTTGTGGCTGGCGCGCTCGGGCTTCGCCACCCAGGCGCTGCGCAACGTCCTGGGCAAGGAAGAGGGCATCGACGCGCCGCACGTCTACCTGCTGCAGCCCTACGACCCGGACCGGCGCACCGTCATCATGCTGCACGGCCTGGCCAGCAGCCCCGAGGCCTGGATCAACGTCGCCAACGAGGTGCTGGGCGACGAAACCCTGCGTCAGAATTACCAGATCTGGCAGGTCTATTACCCGACCAACGCGCCGCTGGCGCTGAACAACCGCGCCATCCGCGACGCGCTGCGCCAGACGATCGAGCATTTCGATCCCATGGGCGCGGCGCAGGCTTCGCGCGACACCGTCATCATCGGGCACAGCATGGGCGGCGTGCTGAGCCGGCTGCTGGTGTCCTCGTCCGGCACCGTGCTGTGGGACGCGCTGCGCGACCACGCCAAGCTGGACGAGACGCGCCTGGCCGAGGCGCGCGCCGAATTCGATCCGGTGCTGAGCTTCGAGGCGTTTCCCGGCATCTCGCGCGCGGTGTTCATCGCGGCGCCGCACCGCGGCACGCCTTTTGCCGAGAACACTTTGTCGCGTTGGCTGTCCAACCTGATCACCCTGCCTGTGACGGTAGTCAGGCAGTTCGCCAAGCTCAACCGGCTGGCCGACGCCGATGGGCCGCCCCGGCCAGAAACCTCGATCCGGGTGCCCAATGGCGTGGACAACCTGAGCGAAAAGGACAGATTCGTGAGATTGACCGCGTCCATGCCGATTTCGCCGGCGGTGCGTTACCACAGCATCATTGCGAACAACACGCCCGGCGTCCCGCTGGCGGATTCGGACGACGGCCTGGTGCCGTACCGTAGCGCGCATCTGGAGGGCGCCGAATCCGAGAAGATCATTCCGTTCTCGCACAGCGTGCAAGAGACGCCGCAGGCGATCCTGGAGCTCAGGCGCATTCTGCGGCTGCAGCTGGAACAGGGGGCGCGCTGATGCACTGGCTATTGTTCGGCCTTCTGGGCGTTGCCGCCTGTACCGTGATTGCGGCACTGTTGCGCCAGCCGGGTGTATGGCTCTATGACTGGAGCGCGACGCGCGCGATCAGGCGGCAGGCCGCTCTGCGCCAAAGCCAGGCCCTGATAGCCGAGGCGGCTGCGCCCGATGCCGTGGAACCCGCGCGCAGCCGCCCTGTCACGCAAGCCGGATAACCCTGAGCGCAGCGCCGAAAGGGCGGGCCAGGGATCGTCCGCGCGGGCTTACCGGGATTCCAGCCCCAGATGCCCGCGCAGCGTGCCGTGCTGATACTCCGTGCGGAACAGCCCCCGGCGCTGCAGCACCGGAATCACGTGTTCGACGAAATCGTCGATGCCTCCCGGCAGGGACGGCGGCATCAGGTTGAAGCCGTCGGCGCCTTCATTGCGGTACCAATGCTCCATCTTGTCGGCGATCTGCTCGGGCGTGCCCACCATGGTGCAATGGCCGCCGCCGGCCGCCAGCCGGCCGAGCAATTGGCGCACGGTGGGTTTTTCGGTTTCGATGATGCGCAGGATGGTCGCGTAGCGGCCCTTGGGGCCGGTGAATTCGGCCAGGGGCGGCAGGGCGGGCACGGGCGCATCCAGCTCCCAGGCGGAGCAGTCCTGCAGCACGAACGTGCCCAGCTGGCGCAGCGAAGCGTCGCTGGGCAACAGCACGTCCAGCTCGCGCTGCTTGGCGCGAGCCTCGGCCTCGGTCGAGCCCACGTAGGTGACCAGGCCCGGCATGATGGGCACGAAATCCTGGCGGCCGGCGGCCAGCACGCGCCGCTTGATGTCGCGGTAATAGGCCTGCGCCGCAGGCAGGTCGTAGGCGACGGCGTAGATCGCCTCGGCGCGCCTGGCGGCCAGGTCGCGGCCCTGGTCCGAGGCGCCGGCCTGAAACAGCACCGGGCGGCCTTGCGGCGGACGCGGCACCGTCAGGGGGCCGTCGACCAGGAAATGCTCGCCGTGGTGGTTGATCTTGCGCACGCTTGCGGGCACGCCGTAATCGCCCGCGCGGTCGATGGCCAGCGCGTCCTGGTCCCAGGAGTCGAACAGCTTCAAGGCGACGTCGACGAACTCCTCGGCGCGCGCATAGCGCCAGTCGTGCCCCGGCATGGACTCGTAGCCGTGGTTGCGCGCTTCCGCGTCGAACATGGACGTGACCACGTTCCAGCCCATGCGCCCGCCCGAAATATGATCCAGCGAGGCCACCATGCGGGCCGCGTGAAAGGGCGTGAAGAAGGTGCTGGAAACCGTGCTGATCAGGCCGATGCGGGAGGTGGCGCGCGCAATCGCGGCCATGGCGGTCAGCGGCTCCAGGTACCAGCGCGGGCCGTCGCCGATATTGTCCACCGATTGCCCGTCGGCAAAGAAGATGGCGTCCAGCTTGCCGCGTTCGGCGGTGCGCGCCAGTTCCTCGTAGTAGGCGATGTCGCCCAGCCGCTCGGCGGCGGAATCCGGGTGGCGCCAGGCGGCGCGATGGTGGCCGCAGCCGAAGATGAACAGGTTCAGATGCAGCATGGCGATCCGGCCCGGACGGGGGCGGTAAAAGGCGCGATAGGCATGGTCAGGCTCTACGATTGCAGCGGCGGACAGGCAAACGGCCGCCGCACGCGGGCGAACTTAGCACAAAAGCCGCGGACGGGCCTCCCCGCCAGGCGCGTTGACATTGCCGTGCCGCTCTCCTAATCTTGCGGCAATTCCTGGGGGAGCCCTGCAAGGGCTGAGATTCCGCGTCATCGCGGTAACCCTTTGAACCTGATCCGGGTAATGCCGGCGAAGGGAAGGACATCGCGCAGTCCGCGCGCCCTCCCTAGACTTTCATTCATCTTGCGGCCTGCGCACTCGCGTGGCGGGGCCGCCGCGTTGCGCGTCCGGCGGCCAGCCGGCAGCGGGAGGACCGATATCCATGTTGACCCAATCCACCGCCCTGATGTGGCTGCTGCTGTTTTCAGGAGGCTTCGCCCTGGCCAGCGTGCTGTACACGCGGCGCAAGCGCGGCACCCTGGAGGACTACATCGTCGCCCGCAACAGCCAGGGCGCCTTCGGCACCATCCTGACGCTGATGGCCTCGACCCTGGGCGCCTGGATCCTGTTCTCGCCCGCGCAGGCGGCGACCTGGGGCGGTTTGGCGGCAGTCATCGGCTACGCGCTGGGATCGATGTCGCCGCGCCTGGTCATGATTCCGCTGGGACGGCGCATGCGCGAACTCATCCCCCACGGCCACACCCTGACGGAATTCCTGATGGCCCGCTACGGCAGGCCCATGTACGGCCTGGCGCTGTTCATCATGCTGTTCTATCTCTTCATTGCCCTGTCGGCCGAAGTCACGGCGATCGCCAAGCTGGTCACCATGCTGGCGCCCGTGCCGCTCTGGGTCACCGCCGCCATCGTGATGGGAACCACCTTGCTCTACACCACCTACGGCGGGCTGCGTTCCTCCATCTTCACGGACCAGGTGCAGATGATGGTGATCGTGCCGCTGCTGGTGATCCTGTGCCTGGTCGGCTGGCAGGCCGCGGGCGGCGCCATGCCCACCATCGAAGCGCTGCAGGCCAAGGCGCCGCAGCTGCTGGACCTGACCGATCCGGTGGGCGTCAAGGCCGGGCTGACCTTTTTCGTCGCCATCCTGCTGACCGGTATCTTCCACCAAGGCAACTGGCAGCGCATCTACGCCGCGCGCGACGTCCGCTCCATGCGCAACGGTTTCCTGCTGGGCGGCTTGCTGGTTGCGCCGTTCATTTTCCTGATGGGACTGTTCGGCCTGGCCTTCGTCGGCCTGGCGCCCCAGGGCGACAGTTCCATCGCGCTCTTCAGCGTCATCATGCCGCATGCGCCCGCGTGGTTCGTGATCGCGTTGATTCCGTTGGGACTGTCGCTGGTCATGAGCACCGCCGACACGGCCATCAGCGCCGTCTCCAGCATCATCGCGGTCGATATGCGCCGCCTGATGCCCAACGCCAGTTCCATGACCATGAAGCGCCTGGCGCGCTGGCTGGTGCTGCTGATGGCCATCCCCGTCATGATCGTGGCCTCGCAGGGCTACAGCGTGCTGTACCTGTTCCTGCTGGCCGACCTGTTGTGCTCCGCTGCCGCCTTCCCGGTCTTCTACGGCCTGTTCAGCCGCAAGCACGACGGCCTCACCGCAACCGTCGCCACCATCTCCGGTCTCGCGGCCGGCCTGTTCTACTTCCCGGCGCCGGGCGACAAGCCCTCATTCCTGCTGGAGTCCTTCCTGCTGGCGGCGGTGGTG
>MCND01000207.1_pt1 | contig 24591 bp, 24 predicted proteins | sample 778211 | NCBI WGS metagenome assembly MCND01 (sample SAMN04296812, study PRJNA304217) | bioreactor metagenome | isolation source: activated sludge enriched with benzalkonium chloride | place: Turkey: Istanbul urban wastewater treatment plant
GTTTATTACTGTATAAATATACAGCATATGGCGCCGGTCAGACGTAACCTGATGCGATTGAATCTGGATGGCCGATTGCCTATGATCCCTAGGAATCCGACGAGTAACAGACCATGCGACCATCCCTAGTGCTCGATTTGAAGCGAAGCGCGGTACGCGAGGCGGCAAGCCGCTACCGCACCGAGAACGTGCGCGTCTTCGGCTCGGCGTTGTACGGCACCGACCAGGAAGGCAGCGATCTGGATTTACTGGTCGACGCGTTGCCCGGCGCCACGCTGTTTGACCTGGGCGGCCTGCAGGATGAGCTGGAGATGTTGCTCGGCATCCACGTCGATCTGCTGACACCGGCGGATTTGCCTGTGGCATTCCGCGAACAGGTGCTTGCGGAAGCGCGGCCGGTATGAGCGTGAATCGCCTGTCCGACTACCTGGACCATATCCGCCAGGCTGCGGTCGACGCCCGTAGTTTCGTACAGGGAATGACCAAGAGCGATTTCCTTGCGGACAGACGCACCCAGCAAGCCGTCATCATGAGCCTGGTCATCATTGGCGAGGCGGCCACGAAAATCATGGACCGTCACGCCGATTTCGTCCTGGCCCAGCCGGATGTGCCTTGGCGCAGCATGCGTGGGATGCGCAACCGTATCGCGCACGGTTATTTCGATATCAATCTGGATGTAGTCTGGGAAACCGTGCGGACGGCGTTGCCGGCGCTGCTGGCAGACTTGCCGGGACCGGACGAACTTTCCTGACGCGTCTCTATTTACTGACGCGCCTCTATCCGACCCTCCTGAGCTGCTCGATCGCCGCCGGATTCTCCAGCGTGGAAATGTCCTGCGTGATCGGATCGCCGTTGGCGATCGCGCGCAGCAGGCGGCGCATGATCTTGCCGGAGCGCGTCTTGGGCAGGCTGCCGGCGTAGCGGATCTCCCTGGGCTTGGCGATGGGGCCGATCTCGCGCGCGATCCAGGCGCGCAGCTCGGCGGAGATCCGCGCGGCGGCCGCGTCGTCGGGCGGGCCGCCCTTGGGCACGACGAAGGCGACGATGGCCTCGCCGGTCAGCGCGTCGTGGCGGCCGACCACGGCGGCCTCGGCCACTTCCGGGTGCGCGACCAGCGCCGACTCGACCGCCATGGTGCCCAGGCGGTGCCCGGATACGTTCAGCACGTCGTCGATCCGGCCCGTGATCGTGTAGTAGCCGGTGGCCGGGTCGCGCAGGGCGCCGTCGCCGGCCAGGTAGGTCTTGCCGCCCAGCTCGGCCGGGAAATAAGTCTGCAGGAAACGCGCGTCGTCGCCCCAGAGGGTGCGCAGCATGGCGGGCCAGGGGCGCGTGAACACCAGCGAGCCGCCTTGCCCGTCCGGCGTTTCGCGGCCGGTCTCGTCGACGATGCGCGCGCCGATGCCGGGCAGGGGCAGCGTGCAGGATCCGGGCGCGAGCGGGGTGGCGCCGGGCAGCGGAGCGATCAACGGGCCGCCGGTCTCGGTCTGCCACCAGGTGTCGACGACCGCGCAGCGGCCCTTGCCGACTTCCTCGTGATACCAGCGCCAGACCGTCGGGTTGATGGGCTCGCCGGCCGTGCCGAGCACGCGCAAGGTGTTCAGCCCGTAGTGCCGGGGATGCGCGTGCGGATGTTCGTGCGCGCCCTTGATCAGCGCGCGGATCGCGGTCGGCGCGGTGTAGAAGATGGACACCCGGTGCCGGTCGATCATGCGCCAGAAGCGGCCCGGATCGGGGTGCGTGGGCAGGCCTTCATAGACGAGCTGGGTCGTGCCGCAGAGCAGCGGGGCGTAGGCGACGTAGGTGTGGCCGGTGATCCAGCCGATGTCGGCGGTGCACCAGAATACGTCGTCGGGTTTCAGGTCGAAGGTCCAGCGCAAGGTCTGCGCGGCCCACAGCAGATAGCCGGCCGTGGCGTGCTGCACGCCCTTGGGCTTGCCGGTGGAGCCGGAGGTGTAGAGCACGAACAGCGGATGCTCCGCGTCCACCCATTCGGGCTCGCAGTGTTCGGGCTGGGCGCCGGCGGCTTCGTGCAGCCAGGCGTCGCGCGCCGCGTCCCAGTCGATCCTGGCTCCGGTGCGGCGGTACACGAACACGCGGCGCACGCCGTCGCAGCCGCCCATGGCCAGCGCTTCGTCGGCGATGCGCTTGAGCGGCAGCGTCTTGCCGCCGCGCACCTGCTCGTCCGCGGTGATCAGCAGGCGGGCGCCGATGTCGACGATGCGTTCGTTCAGCGACTTGGCCGAGAAGCCGCCGAAGACCACCGAGTGGATCGCGCCGATCCGGTTGCAGGCCTGCATGGCGACGATGGCCTCGACCGACATGGGCAGGTAGATCGCCACCCGGTCGCCGCGCTGGATGCCGCAGGCCTTCATGGCGTTGGCCAGTTGGCAGACGCGCGCCAGCAGGGCGCGGTAGCTGATCGGTGTCACCGCGCCGTCGTCGGCTTCGAAGACAATGGCGGTGCGCTCGCCCAGCCCGCTGGCGACGTGCCGGTCCAGGCAATTGAAGGACGCATTGAGCCGGCCGTCGCCGAACCAGCGGTAAAAGGGCGCATGAGAATCGTCCAGCACCTGGGTGAACGGCTTGCGCCAAGCCAGCGTCTCGCGCGCCAGGCGCGCCCAGAATCCCGCGTTGTCCCGTTCGGCCTCGTCGACCAGCGCCCGGTAGGCGTCCATGCCGGCGACGTTGGCGGCGGCCGCGACACGGGGTGCTGGCGCGATCAGTTCCTGCGCGGCTCCGGCGGGCGAGGCCGGGGCTGGGGCTGCATCGGGGCCGCTGTCGCGGGCGGTGGCGTGCTTCATGTCCGATCTCCTGGTGTCTGCGTCCGGGCGTCTGGCCGCCCGGCGTCGTTGCGTGAGGGGTCAGCCGGCGGCCAGCAGTTGTTCGGCCGCGTCCAGCAGCAGGTCGCAATGCTCGGTCGAAAACGGCAGGGGCGGACGGATCTTCAGCACATTGCCGGCGGCGGCGCAGGTGCTGACCAGGATGCGGCGCTGGCGCAGGCCGTTCACCAGGCGCAGCGCCTCGCGCGTGTCGGGCGCGCCCGCCTGGTCGACGATCTCGACGCCCAGGTACAGGCCCGCGCCGCGCACGTCGCCAATGCGCGCGTCGGCGCGTTGCAGGCCTTTGAAGCCGTCCTTCAAATATTGGCCGACCTGGGCGGAACGCTCGATCAGCCGCTCGTCGCGGAGCACGTCCAGCACCGCCGAGGCGGCGGCGCAGCAGACCGTGTTGCCGCCGAAGGTGTTGAAGTAGCCCGAGCGCTCGGAGAACGAGGCCATCAGCTCGGGCCGCGCGACCACGGCCGCTATCGGCATGCCGTTGCCCATGGGCTTGCCCATCACCACCAGGTCGGGCGTGATGCCGTGGCGGCTGAAGCCCCACATGCCGGCGCCGGTGCGGCCGAAGCCTGGCTGCACCTCGTCGGCGATGTAGACGCCGCCATGGCGCCGCACGGTCTCGGCCGCCGCGCGCAGGAAGCCGGGCGGGTCGGCGTACAGCCCGTCGCTGGAAAAGATCGAATCGAAGATCGCGCCGGCGAAGCGGATGCCGTGCCGGCGCAGGTCGGCGATGGCCTGCTCGATGCCGGCGGCGAAGGCCTGGGATACGTCCTCGCCGCTTCGACCCTGCGGGGGCGCGGGCACCGTGCGCACATGGACGCCCAGCGGCACGCCGGGGCCGAAGGCGGGCGTGATCTCGGCCACGGCGGTGGAATGGCCGTGATAGGCGAAGCGCGTCACGATGAAGCCGGCGCCGCCCGTGTGATAGCGCGCCATGCGCAGGGCCAGGTCCACGCTTTCGGTGCCGCTGCTGGTGAAGAGCAGGTTGGACAGGGCCTCGGGAAAGGTCGCCAGCAGCCTTTCGGCATAGGCGTAGACCACCTCGGACAGGTAGCGCGTGTGCGTGTTCAACTGCGCGGCCTGGCGCGCCACGGCGTCGACGACGCGCGGATGGCAGTGTCCGACCGAGGGCACGTTGTTGTAGGCGTCCAGGTAGGCGCGGCCTTCATGGTCGTACAGCCAGACGCCCTCGGCGCGCGTGATGTGGACCGGATCTTCATAGAACAGCGGCACCGCGGCGCCGAAGATCCGCTGGCGGCGTTCGATCAGGCCTCGGATGGTCGGGTCGGCGACGGCCGCCGAGGCGGGGTCGTAGGTGTTCAGCGCGAGCATGCTGTCAGCGGACATGCCAGGTCTCCACAATAAGGGAAAGCAGCGGGGAAGAAGAGCGGGGGGTCACAGGTCGAGCGCCGGAGGCAGCCGCTGGAAGACGCGCGTCTTGGCCAGCAGGTAGGCGATGCCGGCGGCCAGCCAGACGGTGCCGAGGATCTGGGCCAGCGTGTCCATGTGCGCCCACACGTAGAGGATGATGGCCAGCCCGACGGCGGGCAGCAGCAGGTAGCGCAGGTGCTGCGCGCCGCGAGGCCGGAGGCGGCTGCCGTCGGCCAGCTCGCCGCCGCCGCGCACGTAGTACAGCCAGACGACCGAGATGTTGAGCGCGGCGAAGGCGAACATCGCGCCGTAGTTGACCAGATTGGACAGCGTTTCCATGTTGGCGAAGTTGCCGAGCGCGAACTCGATGGCGCAGATCAGCAGGATGCTCCAGTGTGGTGTGCGCCAGCGCCGGTTGACGCGGGCGAAGACCGCGCGCGGCAGCAGCTCGTCCCGGCCCATGCCGAACAGCAGGCGGGCTCCGGCGGCGGTGGCGACCACGTTGAACACGCCCAGCGCGGTAAGGTAGCCGACCGTGAAGAACACGCTGAAGGCTTCGCCGCCAGTGGCGCGCGACACCTGGAACAGTGTGGTGTTGAGCCAGGCCTCGTCGCCGATGTGCTGGCGCCAGTCGGGGATGGCCAGCATGGCCACGTAGCCGCAGGCGAACATCGTCAGCGTGCCGATGCCCACGCACCAGTAGATGGCGCGGGGAATGTCGCGCTTGGGCCGGCGGGTTTCCTCGGCCAGCGTGGTGATGGCGTCAAAGCCCAGGAAGCTGAAGATGGCCAGCGAGGTGGCGGCCGCCAGGCTGGAGACGCTGTCGAACTGGAACGGTTGCGTGCTCAGCAGCGTGCCCACGCCGGCGCCGTCCACGGCCACCGCGCGGCCCCACACCACGATGGAGGACCAGACCACCAGTTCGCCGAACACCAGCAGCCCCAGTCCGAGCCGGGACATGAGCTGCACGCCGAACAGGTTGACCATGCCGGTGCCGACGGAGAACACGCCCAGCAGCACCCAGTAGGGCACCCCAGGGAGATACTGCTGCGCAAAATAGGCGGAGCTGGACGCGGTAACGGTGGGGATGAGGATGTAGTCCAGCGTCAGCACCCAGCCGGACAGGAAGCCGAAGTACGGATTGCAGCCCCGGCCGACGTAGTTATAGACCGAGCCGGCCAGCGGGAAATTGCGCACCATCACCGCATAGCTGAAGGCGGTGAACAGCATGGCCACGCCGGCCAGCAGGTAGGGCAGGGCGACGGTGCCGCCGGACAGCTTGAGCAGGATGCCGAAGATGATCGCCGGCGCGATCGGCACCATGTAGTTCAGGCCGAACGCGGTGAGCTGCCAGACGTTCATGCTGCGGTCCAGCTCCTGCACATAACCGTACTTCGATACATCGTGCTCGGCGTCGGCGGACGCCGGATCCAGGGTGGGCGGCATGGGAGCTCCGTGCGGATGCGGAAAGGACGGCGCCAGGGGGCGTGAGCGGTTGCCGGACCTGGCAAGGGCGGCGGGCTACAGCGCCGCCACGCTTTCGGGCAGGGTCTGGCCGCCATCGATCACCAGCGTCTGCCCGGTGATGAAGCCGGCCTCGCGCGAGGCCAGGAACAGCGCCGCCCAGCCGATGTCGCGCACGCTGCCCAGGCGCCGCAGCGGCACCGAGCGCGTCATCTGTTCCAGGTAGTCCGGGCCCATCTCGTTCAGCCCCTCGGTGAGCACGTTGCCGGGCAGGACCGCGTTGATCGTGATGCCGTGGCGCGCCAGTTCCAGCGCGGCGGTGCGCATGAAGCCCAGCTGCGCCGCCTTGCTGGCCGCGTAGTGCGCCCAGCCCGGATAGCCGGTGACGGGGCCGGTGATCGACGAGGTCAGGATCACGCGGCCTGCCTCGGCCTGCTTCAGCCAGGGCAGACAGGCCTGCACGGTGTAGAGCGCGCCGCGCGCATTGGTGTTCAGCACCAGGTCCCAGGCCGGCCCGTCGATCTCTTCCAGCGACGCGCTGGGGAAGATGCCGGCGTTGGCGCAGACGATGTCGATGCCGCCATGGTCCCGCGCCACGGCGCGCGCGGCGGCGTCCATCGAGGTGCGGTCGCCGACGTCCGCGGCATAGCCACGCGCCTGGCCGCCGGCGGCGACCAGTGCGTCGGCGCAGGCCTGGGCCGCGTCGCGCGAGCGCGCCATCACGGCCACGCGGACGCCCTGTTCGGCCAGGACTTCGGCGATGCCCTTGCCGATGCCCCGGCTGGCGCCGGTCACCACGGCGACTTTTCCTTGGATGGAAGCAAACATGGCGGGCTCCTGGTTGGATGGAGCCCCATCTTGCGCCGGCGCCGCCGCGCGCGCTTGACCTGCCGGGACAGTTGCTTGATCGGGCGCGACGCCTAGGGTCTACCCTGAGCGGCCATGGCGATCGTCGCGGTCTCCGGGTTGACCCTGAGCCGCCTTGCCGTCCGCGGTCAAAGTTCTGCGCGCCACGGCCTAACGACCGGCGGCCGGCCCGGCTGAAGATGGGGCCACCACGCAGCCCAGCCCGGAGCCCCCCATGGCAGAACGCAACGACGCCGCCTACCGGCGATACATCGATCAGCTGTCCGACCTGGCGCGCAGCGCGCTGCCGTTATACGGCGTGGACACGCGCGCCGACATCGGCCTGCTCAGCCATTCCGAGAACACGGTGTTCCGGATCGAGGACCGGCACGCCGGATTCAAGGCCGCGATGCGGATTCACCGTCCGAATTACCAGACGCGCAACGCCATCCAGACCGAGCTGGACTGGATGCGCGCGCTGAACGAGGCCGGCATCGGCACGCCACAAGCCTTGCCCGCGCTGGACGGCACGGTGCTGCAGCGCGTCACGCGCGAGCCGGCGGGCACGCGTTATGTAGCGCTGTTCCGCTGGATCGACGGCGGTTTTCCCGATCCGGACAAGCTGGACGCCTCGCAGCGCCACCTGGGCTGGCTCAGCGCCCGCATGCACGCGCAGTCGCGCGCCTGGCGGCGTCCCGGCCATTTCGAGCGCATGGTCTGGGACCACGCCGGCACGGTGGGCCCGGCCGCGCATTGGGGACAGTGGGAACGCGCGCCGGGCCTGACGCCGGCACAGCGCGAGACCCTGCGCCTCACCGAGCGATTGCTGGGTCAACGGCTCGATGCCTTCGGCACGGGGCCGGAGCGCTTCGGCCTGATCCATGCCGACCTGCGCAGTGCCAATCTGCTGGTGGATGGCGAGCGCACCCATGTTATCGATTTCGATGATTGCGGCCTGGGCTGGTTTCTGCATGATATGGCTTCGACGCTCAGCTTCATCGAGCACCGCGCCGACCGGGACCGGCTGATGGATGCCTGGGCCGAGGGCTACTGCCAGGCCGGCAGCCTGTCCCAGGCGGAGCGGGATGAGTTTCCGACGTTCCTGATGCAGCGCCGCCTGCAATTGCTGGCCTGGATGGGCTCGCACAGCGAGACCGATCTGGCCCGCAGCCTGGGCGGCGCCTGGGTCGCGGCGACCGCGGAATTGGGGGCGGACTACATCCGGAAGATGGCTTGACGGCCCCTGCGTCCGGGGAGATGATCCGCCGGAATTGGAAGACCTCCAGCCTTACCGGAATCGAGGAATTGGAGCATGCGTGACACGTCCCCGCGCTTGCGCGCCACGCCCGCGGCGCGGTCGCAGGCGTCGAGCATCCTCTCGGCGGCCGCGACCGGTCTGGTGAGCTTCATCCTGCTCGAGGGCGGCGATCCGGACCGCGTGCTCGGGCTGGCCGGCGTGAGCGCCACGGCGCTGGGGCAGCCCGCCAGCAGCCTCGGACTCGACCTATATTGCCGGGTCATGGAGCAGGCGGCGGCCGATACCTGCAACGGCAACTTCGGCCTGCGCTACGGACAGCAGTACGAGCCGGGCCAACTGGGGCTGCTGGGCTATGTCGCGCTGGCCTCGCCGACGGTGGGTGCGGCCTTCGAGAACATCAGCGGATTGTTCCATCATCACCAGCAGCGTTCCATCCTGCGCGTGGTGCGCCAGCCTGAGCTGAGCCGCATCGAATATCAGATCCTGGATCGCAGCATCGCCGCGCGACGCCAGGACGCCGAGCTGTCGCTGGGCATGTTCTTCAACATCCTGCGCCACGCGCTGGGCAGCCGCTGGTCGCCCGAGGCCGTGCTGTTCGAGCATGCGCGTCCGGAGTCCTGGCCCGAGCACGAGCGCAGCTTCGGCGCGCCGGCGCTGTTCGCGCAGCCCTGCAACGCCATCGTGCTGCCGACGCGGCAGCTGGACGCGCCCATGCCCGGCGCCGACGCCCATCTGCTGGCGCTGCTGCGGCACAACCTGGCTCAGCTGGGGCTGGCGGGCATGCCGGGCGAATCGCTGGTCGAGCGCGCCGCCGCCGCCATCCGCCGCCAGCTGGCCGACGGCGAGCCTTCGCTCGACGATGTGGCGCGGGCGCTGAACATCCCGAACTGGACGCTGCAGCGGCGCCTGCGCAACCACGGCTGCACCTATCAGGAGCTGCTGCTGGAGGTGCGCCGCGAGCTGGCGCTCAACTATTTGAAGGATCGCGAGATCCAGATTTCCGAACTGGCTTTCCTGCTCGGTTATTCCGAGATCAGCGCGTTTTCCCGCGCCTTTCATCGCTGGCTGGGCATGTCGCCCAGCGAGTGGCGGCGCGGCTACCTGGAGGCGGGCGGAGAGGCATAGCAGCAGCGGGCATCAGGCGGCGGCCCGGACGCGCAGGTCCGGGCCGCCGCGCGCAGTCGCGGTTCCATAAAACCATACAGGGGAAGCATCATGGCTCACGTGCACAGCACGGTAGGCGTGGATTCGTCGCGCCAATTGCTGAAGTGGCAGCAGATCATGGGCGACGTGTACTACCGCGTCGATATCGTGGGCGACCGCAAGCACGGCATCCGCGGCAAGCTGGCCGAACAGGCGCTGGGCGGGGTCAGCCTGACGCGCTTCGACTCCGACCGGCAGCGCGTGCTGCGGACGCGGGCCCATATCGCCAGCGATGGCGAAGACAGCTACGTGCTGGTCTTTCCCGAGACCGGGCCGTTGTACTTCGAGCACCAGGGGCGCAACGGCTATGTGCAGGCCGGCGGCTACGTCATGGTGCGCAGCAGCGAATACTACGAGCTGTCCTGCGCCGACAATTTTCGCAACACCACCATCCGCATCCCGGCCCAGGCGCTGGAAAGCGAGTATCCGCGCGCCTGGACGCATTGCGCCCGGGCGCCGCGCGGCCCCGGCGAATTCGCCGGCGTGGTCCGTGGCTTCGCGCAGTCGGCGTGGCGGCTGAACGACGCGTCGCGCCAGCGGCTCGGGCCGGCGCTGGCCTCCGAGGTGGCGCGGCTGGTGGCGATCCTGCTGCGCGGCGAGGAGGAGGAAGGCGACGAGGCCGGCGCGGCGGAAGGCGGCCGGCGCGGGACGGACTGGCTGTACCGGGAGATCGTCAGCCGGATCCGGGGCTGCGACGCAGAGACGCCGCTGAATGCCGCGCAGGTGGCGCAGCAGCTGCGCATCTCGCCGGGGTACGTGCACCGCATCCTGGCGCGGCACGACACCAGTTTCGGCGAGCAACTGCGCGAGGCGCACTTGCAGCAGGCCTACGAGATGCTGGCCGACGCCCGCCTGAACCACCTGACGATCAAGGAAGTGATGTACCGCGCCGGATTCAGCAATTTCTCCCACTTCTGTTATGCGTTCAGGCAGCGCTTCGGCTGTACCGCCGGCGAATTGCGCCAGCGCGGGGCCGCGCCCGCCGTCTCCTGACACGCAGTGATGCCCGGCGGTCCGCCCGCCGCCGGACAAACAAACCGTGCACTCCCACGACATTCCCGCCGGGCGGGGGTTGATATCTTGGCCGCAAGCGATTTCAACCCAAGGGGAACACGATGACACCGCACTCCGATCCCGGGCTGGCCGAGGAATTCCGCGCCCGGCCCTGCGGCCCGCACAGCGAGCCGCTCAAGCGCCTGCTGGAACGCTTTCGCGGCGTGGCCGTGGCGCACAAGCATGTGCTGGTCGAACTGTCGCACTACGGCCCCTGGCAGGCCGCCCGGCTCGGCGCGACGCGCGACGATCCCGTCGAGCTCATCGCGGGCGCGGTCTTCGACCGCATCGAGGACGCCGAATGGTTCGTCTTCAAGGCCCGCTGGGAACAGCACTTCGGGCAGGCGTTGCAAGACTGACGGCGCGGGCAATGAGCGCAAGCATGGGAGACAGGCAATGAACAGCAGCATTACCGGCTATAGCGACAAGATCAGCGTGGCGGGCGGCGAGACGATCGCCTTCAAGGTGAGCGCGCGGCCCGCCCGGCCGTATGAGGCGCGGCTCGTGCGCATCATCCACGGCGACATGAATCCGGCGGGGCCCGGCTACAAGGAAGCGCACGTGCCCAGCAGCATCGAGGGGCGTCATGATGGACGGGAGCAGCGGATCCACTGCGGCTCCTGGGCCTGTGTCGACGGCAACCGTCACTTCGCGCGGCTGCGTTCGATGACGCTGCAGGCCATCGTCTGGCCGACGCGGCCGGGCGGTCGGGCGCAGACCATCATGAGTCTGTGGAATCCCGACGCCGGCCAGGGCGTGCGGCTGGATATCAATGCCCGGGGCGAGCTGGAGGCGGTGCTGGCGCAAGGCGGGCGGACCGAGACCGTGGCCAGCGGCAAGCCCATGCTGGCGCGCGAGTGGTATTCGGTGGCCCTGGCGATCGACGCGCAAGAGGGCGTGCTCACCTTGCATCAGGTGCCGCACCGCGTCTACGCCCGCGTCGACGACCGCGCCCGCGTGCAGCAGCGGCAGTCGGCGCCGGCGCTGGACGGGCAGACCCTGCTGGCCTTCGCCGCGACGCCCGCGCCGGCAGGCGGCCGCATCATCGGAACGGCGCTGATGAACGGCAAGATCGACCGTCCCCGGCTGAGCGCCCGCGCGCTGGACGAGGCAGAGATCCGCGCGCTGGAAGATCCGTCGTTCCAGGGCATGCGCACGGCCGGCGTGGTGGGGGTGTGGGATTTCTCGCGCCGGATGGAATCCGAGTCGATCGAGGACGTCAGCGGCAACCAGCTGCACGGCCGCACGCTCAACCTGCCGGTGCGCGCGATGAAGGGCGCCAACTGGACCGGCGAGGAAATGAACTGGCGCCACGCTCCCCGGCAGTACGGGGCGATGCACTTTCACGACGACAGCGTCCACGACGCCGGCTGGGAGACCGATTTCTCGCTGACCGTGCCGGCATCGCTGCGGTCCGGCCTGTACGCGGCCCATCTGCGCTGCGGGGACGACGAGGAGTTCATCCCCTTCGTGGTCCGCGCCACGCCGGGCCAGACCGGCAACCGCATCGCCTACCTGGTGCCCACCGCCAGCTACATGGCCTATGCCAACGAGCACATGCCCACCGACGCGCCGCTGGCGCAGCTGTTGACCGACCAGGTGGCGGTGCTGCGCAAGAACGACGTGTTCCTCAGCGAGCACCGCGAATACGGCAACTCCTGTTACGACGTGCACAGCGACGGCGCGGGCGTTTGCTACACCTCGCGGCTGCGGCCCATCCTGAACATGCGGCCGAAGTACCGCTCCTGGCTGGGCGGACGCGGTTCCGCGCTGTGGCAATTCAACGCCGACACGCATGTCACGGACTGGCTGGAGGCGCAGGGTTACGGCTACGACTGCCTGTCGGACGAAGACCTGCATTACCAGGGCGAGGCGGCGCTGGGCGATTACGACGTGCTGGTCACCAGCAGCCATTCCGAGTACTGGTCCAAGGAAATGTGGGACGCGGTGGACGCATTTCGCGGTCGGGGCGGGCGCATCATCTCGATGGGCGGCAACACCTGGTACTGGCGCGTGGCCTTCAATCCCTCGGTGCCGGGCGTGATGGAGGTGCGCCGCAACGAGGACGGCACCCGCGCCTGGGCGGCCGAACCAGGCGAGTACTACCACAGCTTCACCGGTGAGTACGGCGGACTCTGGCGGCGCCAGGGACGGCCGCCGCAGATGATCGCCGGCAACGGTTTCATCGCCCAGGGCTTCGATGATTCCTCGTACTACCTGCGCCAGGAAGGCAGCTTCGATCCGCGCGCCCGCTTCATCTTCGAGGGCATCGCGGACGACGAGCGCATCGGCGACTTCGGGCTGGTCGGCAACGGCGCGGCGGGGCTGGAGCTGGATCATGTCGATCGCCTGCTGGGCAGCCCGCCGAACACGCTGGTGCTGGCGTCCTCGACCGGCCATTCCGACATCTATCAGGTGGTGGCCGAGGAAATCCTCATCAACTACCCAGGCACCGGCGGCACCGTCAGTCCGCTGGTGAAGGCGGACCTGGTCTTCTACGAGACGGCGGCCGGCGGGGCGGTGTTCTCGACCGGGTCCATCGCCTGGGCCGGCAGCCTGTCGCACAACGGCTACGACAACAACGTGTCCCGGATCATGCGCAACGTCCTGAACCGCTTCCTGGACCCCGAGCCCTTCTAGCCCCGGGCCGTCCCTTCCATTTTCCTTTCCACCGCGCCGCCGGCGGGACCGTCCCGCGGGCGGCGCAGCCGGCGCGCCGGAGGCCGCAATGAAAGACCTGATCATCAAACTGCCGGCGCGGGCCAAGTCCGCCATCGTCGGCCTGTGGCTGGGAGGCTGCCTGCTGCTGGCGGTGTTCCCGCCGTTCTACCTGGCCGCGGGCGGCCAGCGCGCGCTGGTGCTGGGCATGCCGCTGGCGATCGCCTACTGGCTGATCGACGCCGTGCTGCTGGTGGCCGGCATCGCCTTGCTGATGCGCGTGGAGCGCCTGCGCGGCGAGTTCGGCGACGAGCTGGACAACGAACATTCCTGAGAGAACGCCATGAACGGATCCCCCCTGATCACCTTCGGCATGCTGTTCGGATTCATGGCGTTGATCGTCGTGATCCTCTATGCCACCAAGCGCAGCAGTGGCACCTTCACCGACTACGCGGTGGGCGGCCGGTCCTTTTCCGCCTGGTTCATCGCCATGTCGTACACCAACTCATGGTGGCCCGGCGCCACCTACACGGCCTTCTTCGGCCTGAGCGCCGGCGCGGGCGTGCTGGGCCTTTATGCGCTGGCCTACTCGCTGCTGGGCGTGACCGCCATGTACCTGATGGCGGAACGGGCCTGGGTCTGGGGCAAGCGCTTCGACCTGCGCACCCAGTGCGACATGCTGGGCATGCGCTTCGATTCGAAGGCGGTGCGCGTGATCGCCAGCCTGATCGGCATCATCTGCCTGTTTCCCTGGCTGGTCCTGGGCATCCAGGCCATGGCCGTGCTGTTCCATTTCGCCAGTTTCGGCACCTGGAGCGTGGGCGCCAGCCTGGTCGCGGGCGTGGCCCTGATCGGCGTGCGACAGATCTGGACGGTGCAGATGGGCATGCGCGGCCTGGTCATCACCGACCTGGTCCAGGGCATCGTGGCCTATGGCGGCAGCGCGCTGCTGTGCCTGGGCCTGCTCTGGTTCAGCCGCGAGGCGTCCTACGCGAATCTGGCGACGCTGCCGTCCGAGCTGCTGCGCCTGCCGGGGCAGGGCGGCCAGTACGGCATCTGGTACGTGTCCAGCCTGATCCTGACGGGCGTGATCGGCTCGCTGTGCTGGCCGACCAGCTACCAGCGCATCTACACCGCCAGCGGCGTGGGCGCGGTGAAGAAGGGCACGGTGCAGACCATGATCGTGGCCGGCGGCTTCTACGCGCTGCTGACGCTGGTGGCGCTGGCCGCCAGCGGCCTGGACGTGGTCAGCGCCAAGCCGCAGGACGGCTGGTTCACGCTGCTGTACCACGTGGGCGGCGAATGGATGCTGGGCCTGGCCATCGTCATCGTGCTGGCCGCCAGCATGGGCTGGGTGGACGGCTGCGTGCAGGTCTGCGGGGCGCAGATCGCCAATGACATCGTGCAGGTGGTGTCGCCGCGCACGGACCGGCAGATGACCATTATCGCCAAGGCCTCGATGGCGGTGTTCATGCTGGGGGCCTCGGTGGTGGCCTTCCTGACCTACGATTTCCCACGGCTGCAACTGCTGGCGCAGATGTCCTACCAAGGCATCGTGCAGCTGGCGGTGCCGCTGTTCCTGGGCATGTTCTGGCGCGGCGGCAACCGCATCGGCGCCTTGCTGTCGATGGGCTGCGGCTTCACGCTGGCGGCGGTGCTGACCGGGTTCTATCCCGACGACATGCCGGGGCTGGGCAGCCTGACCTCGGGCGTGCTGGCGCTGGGCGTCAACCTGCTGCTGTACCTGGGCTGCCATGTCTGCTTCGGCCAATCGGAGCAGGAACGCGAGCGGGTCCGGCGTCTGTTCGACGCGGGGCGCGCCAAGGCAGACGCGCCGGCGGGGCTGCCGCAGGCGCGTCCGGTCCGGGCCTGAACGGACGGGCCGCGTCCGCGTGGCCCCTGCGTGTGGAACGAACGCAGGGCGACGGGCGCGGCGGTCGGCCCCGGCTGGGCAGGCGCCCGAGCCTGCGTGCTAAGGTGGGCGCTTTTCCAGACCTGCCGCGCTCCCGTTCCACGATGCCCGATTTCTTCGGCAACCTCATCGACCAGATCCTGGGCTTTGCCCGCGCCCACGAGCAATGGCTGCCGGCCATCGGCTTCGCTTTCGCCTTCGTGAAGTCACTGCCGCTGGTGGCGCTGTTCGTGCCGGGCACGGCACTGCTGCTGTCGATCGGGGCCGTGCTGGGGTCGGGCGCGGGGCAGTTCGCGCCCGTCTGGCTGGCCATCGCGATCGGCGCCGCGCTGGGCGACTGGGTCGCTTATGCGCTGGGCGTGAAGGTCGGGCCGGCGCTGCTGCAATGGGCGCCGCTGCGGCGCCGGCCGCGCCAGGTGCTGCGCGCGGCGGCTTTCATCAAGCGCTGGGGCGTGCTGAGCATCGTGCTGTGCCGCTTCTTCGGGCCCTTGCGCGCCACGGTGCCGACGCTGGCCGGCATTTTCGAGATGCGGCGCGGGCCGTTCCAGGCGGCCAACTGGGCCTCGGCGTTCTTGTGGGCGGCGGCGCTGCTGGCGCCGGGCTGGGCGGGCGTGGGCTGGTTCATGGGCCGCTAGCGCCAGGCCAGGCGAGTGGGCAGGCCAGCGGCCCGCCCGGCATTCAACGCGGGTCGGCGTCGCGCAACCTGGCCATGGCGTAGGCGTTGACATGGCGGCCGTCGCGCACCGCGTAGTCGCGCAGTTCGCCTTCGACCTCGAAGCCGTGCTTGCGGTACAGGGCGATGGCGGGTTCGTTGTCGGTATAGACCATCAGTTCCACCCGGCGCAGGTTCATCCAGTTGTCGGCCACGTCCAGCAGCGCGCCAAGCAGGCGGCCGCCGATGCCCTGGCCGTGCCAGCCCTTCGCGACCGCGATGCCGACGCTGCCGCAATGGCTGCGCCGGACGCGTTCGAATTGCTCCAGGCTGGCGTATCCCGCCACCTCGCCCTGCACCGTGGCGACCAGGCCGACGCGCCTTTCGCTGTCCTGTTCCATGCGCTTGCGCCATCGTTCCAGCGACGGGTAGGGCAATTGCAGGACCTGGCGCGCGACGTCCGGATCGCCATGCAGCGCGGTGATGCCCGGGACGTGTTGTTCGCAGGCGCGTTCGATCAGGACGGAGGCGGGGGCCATGGAGGTGTTGTGGAAATTGATGAAGTTCGCAGTATAGATTCGCGCCAGCGGCATACCTGGGCGCGGCCGTCGGCGGCGTCGTTCGCGCCTGTTCGGCCGCCCGCGGTCACACCGCCGCCGCGTCGGCCAGCAGCCAGTCGCGCAGCCGCGCCAGCGCGGGGGGCGCGCCATCCTGCGCCTTCAGCGTGCACAGGCTGAAGGCGGCGCCGCTATCGACGAAGCCCAGCGGCGCGGCCAGACGGCCGCGATGCAGCTCGGCCTCAACCAGCACGGCCGGCGCGATGGCCACGCCCAGGCCGGCGGCAGCCGCTTCCAGCATGTGCCCCAGATGATCGAATTCGCGGCCGAGATGACGCGGGGCCAGCTTCACGCCGACGCGGCCGGCCCAGTCCTGCCAGGCCTCGGGCCGCGAGCTGGTGTGCAGCAGAGGTGCGTCCAGCACGTCGGCCGGACGCGACAGGCGGGCGGCCCAGGCTGGCGCGCAGACCGGGCCGGTGGCCTCGGCCAGCAGCGGCGTCACGGCCCACTCGCGCGGCCAATCGCGGCCGGCCAGGATCAGCGCGTCGACGCGCCGGGTGTTCAGCAGGGCGGCGTCCGCCGCGGTCTGCAGGCGGATGCGGATGTCGGGATGCGCGGCCTCGAAACGCTCCAGCCGGGGGATGAGCCAGTTGGACAGGAAACTGGCCGGCGCGCCCACGGCCAGCTCGGAAGGCTGGGTGCTACGCCTGAGCGCGTCGCAGCGGCGCTCCAGCAGGTCGAAGGCGTCCTCGGCCGCGCGCTGCAGGTCCAGGCCGGCGGCGGTCAGCTGGACGCCGCCGGCGCGGCGCTCGAACAGCGGGCAGTCGAACCATTGCTCCAGCTGCCGGATCTGTTGGCTGACGGCGCTGTGCGTCACGCACAGTTCCTTGGCGGCCAGGCTGAAGCTCAGCTGGCGGGCGGCGCTGTCGAAGAAGCGCAGCGCGTTCAGGGAGGGCAGGCGTCTCATGATCAGGTTGTTAGTTCAGCTAACAGTGATGATAAACAAATCATTGATTTAAAACTGGTTTGATGAAAGCTAGCATAAACGGAAATCCCGGCTCGTCCGAGCCAGCACCGCAAATGGAATCCGTGACTCATGCAGCCAGCTTCCCATCCGGACATTCCCGACCGCCATGGCCAATTCGGGCCTTATGGCGGGCGCTACATGCCCGAAACCCTCATCCCCGCCCTCGATGAACTGGAACGCGCCTTCCGCGCACTGCGCGAGGATCCGGACTTCTGGCGGTCCTTCCGCGCCATGCTGGCCGATTACGTGGGCCGGCCCAGCCCGTTGTTTCTGGCCGAGGGCATTTCCGACGAGCTGGGCGGGGCGCGCATCTACCTGAAGCGCGAGGACCTGAACCACACCGGCGCCCACAAGATAAACAACTGCCTGGGCCAGATCCTGCTGGCGCGCCGCATGGGCAAGCGCCGCATCATCGCCGAGACCGGCGCGGGCCAGCATGGCGTGGCCACCGCGACGGTGTGCGCGCTGTACGGCCTGCAATGCGTGGTCTACATGGGCGCGCAGGACATGGCGCGCCAGTCCGTCAATGTGCGCCGCATGCGCATGCTGGGCGCGCAGGTGCGCGCCGTCCATACCGGCACCGCGACGCTGAAGGATGCGATGAACGAGGCGCTGCGCGACTGGATCGCCAACGTCGCCGACACCTACTATCTGCTGGGCACCGGCGCGGGCCCGCATCCCTATCCCTGGCTGGTGCGCGAGTTCCAGCGCGTGATCGGCGACGAGACGCGCGAGCAGATCCTGGCCCGGACCGGGCGCCTGCCGGATGCCATGGTCGCCTGCGTCGGCGGCGGTTCGAACGCGCTGGGCTTCTTCTATCCCTTCCTGGGCGATGCGGGCGTGCGGATGATAGGCGTGGAAGCGGGCGGGCTGGGCCTGGCCAGCGGCGCTCACGCGGCCAGCCTGGGGGCCGGCTGCCCCGGCGTGCTGCACGGCTGCCACAGCTATTACCTGCAGGACGAGGATGGCCAGATCATCAATGCGCATTCGATCTCGGCGGGCCTGGACTACCCGGGCGTGGGGCCGGAGCATGCGCTGCTGCACGACCGCAAGCGCGTGGACTATGTCTCCGTGACCGACGCGCAGGCCGTGTCCGCCTTCCACTGGCTGACCCGCCGGCAGGGCATCCTGCCGGCGCTGGAAAGCGCCCATGCGCTGGCTCATGCGCGCGAACTCGCGCCCCGCATGCGGCCCGACGACATCCTGATCGTGTGCCTGAGCGGGCGCGGCGACAAGGACCTGGACACCGTTACCCAATATGACGAGGCAGCCCATGAACCGGCTTGACCATACCCTCGGCGCGCTGCGCCGCGCCGGACGCAGCGGCCTGGCCGCCTATTTCGCGGCGGGCGACCCCGATCCGGAAGCTTCGCTGGCGCTGCTGCGCGGCCTGCCGGCGGCCGGCGCGGACGTGATCGAGCTGGGCATGCCGTTCAGCGATCCGGTGGCCGACGGCCCGATCCTGCAGCAGGCCAATGCGCGCGCGCTGGCTGGCGGGCAGACCTTGAAGCGCACGCTGGCCCTGGTGCGCGCCCTGCGCGAGACGGAGAGCCGGACGCCGGTGGTGCTGATGGGCTATCTCAATCCCATCCTGCGCCATGGCGTCGCGGCCTTCGCCCGGGATGCGGGCGAGGCGGGCGTGGACGGGCTGATCCTGGTCGACCTGCCGCTGGAACACGCGGGCGAGATCGACCGCCAGTTGCGCGAGCACGGGATGCACCTGATCCGCATGTCGGCGCCGACCTCCGAGGACGCCCGGCTGGCCGACACGCTGCGCGACGCGGGCGGTTTCGTCTATCACATCATGCTGGCCGGCACGACCGGGGCCGAGCTGCCGGACGAGGACCGCATCGCCCGGGCGCTGGCCAAGGTGCGCGTGCATACGGGTTTGCCGGTGGCGGCGGGTTTCGGCGTGCGCACGCCGGAGCAGGCCAGGGTGGTGGGCAGGCATGCCGACCTGGTGGCGGTCGGTTCCCGGCTGGCCGAGGTATTGGCCGAGCGCGGCGTGCCCGGCGCGCTGGAGGAAGTGCGGCTGCTGGCCGGCGCCTTGCGGCAGTAGAGGGTGGCCCGCCCGGCATGCCGGGCGGCCGCGCACGCGTCAGGAACGCGCGGCGGGCGGCGGCGCGCCGTTGGCGTCCACGCCGTAGTAGCGCATGTCCGCGTAGGGAATCCAGCGCGACTTGCGCAGCAGCCGGTGACCGATCCAGAAGGCCAGGAACAGCGGGATCGCCAGATAGGTGGAGATCACGCCGATCCAGTCGATGCGCTGTTCAAGGAAGGCCTGGTAGTTCTGGCCCAGCGTCACCAGCAGGCACAGCACGAAGGCCAGCAGCGGGCCGAAGGGGAACAGGCCGGCCTTGTAGGGCAGGTCGGCGGTGTCGTAGCCCTGTTTCACATAGCCCTGGCGGAAGCGGTAGTGGCTGACCGCGATGCTGAGCCAGACGATGAATTCGGTCATGCCGGCGAAGTTCAGCAGCCAGATGTAGACCGCCTTGGGGCTGTAGACCACGCTGAACATGCACAGGCAGGCCAGCACGGTGGTGGCCAGCAGCGCGCGCAGCGGCACGCCGCCGCGCGTCAGGCGCTTGAAGAAGGCGGGCGCCTGGCCGTCCACGGCCATGTTGAACAGCATGCGCGTGGCGGCGTACATGCCGGAGTTGCCGGCCGACAGCACCGAGGTCAGGATGACCGCGTTCATGACCGTCGCCGCCGACAGCAGGCCGGCGTGCTGGAACACCAGCGTGAACGGGCTGACGGCGATGTCGCCGACCTCGTTGCGCAGCAGTTGCGGATCGGTATAGGGAATGAGCAGGCCGATGATCAGGATGGCCAGCACGTAGAACAGCAGGATGCGCCAGAACACGTGGTTGATGGCGCGCGGCACGTTGCGGCGCGGGTTTTCGGATTCGCCGGCGGCCACGCCGACCAGCTCGGTGCCCTGGAACGAATAGGCCACCACCATGGCCACGCCCACCCAGGTGGCGAAGTTGCCGACGAAGGGCGCGTCGCCCACGCTCCAGTTGACCAGGCCGATCTGGTCGCCGCTGTGGATGATGCCGACCAGCATGCCCAGGCCCACGACGATGAAGCACAGCACGGCGATGACCTTGATCAGCGCGAACCAGTATTCGGATTCGCCGAAGCCGCGCGCCGAGAAGGCGTTCAGGCCGAAGGTCAGCGCCAGGAAGGCCACGCTCCAGATCCATCCGGGCGAATCCGGGAACCAGTAGGCCATGACCAGCTGCGCCGCCACCACGTCCACGGCCACCACGGTGGCCCAGCTGAACCAGAAGGTCCAGCCCAGCGCGAAGCCGAAGCCCGGATCCACGTAGCGCGAGGCATAGGTGCAGAAGGAGCCGGACACCGGCATGAAGGTGGCCAGTTCGCCCAGGCTGGTCATGATGAAATAGACCATCAGGCCGATCACCAGGTAGACCAGCAGCGCGCCGCCGGGACCGGCCTCGGCGATCGCCGCGCCGGAGGCGATGAACAGGCCCGTGCCGATGGCGCCGCCAAGCGCGATCATGGTCAGGTGGCGCGCCTTGAGCACGCGCTGCAGCTGATTCGCGCTGCCCGCAGGGGTCCCCGAATCTGTCGTCGGTGTCGTCATTGTTGGAATGCCAGGGGTATTTGTTGCAAGGGGCCGTATGGGTGGATGCCGGACAGTGGCCGGTTCCGCCTCGCCCAGGGGGAGCGGGAACTGTAGTCCGGGGCCTTGAAAGTCCAGGCCGCTTGGCGTCAGGGACGGGCGCCGCGCCAGGCGGCGCGGGCGCCGGGCTGGACGGCAAAGCCGGGCATTTTACAATGTCCGGAATTTCCGGGCGCGGCCGCGCGCCCACGCCAGCAGGAGCAGCATGATGGCCAATTCCCCTCAAATCGAATTTCTGCCCGAGCCGGGCATGGACGTGCGCCAGCTGTTCATCCTGCTGCACGGGGTCGGCGGCACGCCGGACAGCCTGCTGCCGCTGGCCGAGGCGGTGCGCGCCGCCTTTCCCACGGCGGCGGTGCTGATCCCTGAAGGCTTCGAGCCCTTCGATGGCGGCGGCGCCGGCCGCCAGTGGTTCTCGGTGCGCGGCGTGACCGAGGAAAACCGCCCCGCGCGGGTGGCGGCGGCGCTGCCGGCGCTGGCCGCCTATGTGCAGCAGGCGCAGCAGCGCTTCGGCCTGCTGCAATCGGACACGGCCCTGGCCGGCTTCTCGCAGGGCGCCATCATGGCGCTGGAGCTGGTGCAGGCGCATGACGGCATGGCCGGCCGCGTGATGGCGTTCTCGGGGCGCTACGCCGAACTGCCCAGGACCGCGCCGCGCTACACCACGCTGCACCTGCTGCATGGCTCAGCCGATCCGGTCATGGACGTGGCGCTCATCCAGGCGGCGCAGACCAGGCTGGACGAGCTGCATGGCGATTCCACCATCGACGTGGCCACCGGCCTGGGGCACGAGCTGCATCCGGCGCTGATCCAGCGCGCCATCGTGCGCCTGCAGACCTGCGTGCCGCTGCGCAGCTGGGAAGCGGCGCTGGGGCTGGACCAGAGCCCGCCGGACGGCACCACCGTGCATTGAACCGGCGCGGGCCGGCCTGCCCGGGAGCCGGCCGGTCCGTCAGGGTGCGTATTCGCCGCGCACGCGCTCCGAGAAACCCTCGGCCAGCATGATCTTCTTGCCGTCCAGGTCCAGCAGCCCGTCGCGCTTGAGGCGGTTCAGCACGCGCGTGACCGTGACGCGGGACAGGTCGACCAGGCTGCCGATCTGCTCATGCGTCAGGTTGACCGTGATGGGCGCGCCCTCGGCGCAGGCGTCCTGGTGGGTCTGGCGGAACTGGTCCAGGAAGCGGATCACGCGCTGCTCGGGCGAGTCGAAGGTGGCCTGGCGCAGGCGCGCCACCATCTGGCGCTGCTTGACGCTCAGCAGGTAGATCAGGGCCAGCGCGAAATCCGGGTCCTGCCGCACCAGGTCGGGAATGCGGCCGGTCTCGAAGCGCAGCAGGGAGCTGTCCTCGATGGCGCGCGCGCTGGAGTAGCGCGGCTGCTTGAGGAAGGCGGCGGCCTCGCCGATCAGGCTGCCTGGCCCCATGATGTTGAGGATGGACTCGTGGCCGTCCTCGCTGAGCATGTGGACATGGACCTTGCCGGTCACGATCACGTAGAACAGGTCGTCGACCTGGCCCTGGTTGAAGAGGCTGGCGCCGCTGGGCAGCGTGACGGGCTGGCCCAGATGGCTCAGCGAGCGCAGGTAGGCGGCCTGTTCGCCCTGGGGCAGCCAGGTCTCGACGGCGACGTGACGCGCCGGGCCATTCGCTTGTTTGGCCACGTTTTCCCTTGGTGTGTGTCTGTCGTTCTTGTATGCCTCCGGATTATACGGTTGGCCAGCAGCGGCCCGGCCGCGCGCGGCCGGGTCCGGCGGGGTTGGGGCGGGCCGCCCCGGGCGTCACACGCCCCAGCGCGGGATGGGGTGGCTGCCCATCGAGATGCAGACGTTCTTCATCTCGCAGAAGGTCTCCAGGCTGGCGTCGCCGCCCTCGCGGCCCACGCCCGAGTCCTTGATGCCGCCGAAGGGCTGGCGCAGGTCGCGCACGTTCTGGCTGTTGACGAAGACCATGCCGGCCTCGATGCCGCGCGCCAGCCGGTGGGCCTTGCCCACGTCCTGGGTCCAGACGTAGGAAGCCAGCCCGTAGCGGCTGTCGTTGGCCAGCCGCAGGCCCTCGTCCTCGTCGTCGAAGGGAATCAGGCAGACCACCGGACCGAAGATCTCTTCCTGCGCCACGCGCATGCGGTTGTCCACGCCGGTGAGCACGGTGGGTTGCACGAAGTTGCCCTTGGCCACGCGCGCCGGCAGCCCGGCCGGCACGCCGCCGCCGGCCGCCACCACGGCGCCTTCGCGGCGGCCGATCTCGATGTAGCCGGTGACCTTCTCCCAATGCTGGCGCGTGATCATCGAGCCTACGTTGGTGTCCGGGTCGCGCGGGTCGCCCACGATCAGGCGCGCGGCGCGCTCGGCGAACTCGCGGGCGAAGCGGTCGTAGATCGAGCGCTGCACGAAGACGCGCGAGCCGGCGGTGCAGCGTTCGCCGTTGATCGAGAAGATGGTGAACAGCGCCGCGTCCAGCGCGCGCTGCTGGTCGGCGTCCTCGAACACCAGCACGGGCGACTTGCCGCCCAGCTCCATCGACAGCCGCTTGATGCCGGCGCGTTCGGCGATGCGCTGGCCGGTGGCGGTGCCGCCTGTGAAGGAAATGGTGCGCACGTCGGGATGGCGCACCAGCGCGTCGCCGGCTTCCGAGCCATAGCCATGCACGATGTTGAGCACGCCCTTGGGCACGCCGGCCTCCAGCGCCAGCCGGCCGAGCCGGTCGGCGGTCATGGGCGACAGTTCCGACATCTTCAGCACCGCGGTGTTGCCCAGCGCCAGGCAAGGCGCCACCTTCCAGGTGGCCGTCATCAGCGGCACGTTCCAGGGCGAGATCAGCCCGCACACGCCCACCGGCTGCAGCAGCGTGTAGTTGAGCATGGTCGAATCGACCGGGAAGGTCTGGCCGTTGATGCGCGTGGCGACTTCGGAAAAGAAATAGAAGTTCTCGCTGGCGCGCGGGATCAGCTGCTTCGAGGTCTGGTGGATGGGCAGGCCGGTGTCGTCGGTCTCCAGTTCGGCCAGCTCGGGCACGTGGCGCTCGATCAGGTCGCCCAGGCGGCGCATGATGCGGGCGCGCTCCCTGGCCGGCAGGCCGGCCCACTTGGGAAAGGCTTCCTTGGCGGCGGCCACGGCCAGGGCGACTTCGCGTTCGCCGCCCAGGGCGACTTCGGCCAGCACCTCGCCAGTGGCGGGATTGATGTTTTCCAGCGCGGACGGGCTTTCGACGGGCTTGCCGTCGATCAGGTGAGGGATCATCACTGCGTTCTCTTGTTCGGGAGGGATGAGAAGGGGAATCGGCAAGCTCAGGCGCCGCGCGCGGCGATGGCGTCGATCTCGATCTTCAGGCCGGGCCGGCCCAGGTGGGAGATGCCGACCGTGGTGCGGCTGGGCGGGCGGTCGGGAAAGAACTCGCGGAACACCGCGTTCATGGCGGCGAACTCGCCGATCATGTCGGTCATGTGCACCGTCATCTGCAACACGCCATCGGCCTCGCAGCCGGAAGCGGCCAACAGGTCCAGCACGTTCTGCAGCGCCTGGCGCGTCTGGGCCTCGATGCCGGGCTCGAATTCGCGGGTGCCGGGCAGAAAGCCCACCTGACCCGAGACGAACACCAGGTCGCGCCAGACCACGGCGGGCGAGTGAGGCAGGCCGGCATCGCGGCCGATGAGCTGTTTTTCCATGGCGGCTTCCCCGGGGCGCGCGTCAGCCGGCCGAGCCGATCACGGCCACGACTTCGATCTCGACCTTCAGGCCGGGTCGGGCCAGATGGGCCACGCCCACGGTGGAGCGGGCCGGCGGCTGGTCGGGGAAGACGCGCTTGAACACCGCGTTCATCGCCTGGAAGTCGGCGTCCATGTCGGTCATAAAGACGGTGGCCTTGGCCACGTCGGCCATGCGGCCGCCGGCGGCCTCGATCACGGACTGGATGTTGCGGAAGGCCAGCTCGGTCTGCTCGGTGATGTCGTCCGAGAAGGCGCGCGTGACGGGATCGGAGCCGGTATGGCCCGATACGAACAGCAGGCGGTCGACCTGGATGGCGGGCGAGTACGGCCGGTGCGGCAGCAGGCCGGTGGGCGGGACGATGACGTGTCGGTTCATGGCGGAAATCCTGCGGGCGGGGCGGG
>MCND01000215.1_pt1 | contig 23609 bp, 22 predicted proteins | sample 778211 | NCBI WGS metagenome assembly MCND01 (sample SAMN04296812, study PRJNA304217) | bioreactor metagenome | isolation source: activated sludge enriched with benzalkonium chloride | place: Turkey: Istanbul urban wastewater treatment plant
GCGTGACGATGGACTGCGCCGAGCGCCAGACGAGGCCGCCGGCCATCAACACCGCCAGCGTCAGGCAGCCAAACGCCATCAGGCGCCAGTTCTTCGCCTGCACGCGGGCCGAGCCGATGCGCTCGTCCCAGACTTGCGCCGCGGATTGGTACGGGGTGGCAGGTTGCGGCGCATCGGCGTAGCGCACCTGCGGTCGTTTGAATCGCATGGAAGTTCTCCTTGAGGATCAGGAATCGGAATCGCGAAGGCTTGGCCCCTGGCTGGAGCTGCCGCCGTCGCCGCCGCGCAGCGTGTGGGCGGCGGTGGTTGCGGCATGGGTGATCTGTTGCCTGCGGTGCAGGCGCTTGGCCCAGGCGGGTTGTGCAGCGGATGGGGTCGGCTCGTTTGCCGCCTGCGCGGCACCGGCTCCCGAAGCCGATCCGGCGTCATCGGGCCGGAAAGCAGCGGCGACACGCTCTTTCATCGAGCGTGCGCCCTCGGCCACCTTCTGCCCGGCCGCCTGTGCGCCGGTCTTGGCGACATTGCCGACACCAGCGGCAGCGCCCTTGAGGCCACAGCCGGCGGATGCAGATCCCGCCTGAAACGCCGACCGTGCGCTGCTGGCGGCTCCGGTGGCGGCACGCGCTCCGCTGCCGGCCAGCTTGGCGGCTGCGGGTGCCATGCGCGCCCCGGCGGCGACCGCGCCGCCGACGCCCGTGGCCGCAGCGCCCACGGCAACAGCAGCACCGGCTGCACCCAGCGCGGCACCGGCCATCGCGCCCGCGCCGAGTTGCGGGCCGCCGGACACCAGCCCGGTCGCAATGCCCGGCCCGAAGATGCCCAAGGCCAACAGCGTCAGCGAGGCCAGCATCACGACCACGGAGTGGTCGATGGATGGCTCGGCCGGCTGCACCTGAAACTCGGCGAACAAGCCCGAGCCGATGCCCACGATGACGGCCAGCACCAGCACCTTGATGCCCGACGACACCACGTTGCCCAGTACCTTCTCGGCCAGGAACGCCGTCTTGTTCCACAGCGCGAACGGCACCAGCACGAAGCCCGCGAGCGTCGTCAATTTAAACTCGATCAGCGTGATGAAAAGCTGAATCGCCAGCACGAAGAAGCACAGGAGGACGATCAGCCACGCCAGGAACATCACGACGATGGGCGTGATGTTCACGAACACTTCGGGGAAGCCCGCCATGTCGCCGATCTGTTTCAGGATCGGCGCCCCGGCGTCGATACCGACCTTCGCCAGTCGGCCCGGTTGCAGGAAGTTCTCCATGCTCAGGGTCGAGCCGCTGGCCGTCAGGCCGAGGCCCGCGAAGGAGCGGAACACGATGCCGGCCAGCCAGTTGAAGTTGCCGATGATGTAGGCGAAGGCGCCGACATACAGCACCTTGCGGATCAGCTTGGCGATCACGTCCTCGCCCTGGCCGGTGGCATGGCTCATCGCCCAGAACAACCCGGCGAGCGTCATGTCGATGACGATCAGCGTGGCGGTCAGAAACGCCACTTCGCCGTGCAGAAGGCCGAAGCCCGAGTCGATGTAGCGCGAGAAGGTATCGAGGAAGCGGTCGATGACCGTCACGTCGTTCATGGCGAGTCCTCCTGCCCAGGCAGAGCCATTGCCCCACTGCCATCGGCGGGTTCATCGAAGCTGGGCGGGATCGGCGGCAGGTCGGCCAGCGTCTGGTACTCGCCCGGCCCGGCCTGGCCGGAGAGAAAGCGCCGCAGGTCGGCCTGGGCCACCTGCGCGCAAAGCGCGCCGTCGTGCTCGCCCGCGCGGCACTGCGCGCGCAGCGCGTGCAGCCGGGCCGGTTCGCTGGTGAGCGCATTCACCGGCACCTGCTGCGGCCGGTCACAGCCGGCCAGCACAAGCGCATGGACGGCGAAAGCGAACACGATGGGTGTGCGTTGCATGGCAGCCTCCATCAGCGGTTGTAGAAATTGACGGGCTGCGGCGTGTACGGCGTGCCTTCGCCCAGGAAGCGGCGCGTCACCTCGCGCCCGCGCTCCGTGGCCGCCGCTTGCCGCGCTAGCTCCAGCGAGGCCGCGCGGTCTTGCGTGATCTGAAGCCGCTGCGTCTGGATCGACTGCTTGGCCTGCAAGGCCAGCAACTGGTTCATGGCCTGCATCGCTTGCAACGCACCCTCGGCCGACTGGCTCTTGCCCACGAGGTCGGCCAGCACGCTTTCGTCGTCGCTCAGGTTCTGCGACGCCTGTGCCTGCATCTGCATGGTGGTTTGCAGGCCGTTGAGCGTGTTCTTCCAACGCTCCTGCGCATCGAGGTATATCTGATTGCCGCTCACAGTGGCGGCGTACTTCTCGGGATACAGGCGCGCGAACTCCCGGTCGATGCTCGTCACGTCATAGGCCAGGCCCTTGGCCTGCGCGATCAGCCGCTGGGTGGTCGCCAGATTGGCGCGCAATTGGCCGACCACGCTGGACGGCAGGCTGGCCAGATTGCGCGCCTGGTTGATGAGCATCTGCGCTTCGTTCTGGAGCTGGCGGATCTGGTTGTTGATCTGCTCCAGCGTGCGAACCGCCGTGAGCGTGTTCTGCACAAGATTGGTCGGGTCGAGCACGATGTCGCCGACGCCGAACAAGGCGTGCGCGGGTTGCGCGATGCCGAAGGCGAGCACACAAGCAGCGGTCAGCGCGGCGAGTTTGGAGGCATGGGTTTTCATGGCAGGTTCTCCTGGGGGTGGTCAGCGGTACGGAGGGAATCCGGCGTGAGGCCGGGGAACGAGGGCAGCAGGTCTGCCGCCCAATCGAGGCCGCGATGGCGCAGCCAGGCGCCCGCGAAGCCGGGCACGCCGGCGTCCTGCGGCACGCGGCCAAGAACTTCATCAATGGCGCGCTGGTCTTGTGGCGTGGAAGCGCCCGCGAAGGCCAGCGTCGCCGGCCCCAGGTCGAGGTCGAACACGCGGTTGCCGAGGCGGGATTGGTAGTAGTAGTCGCGCTTGGGTTGCGCAGTGGCGACGATCTCGATCTGCCGGCTGTTGAGGCCGAAGCCCTCGTAGATCGTGCGAATCTGCGGTTCGGTCGCTTGCGGGTTCGGCAAGAAAATCCGACTCGCGCAGCTCTCGATGATGGCCGGCGCGATGGCCGAGTCCTTCACGTCCGCGAGCGACTGCGTGGCGAAGATGACGCTGACGTTCTTCTTGCGCAGCGTCTTGAGCCACTGTCGGATGCGCGCCGCAAACACCGGGTCGTCGAGGAACAGCCACGCTTCATCAAGGATCAGCAGCGTGGGCGCACCATCCAGCCGCTCCTCGAAGCGCGCGAACAGGTAGCGCAGCACAGCGAGCACAGCGGCCTTGCTGTGCATCAGCTCCTCCATCTCGAACGCCTGCACATCGGCCGTGCCGAGGCGGTCATGGTCGGCATCCAGCAGCCTGCCGTGCGCGCCGCCCAGGACGTAGGGCGCGAGTGCCTGGCGCAACGTGTTCGATTGCAGCAACGCCGTCAGGCCCGTGAGCGTGCGCTGCTCCACCGGCGCGCTGGCCAGGCTCCCCAGCGCAGACCAGATGGCCGCTTTCTCGTCCGGGCCGACGGCCGCGCCTTCCTGCAGCAGGCGGCCTTCCACCCATTCGCTGGCCCAGGTGCGGTAGCCCTCGCGGTCGATGCGTGCGAGCGGCTGGAAGGCGATTTCGTCGTCTGCGCCCAGGTCGTAGTGCTCGCCGCCCATGCCCAGGATGGCCGCACGGATCGAGCGTCCCATGTCGAAGGCGAAGATGCGCGAGCCGCGATAGCGGCGGAACTGCATCGCCATCGTCGCCAGCAACACGGACTTGCCCATGCCGATGGGGCCAACCACCAGCGTGTTGCCCACGTCGCCGATGTGCGTCACGAGCCGGAACGGCGTAGCGCCATCGGTACGTGTCACGATCAACGGTGGGCCGTCCAAATGATCGTTGCGCTCCTGGCCGGCCCACACCGCCGACACCGGCATCATGTGCGCCAGATTCAGCGTCGAGACGATGGGCTGGCGCACGTTGGCGTAGGCGTTGCCTGGAATCGACGAAAGCCACGCATCCACGGCGTTGAGCGTTTCGGGGATGGTGACGAAGCCGCGCCCCTGGATGACGCGCTCCACCATGCGCAGCTTCTCGTCGGCCACGGCAGCGTCCGCGTCCATGACGGTGACGGTCGCCGTCAGGTAGCCGAAGGCGACTTGATCGCTGCCCAGCTCCTGCAAGGCAGCATCGGCGTCGGCGGCCTTGTTGTTGGCGTCGGTATCGACCAGCGGGCTTTCCTGCTGGAAGATCGTCTCGCGCAGCAGCGCGATGACGTTCTTGCGCTTGGCGAACCACTGGCGGCGCAGGCGGGAAAGCTCTTTTTCCGCCTCGGCTTTGTCGAGGCAGAGAAAGCGCGTGCTCCAGCGATACGCAAAGCCCAGGCGGTTGAGGTCGTCCAGAATCCCCGGCCAGGTCGAGGTCGGGAAGCCCCGCACCGACACTACGCGCAGGTGCTGGTCGCCCAGCATCGGCGCCAAGCCGCCGACCAGCGCGGAGTCGGTCAGCAGTGCGTCGATGTGGAACGGAACTTCGGGAACGCCGACGCGGTAGCGTCGCGTCGAGACGGTCGCGTGCAGGTAGGTCAGCATCTGGCTGTCATCGAGCCACGCGATCTCCGGCATCACGCCATCGAGCAGGTCGAAGATGCGATCCGTTTCAGCGACGAATGCGTGCAGCCGTTCGCGCCAATCCACGCCTTCGGTCGGCCGGTTTTCGTACAGCAGGCCCGCGGCGCGGGCACGGGATTCCTCGGACGGCAGGTAGGCCAGCGTCAGGTGATAGCCGCTCTCGAAGTGGTTGCCCGAATCCTCGAAAGCGGCGCGGCGTTCTTCATCGACCAGCCACGACAGCGGCTCGGGAAACTCCGAGTGCGGGTAGTCGGCGGCTGGCCGGCGCTCGGCTTCGATGAACAGCGCCCAGCCCGAACCCAAGCGGCGCAGCGCGTTGTTCAAACGCGCCGATGTGGCGATCAGCTCGCCTTGCGTCGCGCTGTCGAGGTCGGGGCCACGAAAGCGCGCCGTGCGCTGGAAACTGCCGTCCTTGTTCAAGACGACGCCCTGCGCCACCAGCCCGGCCCAGGGCAGCCAGTCGGCGAGCAAGGCCGGGCGCTGGCGGTATTCGGCGAGGTTCAGCATCGCGGCGTCCTCCCCTACACGTCCAGCAACGGGCGGTGCTTGATGTGCCGCGCGAACACGGCCATGAACTGCGGATCGACGCGCGCGCCCCACATCGCCAGCGAATGGCCGACGATCCAGAGCACGACACCGGGAATCCACAGTTGCATGCCCAGCCCGACGGCGGCGGCTAACGTGCCATTGGCGATCGCCACGGTGCGCGGTGCGCCGCCCAGCAAGATCGGCTCGGTGAGCGAGCGATGCAGCGGCACCTCGAACCCGGCCGCGAAGGTGTCCGGGCCGCTCATACGACGGCCCCGCCCGAGAAGCTGAAGAACGACAGGAAGAAGCTCGAAGCCGCGAACGCGATGGACAGGCCAAACACGATCTGGATCAGCTTGCGAAAGCCGCCCGACGTGTCACCGAACGCGAGCGCGAGGCCCGTGGCGATGATGATGATGACCGCGACGATGCGCGCCACCGGCCCTTGGATGGATTCGAGGATGGATTGCAGCGGCCCTTCCCAGGGCATCGAGGAGCCGGCGGCCTGCGCGGTGCCTGCAAGCAGCAGCATGAAGGCAGCGAGCATCAAGCCTTGCATGGCCGGGCGAGCCAGTCCATCCAGCCGTGCGGGCCGAGGAAGCGGATTTACGGAAATACGGAAAGCATCAACGTGCGTCATGGCAGTTCTCCAGAGTGGTCAGGGGACAAGGAAGAAAGGTCGGACTGCGGCAGCAGCTCGGGAAACGGCGCGTCCATCGCATCCGCCAGTCGGTAGCCCGCACCGTCGAAGCCGACGACGCGGGCGATGCTCTCGATGCGGCGCTTGCGTCCGCGCCCGGCGATGTGGATCACCACATTGACCGCTTCCGCGATCAGCGCACGGGGCGGGTTCACCGCCACTTCGAGAATCAGTTGCTCCAGACGCAGCAGCGCGCCCAACGTGGAGCCGGCATGGATCGTGGCGATGCCGCCAGGGTGGCCAGTGCCCCACACCTTGATGAGATCCAGCGCCTCGGGGCCGCGCACCTCGCCGACGACGACGCGATCCGGCCGCAGGCGCATGGACGAGCGCACCAGCTCGGTCATGGACACCACGCCCGCGCGCGTGCGCAGCGGAACGTGGTCGCGGGCCGAGCATTGCAGTTCCACCGTGTCTTCGAGCACCAGCACGCGGTCGCCGGTGGCGGCGATTTCCGCCAGCAAGGCATTAGCAAGCGTGGTCTTGCCGCTGCTGGTAGCGCCGGCGATGAGGATGTTCTTGCGCTCGCGCACGGCGCGAACGAGAAAGGCTGCCTGCGCGGCGGTCATCACCCGGTCGATGACATACCGCTCCAGCGGGATCACACCGATGGCACGCTTGCGCAGCGCGAAGGCCGGCCCCGGCGCGGCAGGCGGCAAGATGCCCTCGAAGCGTTCGCCCGTTTCGGGCAACTCGGCGGACAGCAGCGGCTGGCCGCGATGGACTTCTGCGCCGACATGAGCCGCGACCAGGCGGATGATTCGCTCGCCGTCCGCCTCGGGCAGTTCCACGCCCATCGGCGCGCGTCCACTGGAAAGCCGATCCACCCAAAGGGTGCGATCGGGATTCAGCATCACCTCCACCACGTCCGGGTCTTCGAGCGCGGCGGCGATCAGTGGCCCCATCGCCGTGCGCAGCATCTGGATGCGGCGGTCGAGCGACGTGGCACTCATGGACTGCGGAACGGCGCTCATGACGCACGCTCCTGCGCTTGCGCGGCTGCCGCCGCGTCTTCCATTCGCATCGGGTCGGGGTGTAGTTCCTCCACCACGTCGCGCACCAGGCTGCGGCCCCGCAGCAGGTGGCGGCCAAGCTGCGCGGTGAACTGCTCGAAGCGCGCTTTGCCCTGCGCGCGTGCCGCGTCTTGGTGCGCCTCGGGAACCGGCGTGCTCACGGTCAGGTAGTAGCGAACGAACAGCGCCAATGTCTCGATGGCGATGTTCTGGTCGCGCTCCAGGCGCTCGGCCTGCCGCGACAGGCGATCCAGCCGCTTGGCGATGGCCGCCTCGCGCTGGTCGGCCGCGTCCGGCGACAGCCAGGACGCCAAGGCGGCAGCGACAATGCTGGACTTGGACACGCCTTTTTTGGCGGCCAGTTCATCGAGCCGCTGGGCGTGCTCGGGCTGGATAAAGAGGTTCAGGCGGTAGTGGCTCATAGCTCGATTCCGTCGTTGGGGTCGAGGGAAGCCAGCCGGGCCGTGCGCTGCATGGCCGGATCGAGCTGGCGAGGAAGGGGAAGCGGCAGGTCGTCGTCGTCATCGAGCAGCCCGAGGTCGGCTGCGGGCGCGGCCAGCTCGGGGTCGTAGGCGACGGTTTCGGAGAGTTCGGGCTGACGGCGCGGGCCGCCGTCGTCGGTTGCGGCGCCGAAGCCTTCGGCGGTATCGGCCGCAAGCGCGGCGGGCACGGCAGGAATCGCCATCCCGCTCCAGTCGTCAGGGCGCAGCGGCGGCGCGTCGGCGTACTGTCCGTCCGTCAGCGCGGGCGGTGGCAGCACGCGACGCTTGAAATTGGCGTCCGCGTAGTAGCGCAGCTTCTTCGCCTTGATCGGCGCCACGCTGGACACCATCACCACGGCCTCGTCGGGCGGAAGCTGCATGACTTCCCCCGGCGTCAGCAGCGGGCGCGCGGTTTCCTGGCGCGACACCATCAGGTGGCCCAGCCACGGCGCGAGCCGATGGCCCGCGTAGTTGCGCTGGGCGCGCAGCTCGGTGGCCGTGCCCAGCGTCTCGGAGATCCGTTTGGCGGTGCGCTCGTCGTTCGTGGCGAACGTCACGCGCACATGGCAGTTGTCGAGGATGGAGTGGTTTTGCCCATACGCCTTGTCGATCTGGTTGAGCGACTGCGCGATGAGGAAGCTGCGGATGCCATAGCCCGCCATGAAGGCCAGCGCCGTCTCGAAGAAGTCCAGGCGCCCCAGCGCAGGGAACTCATCGAGCATCAGCAGCAGCTTGTGGCGGCGCTCGATGCCATCGGAGCCATCGAGCGACTCGGTGAGGCGCCGCCCGATCTGGTTGAGGATCAGGCGAATGAGCGGCTTCGTCCGCTAAATATCCGAAGGCGGCACCACGAGGTACAGCGACACCGGATGCTCGGCCGCTATCAGGTCGGCGATGCGCCAATCGCAGCGCGAGGTGACTTCGGCCACCGTCGGGTCGCGGTACAGGCCGAGGAACGACATGGCGGTGCTCAACACGCCGGAACGCTCGTTGTCGCTCTTGTTGAGGACTTCACGCGCCGCCGATGCGACGACCGGATGCGGCCCATCGCCGAGGTGCGGCGTGGTCATCATCCGGTGCAAGGTCAGCTCGAACGGGCTGGCCGGGTCGGACAGAAAGTTGGCGACACCGCGCAGCGTCTTGTCCTCGCCCGCGTACAACACATGCAAGATCGCGCCGACTAGCAGCGCGTGCGAAGTCTTCTCCCAATGGTTGCGGCGCTCCAGCGCGCCTTCGGGATCGACCAGAATGTCGGCGATGTTCTGCACGTCGCGCACTTCATGTGCGCCGCGCCGAACTTCCAGCAGCGGGTTGTAGGCCGCCGACTTCGCATCGGTCGGGTTGAACAGCAAGCAATGCGAGAAGTGCGAGCGCCAGCCGGCTGTGATCTGCCAGTTCTCGCCCTTGATGTCGTGGATGACGGCTGACGCGGGCCACGAAAGCAGCGTCGGCACCACTAGGCCGACACCTTTGCCCGAGCGGGTGGGTGCGAAAGTCAGGACGTGTTCCGGCCCTTCGTGCCGCAGGTACTGACGATCATGCTGGCCGAGGAACACGCCGGCCGGCTGTGTGAGGCCGGCTTTGCGAATGTCATCCGCGTTCGCCCAACGGGCCGAGCCGTAGGTTGTGACCAGGCGCGATTGCCGCGAGCGCCAGATCGACATGCCAATCGCCACCAGCACGGCGACAAGACCGCTGCCGCCCGCGATGGCGCCGCCGGTGTCGAACACACGCGGCGCGTAGGCGTCGAAGAAGAACCACCACTCGAACAGCCGCCACGGGTGATAGACCGGCGTGCCGAGGAAGTCGAACCAGGGCGAGCCAAGGCGTAGCTGGTAGCCAAGGGCTGCTGCTGTCCATTGTGTGGCGCCCCACACTCCGGCGATCACGATGCCGAATACCACGGCGATCTGACCGAACAGCACGTTCGTCCCTTGCATAACCTCGCCTCCGATCACGACACACAGAGGTGCCGCAGCACTGAGGATCAAGGCGTTCGCGCAGGTCGGTCAAAGGCCGATGTGGCGGCAATTTAGGCCCAAAAAGTCAGATTTCCTTTAGTGGCGAAAGCAATAAAAACGCCGCAAGCGCGAGCGCATTGCGGCGTAGTGAGGTAACAGCGAGAACTTCGTCGCAGCGAAGCGACCGAGAGATAACCTACTTGGATTTTTGCTCTGGCCGATCACCGAAAAATCGCCGTTTGGCGGCTTCGGCAGCACGCAGACATAGTTCGTCGCCAACCTTCGCGCGGTCTTCCTTGCATTGACGTTGAATCTCTTTGATGCGTTCGGGATTGGCTACGAGCGCATCCACGGTTTCCGAAGGTTGAGAAGGACCGCATGCAGGCAGTGCAGTGACCAATATCAGCAATATCACTTTGTTCATAGCCTTATTCCTACTATCGGTCGCGTGGAAGGTCTTCGGGGATGCCGAGTTCATCAGCCGAATCAATAAAATCTACTCGTTCGATAAATCGAGCCAGCATTTCGGACGGCTCCGTATCGCGGCGCAGCAGATAGGTCATGAGCATAGTCGGCTTGCCCGCCAAGCGCCGGGCCACGACTCCCGGCTCGCGGCTGGAAGCAATGTGCGCCTCGCCCGCCAAGCCCAATGCTAAGCCGGCGGAGACTAAAGTCATCATCACGTCGAAGGTCGCCACGCGCTGCGCGATCAGCGGCTCTTGTCCGCATGTGCGTAGGAACCGATCGACCTGGCGCGCGTGGCCTTCGCACACTGCTGGGTCGCCCAGCGCCAGCGGATGGCGCAACACCTCCTTCAGCGGGATCTGTTTGAAGGCAAGCACCGGATGGCGGGCTGGTACCGCCACCATCAATTCGTCTTCCCATGCAGGAGTGACGATGATGCCATCACCTGCATCCCCTGCCATCGAGAAGCCCGCGTCATACAGGTCGCTATGAAGCCCCTTGATCTGCTGATCCAAAGGCACCTCGAACAATCGGATTTCCACCTCGGGGTCCTCTTCGCGGCTGCGCGCCAGCAATGCCGGCAGGCGCGAAGGCGTGACGCCATCGGACAAGGCAATACGCAACTGGCCGCAAAAGCCGTTGGCGGCGGACTTGACACTATCGCGGGCCTGCTCCAGCACTGTAAAGACTCGCTGAACGTGCTCCAGAAACAGCCGTCCAGCGCGGGTCAGTTGTGTGCTGCGAGTGGTGCGGACAAACAGGCGTGCGCCGAGTTCTTCCTCCAACTCCTTGATGGTGCGAGATAACGGAGATTGGTCGATGTGCAACCGCTCGGCAGCGCGGGCAAAGTGAAGCTCCTCTGCTACAGCGAGGAAACACCGTAGATGACGAAGCTCCACAAATCAATCTCCTATTAAGTGTTATTTGAACCTACACATTGAATCTTCTGTCCGGGGTAGTCACCGAAGGCCATGCGCCTATCCGAATCGGACAGGCGCTGGGACTTCTTTCTGACGCCATTGGGAGGCATCAGCAGATCGCGCGAATTACCCGCCGTGCTCCTGTTCAAGCAGCGAGCTGAGGCGAGCAACTTCATTGCTGGTAATGGCAATGTTCCGCCCGTCCTTCGTCGCCACTGAGGCGCCGATGGATTGATACACGGCGCGTCCGAAGCGACTTTCCTGTGCCATCTTTCCATCCTTGAAGACGTACAGCGTTCCCCCGTCAGCCAGCGGAACCATCTCCTTGGCTGCCTGGGCTGCTGCATGACCGGCGAAGGCAGGCACGGAGAGGGCGCTCAACAGGGCGGCAATGACAATTTGCGATTTCATGATCGACTCCTTTGTGAAAACGACGACAACTTGCGCCGCGCCGTTAAATGTAGAAGCGCGCGATCTACAGATCGCTTACCCGTGCATTACATTCAATTCATGTGCTGTCATTTGGTGCCAGTCAAGGATTAGGTGCCGTTGGGAGAAAGGATGCCAAGCCACGCAACGCTCGCCAAAACCAGAACGGCTAATGTCGCCTCCGTGAACAGACTCTGCCGTAGCTTGACGACCGCGTGTGCGTGGTTGCCTGTTCTCAATGCCGCCTCCAGACTTGGGCTCAGTCGAAACCGATTGGCTGCCGCCAGCGCGAGCATTCCTCCGAACAACAGGAGTTTTCCTACGAGCAGGCGGCCATAGAGCGTTGAGAAGAGCGGATCAAGCGATGGCCCAGCGATCAACAGGTAATTCAGGGCTCCGGTCACGACGAGTGCCGCCACGATCACAGTACCTATCCGAGCGAAACCATTGGATGTTCGGCTCAGGATCTCTACTGAGCCTTGCCCGGTATTTGGTTTGTTCGCCGCAAGCACCAAGAACGCGATCAATGCGCCTACCCAGGCACCGGCCGCCCAGAGGTGCGTGATGTCCGAAGCGAGATGAATGTATCCGCGCACGCCGTCATCCATGGCGCCATGTCCCGCCCATGCAAGGGTCGCCAACGCCACACCACTGGAAGCGGCCATCGCTGCAAAACGCAGTGTTGAATTCATGCGCAACACGGCGATGAGCACACACGTCACTAACGCCAGGATGCGAATGCACCAGGCGATGCCCATGTGCGTGCCCGTAATGAGCATGTCGAAAACGTGCGTTGACAGCTCCGCGTAGCTTTGGGCGCCGGACATGGCCTTGGCCATGACCGTCATGCCCCACATCGACAGGACAATGCCGATGGCGGCGGATGCGCCAATGAGTACGCGATAGCGGCGCGAGATCGTCGAGGATCGCTCGTCGTTGCCCAAAGCATAGAGTCCGAACATGGCGACGCCAAACGCCGCCGCCAGGTCCAGATAAAGCGCCAGGCGCAGGACGATGGTCAACCAATCCCCGGCCATGGGCTTACTTCACCTTGAAGGTGACGTTACCCGTGATCGGATGCGTGTCCGAGGAGACGGCACGCCATTCGACGCGATAGTCGCCCGGCTGGAGCGCTTGTGCCGGCGTGATGACCATGGTCTTGCCGTCGCCGGCACCCGCGACGCTGGCGTTGATCTTCATCGGGCCATGGCTCGCCATTCCCGGCATGCCCGTCATGACAAGGCTTGCGGCGGAGAACTGCGGCACCAGCGTTTCGGAGAACTTCAGCTCGATGGTGGCTGGCGCGGAAACCTGCGACTTGTCGGCCGGCGTTGAAGACACCAGCGAAGGATGCGCGAATGCGGCGGTGGCGAACAGGCCAGCAGCGATCGGCGCGACGAGCTTGGCGATGAAATGTGAACGGGTCATAGAGATTCCTACCTTGATGTGTGAGGGTGGTTTAAGAACGAAATGCCGAGATAAGGCTTGCACCTTCGCAACGGCGTGGAACGAAAGAAACGGTTCGCTGGGCGATAGCAGACTCCTGTTGGTTCTGAAAGATGTTTCGGTCACAGTCGGCTCGCTCTCAGCCGCAAGGCGTTGCCCACGACCGATGCCGAACTCAGGCTCATCGCCAATGCTGCGATCAGGGGCGACAGCAACCAGCCCGTGAGGGGATAGAGAACCCCGGCGGCGATGGGGATGCCCAGCGCGTTGTAGAGGAAGGCGAACATGAGGTTCTGCTTCATGTTGCCCACGGTACTCACCGAGAGCGTGCGAGCGACAGCAATGCCACGCAGGTCGCCCTTGACCAGCGTGACCTGAGCGCTGTTCATCGCCACGTCGGTTCCCGTTCCCATGGCGATGCCCACGTCTGCCTTCGCCAAGGCCGGCGCGTCGTTGATGCCGTCTCCGGCCATGGCGACGATGCGGCCTTCTTTCTGCAGCCGCTCGATCAACATGAGCTTGTCCGCCGGCTTGACCTCACCATGCACCTCGTCGATGCCTAGGCGTGCACCGACGGCTTTGGCGGTGGTCTGCCCGTCCCCGGTGGCCATGATGACCCGCAGGCCCGCAGCCTTCAACGCGGCCAGGGCCTCGGGGGTGCTGCCCTTGACCGGGTCGGATACGGCGAGCAAACCCGCGAGTTGCCCGTCCACAGCCAAGTACATGACGCTGGCCCCTTCGCCGCGCAGAGTTTCGGCCTGGGGTACGAGCGGTTCCACCGATACGCCAGACTGTTCCATCAGCACTGTGTTGCCCAACGCCAGTTGCCGGTGCTCAACCTTTCCGCGCACGCCGATGCCGGTTCCCGATTCAAAGCTCTGAGGCTTCACGAGTTGGAGGCCCTGGGCACGCGCGGCCTGCACGATGGCGTCGGCCAGGGGGTGTTCACTGCCCTGGTCCAGGCTGGCCGCAAGACGCAGCACCTCATCGTTCGTAAAGCCGCGTGCTGCGACGACCTGATCGAAAGCAGGTCGGCCTTCGGTCAGGGTTCCTGTCTTGTCGATGACGAGGGTATCGACCTTGCGAAGATTCTCGATCGCCGCGGCATCGCGGAACAACACGCCCTGCGTGGCGCCACGGCCCGTTGCGACCATGATCGACATCGGCGTGGCCAGACCCAGCGCGCACGGGCAGGCGATGATCAGGACGGCCACCGCATTGATCAGTCCATAGACCCAGGTGGGCTGTGGCCCGAAGAATCCCCATACAAAGAGCGTCGTGACCGCAATGGCGACGACGGCCATCACGAAGTAGCCGGCAACGACATCGGCCATGCGTTGCATCGGTGCCTTGGAACGCTGCGCCTGGGCGACCATCTGGACGATCTGCGATAGAACGGTGTCCGAGCCGATCCGCTCCGAACGCATGACCAGCGCGCCGTTGGTGTTGAGTGTGGCCCCGATGACCTTGTCGCCCGCGCGCTTGCTGACGGGCAGCGGTTCGCCGGTCAGCATGGATTCGTCAATCGAGCTGCTGCCCTCGTGCACGATGCCATCCACCGGCACCTTCTCGCCGGGTCGGATGCGCAGCAGGTCGCCGACGTGCACATGGCTGAGCGGCACGTCTTCCTCGCTGCCGTCCGCATTGATGCGCCGCGCGGTCTTGGGCGCCAGCCCCAGCAGCGACTTGATAGCCGCCGAAGTCTGGGAGCGGGCCTTGAGTTCCAGCACCTGGCCGAGCAGTGTCAGCGAGATGATGACGGCGGCGGCCTCGAAATACACGCCGACCCGTCCCATGGACATGAAGGAGGCTGGAAACACTTCCGGCGCAACGGTTGCCACGACGCTGTAGATGAATGCCGCACCCGTTCCCAGGCCGATCAGTGTCCACATGTTCGGGCTGCGGTTGACCACGGACAGCCAGCCGCGGGAGAAGAAGGGCCAGCCGGCCCACAGCACGATCGGCAACGACAGCACCAACTCGACCCAGCTCTGCGTAGCCATGTCCATCAGGTGCAGCCGCTCGCCCAGCATCGCCAGCGCCAGGACCACGAGCGTCAACGGCAAGGTCCACCAGAAGCGACGCGAGAAGTCACGCAACTCCGGGTTGTCGTCGTCGAGGTCGGGCAGCAGGGGCTCCAGCGTCATCCCGCACTTGGGGCAGGTTCCCGGATGATCCTGGCGGATCTCCGGGTGCATCGGGCAGGTGTAGATCGTTCCGGGTGCGGTTGGCGATGCCGCCGGGGCCGGTGAAACTGCGGTGCTGGCATGGTGATGCGGCGCATGGCCGCTGCCTGTGCCTATGCCCGCGCCACCGCTGGCATATCGCGCCGGATCGGTGTCGAATTTGGCCTTGCATCCGGTGCTGCAAAACAAGTACGTGTTCCCCAAGTGCGTGGAGCGGTGCTCCGACGCCGCCGTGACCGCCATGCCACACACCGGATCGCGCGTCGCGGCATCGGGCTGCGAGTGGCTTGAGGACCCGCCCGCGTCGTCACTGCCGGCATGGCTGGCGTGATGGTGGTGCTTATGCGGGCCGGACGTTGTGGCACCCGCCGCCATGCCTGCGTGCTCATGTCCTGAAGACTTGCTGGGTGAATTCATAGTGACAAGTGCCCTCCGCCGTTAACCGTTGGTGTCTGGTGATCGCAGCAGGCCGCAGGCGCGCAAGGAGACAAGCGCGGCGTCGCGTGCTCGCACTGTGCGAGCACGCGACTCATTGCTTCTGCTCCTTGGCGGGTGCGGCACCTTCCTCACCCTGACGCGCGGCATGATCGTGTCCGCCGTGGCCGTGACCACGGTGCATGAACAGGTGCATCAGCGGACAAGCCGCCAGCAGCAGGAAGGGGAGATAGCCGGCAACATGTGCCGTGTGCTCCTTGAGCAGGAAATACGCGGCGACAGCGGCGATGATGAGGAACGCCACGCCGTAGCGCGATCGCCAGAACCGGGGACGATCGCTGGGGGTCTGTGTGTGCTGATGCTGCATGGCATATCTCCACGGAAAAGAGTTGATGGATGGTCAGAGATGCGACTGATAGACCGTGCTACTACCGTTTTTCCCGATCAGCAGCACGTCGTAGGCGTCCTTGCGTCCACCATAGGCCGGACCATCCATGCCGGGCGAACCGACCGGCATGCCCGGCGCCGCGAGGCCGATGGCCTGCGGGGCTTCGCGCAGCAAGCGTTGAATGTCCGAGGCAGGCACATGACCCTCGATGGCATAGCCGCCGATCTGCGCCGTGTGGCACGAACCGTACTTCTGCGGGATGCCCAGCCGCGTGCGCGCTGCCGTGTTCCCGGTGTCAAGAACCTGCACATCGAAGCCTGCGCCTTGCAGGTGTGAGACCCAGTCCTTGCAGCAACCGCAGCTCGGGTCCTTCCACACCTTGGCGATCGGTCGGCTCTGCGCCAGGCTCGGTCCTGCGAGTGCCATCACCAACAAGCCAGCGATCAATGCTTGGCGTCTCGGCACTTTGCCCTGGCTTCTGTCGTAGTGCATGTTCATAGATTGCCTCTCATCAGATGATCAAACCCACAAGGTTCTAGAACCAGAATCGCACGCCAGCCACCCAGCGCGTCTGCTGCGCGCGGCCACCTTCGGCACGCACATAGTCCGCTGTGCGTCCGAAGCTGCCCGCCCGTTCCACGCCGATGTAGGGGGCGAACTGGCGACTGAATTCATAGCGCAGGCGCAAGCCAGCAGACGCTTCGGCCAAGCCCTTGCCGATACCGCGTTCCGGGTCGTCCTTGCCATAGAACTGCAATTCGGCACGAGGCTCCAGAATCAGTCGCTGGGTCAGCAGCAGCTCGTAGCTGCCTTCGACACGCAGCGCCGTACGTCCGCCACTTCCCACGTAGCCCGTCGCCTTCAGCTCGAACCAGTAGGGGGCGAGGCCCTGGATGCCGAAAGCCAACCATTGACGGCTCGGGCCTTTTCCGTTATCCACCCGAACGCCGAGCTGGGTGTCCCAGTACGGTGCGACGGCGTGCCCCCAGAGAAGCTCGGTACGCGATTTTTCGAGCTTTCCTTTGGCGATATCGCCTTCGGCCTTCACGACGGCCTTGTTGTAGGTCGTCCCATACCAAGCCTGGAGGTTGTAGGCCGTGGAATCGTCCCCTTTGCGCGTGAAGCGGCGTTCCAGGGTTTCGCCGCGCAACGAGAAGAACCTGTGTTCGTCGGCCAGCATCAGCCGCGGCACACCGGGTACGGCGTAGTCGCCCGATCCCAATGTCAGGCCATTGGAGTAGCCATGCGGATCGCGGGCGTCAGGAGGCGCCGACCCGCCCTGCATCTGCATGTTGCCGTGATCCATGGCCGGGGCCGCGGTCGAGCCGCTCGCCGACGTCGCGTGACCCGCGTGCGGGTCGGCGGCAGGAGCCACGGTCTGAGTGGATGGCGCGGCCGTTTGAGCGTCGGCCTGGCCGTGCGCTGCATGGTCGTTCTGTGCTTGTGCCTGGGCGGCGACGCTTACCAGGGCCAGAAGCGTCGTGGCCAGTGCGCGAGTGGGGAGTGCTTTGGACATTCTTGGTCTTCCTTGTGCGCTGGGTTCAAGACACCACGACTTCGCGGAACATGCCGGCATCCATGTGGAACATCAGGTGGCAGTGCCACGCCCAGCGGCCGAGCGCGTCGGCTGTCACCAGGAAGCTGATGCGTTGTGCCGGCTGCACCGGCAGGGTGTGGCGGCGCGCAAGGAAGCGACCGTCGGGGCTTTCCAGCTCGCTCCACATGCCGTGCAGGTGCATGGGATGGGTCATCATGGTGTCGTTGTGCAGAATGACCCGCAGCCGCTCGCCGTGTTTGAAGTGCACCGGCGTGGACTTTCCGAACTCCAGCCCGTCCAGGGACCATGCGTAGCGTTCCATGTTGCCCGTGAGGTGCAGTTCGACCTCCCGGCCAGGGCCTCTCTTGTCCAGCGGCCCCGACGGGGTATGCAGATCCGCGAGGGTCAACACTCGCCGACCGTTGTTGCGCAGTCCGATGCCGGGGTCATCGAGGTTGGTGCGCGCCATGTCAACGCGCATGTCCGTGCTGGCACCATACTCGGTGCGAGCGTGGCGAGCAGTAGTGCTGGGCACGGCCAGTCCCCCCGCCGCCGCGGCGTGTTGGCTGTGATCCATCGCCATGCCACCGTGGTTCATGGCGCCGTGATTCATGCCAGCCATCGCCCCATGATCCATCCCGGACATCGAACCCGAGCCCATCCCGGTCATCCCGGTCATGCCCGTCATGCCCGTCATGCCCGTCATCTCCATGGCTTGGCCGGACCCGCCGTGGTCCATGCCCCCCATCATGCTGCCCATCATGTCGTTCATGGTCAGCCATTCGACCGGATCGAGGGCAGGCACGGGAGCTTGAAGACCTTCACGCACGGCCAGCGTGGCCCGCGCGTAGCCTGTCCGGTCCATCGCCTGGGCGAAGATCGTGTAAGCGTCATCCCGTGGCTGGACGATCACATCGACGGTTTCGCCCGGACCGAATCGGAACTCATCGACCGTCACCGGCTCCACGTCAACACCATCGACGTGCACCACCGTGAGTTTCAGTCCGGGAATGCGTACGTCGTAGAAGGTGTTGCCCGCACCGTTGACCATGCGCAGCCGCACGCGCTCACCCGGTCGGAACAGCGCCGTCCAATTGCCGGCGGGGGTGACGCCGTTGGCCAGATAGGTCAGCGTGGCGGCAGACAGATCGGCGAGATCCGTCGGATTCATCCGCATCTCGTTCCACATCTTGCGCTTGTCGATCGCAGCGGCCATGCCGTCGCGCGAGGCGTCCCGGAAGAAGTCGAAGACGGTAGGTTGGTTGTAGTTGTAGTAGCCGCTTTGGGACTTGAGCTTGGTGAACACCCGCATCGGGTCTTCGTCGGTCCAATCCGAGAACAGCAGCACGTGGTCACGGTCGGCGCGGATGGTCTCGGCACCAGCGGGGTCGATGATGATCGCCCCGTACATGCCCGTGAGTTCCTGGAAGCCGGAGTGCGAGTGGTACCAGTAGGAGCCGCTTTGCTGAACCTTGAAGCGGTACGTGAAGGTCTCGCCGGGAGCGATGCCATTGAAGCTGATGCCCGGCACGCCATCCATCTGATACGGCAGGATGATCCCGTGCCAGTGGATGGATGTGGCTTCACGCAGCTTGTTGGTCACACGGATTGTGACGGTGTCACCCTCACGCCAACGCAATGTCGGTGCCGGCAGCGAGCCGTTGATGGTCGTAGCCACGCCTGGCTTGCCCGTGAAGTTCACGGGCGATTCGGCGATCACCAAGTCGAACTCGGTGCCCTTCAGCACAGGGGCGGCACCGCGCGTCGCGGAGCCTTGTTGGGCAAATGCCCTGAGCGCCGGGGTGGACAGCCCGGCCAGGACGCCGCCAGCGGCCAGCCCCTGAACAAAACGCCGACGAGACAGGCCCAGTGGGGGCGCGATTACAAAGGGCGAACGAGGCGGCATGGCCTGAAATCCTCCATAGATAACTTGAAAGTCGTCTTTAGAGCCGCCTTTGGTCTTGGGCGGCACGGTTCGACGCATGGAGGTCATGCTATGGAGTGACCACTTTCGGATGAATGACCCTTGGATTACATTCATGTAATGGTCGCGTCATCTTCGTGGCAGGAAGCGACTATTACATTGCCCCTAAGAAGCAAATGAATGGGGCATCGTGGGCGGCAAAATTCCTTACGCCGCAGCGATTTCATGGGGCATGCGATGAAGCTGTTGGTCGTTGAAGACGAGAACAAGACGGCGGATTACGTCCGCCAAGGTCTCATGGAGGCAGGGTTCGTCGTGGATCTGGCGCGTAACGGATTGGACGGACACCACTTGGCCATGAGCGAGACCTACGATTTGGTGGTCTTGGATGTCATGCTGCCGGATGTCGATGGCTGGCGCATCGTGCGTTCGCTGCGAGATGCTGGCAAACAAGTCCCTGTGCTATTTCTAACCGCACGTGGCAGCGTAGATGACCGCGTCAAGGGGTTGGAACTGGGGGCAGACGACTATCTCGTCAAGCCGTTCGCGTTCTCGGAATTGCTGGCGCGGGTGCGGACGCTGCTGCGACGCGGAAGCGCTCCGAGCCAGCCTGATCGCATCCAAGTTGCCGATTTGGTGCTGGACTTGCCGCGCCGACGTGCAACGCGCGCTGGTCAGCGCATCAATCTCACCAGCAAGGAGTTCGCGTTGCTCGAACTGCTGGCACGCCGACAGGGTGAAGTTCTGCCGCGTTCGTTGATTGCGTCTCAGGTATGGGACATGAATTTCGACAGCGACAGCAACGTCATTGATGTGGCCATCCGTCGTCTGCGCGCAAAGATCGACGATGCGTTCAATCCAAAGCTCATCCACACTGTACGTGGCATGGGATACACGCTCGATGCGCCTGATGATGACCTCGCGCCATAAGCCACGGCGAAGCCGTCCCGCGTCGCTTGCATTGAGGGTCACGGCCCTGGTTGGCATTGCCACTACCTTGGTATTTCTAGCGTTCAACTGGGTTGTCGTTAGATCCCTGGAGCACCACTTTGCCCAACAGGACGCCCATGAACTGGACGCAGTGGTCACGGCCTTGGCAGAGCCGTTGCGACAGATCGCTAATGACATGGACAAAGATGAGTTGCGGCAGCATTTAGCCAATGCAGTGGCAGGACATCATGGGATGACCTATGGTGTCTATGATCGGCCGGGCAATACCATCTATGCCACGCCGGGTCCTGACCTGTCGAAACTTGCCAGCAGCAAAAAGTTGGTCAACCGCATCACCGCCGACGATTTGACGGTGTGGCAAGAGAATCAGAGGTCTTATCGAGGTGTGGCGCTACAACTGCCTGCCGACGATTCGGCGGCACCTGGCTACCGCATCGTCGCTGCCATGGACATCGGCTTTCATCTCGATTTCTTGGCAGAGTTCAAGCGCATGCTCTGGTGGGCGACCTGCCTTGTTCTCTGCATTGCGCTCGGGGTGGCTTGGCTGGCCGTGCAATGGGGCCACCTTCCAATCCGCAAGGTCAACGAGGAGATTCGCACGATCCGCTCTTCAAAGCTAGATGTGAGACTTGATCCTCTGGACGTACCTATAGAACTGGCTGAACTTGTGGTCGCCTTCAACGACATGCTGGCCAGAATCGAGGAAGGGTTTGTCCGCCTGTCGCACTTTTCCGCCGACATTGCGCACGAGTTGCGTACACCCGTTACCAACCTGATTACGCAGTCCCATGTGGCGCTCGGGCAACCCCGCAGTGCAGAGGAATATCGGGAGATCCTCTACTCCAACTTGGAGGAGTTTGATCGCATGAGTCGCATGATCGGCGACATGTTGTTTCTAGCTCAAACGGAAAATGACCCTCGAAATCTCCGCCTCGGCGAAATCGACTTGGCTGAGTTGATCCGAGGTTTGTTTGACTACTTCGAGGCATTAGCTGAAGACCGCAACATCACACTTTACGCAAAGGGTGCTGCCGAACCAATACGGGCGGATCGTGAGATGTTGCTGCGGGCGCTCAACAATCTTCTTTCCAACGCAATCCGTCATACTCCCTATGGGTCGCGTATTACAGTCGCTTTGGCGCAAGATGAGCGATGGACAACGATAAGTGTCGAAAATCCGGGCGAGCGAATTTCGGAGGCTGATCTGCCGAAGTTATTCGATCGCTTTTTCCGAGTAGATCCTGCCCGCCAACGAAAGAACGCAGGTGCAGGGCTAGGGCTGGCCATCGTCAAATCAATTGCCGAAGCTCATGGTGGACATGTGCAGGCAACGTCCAGCGATACAGCGACTAAATTTGATCTAACGCTGCCTCGCATCGCTTAGTTGGCCTCTCGCCATTGCGGGAGAATGCAGATCGTGGATGGGCGCAGTTTCGACTCGTCGGAAGCAGGTTGCTCGTCAGATGATGGACATGCCTTTCTGCCGTCCAATCTCCCATGACACACCACCGCCGCGTACAGTGGCAGCAAGTTGCTGACCTAGCCGTTGCTCGATCACTGGTTTCCACGGCACTAGGCTGAATCCCATGCCGTCATCGAGCATCGCGTAGCGCCCGCTGGCGAGCATGACGCTGCGCCGGTAGATGCCAGCTACCCGTTGCCCGTCGGCCACGGGCCGATGCTCCAGGCCAGTTTCGGCGGATATATCCTTCGCGGCCTGCGCCAGTTCCTGATTGCGCAGCGTGCCCAACAGGTTGCGCGCGAAGATTACGCGCTGCCCACGCCGCTCGGCCAGTCCCTGTTCGGCCAGGAAGTCGGCGCGCTGCTGCATCGCCTGCTTGGCCTCCGCTCCAAAGCCCAGGTCGCACAGACCCGAGCCGCCGCCGATCAACTGCTGGTCGAGCCAGGTAGCCCCGATCGCGCGCGCCTGCCGCTCGATGGACAGGTGCGATTTCACTTCCACGGCCACGCCGCCCAGGCGCTGCGCGTCGTATTGGCGGCCACGCTCGGGCAGATCGTCCGGCACCTTCCATAGCCCGTCGGCCACCCGTTCCACGATACCGGCACGGCGCAGGGCTTCCAGGCGGCGGATGTGGGCCGCCACGACTTCCTGCGGATCTCGGCCGGGCACGGCCTGACCTTGTGCAATGGCGAGGTGATGATCGGCGCGGTAGAGGCCACCGCTCGCCAGCGCGGCGATGTTCTTGTCGGCCGCGCGCACGTCGGCCGCCCCCTTCACCTCCACCACGGCGCCGGTCGGATAGTTCGCCAGCTCGTCGCGAGCATTGAGCGCGACATAGTGAGCCTTGCCGTCCACACCGTCGATGACCAGATAGCCGCGGTCGCGCAGCTCGTCGGCCAGCCCCTTCGCGGCCACGCGGCCGACGATCGTGCGGCCGTCATCACCCGGCTCGAACACCGACAGTTCGCGCGGCGCGCCGCTCATGGCCCGCTGTAGGGTGCGGATGATGTCGCCACGCTCGCCCAGGGCACGCAAGGTCTTCTCCGCATCGGCATGAATGCCCCAGGTGCCGGGCTGCACCTCGTCGGCCAGGCCCAGGCGCTGCAAACGCTGCAGGCGGCCGATCAGCAGCAGGCGCTGGCGTTGCAGCCGCGGTTCGTTGAAGCGTTCGATCTGCACTTGGCCATCGTCGCCGACCTCGCGCTTGAGCGTGCGATCCAGGCTCGTCCACCGTTCCTGCTCCACCTCGCGCCGCAAGGCCTGCTGGATCTCCAGCTCGGTGCGTGGCCCCAGCCATTCGGTCGCCAGCTCGGCCGCGCGATACCGAAAGCCATCGGCGATGTAGTCGCCCGCGATGATGAGGTGTTTGCCGGTGTCGTCGCGCCCGCGCACGATCAGGTGGGTGTGCGGGTTGTCGGTGTTCCAGTGATCGACAGCCACCCATTCCAGCCGCGTGCCCAGGTCGGCTTCCATGCGCCCCATCAGATGCCGCGTGTAGGTGCGCAGGTCTTCGAGCTCGGCGCCATCCTCGGGGGAAACGATGAAGCGGAAATGGTGCCGGTCGTCGGCGCAGCGTTCCTTGAAGGCATCAAGATCGGCTTCATCGGTCTGCGGCCCGTAGGCCCGGCCTGGCTCACCGTCCCGGCCCACGCCATCGCGCTCGATGTAGCGCAGGTGCTTGGCGAGCGACTGCGGGCTGGCCTGGCGCTGGTTGACCAGCAGCGTCTTGATGGTCACGCGCCGCGACATGGGCGTGAGCTTCGCCCCCGCGAAGCGCGCCGCCGTGTGGCCGCGCCCCAGGCGCGAACCGGGCCGCTGGCCGGTGCCCCTCCCGGTGCCGCCAGCCGTCCCAGGACGGCGCACCGAGGACTTGCCGCCGCTGGCCTTGCCTGCCTGCTTGAGCACCTTGGAGACAAAGCCCTGGCCGCGATTCTTCGGGGCGCTGGGGCGGATGCGGAAATCGTCGTCGCGGCGGTCGGTCATGGCTGCGCTCCCTGCAAGCTCCGGCGTGTCCGGTCGTGCAAAGCACGCGGACATGTCTGTATCGGCGCGGGCCACGCGCCCCCAGCGGCACGGCGGCGAAGCCGCGCCGTGCCGCGCCACCCCCACGTGCAGACTGGCTTTGCGGGCCGACAGGTGCCGCCCCCTTTTG
>MCND01000216.1_pt1 | contig 23554 bp, 17 predicted proteins | sample 778211 | NCBI WGS metagenome assembly MCND01 (sample SAMN04296812, study PRJNA304217) | bioreactor metagenome | isolation source: activated sludge enriched with benzalkonium chloride | place: Turkey: Istanbul urban wastewater treatment plant
GGTATCGAACACGTAGTGCAGGGCGATGGTCAGCTCGATGACGCCGAGGCCGGCACCGAAATGCCCACCGGTCTGGCCGACCGTATAGAGCAATTCCAGGCGCAATTCATCGGCCAGGGTTTCCAGCTCGGCTTCGCCTAACCGGCGCAGGCCGTCCGGCGTCTGGGCACGGTCGAGCAATGGCGTGGTCGGGCGCTTGCGGGGAATCTCATGAAACGTCGTGGGCATCAGGCGAATCGTTATAGGTGTAGAAAGAGGCGGCAGTTTACCTTATGCATCGCAAGCTGCCCACGCAGAGCACTGAACTTGGCCGATATGCGGTCCTTTGCCCGGCCTTAGATCAGTTGCGGCGTTCGACGATATACCGCGCCAGCTCCCGCAAGGGTTCGGCTGCCGCGTCAAACGGACGCAGGGCATGCAAGGCCTGGTCTCGCAGTTCCAGGGCGTACTCCTTGGCCGCTGCCAGGCCCAGCAGCGCCGGGTAGGTCGGCTTGTCCCGGGCGATATCGGCACCCTGGCGCTTGCCCAGGGTCGCGGTATCGCTCTCGACGTCGAGGATGTCGTCCTGGACCTGGAACGCCAGGCCGATGGCTTGGGCATAGGTTTGCAGGGCCTTGAGTTCATCCTTTTCGGCCCGGCCGCTGGCCAGGGCGCCGAGGATGACGCTGGCTTCGATCAGCGCGCCGGTCTTGTGCCGGTGCATGTATTCCAGGGCCTTCTGGTCGAGCTTGAGCCCCACCGAACCAAGGTCGATGGCCTGGCCGCCGACCATGCCCGCCGGGCCTGCGGCCTGGGCCAGGGTGGTGACCATGCGCAGGCGGATCTCGGCGCTGGCATCGCTCAGACGCGGGTCCAGCAGGGCGCTGAAGGCCAGGCTCTGCAGGCCGTCGCCGGCGAGGATCGCGCAGGCCTCATCGAACGCCTTGTGAGTAGTGGGCTGGCCGCGGCGCAGATCGTCGTCGTCCATGGCCGGCAGGTCGTCGTGCACCAGGGAATAGGCGTGGATCAGCTCCACCGCGCAGGCCGCACCGTTGGCCTGCTCCGGCTTGCCGCCCAGGCTCTGGCAAGCGGCGTAGGCCAGCAGTGGGCGGACGCGCTTGCCGCCATTCATCACGCTGTAGCGCATGGCCTCATAGAGGCGGGCAAGTTCGGGACTGGGCGCGCTGAACAGCGACTGCATCGCCGCATCGACACGGGCCTGGCAGTTGGCCTGGTAGGTGGCGATCATTCTGGTTGTTCCGCCGAAAAGGGTTGCTCGGCCAGCTCGCCATCGCGCTCCAGCAGGATTTGCACCTTCTGTTCGGCCTGGGCCAGGGCGGCCTGGCAATCACGGGTCAGGCCGATGCCTTGTTCGAAGGCGGTCAACGAGTCTTCCAGCGACAGCTCGCCGTTCTCCAGACGCTCGACCAGGGTTTGCAGGTCGGCGAGGGATTGTTCGAAATCTAAGGCAGCTTTTTTGCGGGCCATGGCGGCTATCCCGGGTGACGTTAAACCGGCGCGACACTAGCAGACACTGGGGTTTCGGGCAAATGAGAAGCGCTCGCTGGCACGCTGGGCAGGCTCGTGCGCACAGGATGAAAATCCGCTGCCGAGCGGCAGGATGAAACCTTGCGGGATGGGCCGGATACGAGGGCGGGCAGCATCCGGGAGCGAAGGCGAAGTGACGCAAATATTGAGGTGTTTACCCCCTTGCTCTTGAAGGGTGATGTCACCGTAATGGCACGGCTGGCGTGGCTTCCAGGCCGATGCCGACTCCCTCGCAAAATCCCTTTTCCCCAATTGTGCAACAGACGGCAAATCGATAATCTGCGCCCTTTGAGCGCCCATCATCATTGGGCGACCTTCCGAATGTTTCGCAGCCGCGCCGAGGATCTGGCGCCAGGGTTTTCCCATGCATGGCAGGACGCACTACATGCGCGCTCTATCCTTCCTTTTGTTGACCCTGCTGGTGTCCGTTGGCGCACGGGCCGAACCTTCGGCCGAGCTGCAGGAGCCCCTGGGCGGCTGGCGCTATTCCGGGTTGCTCGACCGCACCGAACAGGACCGCGTGGCCTATCCGACACCGCCCATCGATCGCGGCATTCAGCGCAACCGCACCATGATCGAGGGCCAGCTCAAGGCCATTGGCCATTTGCGCCAACCCCACAGCCTGTCGGTCAACGGTAATCCGCTCAATCTCTACACCGACGAACAGGGGCGCTTCGGTCGTCCCTATGCCTTTGGTGCTGGCTCCAACAGCGTCGAAGTGCGCAGCTCCGAGGGCAAGTCGCTCAAGCGCGTGCAGTTCTACGAATCCAACCCGAACAAGACCCCGCCACGTATCCGCGTGGTGCTCGGCTGGGACGACCCCAAGGCCGAGCTGGACATGCACATCATCACGCCCGACGGCCAGCATGCGTACTTCGGCCATCCGGGCCTGACCAATGGCGGTGGCCTGGACCCGGACGGGGTCGATGGCCCGGGGCCGGAGATGTTCACCATGACCGCGCCGCTGCGCGGTACCTACCTGATCTACGTCAACTACTGGGGCAACTTCGGCAGTGGTGGCTACAACTTCGATGAACGCAGCAACCAGAACGAAGTGATCACCTCGCAGATCAACCTGATCCTTAACGAAAACACCGTCGATGAGAAACGCGAGACCTTTATCGTGCCCATGCGGGCCATCGGCGACCTGTTGCTGGTCAAGTCTTTCAACTATTGAACATCCCGCACCACGGATGAATTGGGCTTTGTGAATCATGAGCGAAAACACAGCATCCCCGGCGGCCGGCGTCCCCGGCACTGAACAACCCGGCAGCCAGCGGCGCTGGCCAGCCCTGGTCATGGGCCTGTGCCTGGCGGCGGCCGTCGCCACCGGCGTGGGCTGCAAGCCCAAGACCTCGGTGGCCGAGCTGCCCGGCGACAAGCTGGGCCTGAGCCGCCCCGATGGCCTGCTGGAGACCCACTCCCTGGCCCAGTTGCCCAAGGACCTGCTGGCCGTACCGTTCCTGCGTGAAACCCTGACCGAGGACTTCGTCTTCTATTACCAGGCCCATGCCGACCGCCTGGGCCTGATCGGCAGCCTGCGGCGAATCATCTACGAGCATGACCTGAAGCTGCAGGACAACCTGATCGAGCAACTGCTCGACCAGCCAGCGGACATCGCCCTGTGGCGCGGCGTCGACGGCCGGCTCAAGGATTTCCTGCTGGTGATGGACCGTGGCGGCCTGGCCAAGCTGCTCGAGCCCCTGGCCAAGGCTGCCCTGGATGACAGCCAGCTGAGCAAGCTGGCGGAGCTCAAGGTCGGCGGCGATGCGGTGACCCTTTACCAGCTGAACTTCAACGCCAACAAGTCCCTGGCCTTCGCTTCCCATGGCGACAAGCTGGTGGTGCTGTCCAACCCGACCCAGCTGTATGACCTGGACTCTGGCGTCAGCGACGTACATGGCGCGGTCTCCACCAAGGCCCTGGAAGCGCTGCTCAACGGCGACAAGCTGTTTCCCGAGGCCTTTGGCCTGGAGGCGCGCAAGCCTGAGGTGCAGCAGCGCCTGGCGGTCAACTCCAGCGTCCTGGCCATGGGTTACCAGCGCTTTATCCCCAACTTCGCCGGCCTGCGCTTCGACATGGACGACAAGGGCTGGCACAGCTACCTGGCCATGGAAGAACAAGAGGACCAACCGGACTTCGACTTCAAGCCGATCTGGCAGGCCATGCCCATGGGGGCCAGTGCCTGCGTGGCGCTGCCCCTGGCGGCGCAGCAACAGAAGCCGTTGCTGGTCAAGCTCGGCGCCGAGGAGTCGGTGGCCCAGGCCCTGACCGAACACATGTCCGGCAGCGCCGGACTGTGCTGGTACGCCGACTCGCGGTTGTACACGCCGTTGCTGGTGGCCAGCCTCAAGGACAAGGACAGCGCCAAGCTCGACGCCGACCTGGGCAAGCTGTTCGGCTCCATGGTGGGTTCCCGCGAGAGCAAGGTGGCGCAGCGGATCTTCCCGGTGGTCGAGCAGCAGGACGGCAACGTGCACCAGTGGCAGCGCCAGGTCAGCTCGAACTTCGGCCCGTACCCGGCCAAGCAGGCCAAGGACCCGCAAGCCATCACTGGCCGCGCCTTCATGCAGGTCAGCCTGGCCCGCCATGGCTCGACCCTGGTGTTCTCCCTGGATGACAAGCTGGTGACCAAGGCCCTGGGCACCCTGGACAAGCGCTTCCCGCCCCTGGCCGACGTGGCGCCGAAGAATGCCCTGATGCCGATCTACCTGGGGCCGCAGTCCCTGGCGCAGTTGATCCAGCAGGAAACCTTCGACAGCCTGCCCCAGGACATGGAGCCGGTATTCAACAACGCCGCGCAGACCTACCTGGTGCCCAAGCTGCGCACCCTCGGCGGTTATGGCAAATACGCCCTGACCCTGCCCGAAGGCAGCGAGCCCAATGGCCATTGGCAATGGCTGCCGCTGCAATGGCAAGCCCTGTGAACGCCTTGCGCCATGGCCTGACCCGTCTTGGCCTGCTGGCCCTGCTGCTCAGCAGTGCAGTGGGCGCGACCACGGTTGCGCCGCTGGATGTGCAGCAGTCCCAGGTGTTTCGTGCCTGGTTCGTGCGCATCGCCCAGGAGCAGTTGAGCCAGGGCCCGAGCCCGCGCTGGTACCAGCAGGACTGCGCGGGGCTGGTGCGTTTTGCCGCCAATGAAGCGCTCAAGAACCACGACAGCAAATGGCTGCGGGCCAATGGCCTGTCCAACCGCTACCTGCCCCCGGAGCTGCAACTGAGCGAAGGCCAGCGCGCCCTGGCCCAGCAGTGGCAGCAGGGCGGCGGCAAGGTCGGCCCCTACGTCAATGCGATCAAGCTGATCCAGTTCAACAGCCATCTGGTGAGCCGCGACCTGGGCCAGGCGCGCCCCGGCGACCTGTTGTTCTTCGACCAGGGCGACGACCAGCACTTGATGATCTGGATGGGCCGCAACATTGCCTATCACACCGGCACCACCACCCCCACCGATAACGGCATGCGCTCGGCCAGCGTGCAGCAACTGATGACATGGAAGGACACCCGATGGATACCCGACCCCGCCAACCCGAACTTCATCGGCATCTATCGACTGAACTTCCTCACCCAATGAGCGAATCGCGTATGTCCCGTTTTCTGTTTCGCCTGACCCTGGCCTTGACCCTGGTGGCTCCCGTGGCCCTGGTCAACGCCGAGGACTCCGTGCCCGCCAGCGATTACGCAGCGGTCGCCGGGGAGAGTTTCTTCCTGCTGTCCGACAGCAGTTTTGCCAGCGACGAGCAGGCCATGGTGCGCCTCGAGGCCCCGGGTCGCGACTATCGGCGTTTTCGCATGGAGCCCTATGGCGGCGCGGACATCCGGGTCTACCGGATCAACCAGCCGCTGGACTTCCTCAAGCGCCAGAAGAACCTGCATCGGGTGGTCAGCGATGGCCAGTTCAAGGGCGAAGGGTTGTCCAACACCCTGGCCTACCTCTGGGACAACTGGTATCGCAAGTCGCGCCGGGTGATGCAACGCGCCTTCTCCTACGAGTCGCGCAAGCAGGTGACCGAAGAGGTTCCGGAGCTGAAGGTCGGCAACTCGTTGCTGGCGCCGACGCCCTATGACGCTCAGCCGCAGTTCGGCCTGGTCCCGGGCTTGCCGCTGGTGACCCAGTTCCGCTATCCGCTGTGGCAGGCCAAGCCGATCCAGCCGCCGGCCGGAGTCAACCTGGCCGGGTCTTCCAGTGACTTCATCAACGTCGCCCCGGGCAACGTCTACATTCCCCTGGGGCAGCTCAAGCCAGGCCTGTACCTGGTCGAAGCCCTGGTGGGCAAGTACCGCGCCACCACCATGGTGTTCGTCTCCAATACCGTGGCGGTGAGCAAGATTGCCGGTGACGAGCTGCTGGTCTGGGCAGCGGGCAAGCATGAAGGCAACTCGGTGCCCAAGGTCAACGTGCTGTGGACCGACGGCCTGGGCGTGATGAACAGCGGCGCCACCGATGAGCAGGGCCTGGTGCGCTTGAAGCACGTCAGCCCCGAGCGTTCCTATGTGATCGGTGAAGACCAGGAAGGCGGGGTGTTCGTCTCCGAGAACTTCTACTACGACAGCGAGATCTACGACACCAAGCTCTATGCCTTCACCGACCGGCCGCTGTACCGTCCGGGCGACTGGGTATCGCTGAAGGTCGTCGGTCGCGAGTTCAAGAACGCCCGGGATTCGGTGTTGCCCGGTGCCGGTACGGTGAATGTCAGTGTGCTGGATGCCGCAGGCACCGCCCTGCAGAACCTGACCCTGAACCTGGATTCCAAGTCCGGCACCCAGGGCCGCTTCCAGCTGCCGGAGAATGCGGTGGCGGGCGGTTATGAGTTGCGCCTGCGCTACAAGGACCAGGTCTACAGCAGCGCCTTTCGCGTAGCCGAGTACATCAAGCCGCACTTCGAGGTGTCCCTGAGCCTGGCCAAGCCGGACTTCAAGACCGGCGAGGCGGTCAAGGGCAACCTGGTGCTGCTCTATCCTGATGGCAAGCCGGTGGCCAATGCGCGCCTGCAACTGAGCCTGCGGGCCCAGCAGCTGTCCATGGTGGACAACGAACTGCAGTACATGGGCCAGTTCCCGGTGGAACTGACCAGCGCCGAACTGACCACCGACTCCAAGGGTAGCGCGAGCCTCGATCTGCCGGCGGCGGACAAGCCCAGCCGCTACATGCTCACCGTGTTCGCCAGCGATGGCGCCGCCTATCGGGTCAAGACCACCAAGGAAATCCTCATCGAGCGTGGCGCCGCGAGCTTCAGCCTCAGCGCCCCGCAGCGCTTCAGCGCGGTGGGCGACAAGGTGCAGTTCAGCTACGCCAACCAGAACACCAGCGAGCAGAGCAAGAACGTCTTGCCCAGCCGCTACAGCTGGGTGCGCATGGAAGACCAGTCCACCGGCGAGGGCAAGCTGGCCGCTGGCGACAGCGGCTTCGCCCTGGCCTTCGAACGTCCCGGTACCTACAACCTGACCCTGCGCGACGAGCATGACCGGGTCGTGGGGGGCACCAGCCATTCGGTTACCGGCGAAGGGGTCAAGGCCGTGCCGGGTACCGTGGAGATCGTCCTCGACAAGCCCGAATACAAGGCCGGTGATGAAGCCCTGGCGCTGATCACCTTCCCCGAGCCGATCAACGACGCGCTGCTGTCGCTGGAGCGTGACAAGGTCGAGGGCACGGCACTGCTGTCCCAGGGTGGTGATTGGCTGAAAGTGGAAAAACTCAGCCCGACCCAGTACCGCGCCCGAGTGCCGGTCAAGGACAGCTTCGCGCCGAACCTGACCTTCTCCGTGCTCTACACCAAGGGTGGCGAATACAGCTTCCAGAACGCTGGGATCAAGGTGCTGACGCCGCAGATCGACGTGGCCATCCAGACCGACAAGGAGAAATACCAGCCGGGTGACACCGTCACCGTGGACCTCTCCACCCAGTTCGCCGGCAAGCCGGTGCCGGCCCACCTGACGGTCAGCGTGGTGGACGAAATGGTCTACGCGCTGCAGCCGGAAGTGGCGCCGAGCATCGATCAGTTCTTCTACCATCCACGGCGCAACAACGTGCGCACCAGTGCCAGCCTGTCGTTCATCAGCTACGACGTGGCCCTGCCGGGCAGCCCGACGGCGCCGGGCAAGGCCAATCGCAGCGAGCGTGGGGTCAAGGTCCTGGAGCGTCCGCGCCGCGAAGACGTCGACACCGCTGCCTGGCAGCCGGAGTTGGTGACCGACGGCAGCGGCAAGGCCCGTTTCACCTTCCGCATGCCCGACTCGTTGACCCGCTGGCGCATCACCGCCCGTGCCATCGCCGACGATGGCCAGGTGGGCCAGAAGAAGCAGTTCGTGCGTTCCGACAAGGCCCTGTACCTGAAGTGGAGCGGCCCGACGCGTTTCCGCAATGGCGACAAACCGGACCTCGGGGTCTTTGCGTTCAGCCAGGCCGAGCAACCGGTCAAGGCCGAGCTGGTGGTGCACTACGCCGGTGAGTCCCAGCGCCTGCCGGTGACCCTCAATAACGGCATCAACTACGTGGCCCTGCCGGCCATTGCCCCGGGCAATGGCGATTGGAGCGCCGAGCTGGTGCAGGGCGGCAAGACCGTCGACACCCTGGCCGTGCGCCTGGCAAGCAACGCCGCTGGCTGGCAGACCGTGCAGACCCAGAGCCTGGATGTGGTGACCACCAGCACGCCACTGGGCCTGCCGGCCGATGCCGGGGAGATCCGCCTGCGCCTGGATGACAGCCCACAGGCGTTGTTCCGTACGGCCCTGGACGATCTGCTGGAATACCCCTACGGCGGTGTCGAGCAGACGGCCAGCCAGTTGTTGCCGCTGAGCGTTGCCTACCCGGCACTGGCGGGCAATCCGCAGATCCGTGATCGCCTGCGCCTGATGATGCAGAACAGCCGCCTGCGCCTGGTGCACATGGCCGGGCCGGAAGCGGCATTCACCTGGTGGGGCGAGGACGCCGATCCGGATGCCTTCCTCACGGCCTATGCCTATTACGCCGACTGGAACGCCAGCAAGGTCATGGACCTGAACCTGCCACCGGAGCACTGGCAGCGGGTCCTGGAGGTCTACGCCAAGCAGGCCGGGAATACGCCATTGCTGCAACGGGCGCTGATCCTGTCTTTCGCCCGTGAGATGAAACTGCCGATCAATACCCTGGTCAGCGGCCTGATGGACGACCTGGCCAAGGCCGGGGAGGGTGCGCAAGCCAGCGTGCAGGATGACGATAGCGCCAGCCTGGTGATGGATGATCCTGATTCCGCCCTGGGCCTGGCCAGTGCCCGGGTGCTGGCGGCGGCCCTGGCACGGGATGCCAAGGTCACGCCACCGCCGGCGTTCGTCGCCCAGCTGGAATCGGCACAACAGCAAGTGGAGCTCAGTTCCCAGCCGTTCGCCCAAGCCTTGAACCTGTCGCTCAAGCCATTCGATCAAGCGGCTGCGCGGGCCTTGCTGCAACGCCTGCTGCCATCGCAATCGACCCTGGAACGGGCCCTGGCCCTGACCTGGCTGCAACGCAGCGTGGCTCAATCGGCTCCGGCCGTGGCCTTGAACCCGGGGCAGGGCTGGAAGCAGCGCCAGGGCGCCAGCGGCGAAAGCTACTGGCAGTGGCAGGGCGCGCAGCCGCCTGCGGTGCTGGCCTTGAATGCCGTGCCGGAGCGTCCACTGCAAGCGTCGCTGAGCTACCTGAGCAAGGTCGAGGGTGGCACGCCTGCGCCGGTGAATATCACTCGGCGCCTGCTGCGGCTGGTGCCAGGAGACGAGGCCTTCACCTTCAAGCTGGAACCGGTGGGCAACAAGCCGATCGCCAGCGATGGCCTGTACCTGGATGAGGTGATCATCGCCAACGAAGGCAAGCGGCCGCTGCTGTACGGCATGCTGGAGGTACCGCTGCCGCCGGGCGCCGACGTGGAGCGCACTACCTGGGGTATCAAGCTGGCCGGCCCTGCGGGCAGCGAAGCTGCATCGCTGGAGAAGGCCCGTGCCGAGCCGGGGCAGATGAGCTACCGGGTGCCGCTGGATGCGCTGAACGACAGCAGCGAAGTACGCCTGCGCCATCTGGTCCGTTTCTCCCAGAAAGGCCAGTTCAACCTGCCGCCGGCACGCTTCTACCAGGTCTATGCACCGGAGCATCAGGCCCAGGAGCGTACTCCGGCCTTGGGCCAGGTTTCGGTCAAGTAACATGCTGCGACGTTGGACCTGGCTGTGTTTGTGTTTGCTTCCTGGGCTGGCGACGGCCCAGGACGAGCCTCTGCACCTGGCCTGGAAAACTGCTCCGGACAGTGAGCTGGTGAGTCTTTCCAGGACCCAGGTTGTGGCGCGTGAGCCCCTGTCGCCAGAACTGCAGGCGCCCCTGGGCAGCATCTGGAAACTCTTCGTTTATGCCTGGCTGGTGGACACCGGCGCCCAGGAGCCGGCGTACGCCTGCCAGGGCAAGTCCAGGGACGAGGTGTACTGTTGCTCGGCAGGCGGCAGCATTGCCCGGGATCAGGCATTGGTACGTTCCTGCGGCCTGTACTTCGAGCCTGCGCGCCTGCAGCTGTCGGCTGGGCAATGGCGCGATTACTGGCAGGCACGGCAGGCCCCCGACTGGCTGCAAGACCTGGACCGACTGCAGCCCCAAACCCGGGTACCCGTTGCGCAACTGCTGCAGGTGCTTGCCCAACTACCGGCCCAGGACACCGCTCGCCGGGTACTGCTGGATGTGGTGCTCAACGCCGGTGACGGCAGTGTGGTGGGCGCCCTCGGCGGGCGGTTGCGGGTCAAGACCTGGAGCTGGCTGGCGGAGCATGATCCACAATCGCGCCAAGGCGGCTTTGCCGGCTGGCTGGTGGACGGTACACCGCTGTGGGTCGGCGGACGTGGCACCAGCCAGCGGGTGTTGAAGGACTACGCGCAGGCCTTGGACCAGGTGCTGCCGGACAATCCGCCTGTGGACAAGGATCGTTGCGTGCAAGTCAGCCTGTTCTCCCGCTATCCGCTGAAAAGCGTCAGCCGCAATGGCCAGCCGGTCGGGCCCGGTGCCCTGCAAGGGGATTACCGGGTGGTGTTTGCCAACGGCAACCAGTTGGATATCCACAGCGCCGGCGAGCTGTTCCTGCAACAGGAGGGCTTGGCGCAACGGTTGGTGGCGCGCCTGGACCGTGAAGAGTACGTAGCCCGGGTATTGCAGCGCGAAGCCAGCAGCGAGCCACGGGAAGCGGCCAAGGCCCTGGCGGTGGCGATCCGTACCTACCTGCTGCAGAACGCCGAGCGCAGTGGCGAATGCCTGAGCATCGACGACAGCAGCAGCCGCCAGCGGGTCGCCCCGCGTCCGGCGACCACCGAGGCCCGGGCGGTTGCCGCCTGGACCGATGGGCTGGTGTTGGCCGGGACCCAGGTCACCTATCACTCGGACTTGCAGGCACCGGACAAGCTGTCCTGGCAGCAGGCTGTGGAGCAGGCCGGCGCTGGCCAACGCTACGATGCCATCCTGTTGCATGCCTACCCACGTGCCAGCCTCAGCCGCTGGGACAACCCGGTGGCGTCCTGCGAGCCCTTGCCAGCGGCCCAGGACTGGTTGATGAAACAGCGGCGGCGTTGGCGCCAACCGCTGGAGCAAGAGGTGGGCTACAACGAAATCAGCCAGTTCGCGGTTTGTCGCCTGGGCTTCGGTCGACCCTATGTGGACCGCGAACGGCAACGGATCTACGTGCGTGGCGTGCTGTCGCTGCAGGACCGCCTCGACCTGACCCATGAATACCTGCACCTGGCCTTTGAAGCCCATCCCAACGGCCAGGATGAAACCTACATCGAAGGGCTTGCCCGCCATCTTTTATTGGAATAGGCCATGAAATTTCCTGCTACCCCTGTGCTCCTGTTCCTTTGTGGAATGTTCAGCCTGCCCGCGGCCTTGGCCGACAGCGGCATCCAGCTCGACACCCCCAAAGGCGGGTGGCGCACCCGCGCCGACGACGGCGAGCAGTATCGCCAGAGCGTCAATTATCCGGCCTCGTCGGTGAACACCCCGCAAGGCCAGGCCGATACCGCGCGTATCCGTGGCCAGATCAAGGGTTCGCCCAAGGCTTCGCAGCCGGGCAAGCTCATCATCAATGGCATCAGCATGCCGCTCAAGGTCGACGAGGATGGCGGTTTCGACCGACCCTATTCGTTTCCCAACGGTAGCAATAGCGTCGAAGTACGCAGCCCCGATGGCCAGCAGCGCAAGCGCGTGCAGTTCCTCAATACCGGTGGTGGCACCACGCCGCCCAAGCTGCGGGTGCTGTTGTCCTGGGACAGCGACAACACTGACCTGGACCTGCACTTGGTGACTCCGGATGGTGCGCATATCTGGTACGGCGACCGGGTGGCTCCCAATGGGGCGGCGCTGGACGTGGACGTGACCACCGGCTATGGCCCGGAGATCTTCTCCATGCCTGCACCGCTCAAGGGCCAGTACCTGGTGTATGTGAACTACTACGGTGGCGGTTATCGCTCGGACGACGACGGGGATGGCGGCCAGGATAACGCCGTGCAGCCCCTGACCACCGCCCAGGTGACGGTGATCACCGAGGAGGGGACGGCGAATGAGAAGAGTGAATCGTTCATCGTGCCGATGCGTGCCCCAGGGGAACTGACCCTGGTACGCAGCTTCAGCTATCCGTGATCGATCCCTGCCATGAACCAGCGTTCATCGGCAGGGAAATAGCCACTGGGGCCGCGGTCATGTCCGGCCAGCGATGATGCTGGCCAGGCGATGAGGGGAGGGTGGATCAGTCGCTCTGGTCGGCGGTGGAGAGTACTTCGTCGATCTTCCAGCAGCCTTTGTCCTTGACCATGCGCACATCGACGACCTGGGTGGTGTCGGGGGTGCTGCCCAGGGTCACTTGCTCCTTGGCGGTGGAGCCCTGGATCTGCGGTTCGCTGACCTGGATCTGGGTCAGCCACTCATCCATGTAGTCCTGGGCCTTGAGGAAATAGTCCTCTTCCAGGCCATCGGGGCTGGCCATCTGTTTCTTGATCTTGGCGACCAGCGACTCCGAGACGTACTTCTTCATCTCGGCGGCATTGTCGGTCACCGGGTCCTTGTCCTGGCTGTAGGTTTGCAGGTACCAGCTGTAAAACGCCTGGGTTGCCGGCTTGGGCGAGCTGGCGCAATCGGCCAGTGCCAAGGGCTGGTGCAGCGCCATGGCCGCGAGCAGCGAACAGAAGAGCATTCTCATGGTGAGCCCCTTACGGATGACGGTAGATTTTGTATTCAGGTTTCTGTACCCGATAGGAGTGCCCAGGGTAGAAACCGTGCATCTGCTTGAAGTCTGACACCCAGAGCTTGCCGTTGAACATCGCCATGTGGCCGTGAGGGTGGCCGGGGATGGGCTGGATGATCACCACGTCGCCAGCTTGTGGTGCCTGGCCGGCTGGTTGCTCGACAAAACCCACGGCGGTCAACGATGAGCCAAAGTCCTTGGCCGAGTGCCTGCGGTGCAGGATCACGCCACCACCGCCGGCTTCGATCGCCTGGCGCGTGTAGGCCGCACAGCGTCCGGTACTACCGGCGTGGGCGTGGTTGTTCAAGTGACTGATAGCGGCTTCTTTATTCCACATTCCTTGTCATCCGAGAGTCCTGAGAGCGGCGATTTTATGCGTGCCGAAGCGGCTCGGAAATACTGGCGAAATGCCTTGTTGCTGGGCTTTGGGCGGTGGTTCACAGATCTTGGGCGGGCGTTGCGGGGGGCTACGAAGCCTCAGCCCAACTGTCGCGCAGGGGCCCGCCAGGACCGGGTATGCACTCGATTGCGCCCCTTGTCCTTGGCGTCATACAGCGCTTCGTCGGCTTGGGACAGCAGGCGCGACAGGTCATAGCCCAGGGCCTGGCTGGTCACGACCCCGATGCTGACGCTGAGCAGCCCCGGAGCCAGCAGTGGCAGGTGGGCGAAGGACTCACGGATCCGCTCGGCCGCCTGTACCGCTTCTTCTTCATCGGTATCGATCAACAGGCAGGCGAACTCCTCCCCACCGATACGAGCGAACACATCGTCCTTGCGCAGGGTCTGCGATAGCACTTGGCTGAAGGCAATCAAGGCCTGGTCGCCTGTCTGATGGCCGAAGGCATCGTTAAGGCGCTTGAAGTTGTCCAAGTCGCACAGCAGCAGGGCGACCGGCTTGTCTTGATCCCGGCCCTTGAGCAGCAGGTGATCGCCATGGACCATGAAGGCCCGCCGATTGCCGATGCCGGTCAAGGCATCGCAGAACGCCGCCGCCTTGAAGCGCAGCTCGACACGCTCCTTGACCATGGCCAGGGTCACGTAGGCAATGCCGATCACGTAGACCATCGCTTCGAACAGCATGAACGAGAAAAATGGAACCCCCACGCCCTGGCCTTTCAGGGCCTGGGACATACCCACGCCCTGGTCCGTGATGCTGCGCACGATATAGAAAACGGTGTGCAGCACCGTCAGCACCAGAGCTGGGGTGCAGGCTACCTCGAGGCTTCGCCGGCTGCGCCAGAACTCCAGCACTGTCACCGCGCCATATCCACCGACCAGGAGTGAATACACGGTAACGCGCACTGTCATCGAGTGGTAGAAAGCCGGAATCATGCACAGTGCCAGCCAGAGGCCGGCGCCGGCCAGCAGGCCGAGTGCATGGGGCGCACGCCCGGCGAAGACCCGCATCGCCGTCCAGTTGAGCGCCGCGCTCAGTAGCAGGACCATGTTGCCGAGGATCTTCGGCACGAAGTCCACCCCCTGGTCGCGCCAACTCACCAGCACCATGCCAATCGCTGCCAGTAACATCATGCCGCCCAGGTAGGCCAGTGGCCGCTCGCGGCGCTCACGCAGCCAGGCATGAAACGTCAGCAGCCCCATCAAGGAGAAGATGAACACAGACACCACGAGCAAAGTGGGGATGTGCAGAGCCATGTCCTGAGTTCTCGTGAGCCGGTTGCGGCAAATTGCCATTAATGGGCGGGATTGTACGAGAACTGTGGAACGTTGGTGCAAGAACTGAAAATCACCCGCAGATACGGTGCAGGCCAGTTGGTGAGTTCGGTCATGGCTGGCCTTGCATGGCGGGAATGCCGCGAGTGGCAGGGGCTTATCTGAATGTCCCGCAGAGCGCATTGCCCTGGTAGCCGTGGAGGATGGGAGCCATGAACATCAATGGGCCACAGGCATGGAACGTCGAGCCCAGGGTCTGGCTGGAGCGCAGTAACGGGGTTGGTGTCCCGTGCGCATCATTACCGTAGGAAATGGCGCTGTCGTAGGACTCGCAAACCGGTAGTTTCAAGGGGATGGGAAGAATGACCGCCCAGATCGTGGTGCCGCACCATCGGCGTCGGGGCGAGGTCTTCTCCGTGTGGGTGATTACGGGGGGAGTCCCGTTCTTGACGAGCTGCTGGTAAGCCACTGTCGTCGATTCCTGCTTCTCAGGCATATCTACCCAGGCGCCGACACAACCGGACAGTCCAAGGACGATCAATGTGCAAAGCAGGCCTTTGATAGTGGCCGAGCCCAGGTACTTGGGATTGCGAGGGGAAGAGCATTTGCGTGGGTCGTGCATCCTGCACCTGTCGTCTGGGGGAGCGCTACCTGGATTCCAGGTATTAAAAAGCCGGCTTGTGGTTAGCTTTTTATCGATATATGTATTTGAAAAACAATGTTTTATAGTTTTCATGAGATCTGCAGTTCCCCCATTTGTTCCCCCACTTTTTGAGATTTTTGCCTGATTTTTTTCCGGCAAAGACCGGCTTTTTTTGGCCTATTTCGTTGGTGTTTTCGACTGTTCGAATTGTTTTTTATCGAATTGGCGACGTCATCAAAATCGCAGCTTGCCTCAGGCCCCACCGAAAAAATGCTCAGCGGGAACGACTGCGTCTGGCCATCTACGAGGGTGAGATCATCATCAAATGATTTTGATAATTTTAGCTGGTAATTGCCTTCGGTCACAAAACCTACGCAAACATGGTCTGGGCATGATAGCTTTTGGCCATTGACTGAAAGGAAGTCGCGAATGATGGAGCAAGGAAGCGCTCAAAAAAACATTGCTAATGTTGCCAAAACACCAGGCACTTTCAACAAAAGGTGTCTTTATGCAATTTAGACTTAGCGCGGCGTTCCTTATTTTCATTGGGTCTTATACGCCGCTAGCGATAATTCTTGCGATCCAAAACATTCCCTTCGAATGGTGGTCGCGCCCACTTTGCAAGCTGTCCCAATTGCTGGCGCCGACCTGCGCCTTCATGCCATTCAAAAATCCGGTGCTTGCTATTTTGCTGGTCGGGTTAACAGTATCTTCGGCATTTTTAGCAAGCCAGCTTTTCAAACGTATCGCCTTCCCGCACCGCATAGAGGTTGTATCCGTTAAGGCGGTACCTAACGAAATTATCAATTACACATTTCCCTATGTGGTTTCATTCATGGGGATAAGCTATTCCGAACCGGAAAAGCTTTTAGGTTTCTTAGTGTTTCTGCTTTGGATGTTTGCCATTACCTACAAGTCCGGGCAAATAATCATGAATCCGCTTCTGTTGATTTTCGGTTGGAATCTGTATGAGGCCAATATTCAAATCAATGGTGTTTCGCGCACGGTAAAAATACTGAAAAAAGGGGCCTTCCCTCCTGGGGGCTACAAAGCTCAAACTATCCAAGATTTCTACATCTGCAAGGAGTAGCCATGCAATTGCACTTTGATAATTTTAGAAATTTTAACTATGCCGATGCCACGGTGCACTTGTGGATTTTCAAGAGAAGCACCACTGATCGGAAGTTTAACACCTCCTATGTTCAAACTGACGATGCCGTTAACACCCTGCTGAAGGATGTGGCGACCCACGAAGTCAATCGAACCACCGAGTTTGCTCCCTATTCTTACCTCGCTCAAACGAATGAAAATAGCTGCCTGGCCACCCCGGTACTCGCGACCAATTTTTCTTTATTAAAAGCGCAAGTAGATCGCCCAGAGCCTGAGTGTGCTGTGGAGTCCGTCGAGGAGTTGAAGGGCGCGCAAGGTTACGTGGTAAAATTTACTCATAGCGGTCAAACCATTTATGCCGTGAAACGCTCCACGGCATCTTGGAAAACGTCCTATCCCAACAAATTTATCAATATGGTCTTTAGTAACGGCGAGCTCTCCGCCGCTGAGAATAACAGCTTCTCTATAGAAAAAAACTTTGACTTCTACTGCTCGGCTGACACGTTATTGATCAGCGCCAAACGTGCGTTTGAGTCATTAATGCAATACAAAGAGGCTTACACGCAAGCTTTTAAAGCTTTGCAAGTCAATGCCGACTTCTCTAACTTGTTTTCTGATCTTGCTCCCCTCGTTGAATACATTGGAACCAATTCTACGCAGCTACGACGCATGGCCACCATTGAGCAAAAGTCCTTATATTCAAACCCTGGATTTATGGGAAGTTTGCAAAATGTTAATGCGCTTAGGAATTGGGGAATGAACTTCGATCAGGCTAATGGCAAGATAGTCGTCTGCAGTGCAACTGCGCCAACGATTTTACAAGTGCTGTTGGATCATCGCTTGATGAGTGAGGTGACCAGCAATATTTATGACGTGCCTGACGCGATTCAAATTTGATCATTTTGACAAATCGAGCGAATTTGCCAGTTCGGGCTTCCATTGCAATCCAGCTTATAAAAAGCCCGCTTAACAATTTCCCGAGGTGCGTTTAGCGCCTACCAGCACTGGATGCCCGACTCAGTTCGACTTTTACAACCCTTCCACCTCAATCCCATGTTCAGCCAGCCATTCCTTGCGCTGTGCGTAATCGGGCATGGCGCGCTCGAGCCGTAGCCAGAACTCTGGGGTGTGGTGCGGCTCGTGCAGATGGACCATTTCATGGACCACGACATATTCCGCGATGCGCTTGGGCAGAAGGATGCTCTTCCAGTGGAAGTAGAGAACTTCACCTTTACCGCATGATCCCCAGCGATAACCAAGATCCTGCACCCGGACCCCTCCGGGGGAAACGTCCATACGTCCTTGGTACTCCTTTGCCCGCAAGGCGAGCCAGTTACGGGCATGCAAGCTGTACCAGCGAATAAAGTGGTCCCTCGCCTGTGGCAGCTGGCTTCGTAGCAGCAGAAAGCGTCCCCCCGTCAGTTTCAAGGGCACATCCTGCTCGTCGACCAGCTTAAGTCTGTAGCTGCGGCCGAGGTACAGGAAGCCTTCGCCCTCCACATATTCCTTGGTGGGCACGGCACGAAGCAGGCGTTCCTTCTCGGCCAGACGAGAGTAAATCCAAAAGCTCTTTTCCTGCACGAATCGGCTCAGCGACTCTTCGTCCGCCTCAGGAGGTGCCGAGAGCACCAGCGTGCCGTCACGTTCGACGGTGATCTGCAGCGTCTTGCGCCGCGCACTGCGCCGCAGTGTCAGACACAGATCGTTGACCGTCAGGCTGGTTGCCATGTTCACACCAGCATCAGCTTGTCGTGGCTGGCCCGAGCCTGATCCAACAGCCGATCGGCCAGTATCCCAGCGGTGTCGATTTCAACAAGAGGCGGTCGCAAAAGCATCAGGTGGTCGAACAATCGGCCGGTGAGGTCTTCCTGGGCTACCCGCTTACGGGGGCTCCAGATGTCCCGGTGGCTCTGCAGTTCATCAACAAGCAGATCGACCAACCCCACTGTCACATCCTTCAATCGTATCAGTTCAGCTGGCTGAGGGTCCGCCTCGGCACAGACGACCTCCAATACGGTGCGCAGAAACGGCGCGTAATGCTCGGGAAGATCCGCCGCATTTGTCTCGTCGTTGATCTGCCCAGAGCGCAGTTCGGAAATGATCTTCTGCAACTGGGCGACCAATACGTCCCACTGCTCACCGAGCGATTTGAGGATATCGTTCAGTCGCTCGGACAGTTTTCGAAACAGCACCGGATCCTCATCGGCATGCTTGCGGATGTGCGAGCGAATGGCATGCTCCATTTCCGAGGCTTTGGCGCGATCGTTGGAGCTGCGTGACATTTGCTTCTCGAAATCTGCATCGGTCAGCTGAATAGGCGGAATTTTTGGATCGACACCCAGAGATATAACGTGGTCGTCGATCAGTTTGCGCACCTTCGCACCGATGTCCTTGCCCAGCACCGGCAGGTCCTTGTAACGGTTGCGGGCGCGAGCATGAATATAGGCTAAACGCTTGGCGTCCTTGACGAAGGGCAGTCCCTCTGCCCGCGGCAAAACGGTATCGAGCGAAGCGAGGAAGGCCTTGAGTTTGACGGCGAACTCCGCCCGTACCTTCTCCTGATTGAGGGCGGCCAGGCAGGCTTCGGTATCGTCCAGCGACTCGATACCCTGGCGCCGCAGTACATCGACCACTCGCAGGTGGCGATCACGCAGGATCGGCACCTCGTCCTTGATGCTGACCAGCGCACCTTCAATATCCTCGTCAGCATAGGCTGCTAAGGCTTCTTTCAGGTGATTGGCCACGCCGTAGTAGTCCACGACGATGCCGCAGCGCTTGCCGTGGCCGGTACGGTTCACCCGGGCGATAGCCTGTAGAAGCTCGGCCTCCTTGATTGGTCGATCCAAGTACATGACGCCTTCGATGGGGGCGTCAAAGCCGGTTAGCAGCATCGACTTGACGATCAGAAAGGCCAGTGGATCGGCTTTACCCGGATGCTCATCACGCAACGGCTTCTTGAAGCGTTTGATCAGTTGTTCGTGCTTTGCGTCATCGGTCCACGTTTTCCATGACGGATCGTCGTTGTTGCTTCCGGAAATGATTGCGGCGAATTCCAAGCTGCGCAGCGTCTCGCGGTAACGCCAGGCCTGGATGCGCGCCTGTACTTTGGGTGGACGGACACACAGGGCTTCGTCGTCGAGCATCTTTTCGGCTTCTGGCAGTGACTCTGCCTCGCGCAGCAGTTCGTCCCGAGCGCCCTGTAAGGCGCTGAAATAACGAATGGCGGCCAGCCGACTGTAAGCCACTACCTGAGCTTTGTAGCCGTTGGGCAAGATATTGGTGACGTAGTGACGAAGGATGTCGCGCGCTTTATCGTCGATCAGCGCCGGGGCGTCGAAGATATGGCCCTTGGTGGCGTACTTTTTCTTGATCAGCTCCAGCTCTTCGCTACTGTGTTCGCGGAAGAGATCCTCAAACAACTCATCCAGGCTGGCACCATCCTTGACCGCGCCTTGGGCCGTACGGCCCTCGTACAGCACCGGCACCGTAGCGCCATCGGCTTCGGCTTCCTTGATAGTGTATTTGTCGATAAATGCACCGAAAATTTCATGGGTCCGCTTCTTGTCGCCCATGATGATCGGTGTGCCAGTGAAGCCGATGCGTGCGCAGTTGGGCATTCCCGCCATCAGGCTGGCCTGCAGGTCGCCGGCCTGGGTACGGTGAGCCTCATCCACAAGCACCAAAATGCTTTCGTCGCTGTTCAATACTTCGAAGGGTTTGCTGACTTGGTAGGAGGCGCGATTCTCGGCAGCCTTGAGCCCAGCGTCAGGCATTCCGGGTAGATCGTTTTCGCCCAGTGCCTCATCGTTTTCCAGTTCAGAGTTGCGGTACTTCTGGATGGTAGCGAAGACCAGGCCAGGCCCCTTACGACGAGCTAGAACCTTTACGCCCTCAGTGCTAGAGGCCACTTCTGGCTGCTCGCCGGTCAGCGTGGCGGTTGCCGACAACTGGCTCTGCAAGTCCTTACGGTCAGTCACCACGATGACTTTGAAGCGCCGTAGTTGGGAGTCGGTGCGCATTTTTCGCACCAGGAACACCATGGTCAGGCTCTTACCCGAACCCTGAGTATGCCAGACGATGCCGCCGCGCTGGTCGTACTCACCGTGCTCGTGGCGGGTCTGGCCGGTCTTCAGACGGGTAATGGCGCGGTTTACAGCACGGTATTGCTGATAGCGGCAGACAGTCTTGATGGTCTGCCCACCGACCTGCATAAACAACATGAAATGGCGCAACACATCCAGCAGGTGAGCAGGGGACAATAGGCCGACAATCAGCCGCTCCTGTTCGGACAAGGCGGATTTGCCCAGTGCGCTCGCCACTTCCTGCTCGCTGCCTTGGCCGTCCGGGCCGACGACTGTCTTCCACTGCGCGAAATGAGCGAAGCCGGCCCCGATGCAACCGACGCGCGCCTCGTCGAAGCTGCTGGCGATCAGTAACTGGACACTGGCAAACAATGCCTCGTTGCCTTCGTTGTCTTCAACTTCGAAGGCCGCTTTGCGTTGATTGCTGTAACGACGCAGTTGGTCGACGGCGTCTGTCAGTGGCTCGGGTATGGATGGGCTCTTGCACTCCACCACCACAAGCGGAATGCCGTTCACCAGCAACACCAGGTCGGGGACGATGAATTTTTTGCCACTGTTGTAGCCTGGCGGGCAGTCCACTCGATACTGGTTGATCACGGTGAAGTAGTTGTTGGTCGGCGTCTCCCAGTCGATGTACTGGATCGTCTGGCCACGACCGCTATCCCAGCCAGGAAGGCCATCCACCGTGATGCCCTTGAGCAGTAGCTCGGTGGCTTTCTGATTGGCTTCCATCAGCTTGGCGGTGCCCAGGCGAGTGATGGCTGAAACAGCCTCGCTGATGCGCTCATCATCCAGCCATGGTTCGCCGTCGCGCAGGTTGATGGTTCGCAGCCGTTCGCGCAGTTGGGCTTCCTGAATAACTTCGGCAAAGGTATTGCGACCCGTCACAGCCGGGATGTCGAGACTGCCCTCAATGTGTGTCCAGCCCAGTCCTTGCAGCTGTGCGACAAAGGGTTGCTCAACGTCGTACAGTTCCCAGCCCATCTCTCCACTCCATTTTCAATGGATGAAATCTATCTGATCTCATCCGATTCCATCAGATTTAGTTGGTGCCCATACGGGCAGATGTCAGCTTAACAGCTGCTCAATTATCGGCCAGCTCGTGCTCGATTTGTTCAATGCTGGGCAGGGTGGTTTGCAACTCAGCTGGGAGCGCCTCCATCAATTGATATTCCGCTACACCCATGGGTTTGGCACTGTCACGCAGGGCGTATTCCGCCACCACCTTATTCTTGCTCTTGCACAGCAACAGGCCAATGGTGGGGGCATCGTGTTCGCCTTTCATCTGTGCATCCACGGCCGTCAGGTAGAAGCCCAACTGACCCAGATGCTCGGGCTTGAACTTGTCGGCCTTCAGTTCTATCACCACATAGCAGCGCAGCTTGAGGTGATAGAACAGCAGATCGATGAAGAAGTCGTCGCCGCCCACTTCCAGCGGAACCTGCCGGCCAACAAAGGCAAACCCAGCACCTAGCTCCAGCAGAAAACGGGTGACATGCTGCATCAGGGCGTGTTCGATTTCGCGCTCGTTTGCCTCCCGGTTCACGCCGAGGAAGTCAAAAATATAGGGATCTTTCAGCACCTGTTGGGCCAGGTCCGAGCCCGGAGCCGGCAGTCTTGCCGAAAAATTGGTCTGCGCCTGACCTTCACGCTCCAGCAAGCAAGTTTCGATGTGCATACTCAGTACGCTGCGCGACCAGCCATATTCGACGGCCCGTTGGGCATAGGCCTGCCGTTGCTGCGGGTCTTTCAGCTTGGCGAGCAGCACCAGGTTATGGCCCCAAGGCAATTGTCCAACAGCCTGTTGGACAATTTCAGCGTCCGGCCAAGCCTCGGCGAAGGCGCGCATGTACATCAGATTAGCGCGGGAAAAACCCTTCATATCAGGGAAGTCCGTACGCAGGTCGTGAGCCAGCCGTTCGATCACTTTGGCGCCCCAGCCTTCGCGGCTTTGACGCTCAAGTATGTCGCTGCCGATCTGCCAGTAGAGCAGCACCAACTCGCGATTGACTGTCTGCACCGCACGCTGCTGGGCGTGGTGGATGCGGGTTTTCAGTTCGCTCAGCCAGTCGATGTAGCCGCTGGGTGGATCGATTAGCGAGATAGGGCGTGAGTTGCTCATAGAGTGGTTACTCTCAGCCTGGAGGGGACACGTACGCGACCAGATAGAAGATCGTTCATGAGGCCGCCTTTCAGCTCAATTAGCTTGCTTAGGCTCAAGGCTTCAGCACTGAGGCGCTGGTTTATTTCATCAACTTTAACGTTGCCTGTTCCTTGCTCGGTAATGGAGGGTAAGCAAATCAGTAGCTTGCAAATTTGTCGCTGGGATATGTTTTTCTGCCCGCTACTGCCATTGAGCATGCCAGCAATTTGCTGGCGAGTTTTCTCAAAAGACATCGCTCTCACCAGATGACTTGCTAGTAAGCGAGACTGGTCGGGTATGAGGCGAAGCGTCTTATCAGAAAGCATTAGTCGCGCTGGCGTTTGCTCTATCAGAACAGTCCTGGCCACAAAATCAGCAACCCCGTTTGCTCTAGCAAGAAGCACGTCTCCTACGTGCACCTCAAGCACTGGAATTGGTTTTAGATCGCTAGGTAGTTTCTTTGCTTCGGAGGGAATATATCGATTTGACGTAATTGCACTAAGTTTGAGTACACCCCATTCGCCCGCGCTAGGAACTTCTTCCGGGCAGCTTGGACTCCAACCAGCATCAATTCTTAATAATACCGTTCCTACCTCGACGACCTGCCACTCCTTCGGAATCCATCCCAAACGCGACTCCTTGTAAAGTTGAGGGGCTTCGCTCTGCGGCGGGCGTAGTTCACTATTTGCGCCGACTCCTCGGGTCAGGAGGTCGTGCAACAGACCTTGTTTAAGGGTCTTGAGCTTGTCGATGATTTTCTCGGCTTCGCGGATAGACGTGTCGAGGGTATCTAGGATTTTTGCGATGGAACGCTGCTCGCCCAAATTGGTAGGTATCTTGATGTTAGCATTTAGATATTCTTCGAACTTGAGGTTGATGATGCCAGTAGTTTGCTGCTGGAGCGTTAATATTATCGGTTGACGGTAAAGCCACATCAGCATTCGCCACAAGAACTTCGGCTCGATCACACTTTGATTAGGGCGAAGGGTTTTGAAAAAATTCGAACATACGGCTGGATCTTGGTGTTGCGCTGCATCGAAGAACGCTACTCGACCTACTGGCTTGTCAGGTCCACCGCCTGAGCCTTCAAGTAGGATGTCACCATCCTTTAAGGATGGTCTGAAGTAGCCATGTATTTCCCCGGCATACCACCTAGCGCAACTTTTAA
>MCND01000217.1_pt1 | contig 23550 bp, 19 predicted proteins | sample 778211 | NCBI WGS metagenome assembly MCND01 (sample SAMN04296812, study PRJNA304217) | bioreactor metagenome | isolation source: activated sludge enriched with benzalkonium chloride | place: Turkey: Istanbul urban wastewater treatment plant
TCAGGTTCACGCCCACCAGCCGGGCGGCCTTGGGATTCATGCCCACCGCGCGCATGGCGCGCCCGACCCGGGTGTAGCTGAACATGCAAAAGAGCAGCAGCATCACCACTACTGCGACCGCGAAGATCACCAGGTCCAGCTGGGTCAGCACCGCGTCGCCGATGACGATGGCGTCGGTCGAGGCCAGCGGCGGCAGCGAACGCGGCGTGTCGCCCAGGCCGGTCTGGCGCACCAGGCCCTTGAGCGCATAGGCCAGGCCCAGCGTGGCGATCACCATCTGCACGCCCACGCCCTTGGAGGCGATGACGCGTTCCATGACGACGCGCTGGAACAGGCCGGACAGGACCGCCACGGCGGCTAGCGTAATGGGAATGACGACGAGATACGGCCAGCCCATCACCAGCGTGAGGAACAGGGCGATGTAGCCGCCGACCATGAAGATTTCGCCCTGGGCGAAATTGGGCACGTCGGTGGTCTTGAAAATGATCACTACGGCGACCGCCAGCAGCGCGTACACGCTGCCCGTCACCAGTCCCGACAGCACCCCCTGCTGCAGGAACAGCCAGATATCGGCAAAGCTCATGATGTTCTCCGGCAGCCCGCACGCTGCTGCGCCAGCGCGCGGGCCAGGCCCATGGCGGGCCGCTGGTTTACTTCTGGTACTGCCAGACGCTCTTGAAGGCGCCGGGCACGAGCGACATGTTGGTGCCGTCGAACTTGATGTAGATGGCGGACTCCTGGGCTGCGCGGTCGTTCGGGCCGAACTCGATCGGACCGGCCATGACGCCGGAGTCGAACTTCATGGTTTCCAGCGCTTGCAGCACTTTTTCGCGGGTGGGCTGGGGACCGGCGGCCTTGAGCGCGTTGACCACCGCCATCGCCGGCGGCAGGCCATAAGGCATGTAGGTCTGCGGGTGGCCCGGCTTGGCGGCCAGGTCGGGGTAGGCCTGCTTGTACATGTCGTAGATCCAGGTCAGCTTGGCGCCGCCGGGCACGTCGGACAGCACTTCCTGGATGTAGACGTTCTTGAAGGCGTCCTTGTTGCCCACGTTCTCCACCAGCTGCTTCAGGTCTGCCGTGCCGTTCACCGCCAGCACGATGGGCTTGTTCCAGCCCAGCTCCTGCGCCTTCTTGATGATGAGCGCGGCGGGGCGGGCATAGGTGGTCAGCAGCAGCACGTCGGCATTGGCCGCGCGGATCTTCAGCATGGGCGCGGTGACGTCGGTGATGTTCGGGTTCACCGACTGGACTTGCAGCGTGGCGTCGCCCAGCTGCTTGATCTGGGCCTGCGCGGCCTCCAGGTTCCAGCCGCCGTAGGCGTCGTCATGGTTGATGTAGCCGATCTTCTTGGCCTTGAGCTGTTCGGCGGCGAACTGCACCATCGAGCCGCCCACCGCGTGCTGGGAGATGGAGAAGGCGCCATAGATGTACTTGGAGGGCGGATAGAGCGCGCCGTCGCCCGAGGCGTTGAGCATGACCAGCGGCACCTTTTCGCGCTCGATGTATTCGCGCGAGGCCACTACCGCGGCGGAGCAGGAGCCCCCGTTCAGCAGGAACACCTTGTCCTGCTCGTTCAGCTTCTTCACCGCGGCGACCAGGTCATTGGCGTTGCAGCGGTCGTCCTCGATCACCAGCTCGATCTGGCGGCCGTGCACGCCGCCTTCCTTGTTGACCTTGGCGTACCACATCTTGGCGGCGTTCAGCACGTCAAAGCCATACGCCATGCCGCTGCCGGACAAGGGCGCGAAGAGGCCGATCTTGATGGTCTTGTCGGTGATGCCCGGCTCCTGCTGCGCCTGCGCGCCCGTGCTCAGCGCCCATGCGCATAGCGCGGCGGCGGCTGCGTAGCGACTGCTTTTCTTCATCTTTGTCTCCCGTTTTCTTTGGTGCGCGCCTTTGTTTGTGGATGGCGCTTTGCTGCGTTGCCGGCCTGGCCGCCGGAATGCCTTACTGCATGCGGTAGCCGCCGTTGACGTCGATGACGCTGCCGGTGATGTAGCCGGCTTCCTCGGATGCCAGGAAGCGCACGGCGGCGGCCACCTCGTCCGCGGTGCCGATGCGGCCCAGCGGAATGGCTTGCGCGGCGGCAGCCAGCGCGCCGCTGCTGGTGACGGTGCTGCGCAGCATGTCGGTGTCGATGAGGCCCGGCGCGATGCCGTTGACCGTGACGCCCAGGTGGGCGGATTCGCGTGCCATGGCCTTGGTCAGGCCCAGCACCGCGGACTTGGCAGCGATGTACGAGGCGCTGGAGCGGTAGCCGCCCAGCTGCGCCGCGACAGAGGTGAACGTGACGATGCGGCCGTGCGCCAGCGGTGCGGCCTCGCGCCGGCGCAGGTAGGCGCGGCCGCACAGGAACACGCCGCGGGCGTTGACGGCGAAGCTGCGTTCCCAGATGTCCAGCGAGGTGTCCTTGATGAGCGGACGTTCGCCGTCTTCCTGGAACAGCAGCAGCCCAGCGGCGCTGACGAGCACGGCGATGGGGCCGTGCCGTGCTTCGATCTGCTCGAACGCGTTCTCGACCGAGCTCTCGTCGCTGACGTCGAAGGCATGCGAGGCGTGCGGCGCACCCAGCTCGTCGGCCACGCGGCGGGCGCGCCCGGCGTCGACGTCCGAGACCACGACGCGGAATCCGGCGCTGGCCAGTTCATGGCAGACGCGGGCGCCTATGCCGCCGCCGCCGCCCGTGACGAGCGCAAGGCGGGGAGCCGGACCCGTGCCGGCCGGCGTGGATACATTGGACATGCTGTCTCCTGGTAGCGTGCCGTCCGCCTAGGGTGGGACATGGCCGCTGGTTTGAATTTTTTGCGATTATGTATACATGGATGAGTGGCAGGTATAGGGGCTTACCCGGAGTTCTGCTTGATTTACATCGTGTTTTACGGAGATGTTCCGAAATTCAACGATGCATCTGGCACCCTATGTATTCTTCATGTATACAATGCGGCTATGGACACGCTATCTCAACACGTTACCGACACGCTGCGGGACTGGGTGCTGCACGGCAAGTTCAGCCCGGGCGCCCGCCTGGAAGAAATCCCGTTGGCGGAGAAGCTGGGGGTGTCGCGCACGCCGGTGCGCGCGGCGCTGGCGACGCTGGGCAACGAGGGCTTGCTGGAACATCTGCCCAAGCGCGGCTACACGGTGCGCGCTTATGACCTCGGCGAAATCGTGGCGGCCTATGAGGTGCGCGCGGCGCTGGAAGGGCTGGCCTGTCGCCAGGCAGCCCTGCGCGGGCTATCGAACGATGCCGTCGCGGTGCTGAAGAACTGCCTGGACGAAGGGGATAGGATCCTGGGCAAGGGCGTCTTGCTGGCCGAGGACCATCTGCCGTACCAGCAGGTGAACATCACGCTGCACAACGGCATCCTGGAAGCGGCGGGCAACCCCTGGGTGCGGCGCTTCGCGACGCAGGCGCAGGCCATCCCCTACGCCTCGGACCGGATCATCCTGTGGGAAGACCACGGGATCATCCTGCGATCGCATGACGACCATCACCGCATCGTCAGTGCGATCATCGCCCGCGACGGTGCGCGGGCCGAGGATCTGATGCGCGAACACGTGTATTACGCGGGCATCATCCTGAAGAACAACTACGAAAGGCTGGCGCAGGCGTACCGGGTGTAAGGCACGCCTGCGGTCCAGCCTCAGGCTGCGGCCGCGGGCGCATCGAGGCAGGGATTGAATTCGCCGGTGGCGGGGTCGCGCAGGTACAGCAGGCCGGTGGCCACGCCGAAGTAGGTGCCGTGCAATTCCAGCTCGCCCTTTTCCACGCGGCGGCGGATGGACGGGAAGGTCATCAGGTTGTTCAGGCTGTGCTCGACCACGGCCAGTTCCAGCCGCTTCAGGTTGGCCTGGCGGTCGCCGGTGCCGGGGCCCAGGCGTTCGGCCACGGGTTCGATCTGCGACATCCACTTGCCGATGAAATCGCCCTTGCTCAGGGGCTTGGCATCGTCGAAGAAGGAGCGGATGCCGCCGCAGGAAGCGTGGCCCAGCACCACGATGTGCTTGACGTTCAGGCCGTTGACCGCGAATTCGATCGCGGCGCTGGTGCCGTGGTACGAGGATTCCGAGTCGGGCTCACAGGGCGGGACCAGGTTCGCGACGTTGCGCACGACGAACATCTCGCCGGGGCCGGCGTCGAAGATGACTTCAGGCGACACGCGCGAATCGCAGCACCCGATGATCAGGATTTCCGGGTTTTGCCCCGATTCGGCCAGCTTTTGGTATCGGCTGCTTTCCGAAGGGAAACGGCCCCCCAGGAAAGATTGATAGCCTTCGGTGAGTCTTTTTGGAAACATGATCTTTTCTTCCTCGTAGCTGAAGCCAGGCGTGCTGGCGCGTCGGCGCACGCAACAAGGGGCTTCGTGTGGAAGCCCCTTTTATTGAGTCGACAAGCTGAATTTTCCCATACTTGACCTTGCGCCATGCTGTCTAAACCCTGAGGTAATCAGGGTTTTTTCTGGCTGGCGGGCGGTAATGGGCGCTTAGCGGGCGCCTAGCGGGCGTCGACGTCCAGCGCGGTGACGCGGGTGAATTGCAGCGGCGTGACGGCCCGGATCTGCTTGATCTGGCCGGGCGCCAGGGGGCCGACGACGTCGTCGCGCACCCGGCCGACCTCGCGGTTCTGCGCGTCGTACAGCACGAAGGTCAGCATGGCGCTGTTGATGTGCCGCGCCGATTGGTTGGATAGCAGCCCGGTGATGGCCGACACGTTCTGGTTGACGTCGCGCACGGCCTGGACGTTGCCCAGCGTGACGCCGTAGACCAGGCTCTGCGCGCCGGCGGCGCCGGACAGGCCGGCGAGCAGCGCGAACCAAGCAAGGGCAAGTCTCATCATGGTCTCCTGTGCAGCCGCGGAGTCGGGCGCCGTTTGGGCCCGCAGGGCGGTCATTGCCTCCTCTACGTCTGGGGGCATGCTTATCTCACACCTTTCCCGTCCTGTACACAACGGGGCAAAGGGATGAATGGGTAACAGGGTGCTTGGATTGGTCGCAAATTCGCCTGCGTGGATGGCGTGTCCAAGGGCGAAGACGCCCGCGGCTTCAGGGGCATGTAAGGCCTTGGCGATTCTTGACTTTCCATACTCTTGCGCAGGGTCCGGGATTGTTCGATCATGACCGGGCCGGCGATTGGGCCGGCGGATCGTGCGGCCCGCCTTTGCGACTGAATCCAGGCGCGCGGGCGCCAAGGGAGGAACCCATGCTTTCCCGTACCAGCCAGTTGGCCTCGGCCTTTCTGTTGACCGCTTGTTTCGCCGGCGCAGCCCTTGCCCAGACGCCCGCGGCTCCCGCCACCGCCAAGACGCCCACGCCGCAGCAGCAGCGCATGGCCGACTGCAACAAGTCCGCGGAAGGCAAGAAGGGCGACGACCGCAAGACCTATATGAGCAGCTGCCTGAAGGGCGAAACCGCCGCGCCCGCCAAGGAACTCACGCCGCAGCAGCAGAAGATGAAGGACTGCAACGCCAAGGCCACCTCGCAGCAACTGACCGGCGACAAGCGCAAGACCTTCATGAGCACCTGCCTGAAAGGCTAGTGCCGGCGCAGCGCGTCATCTCGCGAAAAAAATCGCCAGCCTGTGAAACCGGCTGGCGATTTTTTTGGCATGAAGCGCGGCTCAGCCGCCGGAACGTCCCGGCCCCTGCAAGCGCCCCAGCACGCTTTCCAGCGCCAGCCCGACCGCCAGCACTTCGCGGTCCGCGCCCGGCAAGCCGTCGACTTCCAATCCCACCGGCAGCCCGTCCGCGGACAGGCCTGCGGGCAGGCTCAGCCCCGGCAAGCCGGCATTGCTGCCGGGATCGACGTTGTGCGCCAGGCGGCCGAAGCTCTCGAAGCTGCTGGCCTCGGGCGTGGCCGCCATCGGCTGGATCGGAACGGTGGGAAACAGCAGGCCGTCCAGCGCATGGTCCTGGAATGCGCGGCGGTACACGCCGATGAGTTCGTCGCGGTGCGTCGCCATGGCGCGTTCATAAAGCGGCTGCAGCGGCAGCACTTCGCCCGTGGGTAGAGGCAGCACGCCAGGCACGATCAGGCCGTCGAAGATCCCTTTGACGTCCGGGCTGGAGATCTGCGCCACCACCTGTTCAAAACTGAGTCCGGTGCGGTAGCGGCTGAGATAGTCCGTCAGGTCGCTCTTCTGTTCGTACAGGCAGACCGGCATGCCGACCGCGGCGTTGCTGGCTTCCAACCCTGGCATGTCCAGCTCCACCAGTTGCACGCCGGCCGCGCGCAGCTTGGCCAGCGCGGCATCCATGACGGCCTGTACCTGCGGGTCCAGATCCTTCCAGAAGTAGTCGCACAGGCCCAGGCGCATGCCTGTAAGCGGCAGGGCGGACAAGGGCTGGCGGTCGCCCGTCAGCACCGCGTCCAGCAGCACGATGTCGTCCATGCTGTTGGCAATGGGTCCCGGCGTGTCGCGGGTATGCGAGATCGGCGTGATGCCCGCGCCGTCGTAACGGCCCACCGAAGGGCGAAAGCCCACCGCGCCGTTCACCGCCGCCGGCAGGCGTACCGAGGCGCCCGTGTCCGTGCCCAATGCGGCCGGCGTCAGGCGCGCGCCGACCGCCGCGCCGCTGCCCGAGGACGAGCCGCCGGCGATCAGGCGGGCGTCGTAGGCGTTGCGCGTGCCCTCGCCATGGGGGCCCGGGAAGGCGATGTTGTAGCCCGACACGCCGAACGCCAGTTCGTGCATATTGGTCTTGCCCACGATGACGGCGCCCGCTTCGCGCAGGCGGCGCACCACCGGCGCGTCCTCGGCCGGACGGAAATTCTTCAATGCAGGCGTGCCCGCCGTGTTGGGCAGGCCGGCGACGTGGATGTTGTCCTTGATGGCGATGGGTACGCCGGCCAGCGGCAGCGCGGCCTGGTCTTCCTGGCCACGGGCCGCGTCGCGGGCGCGGGCCTGGGCCAGCGCGCCCTCGCGGTCCACGGTGATGAAGGCGTTGAGATCCTCGCGGGCCGCGATGCGGTCCAGGCAGGCCTGGGTCAGCGCGAGGCTGGTGAGACCGCCCTGCCGGATCAGCGCAGCGGCCTCGGTGACGGTCAGGTTCGCCGCGGACGCGGCGGACAACGGCTGTTTGGACGTATCGGACATGGCGCTTCCTTACCTGTGCGGGATTCTGTCGAACCCGTACCTATACAGGGGGAAGCGGGCCCTGTCGAGCAGGTCCCGCCGCCGCTCCAGGAATCAGCCCGGCTTCCTCACCACGATGGTCGCCGTGTCGCTGGTGAAGGATGCATCGTCCTGCACCTCGAAGTGCGCGCGCACCACGTCCGGCGCGATGCCGAACATGTGGCGCAGCGCCGCCACCAGCGTGTCCGGGGTGCGCATGCGCGTAACCCAGGACTGGAACTCCAGCGGCAGGCGGCGCGGCGTCAGGCCCTGCAGCGTGAAGCCGGCCTCGGTCAGCATGCGGGTCCACTCGGCGACCGAGTAGTCGCGCACGTGCGAGGTGTCGCGCAGCACTTCGATGGTCTGCAGCCAGGTGTCCAAAAGCGGCTCGCCCGGCGACACCACGTCGGCGAACACGGCGATGCCGCCCGGCTTCAGGACGCGGAAGGCTTCGCGCAGGCCGCGTCCGGCGTCTTGCCAGTGGTGGGTGGAATAGCGCGACATCACCAGGTCGAACTCGCCGTCGGCGAAGGGCAGGTATTCCGCCTTGCCCTGCCGGGTGGCCAGATTGGCCAGTCCGCGCTTGGCGGCCTCGCCGGCGACCACGTCCAGCATCTGCTGCGACAGGTCGTAGGCGGTGACGTGTTTGACCTGCGGCGCCACGTGAAAGCTCACGTGGCCGCCGCCACAGCCCAGGTCCAGCAGCCGGGCTTCGGGGTGCTGCACGGCGATGCCGGCCATCTGCAGCAGGTCTTCGCCCTGGGCGTGTACGGCGCTGGTCAGATAGGCGGTCGCGCGCGGGCTGAATTGGCGGTCGACGGCGGCGTCATGGGTACTGGCGGTCATGGGAATCCTTGGGTGGCTGGGGCCGGTACGGGGGGCGGAAAGCGTTGGGAAGCGGCGGCCCAGGCGCTAAGATAGGCGGCTACCCATACACGTACAAGTCCATTGCTCATCCTGGTATGACTACTTCCCCCCAGACCGGCGCCGCTGGTCACGAAGGATCCCCCCTGCGCCGCCAGGCGCTGGGCGAATTCGTGCGCAGCGCCCGCTCCCGCATCACGCCCCAGATGGCCGGCCTGCCCGACGGCATGCGCCGCCGCACTCCCGGGCTGCGGCGCGAGGAAGTCGCCCAGCTTTGCGGCATCAGCGTCACCTGGTACACCTGGATCGAACAGGGGCGGGAAGTGTCGGTATCGCCTTCGGTCTGGTCGCGCATCGCGGGCGTGCTGCAACTGGCCCGCGCCGAACGCGCCTACCTGTTCGACCTGGCCGACTGTGCCGATCCGCAGCACGGCCGCGACGACGCCGGCGCGCCGGGACCGTTGCAGGAATGCGTGAACGCGGTCAACGCTCCGGCTTATGTGCTGGACCGGGCCTGGAACGTGCTGGCCTACAACGAGCCGCTGCGCGACCTGTTCGACAACTGGCCGGTGCGCGATGCCGAACCGAATCTGCTGCGCTACATCTTCCTGGACCCCGCCGCGCGCGAGCTGGTGGTGGACTGGGACCAGCGCGCCCGCCGCGTGGTGGCGGAGTTCCGCGCTGACGCGGGCGCGCACCTGGACGAGCCGGCCGTGCTGGCGCTCTTGGACAGCCTGAACCGGCAAAGCCCGGTGTTCGCCCACTGGTGGACGCGCCACGCGGTGGTGGAACGCGAAGGCGGCCTGCGCGAATTCCAGCATCCGGTCCGCGGCAAGCTGGCCTACCAGCAGATCACGTTCCGGCTGGCGACGCATCCGGATTTGAAGCTGGTGATGCTGTTGGGCGGGGGCGCGTAGCCTGTCAGCCAGTCAGGCCGCGTTTACTTCACCAGGCCGTTTGCCGTCAGATAGCGGATCAGGAATTCCCCGTGGCCTTCGATGTCGCGGCGAATTTCGCGCACCACGGCTTCCGTATCGCCAGTTTCCAGGCCCGCAATGATGCCCTCATGCGGATGCCCGTCAGGCAGGACCGGGAAGGGCGGGGTGTACAGATACGACAGATACGACGCCGTCTGCACCCACAGGTTTTCGATCATGAACAGTAGGTGAGGCATCTGCGCCGCGGCGTACAGCGCGAAGTGGAAATCGAAATTGCGCGCCAGCACGGGAGCCATGAGCTGCTGTTGGCGGCTTGCCATCAGGCTGGCGTGTATGCCCCGCAACTCGGCGATCAGCGCCGGCGTGGCGTGAGGGACCGCGCGGCGCGCCGCAAAGCATTCAAGTTCCAGGCGGATGCTGCGCAGCTCCTGCAGTTGCGCCACGGTCAGTTCGGGTACCTTGACCGACTTGCCGGGGCTGAGCGTCAGCGCCCGCTCCGAGACGAGCTGCAGCAGCGCTTCGCGCACGGGAGTCTGGCTGACGCCCAGGGTGTCGGTGATGGAGCGCAGGGTGATGGTGTCGCCGGGGCGCAACTCGCCCATCATGATCTTCTGCTTGATTTCACGATAAATGCGGGCGGTCATGTTTTCCCGCTGCATCGGCGCCAAATTGATCGTCATCCTGTGTTCCTGGTCGGCCGGGCCGCGAAGTTCTGTGCGAGGTCACCCGCGCAGCCCGATTCTACCGTCCCCGTTCAGCGGCTTTACATTTTATAAAAAATAAAATTATTGACCGTGGAGTTTCGTCTGGCCTATATTTTATAAAATATAAAAGGAGATGAAATGTCCGCGCTACACCCCCTGGCCGCGCCCGGCCTGACCCAACAAGGCACCGTGGCCCACTTGATTGCAAGGGCCCTGATCCGCCATGGCGTGACGCATGTATTCGGCCAAAGCCTGCCCAGCATGCTGCATTTGGCCTGCGAGGAATTGGGCCTGACCCAGGTCGCCTATCGCAGCGAGAATGCGGGCGGCTACATGGCCGACGCTTACGCCCGCATTACCGGCAAGCCCGCTATCGTCACGGCCCAGAACGGCCCGGCGGCCACCCTGCTGGTGCCACCGCTAGCCGAAGCGCTCAAAGTGTCGATTCCGGTGATTGCACTGGTGCAGGACGTCAATCGCGATCAGACCGACAAGAACGCCTTCCAGGAGTTCGACCATATCGGTTTGTTCTCGTCTTGCACCAAATGGGTACGCCGCGTGACCGAGGCGTCGCGGGTCGAGGACTACGTGGACCAGGCTTTTGCCATCGCCTGCTCGGGCCGGCCGGGTCCGGTCGCGCTGATGCTGCCGGCCGACTTGCTCAACGAAGCCGCGGCTGCCACGCAGCGCCAGGCGAACCTGGGCCGCTTCCCCTTGGATCGCAATGTCGCCGCCGATGAGGCGATCCAGGCCGCCGCCGACCTGCTGGCCGGGGCGCAGCGGCCGGTGGTCATCGCCGGCGGCGGCGTGCATGTTTCCGGCGCCTGCCAGGCCCTGGCCGCGTTGCAGGAATCCGCGCACTTGCCGGTGGGTACGACCGTGATGGGCAAGGGCGGCGTCGACGAGCGGCATCCGCTTTCCCTGGGCGTGGTCGGGTACTTCATGGGCCCTAACGGCGCCAGCCGCGACTTGCGTCCGTTGATCGCGGACGCCGACGTGGTGCTGCTGGTGGGTTCGCGCACCAACCAGAACGCCACCGACTCGTGGAAGCTCTATCCCAAGAACGCCCGCTACATCCATATCGATGTGGACGGCGCCGAGATCGGCCGCAACTACGAAGCCTTGCGCCTGGCAGGTGACGCGCGGGAAACCCTCCTGGCCTTGCAACGCGCGCTTGCCAGCCGCGATTTGTCGGCAGCGCAATCGCGCCGCGCAGGACTCGAGGCCGCCATTCAGGCGGGCCGCGCCTCTTCGTGGGAGGCGTCGCGCGCGGTCCGCCTGTCGGACCAGCAGCCGATCCGCCCCGAACGCCTGCTGGAGGAAATCCGGCAGGATGTGGACCAGGACACGATTGTGGTCGCGGATGCCAGCTATTCGTCGATCTGGATCGCCAACTACCTGACCTCGCTGGCGCCGGGCATGCGCTTCCTGACGCCGCGAGGCCTGGCCGGCTTGGGCTGGGGCTTTCCGATGGCGATGGGCGCCAAGGTGGCGCGGCCGGACGCGCATGTGGTCTGCGTGGTGGGCGACGGCGGCTTCGGCCACGTCTGGTCGGAGCTGGAAACCGCAAGGCGCATGGGCATCAAGGTGACGTTGGTGGTGATCAACAACGGCATCCTGGGCTTCCAGAAGCACGCCGAGAACGTGAAATTCGGCGCCCATACTTCCGCCGTGCATTTCCATCCCGTGGATCACGCCGCGGTCGCGCGGGCGGCAGGCTGCCTGGGCGTGCGCGTCGAGGCGCCGTCCGATCTGGCGGGCGCGCTGCGAGAGGCTCGCCGTGCGGAACTGACCACCTTGATCGAGGTCATGTGCGACGAAAACGCGTTTCCTCCCATCACCTTCTTCACGGCGGGGCAGGCATGAAAAAAGATCCGAGCAAAGTGGCGCTGGTGACAGGCGCGGGACGCGGCATCGGCCTGGAGGCCGCGCGTCAACTGCTAGCCAAGGACTACCGCGTCATCGCGGTCAGCCGCGAAGGCGTCGACCCGCAAAAATTGGGAGGCCCCTCCGCCCGGCTGCGCACCGAGCGCGCCGATGTCACGGACTACGCCGCCATGCAGGCGCTGCTTGATAGCGCGCGCGCGGCCTGGGGGCCGGTGTCGGTGCTGATGAACAACGCCGGCATTTCGCCCAAGCAGGCCAACGGCAATTCCTCGGGCATCCTGGACATCAGTACCGAGGAGTGGGAATCCGTGTTGCAGGTCAATCTCACGTCCATCCTGCGGCTGTGCCAGATGGTGCTGCCCGCCATGCGAGATCAGGAGTGGGGGCGCATCGTCAACGTATCCTCGCTGGCCGGCCGGGCCAAATCGCTGGTGGCGGGCGGCAGCTACATGGCGTCCAAGGCGGGCGTGCTGGGCCTGACCCGCGCGATCGCCGCGGAAATGGGGCCGCACGGTATCACCGCCAATGCGATCACGCCGGGGCGCATTCTGACCGAGATGGCGCAGCAGGCCGCGCCCTCGGTGAACGAGAGCTACGCGGCGCAGATCCCTGTGCGCCGCCTGGGCACTCCCGAGGAGGTGGCCGCAGCCATGGTTTTCCTGGCCGCGGAAGAGGCCGGATTCATCAACGGCGCCATCCTCGACATCAATGGCGGCTTCTACATGCCGTGAGCAGGCAGCCGCACGCACAAAAAACCAACAGGAGACAAGCATGAAAGGAGCAACATTGCTGGCGGCGGTTGCCGCCGCCGCTGCGCTGTGCGCGGCAGCGGCGCCGGCCCAGGCATGGCCGGACAAGGAAGTCACGCTGACCGTCAACTACGGGGCAGGCGGCAACACCGACGTCGCCAGCCGCGAGTTGGCGCGCGCGATGGAAGCGGACCTGGGCCGCTCTGTGGTGGTCTTCAACCGGCCTGGGGCGCTGGGCACCATCGGCCCGGCCTACGTGGCCAAGCAGCCGGCCGACGGCTACAACGTGGGCGTGGTGACGTTGTCGTCCATCGCCATCATGCCGCACCTGATGACGATTTCCTACGCTGCCCGCGATTTCGACTTCGTCGCGGCTTACGGCCGCTACCATTACGGCGTGGTGGTGCGGGCGGATTCCCCGTACAAGAGCGTTGCGGATCTGGTTGCGGCGGCCAAGCAAGGCCCGGGCATATTCTTCGGTGCGCCGTCCGCGCCAAACAATCTGGCCATGTTCGACCTGGGGCGGGTCACAGGCGCCAAGTTCGAGCAGGTGTCGTACAAGTCCGGTAGCGAGACCGTCTCGGCCCTATTGGGCAAACAGGTCGACGTCATCGTCCAGAACCCCTCGGACGTGACCAGCTACATCCAGTCGGGCCGCCTGCGCCTGCTGGCGTCCGCGAGCCCGATCCGCTGGCCCGAATTTCCCGACGTGCCCACCTTGAAAGAGGCCGGTTATGACGTCGAGATCGATTCCTGGCTGGGCCTCGCGGTGCCCAAGGGCACGCCAGAGTCCGTGCGGACGCGGCTGGAACAGTCGGCAAAAACGGCCGTCGCCTCCGACCGTCTGCAGCAGACCTATAAGCAGCTGGGCGTGGATCCAGTTTGGCTGTCCGGGCAGGACTACGCCAAGATGGTCGGCACCACCTACGAGCAGATGGGGCGGGCCATCAAGGCGGCGAACCTGCCGCGCATGACCAACTGAGTGGCCTGCGCTGCCGCTGCTCAAAGCTTGAACAAGCTGTCCTGCATGCCTGCGTCGACCAGTCCCTGCAGCAGCTTCTTCACCGGCGCCGGCAGCGCCACCGATGCCAGTTCATCCGCCGGCACCCAGCGCTCGGGTCTTGCGGACTCGCGCAGGCCGGCCCCGCGCACCGGCACCAGCCAGGGCCGGATGTGCAGGCGGTAGTGCGTGAAGGTGTGGGCGAAGGCGGCCAGCTCGAAGCGCTGTTCGGGCTCCAGCCCCAACGCGCGCGAGGCGCTGTCCGGGTCTTGCGATACATCGAATTCGGGCAGGCTCCACAGTCCGCCCCAGATGCCGGGTTCGGGCCGTTGCTGCAGCAGGAAGGCGCCTTCGTGCCGCAGGACCAGCATACAGGTCTCGCGTTCGGGGATCGCCTTGCGCGCTTTCGGCGTGGGCAGTTCGGCCTGGCGGCCTTCGCGCTTGGCCACGCAGCTTTCCGCGACGGGGCAGGACTCGCAGGCGGGCTTGCCGCGCGTGCATAGCGTGGCGCCCAGGTCCATCAGTCCCTGCGTGTAGGCGGCCATGTCCAGGCCGGGCGCGGCCTCGACCTGCGCATCCGCCAAGGCCCACAGCTTCTGTTCGACTTCGCGTTTGGTCGGATCGCCGGCGATGCCGAAGTGCCGCGTGAACACGCGCTTGACGTTGCCGTCCAGGATGGGCGAGCGCTCGCCGTAGGCGAAGGCGGCGATGGCCGCGGCGGTGGAGCGGCCGATGCCGGGCAGCGTGGCGATGGCTTCAGCCGTGGGCGGGAAGCGCCCGCCCCAGTCGCGCGCGATCTCTTGCGCGCAGCGGTGCAGGTTGCGCGCGCGGGCGTAGTAGCCCAGCCCGGCCCAGTAAGGCATCACGTCTTCCTGCGCCGCGGCGGCCAGCGCGGCCACGTCCGGGAAGCGCTGCAGGAAGCGCTCGTAGTACGGGATGACCGTCGCCACCTGCGTCTGCTGCAGCATGATCTCCGAGAGCCAGATGCGGTAAGGGTCCCGGGTGTTTTGCCAGGGAAGATCGTGGCGGCCGTGGCGGCGCTGCCAGTCGACGATACGAGGGGCGAAGTCCATGGCGGCAATTATCGCATCGCCCTATTGCCGGGGGTGGGGCGACCGGTTACAACCAGTGGAAACAGAAGCGCGCCAGCGCCCGCAATTCACGTCCCTTGCTCGCCCGCGTGCGCTTCAAGAGGGTGTCGCGTAAGCCGGCCGGGGTTCCTGGATCCCTTGGAGTAGACATGAACGCTCCTCTTACGCCTGCCTTGCGTGCCGCGCTCGAATCCGTCCAGCTGGACGACAAGTACACCCTGGAATCCGGGCGCGCCTGGATGAGCGGCATCCACGCCCTGGTCCGCCTGCCCATGATGCAGCGCGTGCGCGATGCGCGCGCCGGACTGAACACGGCGGGCTTCGTGTCCGGCTACCGCGGGTCTCCGCTGGGCGGCGTGGACCAGAACATGTGGAAGGCGGCCAAGTACCTGAAGGCCCACCACGTCGAGTTCCAGCCCGGCATCAACGAGGACCTGGCCGCCACCGCGGTGTGGGGCTCGCAGCAGGTCAACCTGTTCCCGGGCGCCAAGTATGACGGCGTGTTCGGCATGTGGTACGGCAAGGGGCCCGGCGTGGACCGCTGCGGCGACGTCTTCAAGCACGCCAATGCCGCCGGCACCTCGCGCCACGGCGGCGTGCTGGTGGTGGCCGGTGATGACCACCCCGCCAAGTCCTCGACCCTGCCGCACCAGAGCGACCACATCCTCAAGGCCTGCATGATTCCCGCGCTGTTTCCGTCCAGCGTGCAGGAAGTGCTGGACTACGGGCTGCATGGCTGGGCGATGAGCCGCTACGCGGGCGTCTGGGTGGGCATGAAGTGCATCACCGACATCGTCGAAGTCTCGGCGTCGGTGGACGTGGATCCGCACCGCGTGCAGATCCTGCTGCCGCAGGACTTCCAGCTGCCGGCCGACGGCCTGAACATCCGGCTGCCCGACACGCCGCTGCAGCAGGAGGCCCGCCTGCTGGACTACAAGCTCTATGCCGCGTTGGCCTATGCCCGCGCCAACCAGCTCAACCGCGAACTCTGGAAGGTGCCGCAGCGCGATGCGCGCTTCGGCATCATGACCTCGGGCAAGGCCTACCTGGACACGCGCCAGGCGCTGTCCGACCTGGGGCTGTCCGAGGCCGTATGCCAGCGCATCGGCCTGCGCCTGTTCAAGGTGGGCATGGTCTGGCCGCTGGAGTCCACCGGCATGCAGCGCTTCGCCGAGGGCCTGGACGAGATCCTGGTGGTCGAGGAAAAGCGCCAGGTGCTGGAGTACCAGCTGAAGGAGGAACTGTTCAGCTGGATCGGCAGCGGCAAGAAGATTCCGCGCGTGGTCGGCAAGTTCGACGACAAGGATGGCGGCGAATGGTCGGTGCCGCAAGGCAACTGGCTGCTGCCAGCGCACTACGAGTTCTCGCCCGCCATGGTCGCGCGCGCCATCGCCGCGCGCCTGCTGCGCTTCGAATTGCCCAAGGACGTGCGCGCCGGCATCGAGGCGCGCCTGGCCTTCATCAGCGGCCGCGAACAGGCGCTGGCGCGCCCGCGTGTGGTCGAAGAGCGCAAGCCCTGGTTCTGTTCGGGCTGTCCGCACAACACCTCGACCCGCCTGCCGGAAGGCTCGCGCGGGATGGCCGGCATAGGTTGCCATTACATGGTCAGGTGGATGGACCGCAGCACTGATGTCTACACGCAGATGGGCGGCGAGGGCGTGCCCTGGGTGGGGCAGGCGCCGTTCACCGAGGAAAAGCACGTGTTCGCCAACCTGGGCGACGGCACTTACTTCCATTCGGGCCTCCTGGCGATACGCGCGGCGGTGGCGGCCAAGGTGCCGATTACCTACAAGATCCTGTTCAACGATGCCGTGGCGATGACCGGCGGACAGCCGGTGGACGGCCCCTTGAGCGTGCCGATGATCAGCCGCCAGATGGAGGCCGAGGGCGTCAAGAAGATCATCGTGGTCACGGACGATCCCGAAAAGTACAAACGCATCGAAGGGCTGGCGCCGGGCGTGCCGGTCAGGCACCGCGACGAGCTGGACGCCGTGATGCGCGAACTGCGCGAGCATCCCGCGGTATCGGTGCTGATCTATGACCAGACCTGCGCCACCGAGAAGCGCCGCCGCCGCAAGCGCAACGCCTACCCCGATCCGGCCCGCCGCGTGCTCATCAACGAACGCGTGTGCGAAGGCTGCGGCGACTGTTCGCAGAAATCGCACTGCCTGTCGGTGGAACCCTTGGACACCGAGTTCGGCCGCAAGCGCACGATCAACCAGTCCAGCTGCAACAAGGATTTCTCCTGTCTGAAGGGCTTTTGCCCCAGCTTCGTGACGGTGGAAGGCGGCAAGCTCAAGAAGCCGGGCGCGCTGGCGCAGGACGGCGTCATCGACGACGATGTGCCGCATCCGGCCGCGCGCGAACTGCATCAGCCCTACGGCGTTTTCATCGTCGGCGTGGGCGGCACGGGCGTGGTCACCATCGGCCAGTTGCTGGGCATGGCGGCGCACCTGGAAGGCAAGGGCTGCTCGGTGCTGGACATGGCGGGTCTGGCGCAGAAGGGCGGCGCGGTGTATTCGCACGTGGTGCTGGCGCAAACGCCGGACCGCCTGCTGAACACGCGGGTCGCCATGGGCGAGGCCGACCTGCTGCTGGCCGGCGACCTGGTCGTGGCCACCAGCGCGGAATCCATGGCGCGGCTGAATCCGGACCGTTCGCGCGTCCTGCTCAACAGCGACACCGCGCCGACCGCGGCCTTCGTCAGCAATCCGGACTGGACGCTGCCGGGCGCCAACCTGACCGCCGACCTGGCGGCCGCTTGCGGCAAGGAGCACCTGGCCACCGTCGACGCCGTAGCGCTGGCCGTGGGCCTGCTGGGCGACGCGATCTATTCCAATCCGCTGATGATGGGCTATGCCTACCAGAAGGGCTGGATTCCGCTGTCGCAGGAGGCGCTCCTGCGCGCCATCGAACTGAACGGCCAGCAGGTGCAGAACAACCTCACTGCCTTCGCCTGGGGCCGCCGCGCCGCGCACGACCTGGCGGACGTGAAGCGCCTGATCGCCAACGGCGCGCCATCGCAGCCCGAGGGCATCATCGAACTCAAGCGCCCGCGCGCCGCCAGTCCGGTTCTGGAACTGAAGAAGCCCGCCGGTGAGCTGGAGCGATTGGTGGCGGTGCGCAAGACGTTCCTGACAGACTATCAGGACGCGGCCTACGCCAGGCAATACACGGAGCTGGTGGACAAGGTGGCGCGCGCCGAGCGCGAGGCCACCGGGACCAACCGCCTGGCGCTGGCGGTGGCGCGCTACTACTTCAAGCTGATGGCCTACAAGGACGAGTACGAGGTGGCGCGCCTGTACTCGGACGGCGAGTTCCTCAAGCGCGTGCAGGCGCAGTTCGAAGGCGACTGGAAGCTGCACTTCCATCTGGCGCCGCCGCTGTTTGCGCGCAAGGATAAGGACGGCCATCTGATCAAGCGCAGCTATGGGCCGGGGATGTTGCGGGTCTTCGGTTTGTTGGCGCGGATGCGGAAGTTGCGGGGATCAAGGCTGGACCTGTTCGGCTACACCGCCGAGCGCCGCGCCGAACGCGAACTGATCCGCGAGTACCGGGAGACCTTGAGCGCGATCCTGTCGAAACTGAATCGCGGGAATCTGGAGCGGGCAGTGGCGTTGGCGAGTTTGCCCGAGGAGATACGGGGGTATGGGCATGTGAAGGAGGCGGCGATGGCGAAGGTGGCTTTGCGGAGGGAGGAGTTGTTGAAGGGGTTTAGTGCGAGTGTGGTTTCTATTGGTGGGGCTCGGGTGGCTTGATGTTGCTGGCTATTGCGGTTGGTGCAGGTTCTTGAGGCGCCTGTCGCGTCGGCGGCCTGCGGGGCGCGGGGCAACGATTGCGGTCCGGAGCCTTCGCTCCGGACTACCCCTTCGTCATCTTCGTCCAGGCCTTCGGCCTTCCCTTCAGATTCCCTCGGGCTTATCGACGCCCCGCGCCCCGCAGGCCGCCGACGCGACAGGCTCTGCCGGCTGAATCTCCACGGGCGCTGGGGCGAGTGGCGTGCTTGGCATTCTGGGCCGCATCGGGGTGTGGTGGCGTGTCTTGCGGGGCCCGCCCCAGGCCGGCCGCCCTGGCGGCCTCTTGGGGCTTACGCGGTGTCTTGCGGTTGGCGATGACGCTGCGCGCGATGTGAGTAACTTCTTGGCTTCGGAGCTACGTTCATGCCGGTCGTTGCTGGGTGCGCGCCGATTGCGATGAGCTCTCACGACGCAAGACACCGCGTACGCTCCCAAAGGCCGCCCGCGCGGCCGGCCGGGAGCGGGCCCCGCAAGATCTTTCGCCAAACCCCACCGCTGGCGAGTACCCCGCGCAAACCGTTCGTCCCAGCGGCCGCGAAGATGAATTCAATGGAGCCCGGTGCGGCGGTGGCCTGGGGGGCCGCGGGGCGTCGATAAGCCCGAGGGAATCCGAAGGAGCCGCCGCAGGCGGTGACGAGGATGACGACGGGGCAGTCCGGAGCGAAGGCTCCGGACCGCAATCGTTGCCCTGCGGCCCCAGGCCACCGCCGCACCGGGCGTCTTAAGAACTTCACCACAGAGTAGCCAATAGCTTCTCCACGACAAGCACCCCCTCTATACAATCGACCGATAAACCAAGGAGCCACCCCCATGTCCCTGAACTCTGACGCGCTACGCCTCTTCCTGGGCGTGGTCGACGCCGGATCCCTCAGCGCCGCCGCCGAGCTGCTGGGCCATACCGCGTCGGGCGTCAGCCGGGGTTTGTCGCGCCTGGAGGAAGAACTCGGCGTCACCTTGCTCAACCGCACCACCCGGCGCATGGAATTGACCGAGGAGGGCAAGCACTTCTTGCCGAAGGCCCGGCATATCGTCGCTTCGCTGGACGAAGCCGAGGACTGCATGCGCATGGTGCATCAGCGTCCGGCGGGCCGCTTGCGGGTGGATGCGTCGGTGCCGGTGATGTTGCATTGCGTGGTGCCGCTGGTCGCGGAATTCCGGCGCGAGTATCCGGCGATCACGCTCGAACTCACCAGCAACGACCGCATCGTCGATCTGATGGAACATCGCACCGACGTGGCGCTGCGCATGGGGCCGCTGACGGATTCCACCCTGCATGCGCGCACGCTGCGGCCTTCGCCGCGCTGGGTGATGGCCAGTCCGGAATACGTGGCCCGGCGCGGCGCGCCGCAAACGGTGGAGGATTTGGCGGCGCACGAAGTGCTGGGTTTCACCCAGCCTGAAAGCCTGAACGTCTGGCCCTTGCGCCACGCGGGCGGGTCCAGCTACCTGGCGGTGCCGACGCTGGCGACCTCCAGCGGCGAAACCCAGCGGCAACTGGCGGTGCGCGGCGTGGGCATCGCCTGCCTGTCCGACTTCGTGGTGCGCGAGGACGTCAAGGCCGGCCGGCTGGTGAAGGTGATGGAAGCCGTGCACACGGACTACCTGCAGCCCATGCACGCGGTGTATCACCGCAACACGCAGCTGTCGCGGCGGATTGCCTGCTTCCTGGATTTCTTCGCGGCGCGGATTTGATCCCGCGCCGCGCCTGGCATGGCGCCTAGGCGTGCAACGCCCGCCCAAACGCCGACAGTACCGATTCGTGCAGCGTTTCCGACAGGGTCGGGTGCGCGAACACGGTGTGCATCAGGTCTTCCTCGGTGGCCTCCAGCGAAGCCGCCACGCCATAGCCCGTGATCAGCTCGGACGCTTCGGGGTGGATGATGTGCGCGCCCAGCAGCTCGCCGCTTTTGGCATCGAACACCGTCTTCACCAAGCCCTGGTCCTCGCCCATGGCGATCGCCTTGCCGTTGCCGGCGAAGGTGAACTTGCCGACGCGGATCTCGCCGCCGTTCTTGGCGGCGTGCTCGCGGGCGCGGGCTTCGCTCATGCCGATGCTGGCGACCTGCGGATACGAATAGGTGCAGGCCGGAATGCGCAGCGGATCGATGGGATGCGCGGGCTTGCCGGCGATCGCTTCGACGCACAGCACCGCTTCGTGGCTGGCCTTGTGGGCCAGCCATGGCGCGCCGGCCACGTCGCCAATGGCGTAGACGCCGGGCTCGCCCGTGCGGCACAGGCCGTCGGTGACGATATGGGTCTTCTCCACCTTGACGCGGGTCTGCTCCAGGCCCAGGTTCTCGACGTTGCCGACGATGCCGGCGGCGACGATGACGCGGTCCACCTCCAGCTCGCTGCGCTTGCCTTGCTGGTCCAGCGCCACTTTCACGCCGGTTGCGGTCAACGAGGATGAGGTCACGGCGCACTGCGTCAGCACGCGGATGCCTTGCTTCTCGAAAGCCTTGCGGGCCAGCGCCGAGATTTCCGCGTCTTCCTGCGGCAGGATTTCCGCGGTCATGTCGATCAACGTGACCTCTGCACCCACGGCGCGGTAGAAGCTGGCGAACTCCGCGCCGATGGCGCCCGCGCCCACCACCAGCAGCGACTTCGGAATCTCGGCCGGAACCAGCGCCTGGCGGTAGGCCCAGATGCGTTCGCCCAGGGGCAGCGCCGGCAGTTCGCGGGCGCGCGCGCCTGTGGCCAGAATGATGTGCTTGGCCGATAGCGCGCTGCCGTTGTCCAGCGCCAGGCGGCCGCCGCCCGCCAGCTTGGCGCTAGCGGCGAACACGGTTACGCCGTTCTTCTTCATCAGGTGCGCCACGCCCTGGCCCAGGCGGCCTGCCACCTTGCGCGAACGCGCCACCATGGCGGCCAGGTCCGGGCGCGCTTCGCCAGCGCCCGCCACGCCGTAGTGCGCCGCCTCGCGGCAGGCGCGCAACACGGTGGCGCTGTGCAGCAGCGCCTTGGTGGGGATGCAGCCCCAGTTCAGGCAGATGCCGCCCAGCTCGGCGCGCTCCACCAGCGCGACCGACATGCCCAGCTGGGCCGCGCGGATGGCGGCGACGTAGCCGCCGGGACCGCCGCCCACCACGGCGAGATCAAACGTAGTCTTGGTCATGGCGGGGCTCACAGCAGGATGCGCACGGGGTTTTCGATCAGCGTGCGGAAGGCGGCCAGCCAGCGTGCGCCCACCGCGCCGTCCACCACGCGGTGGTCGGCCGACAGGGTCACGGTCATGACGGTGGCGGCGGCAAGCTGGCCGTCGCTGTCCACCACCGGGCGCTTCTCGGCCGCGCCTACCGCCAGGATGGCGGCCTGCGGCGGATTGATGATGGCGGCGAACTGGCTGATGCCATACATGCCCAGGTTGCTGACGGTCAGCGAGCCGCCGGTGAATTCCTCGGGCTTCAGGCGGTTGATCTTGGCGCGCCCGGCCAGCTCGACGATTTCGCCGGCGATGGCCGACAGCGGCTTGACGTCCGCGTCGCGCACGATGGGCGTGACCAAGCCGCCGTCGGTCGCCACCGCCACCGAGATGTCGGCGCCGGCGTGGTATTCGACGGCGTCCTCGTGCCAGCTGGCGTTGACTTCGGGCACTTCGCGCAGGGCCAGGGCGGCCGCGCGCACGATGAAGTCATTGACCGACAGCTTCACCGCGCCGCCCTGATTGGCCTGGGAGCGCAGCGCCAGCAGCGCGTCCATCCGGCAATCCACCGTCAGGTAGAAGTGCGGCACGTGCTGCTTGCTTTCGGTGAGGCGGCGGGCGATGGCGCGGCGCATGCCGGTGTGCGGCACGCGGCGCGCGGCGGGACGGCCGGCCAGCGGCGCGGCAGCGGCGGCCGGAATCCGGTCGCGCGCCGCTTCCACGTCGCGGCGCACGATGCGGCCGTGCGGGCCGGTGCCAGTCACGTTGAGCAGGTCCACATGCCACTGGGCGGCCAGGCGGCGCGCCAGCGGGCTGGCGAACAGGCGGCCGCCGGGGACCGGGGTGGTGCTTGCGGCGCCGGCCGGGGCGGAAGGCGAGGCGGGCGCGGAGGCAGCGGCGCTGCAGGCCGGAGCCGGCGCAGCGGCGGGGGCGGCGGCAACCGCGGGCTGCACGGCGGCGCCGGCTTCGGCCAGCGCGCGGTCGATGGCCGAGGCGTCCTCGCCCTGCGCCAGCAGCACGCCGATCACGGTGTTCACCGGCACGGAGGCCGCGCCGGCCTGGACCACGATGCGGCCCAGCACGCCGGCCTGTTCGGCATTGATTTCGACGATGGCCTTCTCGGTTTCGATTTCCGCCAGCGCGTCGCCCACGGCGACCGTGTCGCCTTCTTTCTTGAGCCACTGGTGCAGCGTGCCGCCCGAGGTATCGGCCGCAACGGAGGGGAGCTTGATAAGGTGTGCCACGATGTTCGTCCTATTCAGCGGCGCCGGCCAGGTCGGGCCGGTAGGTGGCGGGATCGTCGTATTCGACCAGTTCCAGCACATTGCCTTCGGGGTCGCGGAAGAACGCCAGCCAGGTGCCGGGGCGCACTTCCATCGGCGCCGGCTTGCTGTCGAAAACCACGCCCCGGGCTTCCAGACCGCGAACCACGCCGGGCAGGTCGCGCACGATGAAGGTCAGGTAGGTCGCGCCCTGGCGGTCCAGGATGGCCGCGCCGCGCGCGGCGGCCTCGGGCGCGGCGGCGGGTTGCAGCAGTTTGATGCGTTCGCCATAGCTGGTCTGCAGCCGCGCCACGTCGTAGCCATGGCGCGTCAGGCCGGTGGCCTGGGCCTTGTCGGCCGGCACGCTCACGCGGTTGACGAGCTTCAGGCCCAGCACGCCGGTATAAAAGGCCAGCAGCGCGTCCAGGTCGGCGCAGCAGATGCCGACCTCCATCGGCACGGTCATGTGCAGGGAAGCGCTCATGCCTGTTCTCCCAGGTCGGCCAGCACGTCGGCCAGGCCGGCCATGACTTCCTCGGTATCCGCGAACGCCGCGCGCTCCAGCACCTTGGAGATGCTGGGCGAGGCCTCGCCGCCAGTCACGCGCTTGACCGGCTGGTCCAGCCAGTCGAAGTAGCGGCGCTGGATCTCGTCGGCCAGCATGGCGCCGTAGGAGGTGCCGCGCGCGCCTTGCTCCACGATCAGCACGTTGTTGGTCTTCATGATGCTGGCGCCGATGGTGTCCCAGTCCAGGCTGGCGCGGTCCAGCGTGCGCAGGTCGATGACCTCGGCGTCCACGCCGGCGGCTTCCGCCGCCTTGAGCGCGCGGCTGACCATGGACAGATAGGTCAGGATGGTGACCTTGCCGCCCTCGCGGCGCACGCGAGCCTTGCCAAACGGGACGGCATAGTCCAGGTCGCCTGCGGGCACCTCGCCCGACGAGGCGTACAGGTCCACGTGCTCGATCACCAGCACCGGGTCCTTGGAGGCCAGCGCGGTGTTCATC
>MCND01000218.1_pt1 | contig 23505 bp, 14 predicted proteins | sample 778211 | NCBI WGS metagenome assembly MCND01 (sample SAMN04296812, study PRJNA304217) | bioreactor metagenome | isolation source: activated sludge enriched with benzalkonium chloride | place: Turkey: Istanbul urban wastewater treatment plant
TAGTGACGCGCGGTCCAATGGCTGGCCGAACGGTAGCCACGCAGCAGTCCCGCCGCGCCCAGCAGCAGCGCGCCGGTGCAGACGCTGGTCACCCAGGCCGCGCCCTCGCCCGCCCGCGCGATGGCGTCCAGCAAGGCGTCGTCCTGCAGCGCCTCGAACGTCGGCAGCGCGCCGCCCGGCACCAGCAGCACGTCGGGCGCGGTGGAAAAGTCGGTAAAGTCATGCGTGGCGCGCAGCGTCAGCCCGGAATCGGTGAGCACGTCGCCCTTGGCGGACGCCACGAACTCGAACGCGACGTCCGGCATGGCGCCCCAGGCGGTGACAGGTCCCACCAGGTCCAGCGCCGTGAAACCCGGGTACATGAAACATACGATCTTCATTACAGCCTCGATAAAGTGTCTATGCGTTTTCGCCCTGTTTTTATAGTGTCGGCGCCCGCCGGCGGCAACGCCGCGGCACAGGCAGATCCGGCCAAACGCAAGCCCGTTCGCGCCACCGCCTGGAGCGCGGCCTGATGCCCGCGCCGCGCAGCGTCGCCCTCGCCTTCGGCCCGGACGCGGCGGCGCTGGACCTGGCCGGCCCCATGGATGTGTTTTCGGCTGCCACCGCGATGCTCGGCGAAGGCGCTGGCTACCGCCTGCTGCTGGTGTCCCCGCAGGACGGGCCGGTGCGCCTGTCCAACGGATCACGCATGCTGCCCGACCTGCGCTGCGCGGACGCCGACGACCGCTACGACGTGGTGCTGGCCGCTGGCGGTCCCACGCCCGCGCACGACTCCGCCTTGAGCGGCTGGCTGCGGCGGGCCTGCCCACGCGCACGCGTGCATGGATCGATCTGCACCGGCGCCTTCGCGCTCGGCCACGCCGGGCTGCTGGACGGTCATACCGTCACCACGCATTGGGAATTCGCCGATGAGCTGGCGACCCGCTTTCCCGCCGCGCGGGTCGAGCCGGACCGCATCCATGTGCGCAGCGGCGCGCTGATCACCTCGGCCGGCGTAACCGCCGGCATCGACCTGGCCCTGGCGCTGGTGGCCGAGGACCATGGCGCGGAACTGGCGCTGCGCATCGCGCAGAAGCTGGTGGTGGTGGCCCAGCGGCAAGGCGGGCAATCGCAGTTCAGCCCCTACCTGAGCGCGCCACAGGATCCGGGCACGCCGATCGCGCGGGTACAGGCCCATGTGATGGAACACGCCGGCGACGACTACAGCGTGGCCAGGCTGGCCGCCATCGCCGGCATGAGCGCTCGCAGCTTCGCGCGCCATTTCACGCAGGCCGCCGGCATCACGCCGCGCGAATTCATCGAGCGCGCGCGCGTCGATGCCGCGCGCCGCCTGCTCGAAGGCAGCCGCCAGCCGCTCAAGGCCATCGCCTACGACTGCGGATTCGGCAACGCGGACAATATGCGGCGCGTGTTCCAGCGGCGGCTGCGCGTCTCGCCCGCCGACTACCGGGCGCGCTTCAACCGCAACGCCTGAAACGCGACAGCAGCGGGCGTCAGGCGGACCTGACGCCCGCCTGCGCGTCGCTCCAGCCCGGCGCGGCCGCGCTGCTCTCCAGCAAGCGGTCGACGATGGCCAGGATCTGCGCCGCGGCCTGCTCGATATGCCGCTCCAGCGCCGCGCCGGCATCGTCCGCCCGCCCCTCGCGGCACAGCGCGATCAGCGCCATATGCTCATCGTGGGCCTGCTGACGAATGGGCGCGTTGACGATCTGGAAGCGGAAATAGCGTTCGGACTTTTCATGCAGCGCGCGGATCATGCCCAGCGCCGCCGGCCGCCGCGCCGCGCGGTACAGGTGTTCATGCAGCTGCCAGTTCAGCTGGCCCCACTGCCTGGGTTCGGCCGCGTCCATGCGCGCCACCACGTCTGAGGCCTGCGACAGATCGGTTTCTTCCAGCAGCGGAATCGCCTCGCGCAGGATCCAGGGTTCCAGCCGCAGCCGCAGCTCGAAGAACTCCTGCACTTCCGCGCGCGACAGCATCGTCACGAACGCGCCCCGGTGGGCGATGGTGTCGATCAGTCCCTCCGCGCTCAACAGGCGCAGCGCCTCGCGCACCGGGATGCGGCTGACGCCCAGCTCCTCGGCGAACAGTTCCTGGCGCAGCGGTTCGCCCGGCGGGATGTCGCCCGACAGGATGCGGTCCCGCAATACGTCGGCCACCAGTTCCGTCGTGGTCTTGCGCACGATGCGCTGAGGGTTGGCGTCGGACGGGGAAGAATGTCTGCTCACTGCGATAGCCTCTGCTGCAAGGGGCGGGCCAGCATGCCCTGGCCAGGCGACTTCGAACCGCAAGCCGCTTGCGGCGGACCTCGGCGGCACCCCAGGGTGGCGGCACGCCCGGAATGCGGACACTAGGGGAACCCCGCAGAGACAAGAACGCGCGGATCCCGCAAGCTAGTCGCAGAATTATATTGGATCCAAAATCCCTGTCCGTTCCCGATAACGGTTCCAGATGATCCCGTGGCAGCATTTGGCGGGGTGGCACAGGAGATTTCATCGAATGCAGGCATACCTCGCCGAATTGGATCCAATATAAAGTAACCATGATCCGTACCGAATTTCCGCCTGCTTTCTTCCCCATCGCCCAGGAGCGCACACATGGCCATCCAATGGAAAGGCGTTTTCCCCGCCGTCACCACCAAGCTGAAACCGGATTTCTCGCTGGACACCGACGCCATCCGCGCCGGGCTGGAACGCCTGATCGCCAATGGCGTCAGCGGCGTCGTGATGATGGGCATGGTGGGCGAGAACGCCCAGCTCGCGCCCGAGGAAAAGCTGACCGTGCTGCGCACCGCGCTGGAAACGGTGCGCGGCCGCGTGCCGGTCATCTCCGGGCTGGCGGAAACCAGCACGGCGCGCGCCGCCGCCTACGCCCGCGAAGCCGAGAAACTGGGCGTGGATGGCCTGATGGTGTTTCCCGGCCTGACCTATAAGTCCGACGCACGCGAGACGATCGCCTTCTACCGCAGCGTGGCGCAGGCCTCGCGCCTCGAGATCCTGCTCTACAACAACCCGCGCGGCTATGGCGTGGACCTGACGCCGGACGTGGTGGCCGAACTGCTGGAATCGCCCACCATCACCGCCATCAAGGAGGAGTCCTACGACACCACCCGCGTCACCGACCTAGTGTCGCGCTTCGGCGACCGCCTGGCCGTGGTCTGCGGCGTCGACGACCTGATCGTCGAGAGCGCGGCGCTGGGCGCGCGGGCCTGGGTGTCGGGCATGGCCAATGCCCTGCCCAGGGAATCAGTGCGACTCCTGGAACTGGCCGTGGCCGGCGACTTCGCGCAGGCGCGCAAGCTCTACGCCGCGCTGACGCCGCTCTTTCACCTGGATACCGTGGTCAAGCTGGTGCAGCACATCAAGCTGGCCGAGCACCTGATCACCGGCTCGGCCGAGACCGTGAAGCCGCCGCGCCTGGATCTGGCCGGCGAGGAACGCGAGCGCACCATCGCCATCGTCAAGCGCACGCTGGAGGACCTGAAGGCGCTGGGCTGCTGAGGCCCGGCGCACCTACCCGAAGCCCCCGCCGGCGCGAGCCGGCCCGCCGTCCGCCGGCGCCGCGGACGGCATTCGATGCAGCGAGATCGGCGCCCCAACCCTGCTCAAGGCCTCACCCGAATCCCATGAAACTGCTCAACCTGCTCCTGCTTTCCGCCGCCTGCTGCGGCGCCGCCGCCCAGGCCGCGGACAGCTATCCGACCAAGTCGATCGAACTGGTCGTGTCCTATCAGCCCGGCGGCGGCAGCGACAGCACGGCGCGCGCCATCGCCGACGCCGCGCGTCCGCTGATGCCCCAGTCCGTGGTCGTGCTGAACCGCCCCGGCGCCAGCGGCTCCATCGGCTGGTCTTATGTGGCCGGCTCCGACGACGGCTACCGCCTGATCCTGATGACGCCCGAAATGCTGGTCGTGCCGCTGATGGGCATCGGCAAGGTCACCGTCGGCGACTTCCAGCCAATCGCGCGCTTCACCGACGACCCGTCCTCGATCACCGTGCGCGCCGACGCGCCATGGCGGACCGCGCAGGAGTTCATCCAGTACGCGAAGGCCAATCCCGGCAAGGTCACGTTCTCCAACGCGGGCAACGGCACCATTCCTCACGTGGCCGCCGGCGCCTTCGCCGAGACGATCGGCGCACAGCTGGAACACATCCCCTACAACGGCTCCGCGCCGGCCATCATGGGCCTGCTGGCCGGCGACGTGCAAGCCACCACCGTGGCCTATGCAGAACTGCGCCAGTACGTTGAAAGCGGCAAGCTGCGCACGCTGGCGGTGATGTCGGAAAAACGCGTGGCCGGGCTGGACGCGCCGACCTTGAAGGAGCTGGGCCACGACCTGCAGTTCAGCGTGTGGCGCGGACTGGGCCTGCCCAGGAACGCGCCGCGAGAGGCGGTGGAGAAATGGCGCGCGGTGTCCAGGGAACTGGCCACTTCGCCCAAGTTCCAGGAAACCATGACCAAGCAGAACCTCACGCCGTCCTACGCCGACACGCCGGCCTTCATCGCCGACATCGAGCGGCAGAACCAGGCGGTCAAGACGCTGATGCCCAAGCTGAACCTGAAGCAATAGGCGCGTGAAGGCGCGGTCGGCGGCGGCGCCATTTGCCGCCGGCCCGCCGCGCGGGTATGTTTGAGGGCCCTCCCGCCGCCAGACGAGATCCCGCCGATGTCCTCATCCCCGCCCGCCGTGAACATCTCCGCCAACGCCAGCGACTGGCGCGGCCAGGCGCTGTCGAACTTCTGCCTGTCGCCCTTCGTGCTGGACGGCGCGCTGTACGCCTCCATCGAAGGCTTCATCCAGGGCATCAAGTTTCCCGAGGGCGATCCGGTCCGAGCGGCCGCGTTCCAGGCCAGCGGCTGGGACGCCAAGCGCCTGGGCGACGGCGCCCGCCGCGATGCCGTGCACTGGCAAGGCGCGCGCATCGCCTATGGCTCGCCCGAACACCATCGCCTGATCGAACGCGCCATCCGCGCCCGCGTGTCGCAAAGCACCGGACTGCGCCAGGCGCTGGCGTCCACCGCGGGCGCGGCGATCGCGCATGAGACCGGCGCGCCCGAGTCGCCCGCCACCTCGCTGCCCGCGACGGTGTTCTGCCACATCCTGGAGACGCTGCGCGAGGACATCCTGGCGGGCACGCTGCGCGAGGAGGGCTGAAGCCGGCTTACCATCGGTAGCCCGCGTCCACCATGCCGCCGTAGCCGTGCTGGCCGCCCCGACCCTCATAGCCAAAAACGTGCCCGGCCACCAGCAGCCTGTGACTGATCCGCCCCTCGGCCCCCAGGGTCAATTCCAGGCGGTCGCGCGAGGACGCGGCGGCCAGCGTGTTGGGCCCCATCCGCACGGACGGCGTATTGAAGCGGTGCAGCCAATCCAGTTCCATGAACGGACGCACCGCCGGCGCGCCCGCAATGGCCGCGGGATACATGCGCACGCCGGCATGCGCGTCCCAGGCGCCGGGGTTGCCTTCGCCCATGCGGGTCCCCTGCAGCACGGCATCCTGCGCATCGTAGTGGCTGTAGACCAGCTGGACGTGCGGCTCGACAACGAGCGGCCCCAGCGGCGAGCGCTCGGCGAAAGGCTGGAGCGCATAGCCGGTTTCGGCCGAGGCGCTCCACACCGTGGAGTCATAGCGCGCCGCCCCCAGTTCGCTGTCGATCCGGTTGTTGAAGCGGCCGTACTGCAGCCAACCGTCGGCATAGGCGCCCATGCGGCTGGCGTCATCCTGGTAGTACGTGCCATACACGCCCGCCGAATAGCCGGAGACCTTGCCGCGCGCCCGCGCCTGCGCCGTCGCGCCGCCCGGCAGCGCCAGGCTGGAGGTGGATGTGCTGCGCGCGCTGCCGTAGCCGCCCATGAGGCCCAGGTGCACCGCCCCCTTGCCGCCCAGCGGCGCGGTCAGCAGGTCCCCGCCCAGCTGCACGATCTGGCTGCTGCGCTCGATCCCGACACGACCTTCCGCCATGCGCAGTCCGCTGTCCTGGCGGCCCTGCACGCGCGTCCAGATACCACGATACGAGGCTCCGCCCTCGGCAGAGGCGTCCCTGGCCTCGCCGCAAGCGCCGCATGACGGCACGCGATCGTGCAGGCCATGGGTGAAGAACGCGGCGCTGGCCAATTGGTTGCCAATGTAGGCGCCGCTCTCGGGCGACACATTGCGCCAGGGCGCAGCGGCTGGCCGCGAGGCGGGCGCCTGCGGCTGGACGGCAAGCTGCGGCGTCATTTCCTGCCGCTGGGCGGGCGCCGGCGGCGCGGGCGTATAAGGCGCGGAGGTCAGATACCAGTCTGGCGCCGCGCCGCCCTGACCGCCGCGTACCAGGCTGTATTCGTAGCCGTTCACGGCCAGCGTGCCGGCGCCCTGGCGAAAGCCGGTCGAGCCCGCATCCAGCCGGAAAGCATCCGGCGCCGTCGTGCCGCCATGGATCGTCTGCACCACCCGGATGCCTTGCGTCGTCTGCGCTCCGCTCCCGCCGGCGTTGAGGATGCGCAGCGAGGCGCGGCCAGTGGCCGAACCGCCATCGATCACCAGCCGGTCCGTGGGCGAAGCGTCATCGCCCAGCCGCGTATTCAGCACCAGTAACCCGCCATCGATGTACTGATTGACTGTCAGGGTCTTGAAGCCGCCCTTGGCGCCCGGCGCCACGAACGCGACCGTGCCGGCGTTGTCCAGCACCGCCATCGAGGAATCGGCGCGCACGTTCCAGACGCTGGACGCATCCAGCGCCAGACGGTTGACGCGGCCGCCGCCGCGCTCAATCAGCGCGCCGGTCAGCACCGAACCGCGTCCGAGCGTGATGTCCGCGCTGCCGCTTTCGATCAGCACGTCGCCGCTCAGCCGGGAAGCCGCGGCGTTCAGCTGGATGCGCCCCGTGGCGATATCCGCGTTCGCAACGCTGCCGCTGGGAACGCGCAGGTCGCTGGCCTGGCCGGTGGATTGCGAGCGCAGCAACACGCCGCCATCGAGCACGCCTGCACTACGCGCATTGATCTCGGCGCCGTCCAGCGAAAAGACATGATCGCCGCCAGCGGCCAGCAAGGCCACGCCGTCCTGCGTCTCTACACGACTGCCGCGCGTCAGCGTGATGCTGTTCCGGCTGCCCGCCTGGACCGCGTAACTGGAAATGCCGCGCGCGTCCGCGCCATGGACGCTGATGCGGGTATTGGCCAGATCCAGCCTGCCATCGCTCACCACTTCCGCGCCAGAAGTGCCCCGCGCCTCGGTGCTGATGCTGCTGCCGGAGGCCGAGATCACGGCTCCCTTTCCCACCACGAGCAGGCCGCTGGCCAGATAGTCATGCGTCAGGATGGATGAATCCGTCAGATCGATCCTGGCGCCGGCGCCGCTGGCCACTGCCCCTAGCGCGCCCGCGCCGAAGGTTTCGACGCGCACCCTCGTGACATTGATGTTCGCGGAGTCATGGAGCGGATCGGCCTGCAGCCCGATAGCGTCGCCGCCATGGGTGGTCACCGAGCTGTCCTGCAACGAAACGGTGCCGCCGCGCACACGGACGCCCCCCACCTTGTTCCTTGGATCCGTCGTGCCCGTCGTAATGCTTATGTTGCTGCCGGTCACGGTGTTGGATTCACCCGACAGGAAAATCGCCGGACCCGGTCCGTCATAGTTGATCGTGTCGCCCGGATTGATCACGACATGGCGATTGGACGAGGCTGGTGTCACGATGATCGCGCCCGGATCGGCGCTATGGCCGACAAGGGGAAACGTCGCCAGGGCTGTGCCGAGCAGCCCCAGCATGAGGGAAGGCGGATATTTGGACATGGCGAGTCCTTCTGGATTGGGCGGGCATCTCATGTCTCCACCGATCCAGCTCTATCAAGCCTTACTGAGGATGTGGCCGTGTCCGCGGTGGCCGGTGCAACGGTTCAGACGATCGCAGCATTTCGGACTCAGGAATATCAGACGGTTCTGAAACCTTGACGGCGATGATCCATCCCCATTTTGGTGAACCAGGCGCCGACCCGCCTCACCGCTACTGCCTCCGGCTCACGGGTGTCGTGGAAGCCCCCGAAACCTCGGGAGCGTCCGCAATCACCGTCCGGGCCTTGCGCGCCGCGAAATAGCCATCCACCTCGCGCACATCGCCCGCCGCCAGCGTGCCCGCCAGCTGCCTGACCTTCAGCCCGGCCAGCAGATACGCGTAACGCGCCTGCGCCAGATTCTTCAAGGCATCGAAATAGCGCTGCTCGGCATCCAGCACATCGGCATTGACCCGTTCGCCGCCCGCCACGCTCTTGCGCACCGCGACGGTCAGCTCGCGCGCGGAGTCCACGGCCAGCTGGTAGGCGCGCAGCTTGGCGACGCTGCTGTTGTACAGGTTGTACTGCTTGCGCAGCTCGTTGAGCACCTCGCGCGTCTTGGCGTCGTTCTCGTAGCGCAGCCGGTCGCGATTGTCGACGGCCTGCCGAACGGATGACGACACGCCGCCGCCGGCGAAGATCGGGATGCTGACCTGCAGGCCGAACGAATTCGTCACGTACTTCTGCCCGTAGGTACTTTCGGAGCTGGACTTGTCGCGGCCGGCGCTGGCATAGGCGCTGACCTTGGGCATGTGGCCGGCGCGGGCCTTGCCGATGGCGTGGTCGGCGGCATCCGCCGAATGGCGCAGCGCGATCAGCTCGGGGTTGTGCGCCAGGGCCTGCGCGCGCCAGTGCTCGAAGTCGTTCGGCGCCAGCGGCCGCACCGCGAACTGACCGCCCAGCGCGTCCAGGTCGGCGGCGTCGATCGGCTCGCCCACCATGGCGGCCAGCGTGTTCAGCGCCGCGTCCAGGTTGTCCTGCGCCTCGATCTCCTGCGCCAGCGCCAGGTCGTAGCGCGCCTGGGTCTCCAGCACATCGGTGCGATTGCCCTCGCCAGCCGCCAGCCAGCGCTCGTTCTGCGTCTTCTGCGCTTCATAGGCGCGCTTCTGCACCCGCACCAGGTCGATCTGGTCGGTGGCGTACAGCGCATCCATATAGGCCTGCGCCACCCGCACGGCCAGTTCCTGGCTGCGGCTGCGGAAACGCTCGTCGGCGTGGCGCGCCTGGGCCACGCCGTAGTAATAGGAAGAGATGGCCTCGTAATCGAAGATCGGCTGCTGCAACGTCAGCGAGGATGAGCTGCTGCGATAGCTGCGGTCGGTGGTCTGCTCGCCGAAAAAGGTGGGCTGGGTCACTTCCGAACGGTTGCGCCCGTTGCGGTACTGGAACGCGATGTTCGGCAGCAGGCCGGCCCGCCCCTTGTTGCGCTCTTCCAGGCCGGCGTCGCGTTCCTTGCCGGCGGCCAGGTAGGCCGGATCGTTCTCCAGCGCCATACCGTAGAACTGCATCAGCCCGGCCGCGCCGGCCCCCGGCGCGCACAGCGCCAGCACCAGTCCGGCGCACAGCATGCCCACAACGGACCCGGCATCGCGCCACGGATCTCCCCGAATCTCGTGCATCAGCGCTCCCGGATGCTTTCCATGCCGTACTGCATCAGCGGATCCAGGAAATACTCGATAACCCGTCGCCGGCCCGTCTTGATTTCCGCCGTCACCGCCATGCCGGGAGCCAGGCGGATATCGGCGCCGTTGACCGCGATGGTCGAGCGCGCCATCTCGACGCGCATCGAATAGACCAGCCCACGCTTCTCGTCGTTGATGGCGTCATCGGACACCGACTTCACCGTGCCCGGCACGATGCCGTACTTGGTATACGGAAAGGTCTCGATCTTCACCTCGGCTTCCTGCCCGGGCCTCACGAAGCCCACGTCCTTGTTTTCCAGGAAGGCCTCGATCTCCAGCAGATGTTCCTGCGGCACCACCAGCATCAGCGGCTGCGCCTCGGTCACCACGCCGCCCACGGTGCGCACGGCCAGCTGCTGCACCGTGCCGGACACCGGCGCGGTCAGCCGGGTCAGATGCTCGGATTGACGCGCCTTGACCAGGTCCTGTTCCAGCAGCGCCATGCGCTGGCGCGCCTCGTTCAGCCGGTTCAGGCTGGCGTGCCGGGCGTCGGCGCGCACGGTCTCGCGCTGCTGGCGGGCCTCGGCGATGGTCGCCTCGATCTCTTTCAGGCGGCTGCGCTGCATGGCCAGGTCCGATTCCTGCTCGATGCGCTCGCGCTCGCGCTCCAGATAGGCGTTGCGCGCGACATACTGGTCGCCGGCCAACTCCTTCAGCGACTCGGCGCGCTGGCGCGCGATGGGCGACGTGCGCTCCAGCTTGCGCGCCAGCGCCTGCGTGGTCTGCAGCTCGGCCTGGCGTCGCGCGATTTCGGCGTCGATGCCGGCCAGCTTGGCCTGCAGCGCCAGGTACTCGGCGCGCGCCAGGCGACGGACGTCCTCGGCCGCCCTGGGATCGGCCTGCACCGGTTCCAATACCGGCGCGCTGCCCTGGTCGATGGCCACCAGCATGGCCTCGGCATGCGCCGCCTGCAGCGCCCAGGTCTGCAATTCGTTGACGATGCGCTGCTGCTCGGCCCGCGTCACGGTGCCGTCCAGCTCGATCAGCAGGTCGCCCGCCCGCACCGACTGCCCTTCGCGCACATGGATGGCCTTCACGGTGGCGGTGCCGATCGGCTGCACCACCTGCGTGCCTTCGCTGGGAATGATCTTGCCCTGCGCCGTCGCCACGATATCGACCCGGCCCAGCACCGACCACGCCAGCGCCAGAGCCGCGAAGGCGATCAGCAGCCACATCGCCACCCTGGGCGCGGGCGACACCGCCTGCTGCTGCAAGGACAGCGCGGCGGGCAGGAACTCGGCCTCGTCGCTGCGGTAGCGCGTGCGTTCCCACGACTTGCGCTCGCGCCAAGAAGATGCGAACACCGCGCCGTACCGGCGGACCAGATCACGCCACGCGCCCAGTGCATGTCCCAGCGCCATCGCTACCCCTGCTGCATGCGATACAGCGCGGCGTACTGCCCCTGCTCGCGTTGAAGGAGGTCGGCGTGCGTGCCTTCCTCGACGATATCGCCGCGATCCATCACCACGATGCGGTGCGCGTCCTTCACGGCGGACAGCCGGTGCGCGATGATCAGCACGGTGCGCCCGCGGCTGATCTCGCGCATGTTCTGCTGCACGATGCGCTCGGACTCGTAGTCCAGCGCGCTGGTGGCTTCATCGAAGATCAGGATGCGCGGATTCGACAAGAGCGCGCGGGCGATGGCGATGCGCTGGCGCTGCCCGCCCGACAGCGTGGCGCCATGCTCGCCCACCATGGTGTCGTAGCCTTCCGGCAGCTCGGCGATGAACTCGTGCGCGCCGGCCAGCTGCGCCGCCTGCATCACGCGCTGCAGCGGCATGCCGGGATCGCTGAGCGCGATGTTGTCGCGGATGCTGCGGTTGAACAGCACGTTCTCCTGCAGCACCACGCCGATCTGCCGCCGCAGCGAGCTGGCGTCGATGGTGGAGATGTCCACGCCATCCACCAGCACCCGCCCCTGCTCGGGCTGGTACAGCCGCTGCACCAACTTGGTCAGCGTGCTCTTGCCCGAGCCCGAACGGCCGACGATGCCCACGGTCTCGCCCGGCTGCACCCGCAGCGACACGCCGCGCAGCGCCGGCTGCGCGCCGGGCCGGTAGCGGAACTCGACCCGGTCGAACTCGATGCCGCCCTGCACCGGCGGCAGGGCCGGCCTAGGCGTATGCACCTCGGTGCGCGTGTTCAGGATGTCGCCCAGCCGCTGCATCGAGATGCCCACCTGCTGGAAATCCGTCCACAGCTGCGCCAGCCGCATCACCGGCCCGGCCACGTTGCCCGACAGCATGTTGAAGGCGATCATCTGCCCCACGGTCAGCTGCCCGTCGATCACCAGCCGCGCGCCCAGCCACATGGTGGCCACCGTCACCAGCTTGCTGACGAAGGTCACGCCGCCGTTGGCCACGGTGCCGATCGCGGTCGTGCGAAAGGCCGCCTTGACGTAGGCCGCCAGCTGGTTGTCCCACTTGCGGATCCATTGCGGCTCGACCGCGCTGGCCTTGACCGTCTCCACGCCGCTGATCGTTTCCACCAGGAAGGACTGGTTTTCCGCGCCACGGTTGAACTTCTCGTTCAGCCGCGCCCGCAGCGTGGGCGTGAAAGCCAGCGACAGCACCACGTAGCAAGGCAGCGACGCCACCACGATCAGCGTCAGCCAGACGCTGTAGTAGGCCATCACGGCCAGAAACACGATGGAGAAGAACAGGTCCAGCACCACCGTGATGGCATTGCCCGTCAGGAACGAGCGGATGTTCTCCAATTCCCGCACCCGGGCCACGGAATCGCCCACCTGGCGCGCGCGGAAGTAGCCCAGCGGCAGGTTCAGCAGATGCCGGAACAGGCGCGCGCCCAGCTCCACGTCGATGCGGCTGGAGGTGTGCGCGAACACGTAGCTGCGCAGCGCGGTCAGCACGACCTCGAACGCCACCACCGCCAACAGCCCGACCGCGATCACGTCCAGCGTGGTGAAGCTGCGGTGCACCAGCACCTTGTCCATCACCACCTGGAAAAACAGCGGCGTCACCAGCGCGAAGCACTGGATGACGAAGGACACGAGGAATACTTCGAGCAGCAGCTTGCGGTAGCGCACCACCGCCGGGATGAACCAGCTGAAATCGAACTTGGCCAGCGCGCCGGTGATCGAGGCGCGCGAGGCCACCAGGATCAGCTCGCCGGTCCAGGTCCGCTCCAGCTCGTCCAGCGTCAGCTCGGTGGGGCCGCTGCGACGCGGATCCTGGATCAGCGCCTTGCCGGCATCGACGCGCGCCAGGATGAAGAAATTGCCTTCGCTGTCACGGCCGATGGCCGGCAGGGGCGTGGTCGTCAACCGATCCACACGCACCTTGGCGCGACGGGCGCGCAGGTCCAGCTTGCGCGCGGCGAGCAGGATCTCGGTCACGCCGAATGGCGCGCCGTCGGCGCGGAATTCGTGAGCCAGCTGGTCGGGGTCGGCGGCGACCTGGTGGTAGCGGGCCAGCATGGCGAGGCAGAGCAGGCCGGTGTCGGGCGTGGCGGGCTCGGGCTGAGGTGCGCGTCCGTCCGCCGGCGGACCGCCCGCTCCGCTGGATGCGCTTTCGATGTGCCTCATGCCTTTGCCTGCCGCGCGCCGTCCTTCATTGCCAGTTGGCCGCCAGCACCGGGTTCAGGGCCGCAGCGTAGTTCGGCGGCAGCGTGGTGACGCCGCTGGGAGGCGGCGTGAAACCGGCCATCGCGTTCACCAGGTTGTCGACCTTGGTATCCAGCAAGAAGCGGGAGCCGGCCTGGAATTTCTCGACGTGGTGCTGCTGCCCGGCGTACCAACGCTCCACCGTCACCCGGTTCTGCGTGCCGATGACGCTGACCTCCAGGTCCTCGCCGACGCGCCGGAACCAGAGCTGGTCGAAGGTGCGCCCTCCGAGCACGGCCACGTCGACATCACCGGGATCCGACTCGGTCTCGATAATGCGGTCCTGTCCGAACTCCTGGGTAAAGAAATAGCGGTCGCCACCCAGACCGCCAATCAAGATATCGTTGCCACCCATGCCGTTGAGGATATCGTTGCCCTTTCCCGCGCTGAGGATATTGGCGGCATCGTTGCCCACCATACTGTTCAGTGCGTCGTTGCCGGTGCCGTTGATAGCATCGTTGCCTCTCAACGTCAGGCCTTCGACATGCTCCGGCAGCGTGAAGCTGATCGTCGACTCCACGCGATCCCCGCCCTCGCCCGCCAACTCGATGATGCGGTCCAGCGGACTGTCGATGTAGTAGACGTCATTACCCTTGCCGCCGATCAGCGTGTTGGCGCCATCCCCGCCATGCAGATGATCGTCGCCATCGTTGCCGATGAGGATATCGTCGCCGTCCAGCCCCCACAGCACGTCGTTGTTGCTGCCGCCTTCCAGGATATCGTCGCCAGCCGTGCCGGTCAGCGTGAGCGGACCATTGACCACGCCCGTCCAGCTTCCCGACATCGCCGTCTTCAACGCCAGCGCCTGCGCGGCCGTCAGGTTGAGCTGTCCCAGCGGCGGCGGCGTCATTCCCGCCATCGCCGCGACCAGCGCCTCGACCTTGTCCTCGCGCAGGATGGCGCCCTGCGTGGTGGTGAACTGCTCGACGCGGTAGCGCGCGCCCAGGAACCAGTTGCTGATCGTCACGCCCCCAGTAGTGCCGATGACGCGCGCCTCCAGGTCGTTGCCCACCCGTCGGAACCAGAGCTGGTCCGCCGCGATGCCTTCGCCGAAGGCCACGACATCGTTGTTGCCGGCGGTGTCGTCGTCCTCGATGATGCGGTCCATGCCGCTGTCGCGGGCAATGACGTAGCGGTCGTTGCCGTCTCCGCCGATCAGCGTGTCATCGCCACCGCCGCCGTTGAGCGTATCGTCGCCGCCGCCGCCGCGCAGCGTATTGGCGGCGCTATTGCCGACCAGCGCGTTGTTGCCGCCGTTGCCCGTGCCGTCGATGGCCTGGTCGCCCGTCAGGTACAGCAGCTCGACATTGTCGGCCAGCGTATGGCTGACCGAGGCGTAGACCCGGTCCAGGCCCTGCCCGGGCAACTCGATGATGACGTCGTCGACGCTGTCGACGTAGTAGGCGTCGTTGCCATCGCCGCCCACCAGCGTGTTCCTGCCCGCGCCGCCATGGAGCTGGTCATTGCCGTCGCCGCCATACAGCGCATCATCGCCATCGCCGCCGTAGAGCTTGTCATTGCCGCCATGGCCGTACAGCACGTCGTCCCCGGCGCCGCCGGTCAATACATCGTCGCCCGCGCCGCCTTCCAGGCGCACCGCCTCGGGCCGCGTCAGGCCCCAGGCCGTCTTGACCGCCGGCCACAGCGCGCCCTGCTGCTCCGCCGTCAGGCCGGCCTGCGGCACGGTTGGCGACAGGGCGGCCATCGCGTCCACCAGCGCCTGCACCGCCTCGGCGCGCAACAGCGCGCCGCTGGCGGCCTGGAAGATCTCCACCCGATACTGCGCGCCCAGGAACCAGTTCGTGACCGTCAAGCGGTCCGCCGTGCCCGGCAACGAGACCACCAGGTCGTCACCCGAACGCGAGAACCACAGCTGCTGCACCTTGACGCCGGCGCCGAACAGCACCGTGTCGGTATTGCCGATGGTCAGGTCATTTTCGACGATACGGTCGGCGCCGTAGCCCAGGTCGAACAGATAGGTATCGTTGCCCGCGCCGCCGATGAGCACATCGTTGCCGCCGCGGCCGTCCAGGATGTCGTTGCCCAACCCGCCGTTCAACACGTTGTCCTGCGCATTGCCGTACAGTTTGTCCGCGTAGGCCGAGCCCGTCACGTTCTCGAAGTTCGACAGCCTGTCCGTGCCGCCCATGCCGTTCTGCGCGCTGCCGGCCGCCAGGTCCACCACCACACCGACGCCCGCGCCGGAATAGTCGACCGTATCGATGCCCGCGCCGCCGTCCAGCGTGTTGTTGCCGGCGCCGCCCGCGATGCGGTCATTGCCCGCGCCGCCCAGGATCACGTTGTCCTGCGAGTCGCCCAGCAGCACGTCGTCGTAGTAGCTGCCGGTCAGGTTGCTGGCATGCAGATAGCCGTCCGCGGCGCGCGTCGTCAACGAGTCCAGCTTGATCGACACGCCCGCGCCCATGCGGCTGAAATCCACGGTGCGCGCGCCGAGCAGGTTGTCGTAGAAGGACAGGTCAGCCAGCGCCACGCCGTTCAATCGCAGCTGCGCGGCCTGTCCGCCCGCCGTCGAATAGGACAGGACCACGCCGTTCGGGCCAACCGTGACGTAGGCGCTGTCGCCGCCCGGCTGGAGCAGCCAGATGCGGTCGGCCGACAGGCCGGTGCCAAAGCCCAGCACGTCATCGACGGTGCCGGCCGCGGCCTGCGCGAACAGGAACACATCGCGGCCCGCGCCGCCCACCAGGCGGCGGTTGGCGCCGCTGCCGGCGATCAGCAGGTCGCCGCCCGCGCCTGCCTGCACGGTCTGCCCGCCCGCGGCATAGTGCGCCTGCTGGAAGTTGTCCAGGCCGCGCAGCGAGCCGATGAAGCTGCTCGCGAAGCGGGCCGCGTTGTTGTAGGCATTGGTGCCGTGCTGCCACACGGACAGGAACGCCTGGTAGCGCGCGCTGTCGGTACTGGAATAGAACGTCGTCTCGTAGTCGTACCAGATGCCGCGATCGACCGTCTGGCGATACTTCGCCGCCGGCTCCGCCCCCGTCAGGTACTGGCGATAGACAGCCAGCTGGGAATACAGGCCGGCCAGGGTCGCGCTGTAGGCCTGGTAATTGGCCAGCGCGGTCCACAACTGCGCGCTGAACTGCTGCGCGGCCTGCGCCGCCGCCGCGGCCGACGCGGCCGTGGGCGCCGCGTTCGAGGCAACGGCGGCGTTCAGCGCCGATTGCCTGGCGGTGAAGGCGGTCTCGTAGCTGGCGGTGTACGCGGCCAGCTGGTTCACGCTGCCGACCAGCTGGTTGCCATAGGCGGTCAGCGTGCCGACCTGCCCGGCGGGGCCTTCTCGCAAGAAATCCCGCACGCCGTAGTCCTGCATGTTGCTGGTGACGCGCAGGTTGTAGTAGAACCTGCCGGCTTCGGCGCCGGACAACTCCACGTAGCTGGTAACGTACGAGGGGCGGCCCAGGACGGGACTGGGGTTGCTCCAGTCGTGGAAGGTCAGCATGATCAACTCGCCCGGCTCGGCGGACGAGGTGTAGCGGTACAGGTGCCAGCGCTCGGGAATGGTGATCGGCGTTACCGTGGCGCCGAGCTGGTTGGCGGACGCCATGTAATTGGCCAGGTTGTTGCGGTCCCAGGCGGTGGAGCTGGCGACCGAGCGGACTTCGGAGAGGGAGGTGGCGACCTTGCCGCTGTTGAGCAGTTGGCGCGTCTCCAGCGCGACGTCCACGGGATCCCCGACCACGGGCAGTTCATAGTCCTTGCGGAAAAAGCCTTCCGCGTTCACGGCGACTGGCCTGGGCAGGCCGACGGCCGGGTTGAATTCGGGATAATCGGCGCGCCAGGCCTGCATGGCGCCAGTCAGCGCCTCGATAGCCGCGACATCCATTCGCAGGCCGTCCGCTAACTCCAGGATCGCGACCTTGCGGAAGGCATCCTGATACCAGCCTTGGACGACCAAGGCGTCGTCCGTTCCCAGGATGCGGATCCAGAGGTCATTGCCCTGGCGTTCGAACCACAGATCGCTCGGGCGCAGGTTCGCGCCCAGGATGATCCGCGAGCTCGGGCCGCCATTGGCAGCGACGCCGTTCTGCACGGTATCAACGCCATAGCCGCGGCCGAACAGATAGACATCGTTGCCGCCACCGCCGACGATCATGTCATTGCCAGCCTTGCCATCCAGCCAGTTGGCGCCGCTGGACCCGACGAGCCTGTCGTTCCACACCGAGCCGGTGACGTTCTCGATGTTGACCAGCGTCGAACCAAGATCGTCCGAGCCCGCCATCAGGTTGACCACGACGCCCTTGTCCGATTCCAGATAGGAAACGGTGTCGACGCCGGCGCCGCCGTCCATGTAGTAGCCCGTTCCCGTCACCACCAGCGTGTCGCGGCCGGCACCACCGCGCAGCACACTCTTCCACGTGCCGCCTATCAACCAATCGCCATAGTTCGACGCGATCAGTTCGTTGACGTGCACCAGCCCGTCGAACATCAGCGTGCCCCGGAGGCTGCGCACGCCGCCGGCCGTATCGTTGACGAAAGACACCGAGGTCACGCCCGCCAGATTGGCGAACAGGTCCAGCTTGGCGATGTCCGCGCCCATCAGCAGCACTTGCTTGCCGCCCGTCACCAACTCGACGCCGCCCGCGATCCGTCGCAGGAACACCTGATCGGCGACGCCGGCCACCTGCACCTGGTCGCCGCCGGCGCCCGTCTGGAAGCCGTGCAGCGTGACCGATCCGGCGGTCTGACTCAGGATCAGATGATCCACGTTGCGGGACAGCGAGAAACTATTGCTGCCCGCGCCCGCCAGCATCAGGTTGAAACCGTCGCTCAGTGCCACGTTCTCACCGTTACGGCCCAGATAGACACGCGTATAGCCCGCGGATTGCGCGAACGCGCCCAACAGCTCATCGAGGATGATCTTGCGATCCGCCGCATGCTGCAACGCCTTGGCATACGCGGAGAACGTAGCCGCCGCGAACCGGGCGTCGCTCGGCGACCAGTAGGTCATGCCTCCGGGAATGTGTTCGTTATAGGACGCGTTGACCGGCACCAGCCGGTTCAGCTCGATCCGCAGCTGTTCCAGCCTGCCGCCTAGCGCCTGGGTCTGACCATGCGCGAGCCAAAAGGCGTCGACCGCGGCGCCCAATGCGTTGGCCGCCGTCCTGGCGGTGGACAAGGCCTGCAGCCTGTCGGCATCCTTGCCCATGAAGTTGGCGACCGCCGCCGCGGCACCCGCTTCGGTGATCCTGCCGAAAGCCGAGTCCTCTTGCGTCGCGGCGGCCGCGATCGAACCGTCGACGGCGGCGCTGTCCTGAATCCACGACACCATGTCTCGGCCGGCCGTACTGCCGACCTCGACATTGGTCGACGTGTACATGGTGATCAGCGAGGCATCGCGCGTCTGCAACAGCGCATTGGGATGTCCCTGCCACGTCCGGCTCCGCTTGTTCTGCATCCATTGCTGCAGGCTGGCCACATCCGCCGAAAAATCCTGCTTGATATTGGCGAACACCGAGACGGCCGCCCTCACCTGCCCTTGGGCCATGCCGGCATAGCCCCTGGCGATGTACTCCGCATGGATCGCCGCTCCCTGATGCGGCGCCCAAGCCGCCGCGGGAACGGCGGCGGTCGCGGCATTGGCGGCGAGCGAGCGCAGCTGCGGACCGGAGGGCGTGCGGACGATGTACCACAACGTCACCTCGATGATGGATGCCGCCTCGGCCCAGCGGCGCTGCGAAATCGACGACAAGGCCTGGTTCAAGGCTCCGGCCTGGGACCAGGCCAGGTACACGCCATTCATGATGTTCCCGCCCAGCACGATTGGCGCCCAGCGGTCGGAAACGCTCTCCAGCGCCATGCGCGTGGCCAGGTGCAGATTGCTCGCGGCATTGTCGCGGGCTTCATTCACGCCCGCCGCCGTCGTGATCCGCCCGTTGATCCGCAGCGCATCCGCGGCAGCGCGCGCCGCTGCTTGTTGGGCCGCGTTCTGCGAGGCAGTCGACGACAGGAACGCGCCAGGATCGCCAGAGGTGTATGTTTTTCCACCCATCTCCATCTTGACGATCTGCACGACGCCGTCGGGAGACAGCTTCGAATTCACGGTAACGCCGGGACCGGTGATGCGCTTGGAGATTTCACCGCCCTTGAATACGATCTGCTCCTCCCTCCCTGGCAAGGTCACGATCGTCTCGCCATTGACATACGTCACTTCGGCGCCCGGCGGCAGCCAGCTGAAGTCGATCCCATCGACCTTCATACCCTCGACGCCGCCCCGGCCGTAGAGCACGTTCTGCCCCTCCGAGGACGGAATGAACGTCTCGTTAAGCCACTGGCTGAATGCTTCCTTGGAATCCTTGTACTGCTTGTAGCCCTCGCTCTCCTCGATGCTCTTGGCCACTGCCACCAGCTTCTTCAGCGAGAGATTGTCCGGATACAGCGATCCGTACAACTTGATCAGGCCGATCATGTCGTCGCCGGCGAGCAGCGCATCCCATGCCTGCTTGGCCCAGCCGAACGGCAGAACCATGCTGACGGCACCGTTGAACGCGGCTTCGCCCGCCATCTGGCGCAGGCCTTGCTCGGTCACTTCGATGCCGAGTTCACGCCGCGCTTCGTCGAAATCGACCGGCCGGCCCAATTCTGCGGCCATGACATCTCTGGTTTGAGTGATCAACGTGACGACCCCGACAACCAGCGCCGCGAACATGGCGGGGTTCAGCTTGCCCGCTACCCCCTTTGCCCAGAGCGTCAATATGTTGCTCTTGGCGAACATCGAGGTCCCGCTGGTGTTGATCCCCAACTCGCGATGCATGGCAGCCATGACATCTTTCGGCTTTTGATGCGTCGAAACGTCGAGCATGCTGCGCGAACCCGGGGTCGCATCCAATACGCTTGCGCCCGCTCCGGCGTGAACGCCAAGCTGGAACTTGCTGCCTTCGATGAAGGCGGGATGCTCGGTGATTCTGGGGTCCCAGGTCAGCGTTTTTTCGTTGAAAAACACCTCATAAAAGGATTGCCATAGCACCTTTGAATCCAGGTCAACGCGCACCCTGTCGGTAGTATTGAGCTTGATGCCAGACCCTGGATTGGATAACTCGACCTTGAGAAAAGCGACCAATCCATGAATTTCCGCGGCCTTGCCCGCAAGCCACGCCTCTTTTGAAGCGAAGCCAGACCAATTTCCAGATTTCAGACCCGCGGCATATTGCTGGTCATACGCCGCCAGGACCTGTGAGAGCGCCTTTGAATATGCGGGATGGCTCCCCGTATGCGTCGCTGTTCCAACGCGGTCGCGACCGTCGGTTCGCGTCACGATCTGGCCGTCAATGGTTCGCGCCAGAGAAACACCATTGACCCGATAGTCGGCTTGGTTCCACAAGCCCGCATTCTGCATGGCTTGCAGCGCCCTGGAATCCTGGAACGTTTCTATGGGAATCACATGATGGCCCGAGTAGCCTACCCCATCCACATTGGGTAGCGACAAATTCCTGAATTCCCATTGATCCCTGGGGCTAGCCATTTTTGCTCCGTCGCCAAATGCGCGTGACCTTGCGTTACGTCGTCTTGTTTACGCACTTCTTGTCAAAAGACCAGCCGTCTAGCCGCTCTGTCTTGATGAAGTCGCGCAGTTCGTTTGAACAGAAATATGCACTGCTGCCCACGCTCGCCGGATCACCGGGATCGGTGCCGTAATCGTCCGGAACACGCCATAGGTGATGATTGGCGACGATCTTTGGATCGATCACGCAGCGTGTATCCGGCAGCAGCGAAATCCTGCCGGCGCTACGCTTGTAGCCGTCCAATCCACGCCCCTTCGTGAAATCCGTTTCCTCAATGACCACCGCATTCAGGCGGGGAGGAAAGACCCAGTAGTAGGTCCCATAGGACTGATCACGTAGCTTTTCACTCAACCCCCGAATCTCGAACGACTTGAAACGACAGCTCCCTGGCGCAAGCGACTCCAGCTTTTGGTGGATGACCTCGCAAACCAGGAATGGACCCGTGAGCCAACCCAGGATCGCAGGCGCGCCACCTTTACGATGGCGTTCGGATATCCGTAGCAGACGCGGGACAACCCATGCCGCTTCTTCTTCCGGAGATAGCAAAACACCGCAGTCCGCCTTGACCTGGATTGTCTCGTCCAACGGAGGATCGAATTCCTTGGTTACGGACGAACCTGGCGTGCTGCTGAGATTCAACAAATACGACATGCACTCTCCCTCTCTTGCCCAGAACAGCGATCACATGAACGTGAAAGGCGGCCCCGCCCTTGGCATCGATTTTTCAATTTGATGGGGCTTCTTGGACACGCAATTTCACTTTCATGGCCTGAATTGACTGTACCTCCGCCGTTTTGCAGGCACTACATGCCCCCAATGTCACGGAGCGCGACACATGACTGGAAGGCCAGCAAGAATACGAAAGAGAATTGAAAGCATCGTGACAGAATCAGCCCGAAGTCCGGGCCCACTGTCATGATCGGAATTCCAGCAAATTCACTGGATCGGACAACCGGAGCAACCGATCTCTGCCTGCACGCTATTGCACGATCAGCTCTTCGAATCAACGCCAGCGCAACGCCAACAACGGTTTCTAACCCTGGACTCTATGTCGGTGCCGTACTAAGTCTGGGGGTAGGTCAGGCATTCTCAATCCTTCAATGTTCGTTTGATCAACATGACTTGGCCAATCTGTTCAACCACTGTGCGATGTATTTCTTGCCAATTCCGCAATGACTGATATCTGATCGGATACTCGATGAAGACATACCGCTGGAGCTCCGCTCTCACCGTGCACCCCGTATCCTCAACGAGATTTCCAGCGGTGGCGCGATAGGGTTTGGTGCAAAAAAACAGGATCCTCTTGTCACCATCCCCGGACATGAGAAGCGCGGTTCCCGTCTCACCCCGGTCAGACTCCTTCAACACCACGAGGCTGCCTTGCCCCTTGTTGACGGGCAATTCAGGAAGAGACATATAGCGATTGAAGGCCATGTCCGGCGTTTCGATGGCCGTGATTACACTGACCTCATATTTACCGTTCCTGAGATAGCTCGGCACTCCGGCGATTTCAGCGAGCCTGAGTCCGAAGGCGCCCAACTTTTCCTCAAGCGAGTAATACGGCGTCCGCGCGAGCATGGAGGTCTCGCCGTGCACGCTGAAACTCAGTAGATCCTTGCACGCTGATTTGCTCTCTGCCTTGACCATGCAGACGTCAAAATCTATCGGCAAGGTGTCGCGTTGACAGCCGCTCAGCGCCAGCGCCGCCGTGGCGCATGCAACCATCTTCACCATGGCAAGCCCTTTTCCCATGGATAGATCTCCCTGATACCCATCGACCGCCATCACTACCCCATATCGGTGGCCTTCCGTGAACGGCTGTTTGTCCTTGGTCGCGGCAGGGTTTCACCCTTGGATTTCAATCTCATCTTGCAGCGCCCATCGGCCCCGGCAAGCGAGGCGTCAGTGTCGATACCTGGCAGCAATTGGCATTGAGTGCTATTCATATTTAAGCCATTTGAGTATCTTCCATTGCAGCCCGAAGAATTGAGACGGAGGCCCTAGCCGCTTCACTGGTCTTGCGCACGCTTGATATTGCGGGCTCACCGTAAGCCAGGAACGAGTCCACGGTCTTCATCGCTGCCTTAGTCAAGTCGGCGCTCATTTCTCTTCCTTATCCTCTCTACCCATTCGGCTAGAAGCAGCCCCAAGAACAACAGAACGAATGCGAAAAGCGCGAATCCTGGCGCGCTTTCTTTTTCCCATTGAAGATTTCGCCGGAGATGGTCCGAAGGCAGTTGCGATTTGCCGGCGTAACGTATGTCGACGACGCGGCGTCGTTCGACAAACAGATAGACAGGCTGAAGGAACCAGTCCACGGCGACGATCTTTCCGTCCAGCCTCTGAGGATCGTCCTGACCGGCAAAACAATCCGGATTGGATCTGGAGTGCGGACTTTCGCAGCTGTAGTCCTTGCCCTTGACCATCAGCATGTAGCCGCGCTTGACTCGATACTGGAAATGCGCCGTTCCCTCATCGGTGAAGATGGCTTCTTTGGCGGGATAGGCAGCGAAGTAGGCATAGCCGGCCGGAATCGCGAATCCAAAGACATACACGGAAAGAAACATCAGCCGCACGCCGTTCTTGCTGCCGATTTTCTTCAGGGCACGCTTTATCCGCTGCACGCTCAGCCTCTCGGGACCGACTCCCGTCCATTCCGGCTGCGGTCGAGCCCGCGCGAGCGGACTCTCGCCCGCAGCGCGAGCATCAAAAGCGGGCAAGCATAGGCGCGGGAATTGAAGGCGCGATGACCAGATCGGGCGTGCCATGCGAGACGCTGTCACATGCGGGCAGCGAGCAGACGCAAAAAAGCCGGCACGCTTGCGCGATGCCGGCTCTTGCCGATGATGTCGGGTGCATCACCGA
>MCND01000219.1_pt1 | contig 23459 bp, 33 predicted proteins | sample 778211 | NCBI WGS metagenome assembly MCND01 (sample SAMN04296812, study PRJNA304217) | bioreactor metagenome | isolation source: activated sludge enriched with benzalkonium chloride | place: Turkey: Istanbul urban wastewater treatment plant
CCTCAGTCGTGGCCCAACAGGCCCGCGCACAGGCAGGCCAGGGCGCGATCCCATAGGCACCAGGCCCGCACCATCGCCGTGACAGTGCAGCGCGCTACGGCCTTCTGGTGGCGCGAGCGGATAGCCCGCGCCTAATCATCGCTCCACTTTGCCCCAATGCGGCGTTGCGCCAGTCATGCGGGCAGCGATAGCCACGCCAGAGAGATACCAACGCACCCACCACGCGATATGGACGGAAACCGTGACTGTCTGTTGCACCATCACTCTCTGCCCCTGTAGCCCATGTCCCGCCGCGTCTTGGCGTCATGGCATCCGGCCTTCCGCCCGTTCACATCGCGTGACACGCACAGAATCTGCGTGTTCGCGTCGGTGTCTTCGCCGCCGTCGAACAGGCTTACCTTGTGGTCCAGTTCAAACCCATACGGGTAGATGGTCAGCGTCCGGCAATGCGCACAGTACGGGTCAGCAGACCAGACGCGCAACCGACGCTCTTGCAGCTTGCGCCCCGTCATGCGCTTGGCGCTGGGTGTGGGCGCAGCGGCCAGCCGGGAGCCACTGACAGCCAAACGCGGCTTGAGTGTCTTGAGCTTCATGTCCGAGCTCTCACAGCCCGAACTCGCGCGGCGTAGGAGCGTGCCACTGCCGCAATTGCATCCACGCGGAATACGTATTGAGCCATGTAATACGCTCGGCGCTCTGGCCGTATGCCCGACTCGACCTCTAACAATCCTCGTAGGCTACGTCGATACATATTGCTACAATCTTCAAGAGCCTGTTGCGCGGCCACGCAAAACTCCTGATCAACGCCCGCACGCCTGGCCTGCTGAATGTCTCGTCTTGCGCTCGCGGCCAATTCTCGCGACATAACCATTCCCCCTGGACCACTACCAAAATCGAGGCGACATTGAAAAAATCTGAGTGCGAACGCGCCATTCGACAGTTATGCCACCAATGGAAGCGCACCCACCACGACGGCGCTCCCAATCAGAATTTACTGTTCTCTGAATTCCGAGCTTGGCTCGAACAATCCCATCCAGAGCTACTTCGGTTCCGTTCAGTGATGTCCCCCATGGACGTCGCCGAAATGTGGTTCGATCAGGAGTTTCGCCAAACATGGAGAAACTAGCGTAGAGGAGTAAAGGTGCCCCACTCACTCGCGGCGCCGAATTCATTCGAAGCAACTTACCAAGAAAAAAAGAGAAAATTTGATGGAAACAAATATTCAAGACCTTATCGACGCAGTTAGGGCTTGGCCGGTGATCGTGCAAGGTGCGCTTGGATCTGCACTTTTTGCGGTTGTTGTCTCGTTCGGTAAATGGGCGTTCCGCATCACTAGACAAAAGCAGAAATTTCAGTCCATACAATCTAGGAGAACAGCTCTTCAGGACCGCATTTGCTTGTTGCAGGCTGCCGTCGCCGAAAGTCAACAAGAAGCCACCGAGTTCTTGGTACTCCTGCTGTACCGGGCAAGCCGTCACGGCGTCAACGCCATGATCTGGGTCGTTTATGGCCTAGCCGCTAGCTCCATGATTCCACTTATGGGAAATATCGGTTTCGTCGTAGCGCTGTACTACTTTCTCAAGATGGCTGCCGCTGTCGCGCCTGTGAACCACAAGTCGTTGGATGACGCTCAAAAGGAGCTTGATGACAGCAGCGCCGAGCTGGAAACCCTAGAAAACCAAATGAAGGAGCATTCAAAAACTTCAAAACCTTCAGCCACCAAAGAGAGCTAAAAAAGTCCCTAATTTGCGGAGAATAACCTCGCGCCCGCACCTCAGAACACGTTGACCTTCAAGCATGCAGCTGGCAGCTCAGAAGCCTATTCAACCAATCTTCCATGACGCTCACATATACTCGGTGATTTGCAATTTCACCGTTCAGTCCCTGCTCACACTATGCCTCCGATCGATACCCCGAGAAATGAAAGCCCTCATAGCGCCCAGTTAAAGTTGGACATTGAGTTGAGGGAAAGATATGAAGAAGCTCCAGACCAGCTTGCAGACGCTGCACGTTTGTGGATAGAGGAGGCTGTCGAAAGACGCGTTTACGGTCATGGGCTGAACAATGCCCGAACGGACATCTCGTTGCTAAAGCTCCTGAAAAAAAACATCGATTCCTTAAGCCTTCATATCGGACGTCGATCCGAGATAGCCGTAGAGAGATTTCTAAAGCCACGTACCATTACAGGTCAAAAAATGTGGATTCACTCCCACTTGGCGGCACTGTCATTCTCGAATGCCCATGAACGCCTCGATGAAGCGTTTCGAAATGCGTTCCGATATGTCGTGTATCCGCTAGGGCAATACTTCAAGGAAGTAGGTCTATTAGACTGCCCTATCGACGACGGTGATGCGCTCACGAGCAATGCCGAAATTGAGAACGTCGGATGGATCCCCGTGTGTGCGCCAGAGCCCCGACTCGCTATACAGGAGGAGCTTTCGAATGGTTTGCGGAACCTAATAGACCTCGCGCGCCAGAGAGATGCTCTCAACAGAAAAGCCTCAGCGGAGGAGTGGCTGAAGACCTGGAAAGCGTTGAACAGCAAAGAATCAGGCAACTGAACCGGGCAATCTGTCTCGAAGGCATAGGGCTATATATCTATAGATCGAATCCTTGCATGCTCGGGAATAAAGTTCACTGATAGTCCGTCTGGAAGGCGCGGTAGCTTTCCCAAAGCGTCAAACACGACGCGCTGCGATCAGCGGCACTAATGCAAAAAGCCCGCTGCTTTCGCTGGCGGGCTTTTTGCATACGCACTTATTCAAAGTGACTAAACAGGACGAACTTTAGCAGAGAAAATTCACCCCTGCAAGAGTCAGTCGCACAAGTCTTTTGCCGCCAGCAGATCGGTCGCATACTCCATCGCGAGCGCTTCGACGCCCTTCTGGCCCGCGCCACGCTCACCGCCCTTCTGCTTCGTGGTGCGCGTCCCGTACAGCCAGAGCTTGATCTTGCCGTTGTGGTTGGTTGCAGTGGCCGCGCTCACTCCAGCGCGTTCGGCCGCGTCCGAGAGCTTCACATCCTTGCCAAAGTAGCGAGCCACGATGGCATCACGCAGGACACGTGGCGTAGGGTGCGCCGACAAGGCGTCGCACGCCGCGGCATCGGATATTTCACGCACGGCCGCCAGCCAGTCATGGCGGTCCACCGTGCCCTGGCAGCACTTGCAACGGTCGGTACGCGGGGCGAAGCGCGCCACCAGAATTGCGCGGTACAGGCGAGGCAGGGTTTTCAATGCGCCCATGACAATGGCGGCCTGCCCGGCCCCATCCGTGCCGCCCAGGCCCTTTCCCTCGGCACCAGCCTGGGATTGAGCCTCTGCGAGGCGCGCCATCATGGGCTTGTCATACACCTGGTCCGTATGGTTGTAGGCAAAGGTCAGCGCCGCGTGAGCGGTGGCGAACAGTCGGCTCGGTTGCGTTTCTACGACCGGGGTCGAAGGAAAGCGCGAAAGGGTCAAGGTAGTCATCAGATAATCCCCGGGGAGTAAGTCACTTTCGCGGGCAGCATTTCCCGCATCCATTGCATTGCTGGTTCCCATGCGAAGGTGACGGTATGCCGCCCCCGAACAGGAAAAGTTCTTGGGTTGACGTGGTGGGCATCCACCATCACCGATTCGCCACGCGCCCCCGTTTGTCTGTAGACCAGCACCGGTACGCCCTGCTCGCCGGCCTGCTGCTGCGCCTGGCTCCACCAGGCAGGAAGACGAAGCTCGTTCGCGTGCTTGCATTCGATGACGATGCCCGCGAAGGCGGGATCATCGGCAACCAGATCGCTATCGCCCTTGGCGTTGCGCACGCGCCGACGCCATGCCTTCCCGGTTGCCTCGGTCAGCAACTTGGCCACCTTGCGCTCATACTCGATGCCCTTGGTTCGCTGCATTGCGCTCATCCTTGCGCCCCCGTGTCCGGATAGGCGTCCATGGCAGCTTTCGCCATGGCAAGGACCGTGGGCGAATACTGCCGACCGCCCTTCTTGCCCGCTTCTGCGAGGATGCGCTTTGCACCGCGCCGAGGATCACGGCCAGACTCATTCATGATCGCGCCCGCCCCCATCGCCCTGAGCGCTTTTTCAGCGTCCTCTTTAGTGGCCTGCGTAGCGCCCGGGGCCGGCAACGCTGGCGCAGGAGTCGGCACCGCATGCCACTGGCCGCGCGCAAGCTCTTCGCCAAACGATCGCTCCCAGCGCGCCTTCAGGACCGCATAGCCGCAGTTCAGAAGGTTGTGAGTTCCGATAGCGACGGCAGCCCAATAAATGGCCGGATGTGGCCATTTACCGATTTCGCCACGGCTGCGCGCCGTGACCCCTGCAAGCGCCTCATAGAACGCCACTTCCGGCGTCATCCACGGACGGCACAGGCGCATGAACTCCGGCAACGTCGGCGGCCAATCACGGCTGAGGCAGGCAACGAGGCCGACCCGTGCTTCGGCCTCGGTGTAGCCCGCCAGCTTTTGATTCCATGAGTCCTTGACCTCGCGGGGCGTCAGTCCCTCCCATGCCTGGGCAAACTTGGACCCGTACATCAGCCGCAGTTCCGCGACGACCATGCCGCCCAGCGCAGCGTCAGCGGCTGGATTAGTGGGTTGTGACATCGATGATCCCCATGTCGATTTCGGTTCGCGGCGCGCCCTGCGCAAGCGACGCCCCCATTTCCTCGTTCCACGATGCGCGCCGCTGCGCCACACTTGCCTGGCGTGCAGGTCGCGCAGCCCCCGAACGCAAGACGCGTTGCAGGTATCCCACGGGCTCAATGGCCTGGTCGTCCACGCATTGCTGGATGGCCCGAACGATGTCCTCGTCCTGGTGCGACTTTCGGAACATGCCCAGCATCGAACGGGCTTGCTTCTCCGGCTGACCAGCAGCGATTAGCAAGGGCAATCCAAGGGCGAAAATCTGGTCTACGGCCGAAGGCGGCTCCGGCGGCGTGCCGCCCGTTCCGTTAGGAACGGAATATCTTTTGGTTATTGGTTCTTGGTTAGGGTTACGACTGGGTTCTTGCTGGCCCCCGGCTGGGTTTTCCGTGGGTTCCGCTTGGGTTCCTTCTGGCAACCCACCAGAAACCGACTGGGTTTCGTTGGGTTTCTTCTTCGGCCTTCCACCCGCCCTTCCGTTATCCCGGTTGGTTTGCGCCTTCTGCTGATACGCGGCGATTTCGCTATCCGCCCGCTTATTGCGCCAAGCGCCGTCCACCAGCTCGAAGAACTCCTGCAAGATCATCGGCACCGCAGCGCGCTCTTCCTCCGTCCGCGCCCCCACCCAACGGCAGACCTGCTGCATGTCGTCCTTGATGGGCTGTTCCTCCGCGTAGTAGCGGCGCAGGAGGCGGCTGTAGATGGCGTCCTCAACCAAGCTCAAGTGCATCGTGGCCTGGGCGTAGTCGCCGATGTTGTGGCTGTAGTAATTCATTCGGTGACTCCGTAGAGCGCCTGATAACCGCGCTCCGCTTCCTCGGGCCACTTGCCCAAGGCGAGGATGCGCAAACGCGTAAGACGCAGCCCGGGAACGAAGTAACTCAGCTTCATTTCCCACGGCGCGGTTGATTGATCGAGGAAGTAATGGCACCCGCCGCAACCGAAGGCGATGGCCCAGTCATGGGCCTTGATCCCCTTCCCTTTCCCGTCGCGGATCTGGTTGGAATGGCAGGCCACAGTCGTGTCTGTGCCGCCCTGGCAGTACTTGGGAACGCGCAGCAGGCATTCCTCGCCCTCGGCAAGGTCCAGCAGCGCCGGGTTGCGATAAACGGTCTTAGGCGGCTTCTTGCCCTTCTTGCGCGCCTTCATGGAGGCACGCGGCGGCGCCAGCGGCTTGGCGCGCATCATCGAGGCCTTGGCCTTCAGCGAAGCGCCACGCTTCATCGGCGTCTTCTGGCGAAGCGGCGTCTTGCGTTGCAACGTCATGCCGCCCCCGCTTGCTTTCGAACACGCCACCATGCCGGCAGATGCCACGCATTCACGCGTTGCCTGACCAGCCCGTCTCGAACGGCATCAAACAGGAAGGCATTGACTGCGCAGCTCGCGGCCATGGCGCGTGATGTGCTGAACCAGGGGTCCACCGCCAGCAACGCGGGCTCAACGATTGCCCGCAGCGCCCCCACATCTACCCGGCGCGGCGTTTCGATAATGGCCTGGCGGACAGCTTCCACTGTCGCCAGCGGCACGCAGTAGCCCCTGAACATGTGCAGGCAGTCACCCATAGATGCCGCTCCATGCCACGAAGGGCTTGCGGATGGCCGTATGGAACAGCCCTGCTGCCGTCGCGTTGTGGTCCAACTCCGCCCGGCTGGCGACCCCGCACATGTCGCGCACGTACTGCGCCGCGTGCTGGCTCGGGGCCACGCCCTCGGGGACGGCGCCGATGCGGGAAACAACCCACCGCTGGAACTTCGCGCTGCTGCACATCATTGCAGCCGTGCGCGACAGCGCCGCCCCCTTACGCTCCGTGGACGGGACACGCGCCCGCACAGGTACACCGGATGTTCCGCGCTGAATCATTGCTCGGCCATCCCGCTAAGGCGGCGGGCAACGCCGGCAACCGCCTCCATGACTACACGGCCCGCCGCGGCCACCCGCTCCACCTCCTTCTGGTCCACCCCCCCATCAGCCAGCGCGTCATAAACCTCTTGACCGAAAGTTCCGTGCGCGACCATCAATGCCGCGACCTGCTCCAGCACGGACATATCGCTTTCGCCGCAGGATTCAGGCGCCTTCACCAACAGATAGCCGCAGCCGTGCGCAAAGGCGGCCAGAATGCGGACGTCGCCCGTCAACCGCACGATGCGTGCGGATTCGACCAGCGTCAGGTGGTGCGTGGTGTTATTGGGGTTGACCTTGTTGCGTAGGACGGCAGGCGACATGCCGATAACCGCCGCCAGAGCGGGACTGCCACCCGGGTACTCATGCACTGTCAGATCGGCCGCAGTGGTGATGTTCATATGTAGATTTCCTGAACGTATCTATTGCTGAGCAGCGGCCTTACGATGCGCTGCATGGAAAACATCCTTCAAACATCGAGCGGGCCAATCTGCACCCTGTCGTCCGGTTCAGCCGGCGCTGAGGGTGGCGCAACGCCGGCGGGCGCTTCGTCTGGAACGTTGAAGAACCAGCGCGCCTCTTCTGGCGCCGGACGATGCAAGGCAAGGCGGGCGCCGAATGTCATGGGGGCTGCACTACGCATGAGAGGTCTCCTGTTGGACGACCGGGGGGTCGTAGAAGAACCGGAGCAAGTCGCCGCGGCCGAATGGAGCGCCGAATTCTTGGCTCGCCTCCCACAGCCCATCCATCGTTCCTTTGCGCGGCACCTTCCGGGCGTAGAGCAAATGCGTCTCTATGTAGGCAACCGTCGTGTGGGCTCTCCTTGCGAACCTGATCCGCTCGTCGGCCGATAGCGCCAGGTAGAAGGTCTTGAAGCTCGTTTGGGGGGTGGCTCTGTTCATGGAGGCGATATTATTACCTTTTTGGTAATAGCTCAACCGAATAGAGTTACCTAAATGGTTTATTTACCTAAAAGGTAATCCCGGTTCCAATGCCCGACATGAAGTCCATCAAAGAGATCCGCCGCGCGAACTTTGCGCGCGCCATCGAGGAAAAATGCGCCGGCAACCAGACCGATGCCGCAGCACGCCTGGAGTACTCCACCCCTTCGCTTGTCAGTCGCTACGCCACAGGCAAGAAGGACATAGGAGACCGCGCTGCCCGGAAGATGGAAGAGGCATTTGGACTTCCGCCGAACTGGATGGATGCCGATCACGGTTCGTCGGGAGAGGTAGTCGTCCGACTTGCGGACGCTCCGTCGTGGCCCTTCCCCTCCATCTCCGAGGCGGATATCCGGGCGCTCCCCCCCGCAAAGCTCACCGCGCTGGAAGGCGCAATGGCGCTTGCCATCGCGCAGCTCAATCTTGGGATCGTCATCGCCTCCAGCGGCCATGCCACGGCCTCACCTGCCCCAGCACGCGCCCAAAGGACCAGCAAGCTCATTGACTTTGACGAAGTCCCCGACGAGTTCAGTGTCCGCATTGCAGGGCGCGATCCAGCGCCATGGGAAGGTGGGAAGACCACGGAGCAGACCGAGCCCGCATCGCAGAACCTGCGCCTGAGCCGGATTGCCAACGTGGGGCACGTGCCGCGCGCAGGCTACTCTGCCAATGACCAGGAATTTCTTGCTGTACCTGAGCTGGACGTGCGGCTTGCAGCGGGCAGGCTCGGGATCGAGAACTACCATGAAACGGCAATCGGCCAGATACTGCTGCGCCGGTCTTTCTTGGAGTCGTTCCGGCTGCCGGTTGATCGCATGAAGATCGTCTACGCGGACGGCGACAGCATGGAACCGGTAATCCGGAACGAAGGGCCGATGCTGTTCTATGAGGAAAAGGTCACTGACACGCGGCTGATTGATAGCCGGACCGTCTACGCCATCAACTACGGCGGGAAGATGATTGTCAAATGCATCCAGCGGGAGCGCGACGGCACGCTGTTGGCAAAGTCGTTGAATCCAGCTTACGAACCATTCCCCCTGGAAAAGGATGACGGACGCGACGTCTGCATAGTCGGCCGCATCCTCTGGTCGCCGTATGACCTTCGCAATGGAGTAGACGAACGCCTCCTATAACGTTCCGCCGCCAATCAACCACAGAGCCGCCCCTTCCGGGCGGCTTTTTTATTGCCCGAAATCTATCAAATTTACCCATTTGGTAAATATTCACAATGAGATAGTTACCTTTATGGTTTGACTACTATTACCATTTCGGTAATACTTCTTTCCATGCCGTGACCAAAGCAACAACGGAAACGGCCTCGCTCATTAACAACCAGTCAGACCCAACCGCCGCCCCACTTCGGGGGCCGCGCGCGGGCGCGCCCAGTTCCACGTAGGTGGCGCGAAACAGCAACCGGGTGCCACCGCTGCGGAGACCAACGCAAGCGAAGCACTGAAAGTGGAGACAGGCCGGATAGACGGCAGAGAAACGCCTGGTACTCGACCAGGCGGTTTCGGCCAGCGCCGCGTGCGGCGCTTACCGAAACCAACAGGTGCGCGGAAGCGCGCTCATAAGGAAGCAGCGTAGATGTCATGGGCCCGCTGTCGATCCGATGCGGACATTACCGAATCTCACCGAGGACCCTTCACGGTTCGAGGACGACGAAGGATTTGGGTGTACGTTAGTTGCCTAGGTACGGAATGCTCGAATGCGATTGCGGCCTTGGCGGGGCCGCGCACACAGTGCCGGAGCCCCGGCGTTGTCGTTTGAAAGCTGCTCTCTGCAGAAAGCCCGCGAAAGGGGAGCAGAGCCCTCTCTCGGAGACGTCCTGCAGAAGCGCATCACTCTACAAAAACCAATTCTAGAGGAAGGTCGCCAGAGCTCAACTCATTAGGATCTACAGAACGCGCCGGACGAAGATTAAATCCAGCTCGCAGTAAGCACCGGCCGGCGGGCACCTCGCTACGGCTCTGGTATGTTTTCGTTTCACCGCCCATAAGCACGGTCATTGCGGCTACGACGCGAGCACAACACTCTGCTCGTGTTCCTTGCACATAGGAGGATTGACCACTACGCAATGGTCCTGGGCGCTGCTGCTGCTCGTTTCCCGTGGGCTTTTCGTTACTTGGATCCTTATAGAAAAATGCTGCTCCCATCGCAACGATCACGGCGTCATAGCCAGAGGGCGTCTCGTTTCGGAATTCGACAACAGCCAACTTATAGTCCGCCTTTTCACCTTTGACCGACGATATCAAGGCATCAATGACTTCTTGTTCGTTAGACATCCCCGCTCCCATGTGAGTATTAAAAAATGACACTTATTGTGGTGCTAAGGATCATATCCAACGGCAGATATAACCACCTTCCTCCATTTAGGTGATTGCAGACTTCCGTGTGATCTCTTGACTTCCGGGGGAGGCAGACCATGTGCCAGGACCCGAAATGGCAAAAAATGGCCGCAACAAGCCATCCACCGTCGTCTTTCGCCAACGGCTGCCATAACTGAACTAAGACATACGGCTGCCAAACCACCCGCGCATGCGCAGCATGCGGGCATGCCATTCAATCCTCCATACCAAAAAGCCTCGGCTCATGCCCCGCGTGCGGGGTATCGGCAGGCGCTGTTGCCTGACTCCCTCCAACTCCTTCCGGTCCATCCCATGCTCAAGTTCTTTGAAGACCTGTTCGATATCGTCCTCTCCATCATCAACGTGCTGGACCGCAACGGCGATTTGTAAAGTCTCGCACCCTTCTCCGTAGCAACTTCAACGTTTTCAGCCAGCAACACCTGTGATACGTTAGTCTCAAATCAGAGTAAATCTCACAGTTTTGACGGCTACCGACCTCCTTTTCTTAGCGCTGTCGGTCCCCAGCTTTTAAAGCGGCGCGTGCAATTCGCGCTGCTAGCCAGTCTTCTTTGCGTCACCCCCTCGATCACTTGTGTGAAAGGAGCAAACCCGCTATGAAGAAGGTGAGTTTTGAAGCAACAGCCCGACACTCTGACTCTGCCACAGCTGATTTCTTAACCAGCCGGCGTTGCTCCTCGCGGCGGCGACGGCTCGCACAACTCGCACTTACCAGCCTGGCCATTTCTATATCTTCTGCATTGTGGGCCGCCGAGGCCCCAAAAGCAGCAGAGCAAGCGACGAAAGACGCCAACGCTGCGTTGCTCAAAGAATTGCCCTTCACGGACAAAACCTCCTTCGAGCTTGCTCACAAAGGCTTCATCGCTCCCCTACCGGATGCCATGATCAAGGGAGAAAAGGGCAATCTGGTCTGGGACCCCACCAAGTACAACTTCATCAAGGAAGGAGCGTCTGCCCCCGACACAGTAAATCCGAGTCTATGGCGGCAGTCACAGTTGCTGAATATCTCAGGCCTCTTCCAGGTGACAGACGGCATCTATCAGGTGCGCAATTACGACTTGTCCAACATGACCATCGTCGAAGGCAAAGAAGGCCTGACAATCATGGACCCGCTGATTTCCACGGAGACAGCCAAGGCTGCACTGGACCTCTACTACCAACACCGACCCAAGAAGCCGGTAGTGGCCGTCATTTACACCCATAGCCACGTTGACCACTACGGCGGCGTCCGCGGCGTGGTTGACGAAGCAGACGTGAAGGCAGGCAAGGTCAAAATCTATGCCCCGCTTGGTTTCCTGGAACATGCGGTGGCCGAAAACGTAATGGCAGGTACTGCCATGAGTCGGCGCGCCAGCTATATGTACGGCAACTTGCTGCCACCAAGCGCAACCGGCCAAGTGGGCGCGGGCCTGGGCACGACGACCTCGGCAGGCACAGTCACATTAATCCCGCCTACCGACATCATCGAGAAGACCGGCGAAAAGCGCACCATCGACGGCCTGACCTATGAATTTCTCTACGCACCTGGCAGCGAAGCCCCCGCCGAGATGCTGTACTACATCAAGGAAAAGAAGGCGCTCAATACTGCTGAGGACTCGACCCATACATTGCACAACACCTATTCGTTGCGCGGCGCCAAGATTCGGGATCCGCTAGCTTGGTCTAAATACCTGAACGAAGCTCTTGCTTTGTGGGGCGATGACGTGGAAGTGATGTACGCCATGCACCATTGGCCGGTGTGGGGCAAGAAAGAAGTTCAAGAGCAGCTAGGAATGCAGCGCGACATGTACCGCTACATCAACGACGAAACCTTGCGCCTGGCCAATATGGGCTACAACAAGGAAGAAATCGCCGAACAAGTCAAACTGCCCGAGGCAATCGCTACCAAGTTCTCGAACCGTGGCTACTACGGGTCAGTAAACCATGACGTGCGTGCCACGTATGTCCTGTACCTGGGCTGGTTCAATGGCAACCCCGCAACTTTGCACACCCTGCCCATTCAGGAGGCCTCCAAGCGCTACGTGGAGATGATGGGCGGCGTGCCAGCGATTCTTTCCAAAGCCCGCGAATACTACAAGAAGGGCGATTACCGTTGGGTAGCGGAGGTTGTGAACTACGCGGTGTTCGCGGAACCTGACAACCAGGAGGCGAAGAACCTACAGGCAGATGCGCTGGAGCAGATGGGATACCAAGCCGAAAGCGGCCCGTGGCGTAACTTCTACCTGACAGGAGCCAAGGAACTACGTGAAGGTGTGCAGAAACTCCCGGTGCCCGACACTGCCAGCCCTGACACCGTCAGAGCGATGACATTAGACATGCTCTTCGACTACTTCGCCGTGCGCCTGAATCGTGAAAAGGCGGCAGGCAAGCATGTTGTTTTGAACCTCGACTTCACCGACACAAACCAGAAGTACACCCTTGAAATGGTGAATAGCGTCTTGAACCACACTGAGGGCAAGCAGGCGAAGGAGCCCACCGCGAGCATGTCGCTCAGCCGCGAAACTCTGAATCGCATGATGCTCAAGGAGATGACGCTCAAGGATGCTCTCGCCAAGGGTGACGTCAAGGTCAGTGGTGATCAGCAGAAGATCACCGACATGTTCGCGTCACTCGACAATTTCGAGTTCTGGTTCAACATCGTCACCCCGTAGCGCTTATCCAAGACAGGAAACTCTTGGCCCACGCCAGTGCTGTGGGAGCCCCTGCTCCCACAGCACTTTTTCTCTGCACCAAGTTAATGAACTGCCGCTTCTAGACCCGTCGGCGCCGAAACGTCACCTCCCAGAAGTGACTTTCGCACGTATAGAGCGTTGATCGCCCCACGGGCCGCTTTCACCACCGCGCATATCGCGCAGATCCCCATGCCATCAACTATCCCCGCCATCTGGTGGGGCCTGGCGCTGCTCGCCCTCGCGGCCGTGGTGCTGGTCCCCATCGGCGACTACTTCACCCGCCGCTATGTCGCGGCCGATCCCTGGAGCCCCACATGAACACCATCAGCGCAAGCGCGCCCCCGGTGCGCATCCGCCCCCTGCAAGCCATCGCGAAGGCCGGTCGCAAGCTGGGCAACTTGATCGCGCCTCGCGACCACGCCGGCCGCGGCAACTGGAACAAAGATGCGGATATCCCGTGGTGGGCATGGCCTGGCGGCCTCGCCTTCGCAGCGTTCATCCTCTTCGGCCCGCAGGCTCTGGGCTGGTTGCTCCGCTTCGTCATATGAACGGCATCGAGTTCATCGTAAGGGACCGCAGCGGCTGGCGCCCGTGCATCCCGTTGCCCCGCCGCCGGATCACCGCCGAAGAAGTGAGCCAAGTCCGCACGCTGAAGAAGTTCAGCCCCGCCCCTACATCGTCCAAGGTGCCAGCATGACCAAGACCACTATCCATTTCGAACACACTGCCCTGAAGGCCGCCTGCCGCATCATGGCGAAGAACGACATCCGCTATTACCTCAATGGCGTCTATGTCGAAGCCTCGCCCACCGAAACGATCCTGGCAGCGACCGACGGCCACCGCCTGCTGGTGCTACGCAAGGAAGCTCCGAACGACGTGCCCCAGGCTGTAACGCTGATCATCCCCGGCGAAGTCGCGCAGCGCATTGTGGATGGCTCCCTCAAGGCCGTCCGGCACATCTCCCTCACGCAAGTCGATGAGGGGAAATGGCTCGTTCCCCTGCTGAAATGGGATATCGAGGTCGCATTCCGATCGGTGGAAGGCATATTCCCCAACTGGCGCGCCATTGTGCCCAAAGCCACATCCGGAGAGGCGGCGAACATCAAGCCCCAATACCTCACCGACTTCGAAAAGGCCGCCCATGACATGTACGGGAGCCTCAAGCACCACACAAGCAGCATCGAGGTCCGGCACAACGGCCGCAGCGGGGCGCTCGTATTTCCCTCGTCTTCCAGCGGCCAGGATTTTATCGGGGTCGTGATGCCCTTCGCCCCCGAGACCACCCCCAGGACGACGCCGCCCGATTGGGTTCTGACCGAAGAGCCGAAGGTGATCAGCGCCCGGCGCGCAGTCCTCCCCAAACCTGGCGTGAAACAGAACCCCCAACCGGCTGAGGCCCACGCATGACTACCTCCCCCGCATCGTTCAAGACGATGATTCTGGACAAGACGATCAAGCGCGCCGACGCGATGAAGATCCAGTACAGCCGGATTCACGTGGCCCCCGACTTCAACCCGCGCGACTTGGACGACTTCTACGAAACCGACATTCAGGAACTGCTTGCCCACATCCTGGCAGGCGGTACGCTGCCGCCGCTGGAGGTCATCGCGATGGCTGACGGATCGGGCGTTGAGCTTGTCGACGGGCATCGGCGCTTCGATGCCATGGGGCGCGCCATCGCCCAGGGATTCCCCATCGATTGGGTTTCCATCGTGGCCTTCCAGGGCAACAAGATTGATCGCCTGGCACGCGTATACACCAGCAACAAGAATTCTCCCCTGCGCCCCCTGGAAGCAGCGCGCGGCTTCAAGCGATTCCGCGGCGCCGGCCTGGACAGCGCGGAGATTGCCGCCCTCGTCCATTGCAGCCGTACCCATGTCGAAAACTACCTTGTCCTGGCCGACGCCGAACGCGAGGTGCAAGAACTGGTCCGCAGCTGCAAGGTGTCCGCCGAGGTCGCTATCGACGCCGTGCGCAGGCTGGGCGCCAATGCCGGCGACTTCCTGGTCGGCAAGGTGGACCAGGTCAAGGCCGCCGGCAAGGCCAAGGTGACCGCCAGCACCATCCACGGCCGCGCCCTCCCCCGCAAAGTCGTCTCCCCGCTCATCAGCGGCGTGGACTCCTTCATCAAAGGACTGGACGCCAACCAGCGCGCAATCCTCATCGACATACAGGAAGGCCGCGTAGCAGCCGGCACCATCACCGTAAAGACCCAGGATCTGCTGGACCTGTTCGAAGCCCACGGCGCCGTCGAAACCGTCCGCGCCAAACGCGCCGAGAAAGCCGCCAAGGAGGCTCAGCAAGCCGCCCCCGATACACAGGCACCTATAGACCTTGAACAAGAGGAAGCCACCGCATGAGCGCCCCCGAATCCCACACCAGCGCCGATCAGGCGCTCAGCAGCCTCATGGGTGCCGCCCTGAACGTGCCTCATCCTGACGCCCCTGCGTCCCAAGTATCCGCGGAGGAACAAAGGGAGGTGCTGCCGCCTCTCGATGAAAACCTGCGGCTCATCCTTGGGCGACCGAACTTCGCTTGCGGCCAGCTCGCGCAGATGCTCCGCCTAGGCGGGCAGGAGATTGAGCGCCGCGCCGAACACGAGCAAGCCGCCGTTATCTATTTTCTCCTGAACATCTATCTCAAGCACGGCAGCGGATGGGCAGAAAAGGCATCTGATGCGTTCGCCGCCATTGCCGCCCAGCAGGACAAAGGGGGGGAGGCATGAGCCTGATCCTGTTGACGGATATCGACGGGAATGCCCTCGCGATCAATCCGGATTTCATCGTATCCGTGACCGCCGTGCTGAACAGCTATCACGGATCGAGAGCAGTAATCCACACCCAAAACGGAAAGAGCCATACCGTCCGCCAAGCGCCCGAAGAGATCTTCGACGCTATCCAGCACTGCATCCAGGGAGAGAGGTAACCATGCGCAGCCTGGTCATGATCATGGCAGCCCTCGCGCTTGCGGGCTGCTCCAAAGACCCTGTGTCCGTATCCGGCACCGACAACAGGGAAATTCAAGTCGCCGAACTGTTCACCCATCACGGCGTCACCATCTACCGATTCGACGACGGCAGCCGCCGGGTCTACTTCTCGAGCAACGCCGGCGATGTCACCGCGCAGCACACCGAGAACTGCGGAAAGGGCGGCATCCGGACTGTGACTGTCGAAACGAAGGGCGCCGGGCCATTCAACCAGGGAGAAAAGTGATGCGACAGAACTACATCGGCCTGGATACGGCCATCCTCGCCCGTATTCAGTTCGGGCACACCTTCGCCCATCAGATCGAAGGTGGCCGGGTCGTAGAAGAGGCCCGCTACTTCTCGTCCGTGAAGAATCCCGAGTTCCGCATTATCGACCGCCGCCTCCAGGCGCTGCGCAAGGCCGGGAAGATTGCCTATGACCGGAAGAAGGGATGGCAGCTCGTGCCGGCCGCTCAATCCAGCCAAGGCGTAGGGAGGATCGCGTGAACTTCGACAGACCCTTCCCCCTTCTAAACCCACCGCCCGCAGCCCCACGTCTGAGCGGAAGAAAAAATTACCTTCTACGGCTCGAGGTGCAGCATGCGTTTCGGCGAAACAATGAATGTCGTCCCATTGTTGTCTTGTTTGAAGGCAAAACCGAAATCAAACCCATCCTCCGTGGGGACCCAAAAAACTACTGGTTCGCCGCGAAAATCACCTTCCCATCCTTGCTTAGTGGCAGCTTCTCGCGCGCTATCCCATCTCTGGATGAAGGAGGCAAGCGACGGAGTAAGTCCCGGATCAAAGTGGCGTTCAACCTGAAATGCCGCCTCGCGAGCTCCAAGGTCCGCAGCCGTATCCCTGACGGACTTCAAAAACTCCCAACCAAAATCTATCGGAATGATGTCGTATACATGCCACCGCATAGAGCCTCCCACCGGTTGAAAGGGCAGATCGTAGCGTATGAGACGAAGTATGTCAGCGCACCCAGAATCAGCAAGATCACCACAAAGCCAAATCAGAGGACCGCAGCATGACCGACCACACCACCGCCGCCCAGGCGGCACTGCATGAAACCGTGCTAACGGACCTGGAAGTTCAAGAGACCCTTGGCGCCGTCTTCGTGGCCTCGCACCCCTACGGCCGCCGCGACGTGCTGAGTCAGTGGGAATGGGAAAAAGCGGCAGCTCGCGCCATCGAGCAAGCTGTGCTGTCCAAGCTGCGCGCCCCTGTAGCCGATGAGCGGGCACTGGAGAACGTCGCCGACGCGGCGATCAAGGCGGCGTATGTGGCCGCACACGGGGATGCATCAGGATGGCTGGGCCGGGATGGTAGCTACTTCATTTCCGGGTACTCGGCGGGCAGCAAAGCTGCGCCCCTGGCGAGCGCCCCTGTAGCCGACGAGCGCGCGATTCCCGATATCGACTGGCAATTGCTCCGCGACACGGCAAACCTGGTCCGAGATCGGTTTTCGGCCGCATTGGATATCGCCTACGCGAACAGCGACGCCAGTAGGGCCGCTAAGCGGCGCGCCAATGAAACCCATGGTGCGCTCATGGCGATGCTGGACGCCGTCCTGGCGAGCCCCGCTGTAGCCGATGAGCGGGCGGCGGAATTGCTGGAAGAGGCGCGAGGCGAGGGCCATTCGTCGGTCGCCGCATACGTTGACCAGTTGAAAACTTCAGCCACCGTCTACATGGCAGAACGAAACAGCGCGCGTGATGCCGTCTCGAGATATCGGCAAGAGTTGATTGCCCCCGCAGCCCGAAAGACGTCCATTATCTGGAAACATACCCATAGAGCAACTGGGCAAGTAACGCTATCGACGGAAGCCATGCCTGCCTTGCCCTTCAATCGTGAAAAGTGGGAGAGCACGCCCCACTACGCCGGCATAGCAAGCGCCCCTGTAGCCGGGGAGCCGGTCGGAAAGGTCGTGTTGTTCGGGGGTGATCTGAAAGAGGTTTCATGGACGGCCGGGAAGATGCCTCCGCCTGGGACCACGCTCTATGCCGCACCCCAGGCCAGCGAGGCAGTGCGCGATCCCGGAATGACGGCATTGGGATCCGTGGCGCTGCCGCCATTACCACCCATCCCCCACTACTGGGCACCCACCATTTCCGGTTCCATTACCAGGGCTTTGCAAGACTGGGCCAATGAGCATGCCAGCGTCGCCGTCCTGGCCGACCGCGAGCAGCGCGGCGGGGATACCGATCCCATCCCCATGAGCCGCAAAGTCATGATCACGCCTGCGGACGCAAACCTGAGGCACATCGGCTATGTGTTCGGCAAGCCGATTTTCAGCAGGGTCAATGAACCCGGAGCCGCCTTGTCTTCGCAACCGGAGCAACCATGACTGCACTCTATGCACTCGCGGTCCCGCTCGCCATCATCATCGGCATCGCAGCAGGACTGCTGATGCCGAATCGGGCCAAACGCCCCCGAGCCCAATCAATCGAATTTTCGGAAAGCCCGCACCACGCGGGCTTCGTTTTGGAGGCGATATGCTGAACACCGCCGAGAGGCAAGCGATGGCCGCGCAGGTCGCGCCGGCCCCGTATGTGACGATCGCGCTGGCTGCCTTGATCACCGGGCTGACGGAAAAGGCCATCCGGCGCAAGATCGAGGACGGCAAGTGGCTTGAGGGCCGCGAGTACCGCAAGTCTCCCGACGGCGGAATATTCATTTCTATCAAGGGCTATCAGCAATGGGTCGAAAAGGAACTGGGGTAGAAATCCGGGAGCGGTCGATACGGCTTTCGTTCACCTTCAACGGAAAACTGGAGCGGCACACGCTGACCCTGGATGAACAGCCCCTCCTGCCCACGCCAGCCAACGTCAAGTATGCCCACCGCCTGGCGATCGAGATCAAAGAGAAGATCCGCCACCGGACGTTCAGCCTGGCGGAGTACTTCCCGAACGCGGTGGTTGAAGAGGTCGGCACGATTGGCGGCCAGCTCGACACCTGGCTGGCGGCCCAGCGCATTGAGTCGTCCACTCGCGATGGGTATTCCAGTGCCATCAAGTTCTGGAAGCACTCTATCTGCGACCGCCACGGCACCCGCCTTGGGATGGTCCCGCTGCGTTCGGCCAAGCTGAGTCATTTCCTGACGGTCGTTGCCGGCCGCCCGGATTTGTCCGGGAAGACCATCAACAACTATGTGTCTGTCTTGCGTGAAGCTCTGGACTTAGCCGTTCAGGACCGGATCCTGACTGAAAATCCGGCCCACGGTATCCCTCGGGCGAAATACCAACGGGAGCCGCCCGACCCGTTCAGCCGCGGGGAAATGGAGAGCATCCTGGAGTCCGTCGCTCAGCGGTTTCCCGAGCAAGTCCACAATCTGATCGAGTTCTGGTTCTGGAGCGGCCTGCGGACGTCCGAAGTCTTTGGGTTGCAGTGGCCAAACGTAGATCTGGCATCCGGGTCCGTACTGGTCGCAGAAGCTCTGGTTCGGGGTGAGCGGAAAGACCGGACCAAGACGGCCGTTGCCCGTCAGGTGATTCTGAATAGCCGAGCGCTGGGCGCAATCCAGGCCCAGCGCCAGCACACTCAGGTGGCAGGCGCTGCGGTATTCAGCGACCCGCGCTATTCGACACAGTGGGAGGACGAGCGCGCGTTCCGGCGCAGCTTCTGGACGCCGACGCTGAAACTTCTTGGAATTCGCTACAGACGGCCGTACAACATGCGCCACACGTATGCGACGGTCATGCTGATGGCTGGGATGACGCCGGCCTTCTGCGCGAAGCAGTTGGGCCACAGCGTGGAGATGTTCCTGAAAACCTATTCCAAATGGCTAGATGGTGATCAGAACGACTTGGAGATGAGCCGCCTAGAAACGGCAATTTCTCCCCAGAATCTCCCCGAGAAAACAAAACAGACGCCTAAGCGTCTGTAATGTAAGGGGAATTCTTGGGGTGGCTGATGGGGCTCGAACCCACGACAACCGGAATCACAATCCGGGACTCTACCAACTGAGCTACAGCCACCTCTGATACTGCTTTTCTTCCTTGCCGCGCTGCTTTTGAAAGCTGCTCAACAACGAAGAGGCCGAATTCTAGCACGTTTTTTAATCCATGTGAAAACAGCCCCCGCTCCCCCACTTGCCAGGGCGGGCCACCTTGCTATCCTTCGCCATTGATCATCTACGGAGGCCGCGCTTACGCCATCGCCATGGACCGCATACACGCAATCTTGATCGATTATTGGCCCCATCTGGTATTTGCCATCAGCATCGTGGCCGGAACCGGCGCGGCGGTGCATGCCGCGATGACCAAGCAGGACGTGCGGGCGGCCATAGGCTGGGTCGGGGTGGCGCTGTTTTCGCCGCTGTTCGGCGCGCTGGTCTATTTCGTGGCGGGCATCAACCGGATCCGCAAGACGCGGCTGTCGCAGCAGCGCGACGAGGCGATGCTGGTGGATGCCGAGCAAGTCGAGACCGCGCCCGTGGACGTGGCGCCGATCTCGGGCCAGCAGTTCGCGTCGCTGAAGGTGTTGGGCGACCGCGTCAGCCGCTTCCGTCTGCTGGGCGGCAACGCGGTGCGGCCGCTGGCCGGCGGCGACGAGGCCTATCCGGCGATGCTGCAGGCGATCCGCGAAGCGCGCCATGCCGTAGCGATGCAGAGCTACATCTTCGACAACGACGCGATCGGGCGGGAGATGGCGCAGGCGCTGATCGAGGCGCGCGAGCGCGGCGTCGAGGTGCGGGTGCTGATCGATGCCATCGGTTCCAAGTATTCGCGTCCGCCCATCGTGCGCATGCTGTCGCGCGGCGGGGTGCCGGTGGCGCGCTTCATGACCAATCCGCTGGGCGTGCTGCGCATGCCCTATGCCAATCTGCGCAGCCACCGCAAGGTGCTGGTGGTGGACGGGCGGGTGGGCTTTACCGGCGGCATGAACGTGCGCGCAGCCTTCGTCAGCGCGCTGGCGGGCGATGGCACCAACCGCGACACGCACTTCCGGGTGGAGGGGCCGATCGTGACGCAGCTGATGTCAGTGTTTGCGCACGACTGGAACTTCACCACCCATGAATCGCTGCCGACCAGGCCCTGGTTCGATCCCGAGGCCTTGCCGCCCACGGGCGACGTGCCGATGCGCTGCGTGCCGTCCGGCCCGGACCGCGCGCTGGGCAGCACGCACAATATGCTGCTGGGCGCGCTGGCGGTGGCGCAGCGCCATGTGCGCATCCAGTCGCCCTACTTCCTTCCCGACCAGACGCTGATCGGCGCGCTGGCCACGGCGGCGCGGCGCGGCGTGGTGGTGGACATCGTGATTCCCGGCAAGAACAACCTGCGGCTGGTGGACTACGCGATGACGGCCCAGCTGGACCAGGTGGTGCGCACGGGTTGCCGGGTCTGGCGCTCGCAGGGCGCGTTCGACCACTCCAAGCTGATGACGGTGGACGATGCCTGGGCCTATGTGGGTTCGTCCAACCTGGATCCGCGCAGCCTGCGGCTGAATTTCGAGCTGGATACCGAAATCTACGATCCCGGCGTGGCGCGCTGGATCGGCGCGCGGGTTGACGGCCTGATCGCGCAGGGCCGGCGCGAGACGCTGGAAAACCTGTTGAGCGCGCCGTTCGCCAGGCGCCTGCGCAACAAGGTGATCTGGCTGGCCACGCCTTATTTGTAGCGGGCTCGCGGCTCAGCCGTCGGAGGCAGGCGCGGGCGCGGCGCGCACCGCAAAGACCGCGTTGGCCTTGAGCATGACGCGGCCTTCGACCTGCAGCAGGCAGGTGGCATAGATCAGCCGGCGGCCCTGCTTGTCGATCTGGACATGGGCTTCGAGCCAATCGCCGGGCTTGACCGGATTCAGGTATTCCACCGACATCTGCACCGTGACCACCGAGGCCTGGGCCTGCTCCGCGATGGTGTGGCCCAGCGCACTGTCGGCCAACGTGGCCAGCAGGCCGCCGTGGGCGATGGCGTGCATATTGGTGTGCGCCATCCCCACGCGCAGGGCCAGGACGCAATCGGCATCGCGCTTGTAGAGCGCGCCGAGGTCGGCCAGATGTTCCATGAAGGGGCTGCTGGGGCGCCAGGGCGCGAAACCGGAAGGAATGGAGTCTGTCATGCTCAAGCCTGGTTTTTTCACGCGGAATACCTCGAGTATCGCAAAGAAGGCCGCGGCCGGCACGGCTTGTCGCGTCCCCGTGATCGCGGCGCGGACGATCCGCAAGTCGGAGTAAGATTTACGCCATAACAAACCCCTATATGGCAGGAGCAGTGGAAGATGGCGAAAGTCGGCATGGTTGGTATCGGCCTCATGGGCCATGGCATTGCGAGCAATCTGGTCAAGCACGGGCACGCGCTGACCGTGCTGGAGCATCCGGGCAACCAGCCCCTGGACACGCTGAAGGCCGCGGGCGCGACCAGCGTCGCGAACGGCGCCACGCTGGCGGCCCAGTCTGACGTCATCATCCTCTGCGTCACCGGCAGCCCGCAGGTTGAGGCCGTGCTGTTGTCCGAGGGCGGCGTGCTGGCGGGCCTGCGCCCGGGCACGGTCATCATCGATTGCTCGACGGCGATTCCTTCGTCCACCGTGAAGGTGGCGCAGGCCGTGACGGAATCCGGCGGCCGCTTTCTGGATGCGCCGATGACGCGCACCCCCAAGGAAGCCGCCGAAGGCCGGCTCAACCTGCTGGTGGGCGGAGACGCCGCGCTGTTCGAGGAGTGCAAGCCGCTGCTGGCCTGCTTCGCCGAGAACATCACGCATGCCGGCCCGATCGGCGCCGGCCATCGCATGAAGCTGCTGCACAACTACGTGTCGCTGGGCGTGGTTGCGCTGCTGTCGGAAGCCGCAGCTTGCGCGCTGCGCGCGGAGATCGATCCGGCGGTGTTCGCCGACGTGCTGGCCAAGGGCGGCGGCGGCGGCGTGGCGTTGGAACGCATCAAGCCTTATCTGCTGGAACAGGACCCGTCCTCGCTGCGGTTCTTCATGTCGAATGCGCAAAAAGACCTGTCCTACTACAACACCATGGCCGCGGAAACGGGCGCGGTGCGCGAAATCGGCGCAGCCGTGCAGCACACCTTCGACCAGGCCGTCACGCAGGGCGGCGGCGACCGCTACGTGCCGGAACTGGTGTCGTTGCTGAAGGACCGCTAGAACGGTCTCGGAGGCCATCGCATCCGGCGTCGCGGATGCGATGGCAAACGCTGCGGACGGCATCGGCCCGCAGTCCGCGGCGATCAACGGCCGGCCACCGCCACCGCGCGCGGCAGGCCTCGCACCGGCAGGCGCAGGGAAATCAGGGCCGCCGCCAGCAGCAGCGCGCCCGCCGCCCCGAAGGCCACCCAATGCGTGCCGAAGGTCTCATAGGCCCAGCCGCCCAGCCATGAGCTGATCATGCCACCCACCTGATGGCCCAGGTAGACCAGTCCGTAAAGCACGCCCACCAGCCGCACGCCGTAGACGTCCGCAAGAATGGCCGACGACAAGGCGATGCTGCCGGCCCACGCGATGCCGCCCAGGGTAGCCGCGGCGTACAGCTCCCAATGCGCGCCCACCGTGACCAGCGCGAAGAAGCCCAGCCCGCGCACGAGGTAGATCGCAGCCAGGATGGCGCGCCGTTCGACCTGGTCGGACATGCGTCCCAGCACCAGGGTGCTGAAGATGGCGACCAGGCCGATCAGGCCTATGCCCAGCGAACTGGTGGTGGCGTCAAAGCCATGGTCCATCAGCATGGGCACGCCATGCGTGCCCAGCAGGTTCATGCTGAAACCACAGGCGAACAGGCCCAGCGCCACCTGCCAGAACGGCAGCGAGTTCAGCGCCGCGCGCACATTGGGCGCCGGCGGCTTCGCCGCGGCCTTGGCCGGTGCCGCCTTGTCGATGATCTGGTGCGGCAGCAGGTCGGTGTGCTCGGGCGCTTCATCGCGCATGACAAAGAGCGCCATCGGCACGGTCAGCAGCGCGAACAGCGCGGCAAAGGCCAGCAGGGTTTCCTGCCAGCCCACGGCCGAGATCGCGAAGGTCAGCGTCGGCGTCATCAG
>MCND01000220.1_pt1 | contig 23435 bp, 23 predicted proteins | sample 778211 | NCBI WGS metagenome assembly MCND01 (sample SAMN04296812, study PRJNA304217) | bioreactor metagenome | isolation source: activated sludge enriched with benzalkonium chloride | place: Turkey: Istanbul urban wastewater treatment plant
CGCGTGGGCCTGTCCATCGTGCCCTGAGGCCCGGCGGCAGCCGGCGGCTCACAACGCGGCCCGCGCGCCATCGAAGGCGCGCGGGCCGCGTCGCCACTATTCCACCGCCAGCTCTTCCCAGCCCAGCTCGCGCGTGCGCGCCAACGCCTCGGTGACTTGCCGCGCCGCGTCGCGCGCGGCCTCGGCCAGGGGCTGGCCGGCCAGCAGCGCGGCGGTGATCGCGGCCATGAATACGTCGCCGGTGCCATGCACCGACGGCGGAATGGCGATCTCCGGATGGCTGACCACCGTGACCTCATCGCGCGTCACCACGGCCAGGCGCAGCGTGCCGGGCTCGGCCTGGGCCGGCGCGGCGCTGGTGGCCACGATCCAGCGCGGGCCGCGCGCGATCAGTTCGCGGGCGGCGGCGACCACCTCGTCCAGCGAGCCCAGCTTGCGGCCGACCAGCAGCTCCAGCTCGAAATGATTGGGCGTCATGCCGTCGGCATGCGGCACCAGCAGGTCGCGGTATTGCGCGACCAGGCCCTCGTTCACGTACAGCCCGTCGTTGCGGTCGCCCATGACCGGATCGATATGCACCTGGATGTCGGGCCGGGCGGCGCGCAGCGCCGGCAGCCAGCGCGCCAGCGCGTCCGCCTGGGCCGGCTGGCCCAGGTAGCCGCAGACCACGGCCCGCGCCACCCGCGTCACGCCCCGGTCTTCCAGACCCTGCAACAGGCCGTCGAACCAATCCATGGGCACGGCCCCGCCGTGCAGCGTCGGATAGTGCGGCGTGTTGCTCAGGATCACGGTGGGCACGGCCAGCGCGCGCCAGCCGGCCTTGCGGAACACCGGCATGGCGGCGTTGTTGCCGACGCAGCCATAGACGACCTGGGATTGGATGGAAATGATGTCCACCTGGACGGTGGCGGCGGGCAGCGCTGCGCCTGGCGTTGGGGCAGCGGAAATTGCGGTCATGCTGCAAGCTCCTCGGGGGAACGGATAGGGGATCGCCGCCAGCCGGCGGCGTCCGCTTATTCTAGTCCCGCCCCCGGCTACTCTCCCGGCCGGGCCGTGACCAGCCAGCCGGCGCCATCCAGCACGGCGCTGTCCAGCCCCGTCAGATGCGGCAGATAGGGATAGGCCAGCGCCGACACGATCTGGCATTGCGCCAGCTGCGGGTGCTCGGCATTGAGCAGGTACTGCAGGCCGCCCGCCGCCGACGGCACGCGCAGCAGCGCGGTCTCGCCGCGCGCCAGCCAGGCATTGCCCAGCGCGCGCGTGGCCTGCAGGTCGGTGAGCCAGTTGGCCGGCGCATCGCTGTCCTGTATCGCGCTCTCCGGCGCGACGCCCTCCAGCAGGAAGTAATGGCGCGGCAGCGCGCGCGGGTGCGCCACCTCGGCCTGGGCCAGCCGCGCGAACACGGCGGCGGCCGGACTGGCGTCCAGCACCACCACCGGCGCGCCGGGGCCATGCCAGCGGCCTGGCGGCCTCCCGCGGGGCCGCAGGTCCTGGCTGTTGCTCAAGCGCCAAAGCGCGATCATGGGCCGTTTCCTTCGTCTATGTTGACCAGCCATTGCTCGATCATCGCCGCATACCGGCCGTACTGGCACAGCAGCAGCGGCACCCGGCCGTGCAGGCGACGCTTGGGCTGGCACAGCCAGCGGTGCGCCAGCTCGCGCTCGCCGAAGACCAGCTCGGCCAGCCACGCGACCCGCAGCGCGCGATAAAGCACGCGCAGGTCGGCCAGGTCCAGGCTGGCCTCGCGCGCCGCCTCCCGCGCGCGGCCCGGCTCGGCTTCCGGCACCAGCGGGAACCATCGGCGCATCTCGTCGGAAAAGGTGGCGCGCAGCGCCTGAATCAGGGCCGCCGCGCTCTGGACGCTGACGGGCGGATCAGCCTGGCCCAGCGCCTGCAGCAGCCTGTCATCCAGGCGCCGCGCCAGCGCGGGCACAGGCTCCGGCGCCTCAGGGCTTGGCGCTCGCGACGGCGCCGCCGGCCGCCGGGGCGGCCGCGGTTTGCTCGAAGGCGGCATTGAGGGCCGCGCCATCGATACTGACGGTTCCCGCATTCAGCAAGCCCTCCAGATAAGCGCGCGCGGCAAGTTCCTGACGCTGGCTGCGCAGCGCGGCGCGCAGTTCGCCCTTGACCTGATCGAACGGAGTCACGCTGGCCGGACGCAGGTCCGCCAGCTTCAGGATATGAAAGCCCGCGGCGGACTGCACCGGGGCCGACACGTCGCCGGTCTTGAGTTGCTCGACCGCCGGGCGCATCTCCGGCGTCAGCTGGGCCAGCGGCAAAAAGCCGATGTCGCCGCCCTGTTCGCGGCTGCTGGCATCCTGCGAATTGGCGCGCGCCAGCGCGGCGAAATCGGCCTTGGGCGCCTGGGCCCGCTTGACCAGTTCCTGCGCCTGCTTGCGCGCGGCGGCCACGGCCTCGGCGTCGCCCAGCGGGGCCGGCAGGAAGATCTGGCTGACGCGGTACAGCGCGGGCTGGGCCAGCTGCGGCTTGGCGCGCTCATACGCGGAGGCCAGGTCGGCCTCGGTCGGATAGTCGTCGGGCGCGCGGCTGACGGATTCCAGGTAGCTCTGCATCAGGATCTGTTCCTGCGCCGCCTGGAAAGCGCGCTTGACCTCGGGCTTGTCCTGCCACCCCTGCACCCGCGCCTGTTCGATCAAGGCCTTCTCGGCGAGCCGGGCGCGCAGCCATTGATCCAGGCCCGCGCGATTGTCCTTGAGCTGCGCGCGCGCCTGCGGCGGCAGCGCCTGCAGCTGGCGCTGCAGCTCGTCCCGATCCACCTGCACCGCGCCCAGCGTGGCCACGGCCGGCGGTTTGACGCCGGCGGCGGGCGCGGCGGCCGCCGCCGGCTTGGCGGCGGCTTGCGGCGCGGGCTTGCTTTCGCTGCTCTGGGCGGGACTGCCGCGCATCAGCGCGACCGCGCCGGCCGCGCCGGCGACCAGCAGCACGGCGGCGGCGATACGGACTTTCGTGGGCTGTTTCAGGATGCTGTTCATGGTCTGTCTCACAAGCTGGCAAGCGCTCGCGGCGAGCGGCGGACACGGACCGGATCCGCCATCGCGGATGCCGGCCCGGGGCGCCGCCCCGCGGGCCTTAGTGCGTCGTCGGCTCGGTCGCGGATTCGACCTGCGCCTCGGACAGCGATTCCTGGGACTGGCCGGCTTCCTCGCCGGCGCCCGGCGCGGCGTTGGCGCGCAGGAACAGCAGGAATTCCTGCAGCAGGCGGTCCCACAGTTCGGTGGTGGCGAGCAGATAATTCTCGGACACGCCGCCGGCCACGATCACGTCCAGTTCCAGCACCAGGAAGGCGCCTTGCACGGTCAGCCGGGCGAAGCGCTTTTCCACGTTCCAGCGCTCGGCCAGGCCGGCCGGCAGCTCGCCCTGCACGCGCAGCGCGCAGCTCAGCGTGTAGTCCAGGAACTGGCCTTCCGGCAGGGCCGGGTTGCCCATGCGCGCGGCAAAGCCCACGCCCTGGCTGGCGCTGAGCAGCTGCACCATGCCGTTCTGCTCGGACACGGTGACGCGGTAGCCGGCCGATTGCAGCACTTCCTGCAGGCGTTCGGCGCTCACGTCGAGAATCAGGTTGGAGTCGGTCATCGTCATTTCCTTGCGGGTTTATTTGGTTTGGGCCTGCATCGCGGCCGAGGCCGGGACCTGCGCGTCGTACAGCTTGTCGCCGTACTCCTGCGCCTGTTCCTCGAACTTCACGCGCGCGCTGCGGGCGAAGGGCTGGCGCATGGCCATCATGTCGCCCGTGCTGACGCGCTCGTAGGCATTCAGGATGTCCTTGCCGGCCTGGTACATCTCGCGGTTCTTGGCCACGCAGCTCTTGACCTGCTCGTCGCGCTGGGCCAGCGCGCCGGCCAGCTTGGCGCGCTCGCTTTCCTTGGTGCGCGCCAGGACCAGCAGCTCGTCGTAGGCGCCCTTGAACTTGCCCAGCTGGGCGTTGCTGGCGGCGATCTGCGACTGGGCGCTTTCCAGCACGGCGCTCTGCTGCTGCGACAGCTTCTCGGCCTGGCCCTGGGCGCGGGCAAGCTGACCGCGCAAGGCTTCCAGCTCCTTCTGCGCCGCGTCGCGCTGCGCCTCGGCCGCCGCCTTGGCGGCGTTGACCTGGGCCTGCTCGCTCTGCATCTGCTGCAGCTGCTGCGTGGTGCTGCGCAGCTGCGCGCGCAGCTTCTCTTCCATGCTTTCGGCTTGCGCGGCGCCGCCCAGCGTCAGGCCCGCGGCGCACAGCGCCGCCATGGCCGCCAGCCGGCGGCCGCGCCCGGCCGACAGCGGCGCGGACCGGCCGGATTCATCCCATACGGTGTGCATGTCCATGGCCTCAGAACCTGGCGTTGATCTCGAACTGCATGGTGTCGATGGCCAGCGGCGCGCCGTAGACTTCCTTGGTGCTCATCCAGCGCAACACGCCATAGACGTTCTTGTCGAAGGCGTAGCTGCCGCCGATGTAGTAGCCGCGCGCGTTGGTGCCGCCCTGGTGGAACGACGAATCGTTGAAGCCGTCGGGCAAGGCATCCGGCTGGATGTACTTGTAGCCGACGAAGGCCAGCCAGTCGCCCTTCTCCTTCAGGTCGAACGAACGGCCCAGCGTGGCCTGCAGCATCCAGGCGTTCGGACCGCTCTGCACTTCGCCGTTCTCGTTGAAGTTGTTGACCAGATGACCCTGCGAGCGGCTCCAGATCTTGCCCTTGCTGTAGGCCAGGTTGCGGATGTAGTTGCCGTTCAGGCGCAGGCCCAGGCCGTCGAACACGCGCGTGTCCCAGCGCAGGTTCACGTCCAGCAGGTCGAACTTGGACGCCAGGCCCACGAACTGCGGCTGCGGCGTGGCGCCGGGGTTGGCCGGATTGGCCATGATGTCGCGCAGCAGGAACAGCGTGTTGCCCTTCTGCATGAAGGCCGGACGCGACCAGTCGGTGTCGCAGTTCTGGTCGCCGTTCCACGGCGAGCAGGGGCTGGAGCGCTTGCCCGCGATATTGTCGAAGTGGTAGTAGGCCAGCGAGCCGCGCAGCGTGTTCCTGTTGTTGACCTTCCACTCGGCGCCGGCCTGGGCGGCCAGCAGCCATTTGTCCTCGCTCTTGCCTTCCTTGAAGGACGACGAGTTCCAGCCGTTGGCGCTGTACTCGGTGGAGAAGGCGCCCAGCGTGCCGAACAGCGTCACGTCGCGGCCCTGCAGCGGGTGCTTGAAGATCGCGGCCACGCCGTCGAAGTTCAGGTCGTTCGAGAACAGCATGTCGGTGGAATCGAACGGATTGCCGATCCGTCCGCCGGTGACGGTGGCCCACTTGGTCGGACGGTAGGTCAGGTAGGCCTGGTCCAGCCAGATGTCCTTCTTGGACATGCCGCCGCCCAGCGTCTGCGAGGTCGACACCGGGCTGTCGTCGCTGCCCGTGGCCAGGCGGATGCCGGCGGTCCAGGACTCGGACAGCTCGGCGCGCACGCCCAGGCGGGCGCGCACGCGCAGCTGGTTGCGGCGGTCTTCGCGCGTGTTCAGCATCGGCGGGTAGCTGTTGCCGCCTTGCGGATTGACGTCGTACGGCCCCTTGGCGTTCAAGCGCGCGAAATCGGTGATTTCGTTGCTGTTGCTGCCCGAGTACAGGCGCGACTCGTCGCGCACGCGCACATCGCCCTCGACCGTGATGCGCGAAACCCAGTCGGGGAAGGTGTTCGGCTGGGCCCAGTTCTCTTCCTTGGCCTGGGTCATCACTTCGGCCTTGACCTCGTCGCGGATCTGGTCGCGCACGGTCTGCGGGATGTACGGCACGCGCACGTCGCCAGCCTGCGCCACGGCGGCGCCACGGTCATTGCCGGTCGCGCGCGCGCTCTTGGCCTCGGCCTCGGCCTGCGCCACCAGCGCGTCGGCCTGGTCCTGCTTGATCACGCCCTGCTGCACCAGCAGGCGGATCAGGTTGACGGTCGCGTTCTCGGACGGGGCCGGCGCGGCCTGCGCCGGCAGCGCCACGGCGCCCGCGGCGGCCAGGGCCAGCGCGGCGGCCAGTCGGTTGAGTTGGAACTTCATTGTCTTGACACTCCAGGGATCTGTTCGGTTCGTGATTTCAGGAGGGACGGCGGCCGGTCAGCGAGGCGCGGATGGGCATGCTGACCGAGGCCGGCGGACGTTCGTCCAGCGCAGGCACCGCGCGCAAGGCCGCCACCACGCGGGCGTCGACGTCCGCATCGCCGCTGGACTTGGTGAGCTCGACGCGCGTGACCTGCCCGCTCGCCGTCAGCCAGATGTTGGCCTGCAGGCGGAAGGTCAGGTTGCGGGTGCGCTCGTCCTCGCGCAGGATCTTCTGCAGCGCGTAGGCGAGGTACTGGCTGTACGTGGCGTTGCCGGCGCGGCCGCCGCCGCCGCCCGACATGCCCTTGCCCTGGCCGGCGCCGATGTTGAAGGCGTCGTTGCCGGCCTGCGCGTCGCCATCGATCTGCATCGGGTTGGCGAGGTCGTCGGCCGGCCGAGGCGGCGCCTCGTCCTGCGGCTTGGGCGGCTCGGGCGTGGGCACGGGCTCAGGCTCGGGCACGGGCTGCTGCTCTTCCTTGGGCTGCTCGGGCTCCGGCGGTTTCTCGGGCTCGGGCGGCGGCGGAGGAGGCGGCGGCAGCGGAATGATGGCCGACACCTTCGGCGGCTCGCGCCGCACGCCGGACATGTCATTGGCCCAGCGCCACAGCAGATAGGCCGCGGCGGCCAGCGCCACGGCCACCGCCGCCAGCTTCAGCCAGCGCAGCGCCGGACGCCGCGCGCGCGGGGAATCGGATTCAGGAAACGACATGACGTTTGCCTCGGCCCCTATTGCGGCTTGCCGGTGACCAGGCCGACCTGGGCGAGTTCCAGGCGGCGCAGCAGATCCAGCACTTCCACGACCTTCTGGTACTGCACGGCGGCGTCGCCGCGCACGATGACCGGGAAGTCGGGGTTGAGCGCTTTCTCGGTGCGCAGCCTGTCCTCCAGCTCGGGCAGGGTGACGGGATAGGCGTCCAGGAAGACCTGGCCGGCATCGTTGACGGAGATCGCCTTGGTCTTGGGCTGCGACAGGGCCATCGAAGAGCTGGCCTTGGGCAGGTTGACCTTGATGCCGGCGATCTGCGCGGTGGCGGTCAGGATGAACATGACCAGCACCACCATCAGCACGTCGACCAGCGGCGTGATGTTGATGCCGTCGACGGGCGCGTCGTCGTCATCATCCTGGGCGGCGGATACGGAAGCCATGGGATCTCCTTATGCTTCGGCGGCGGCGGGCTGCGCGTCGCGGACCGCGGGGCGGCCGGCAGCGCGAGGCGCGGGATGGTGGGCGGCTTCCTGCTCCTGCGTCTCGCCATGCACTTCGGCCAGGCGCGTGACGAACTCGTCGACGAACACGCGCATATCGGCGCTGACTTCCTTGTTGCGCGAGACCAGGCGGTTGTAGCCAAACAGGGCCGGAATGGCGACGAACAGGCCCATGGCGGTGGCCAGCAGCGCGGCGGCCATGCCGGGCGCGATGGCGTTGATGTTCACGTCGCCGGCCATGGCCGTGCCCAGGAACACCACCATGATGCCCAGCACCGTGCCCAGCAGGCCGATGTACGGGCCGCCGGCGATGGCGTTGGACAGCGAGCCAAGCTTGGCGCCCAGCACCTGGTTTTCCTTGGTGCGCACGGCGTCCATCGAGGCGCGGATGGCTTCGATGGTGGCGGCCGAGATCGAGCTGGTGTCGGCGCCCTGCTCGCGGCGGGTGCGGATTTCATTGACCGCCACGCGGTACAGGCGCCACAGCGAGGCATGCTCCAGCGAGCGCGCCAGGTTGGCGTCGTCGGCCAGCAGTTCCAGGCGCTTGCCGACCTTGGCGAACGATTCGCGGAAGGCGTCGTTGGCACGGGCCACGCGGGCCACGTTGCGGCTCTTGCGAATCATGATGAACCAGGACTGCACCATCATCACGACCAGGATGGCGATGATGACCCAGGCGTCGATCGGCACGGCCTTGAGCAGGAAGCCCAGGCCGCCGAAACCGAAGCCGGACTGCTCTTCGTCGGTGCCATAGGCCACCAGGCGCGATTCGGCGCCCTGCGCGGTGGCGTCGGCCAGGATCAGCGCGGCGGGGCGGGCGATCTTGGACAGGCGCACTTCGTCGATGGCGCCCACGAACGGCGCATAGACCGGACGGGCGGGCGCGGCTTCGGCCGGCGCCTGACCGTCGGCGGCGGGCGCGGCGGAGGCAGCCGGGGCGGCGGCCGGAGCCGGCACGTCACCGCCCAGGGCGGCGACGGTGTTCAGCGGCGGCAGGCTGGCGGCCAGCGACGACGAGACGCGGCCATTGACGTACAGGTTTACCTTGCTGCCGTCGGCCGTCACGGCCACGTGCTGCCAGGCTGCCGGGGCCAGGGGCTGGCCGGGCTGGCTGCGCTGGCCGTTGACCTCGACGAAGGGCACGCCTTGATTGATACCGACCAGCAGCGAATTGCCGGCGTCGCGGCGGGCATAGATCAGCTGCTCGCCTGCGGGTTGGTCGGCGCGCACCCAGGCGCTGAACGTGAAGGAACCGGCGGCCGGGATGGCCAGCGAGGGGCTCGCGGGCAGCATCAGCGGCGCGCCGCCGGCGAACTGCGCGGCGCGGCCGATCACGCCGTCCACCGCGGCGGTGGTCGGGGTCTGGGCGTGGTTGCTGTAGGCGGTGGTGTCGCGCGGCGGCGCGCCGGCGGCGCCGTCGAAGTGGTAGACCAGCGTGTAGTTCGGGTCGAAGGTCAGCTGGCCGTTGGCCGAGGCCGGGGCCTTCTGGTTGCCGTAGTACATCCAGATGTCCTGGCGCTGGCCGTCGGCCAGCTCGGGCACGTCCACCCAGATCAGGGCGATGCCCAGCAGCGGATCGAAGGCTTCGAGCTGATGGTTCAGCACGGTCTGATCATCGGCCGCGACGAAACGGATGTCGGCGCCCTTCTCGCTGATGCCGTCGAAGGTGAAGTTGCCGGTGTGCAGGCGCACCAGCAGCGGCGAACGGCCGGCGGAGCCGCCCAGCGGCGCGCCTTGCGGCGTGGTGTCCACGGTGATCTGCTTGCGGTATTGCCAGTCGGCCTGCCACCAGGCGTTGGCGGCCGCCGGCGCTAGGCCGGCCAGCACGGTCAGTAGGAACATCAGTAAACGTTGCATGGTCAGGACTCCGGGAGGAATGCGGTTGCGTGCGCGCTCAGAAGCTGGCGCGCAAGTTGAAGTTCAGGCGGGGATCGTGTTTGCGGGTGTTGGGACCGTCCTTGAGCGGGTAGCCCCAGTCCAGCGAGCCGCTCAGCCAGTCCAGCACCTGCATGCGGGTGCCCAGGCCCACGCTGGCCAGCGAGTAGCTGGCGTCCTGCTCCGGCAGCGTTTCGCGCAGGCGCAGGGTGGCGGCGTCGGCGAAGGCGTAGAAGCGCCACTCGTTGACGTTGGGGCCCAGCCAGCGGGCCAGCGACGGCGTGCGCCACTCGACCGAGCCGAGCAAGCCGTCATCGCCGGTGCGCTCGGCGGCCAGGTAGCCGCGCACGCTGGTGGCGCCGCCGGCGGAGAACTGCTCGTTGGACACCAGGGCGCCGGACGAAATCTGGAAGGCGCCGCGCAGGCCCAGCTGCCAGTCGCCGAACAGGTTGTGCGTGTGGGTGCCGTCGCCGCGCAGCAGCGCGAAGCTGGGGCTGGCGCGATAGCGTTTATCGTCGAATTCCTTCCAGCCGCTGCCGATGCCGAAGGACGAGCGCGTGGCGCCGACGATCGACAGGCCCACGCTGCTCTGCGAGGACTCGGAATAGCGGTAGCCGTTGTACGAGAACGTGAACGGCAGGTACTTCAGTGGGATGAGTTCTTCGTTGTTGCCGAAGCGCGTGGTTTCATCGAACTTCTTGTAGTCGATGCCCATCGTCAGCGAGTTGTACCACTCGCCCTGCGGCTCCATGCTGTAGGTCGCGCTGACGCCGAACGAGTGGCCCTTGCCCAGCACGTTGGTGCCGCCGATGGTGGCCACGTTGCTGTCGCTCTTGTAGCCGGAGAACTGCAGGCTCCAGCGGTTGGACAAAGGCATCGAGTACGAGCCGGACCAGACCTTGGCGTTGTCGGTCTGCTGCGGCGCGGTGAAGAAGGTCAGGCTGACGGAATGGCCCAGCTGCCACAGGTTGTCGTAGCCGATCGAGGCGGTGCTGCGCAGCTTCTTGGTGTCGGCGCTGTAGTCGTTGTTCAGGCCCACGCTGGCGTGCCAGGGGCTCTTGTCCTCGACCTTCAGGTCCACGTCCATGGTGCCCGGCATGCGGCCTTCCTTGACCAGCGGTACCACCTGGCGCGAGGCGCCCCGGTTCAGATTGGTCAGCTCGGCCTGGGCCTTGTTGAAGTTCGGCACCTCGCCTTCCTGCAGCGCGGGCACTTCGTCGCGGATGGTCAGCGGCGAATAGTGCTTGGCGCCGACCACGCGCACGCGGCCCACCTTGGTTTCCGATACCTGCAGGAAGACGATGCCGTCGGCCACCTGCTGCTCGGGCAGGTCCACGTACACCGACTGATAGCCGCGCTCCTGGTAGATGGTCTGCAGGGCCTCGCGCGCGGCCTCGATGTCGGACAGCGTGCGGTCCGGCCCCAGGTACGGATAGACCGCCTTCTCGATATCGCGCGCCTCCAGCACGGTGTTGCCGCGCACGATGTACTCGTTGACGTTGACGCGGCGCTGGTCGGCTGCCGCGGCGGCGGCATCGGCGGGCGCGGCGGCCTGCGCCCAGGCGGCGCCGGCCGCCAGCGTCAGGACGATCGCTCCCGCTGCGCGCAAGGCGCTGCCCTTACTCTCGAAATCATGCATAGCGATGCACTCAGTTCCTTTTATGAAAACCGGTCAGTGGCCGGCCGCTACCGTGCAGTGCGCTTGACAATCTCGTGACGGATTTCTGCCCGCATGTCCTCGTCCGCAGCTTCTGCTTGTTACTAGACGTACTGGCGAGCCCGGGACTGCGCGTTGTAAGAAAAATTTCACGTAACAGCGCCGGCGCCCCTGGGCAGGCCCGCCGGAACGGACCAGGGCCCGGAAATTTCCGGGCCCTGGTCCGTTTTTTGCTCCCCGCCGATGTGACACCGGCATGACAGGCGACAAGGTTTCAGCCGCCGCCATCACCTCGACAGTCTGGCGCGCTCCTGTTCCGTCAGGCCGCGCATCTCGCCCGGCTCCAGCGCGCCGGCTCCCAATATCTGCACCGCGCTGGCCGAGTCGTAGCGCGAGCCGACGGGCGCCGCCGCGCGCGGCGACGGCGGCGTCGCGCCGGCGGCCGGTTCGTCGCCATAGCCCAGGATCTGCACGCTGATGACAGACGGCAGGTTCTGGCGCGACTGCTGCTGGGCGCGCTGCACCGACTCCTGCGCCGCGCCGGCCGCCGCCGAGGACGCCGCGCTGGCCGACGCCAGCGCGCCGGTGTTGACCGTCGCCGCCGCCGGAATGCCGTTGCTCTCGCCCTTGACCTGGATGTTGGCCGCGTTCACCACGTGCAGCGCCGCGATGTTGATGTTGCCCGACACCCGGATCCCCGCCTCGCCCGCGTCGATCGTGCCCAGCGGCGCATACAGGTCCACGTCGCCGGCCGGCACCTCCGCGATCGGCGCCAGCGTGGCGATGCCCGCGCCAGAACTCGGCGCGTTCGGCGACAGCGCCACGTTGCCGAACGCGTCATAGACTCGCCTCGGCGGCGTGTACACCACCGTGGTCTTGGCGCCCCGGCCGGCGTTGATGTCGCCCTCGGCAGACCACGCCAGGATGCCGCCGCCGAACGTCGTCATGATCCGGCTCTGCCCCAGCAGGATGCTGTCGCGCGCGTAGAGCTGGATGTCGCCGCTGCCCTGGGTCACGACGCCGGCGCTGGACGGCGGCGCCAGGCCCTCGACGCCGAAGACCTGCGCGCCGCCCGGCGTCAGCGCCTGGATGTCCCCGCCGGCGCGGGTCTGCACGCCCGCGCCGCCGTAGAGCGTGATGCCGCCGTCATAACGCAGGGGCGCGCCCTGCGCATCATGGTCGGGGAACAAGGCGGCGATGGCCTGGCGTCCGCGCAGATAGCTGCCCTCGCGCGCGGCCAGCTTGCCGTTGTATTCACGGCCGCTATTGCGCAGCTCGGCGAAATAGACCTGCCGGGCAAAGGCGCGCTGCTGTTCCGCCGGCAGCGCCGCGAAGTAGGCGCGCGCCTCGGCCGCGTCGCCGGCGTAGCCGTAGCGCTGGGTCAGCCACAGCAGCAGCTCGGCCTCGTAGGTCTTGAAGGGCAGGCCCTGATCGAGCAGCGGACGCGCCGGATCGGCGGTCTTGTCGCCGAGATAGCGCGCGAGGAAGCCCGCATAGTCCGCCCCTCGCGCGCCGGCGCCGGCCTGCAGCGCGACGGCGGCGCCGGCGCGCGTGTCGCCAGGCGCCACGGGCCCCAGGCTGACCGCGCTGGCCTTGTCTTCCATCAACAGGTTGCGGCCGGCCGATATTTCCATCACGCCCGGACCCGCGACCATGAAGCTGCTGTGGAGAATGTCGCGGCCGGCCTGCACCAGCGACACATCCGAAAGGCTCGTATGCACGAACAGATTGCCGCTCGCCGTGCCCGCGTAGCCGCCGCCCGAGTTGCGGCTCAGATCGCCCGGCAAGGACATGTCCTGAGCGGGAGCCGTGCCGCTGTTGACGATATCGCGTCCGGCCAGCATGCGGACCGGCGCGGCGCCCACATACCAGACCTGACTGTCGCGCGTGGTGGCCGTATAGCTGTAGACAGCGCCGCTGCGCACGCCGACCAGATCCTGCCCGGCATAGATGCGCACCGGCTCGCGCGACGCGGACTGCGCCGCCACGCTGTCGACGCCGAAGGAGAACAGCGGCAGGCGCCGCGTCGTCGCGACGATGCCATCCACGGACTGGTTGCTGGAACGGATCCCGTTGAGCGCGACCCCGGCAAAAGCAGGCCGCTGCGGCGTCGCCAGCGCGCTCTCGGACGCGCCGGACGGCGTGATCGAATAGCCGCCGGCGTAAATCGAGCCGGACGCCAGCAATTCCAGCTGCCCCCGGTCCGACGGCATCAGCACGATGCCGTAGAGCGATGCATCGTAGCGATGCGACATCCCGGCGCGGGCCGACTGGCCGTAGTACATGCTGCCGCCCGCCGCCACGGCGCGCAGGATGGGCGAACCGCGCCGCCCGCTCCGACACACGAAAGCCGCCATGCTAGGGGCGGTGAGTGACGCAATCGTGACAAGCCGGCATGAACGGCGCGGACCGCCGTCTTATACCCGTCACCCAAAGCGGCGAACCTGTCCCTATACTGGATTCACGCGCTCGTGGCGGGCATGAGCCCTCGCGGCGGGCGCGGGCCGGTCCGGCACATGGCCGGCATGGAAGAACCTTAGGAGCGCATATGCGCCTGCACACCCTGTTCCTGGCGGCGGCCCTGGCCGCCGCCTCCTCGATGGCCGCCGAAACGCAGGGCCAGCCATCCGGCGCGGCAACGTCCGGCGCGACGACGCCCGACACCAAGACCGGCAAGGCGGCCACGGCCTGCATCGACACCGAGGTCAACGGCTACCGCGCCCTGTCCTATGAATGCCTGAACCAGAGGATGGCGCCGGACGCCGCGCCCAAGCCGCCGCCCACGCTGGAGTCCGAGGCCATCACCCACCGCCCGCCCAACCAGATGGGCCTGCCCACGCCGGCCACCATCGGCAACCGCATGGGCAATACCTTCGGTACCTCGGCCTACCCGCAGCGGCCCTCGCCCTGAGGCGCGCGCCGGCGGCGCTCAGCCCTGGCGCGAGATGAAATAGATCTTCTTGACGAACTGATCGACTTCCCAGCGGCCGGTATAACCTTCGGGCATGACAAAGCTCGAGCCTGGCACCAGCTCGTGGACGGTGCCGTCCGGATCGACCAGGCGCGCCGCGCCCTCGACGATATGGCCGAACTCGACATAGCCGGTGGTGTTGGCCTGGAAGCTGCCGGCCGTGCTTTCCCAAACGCCGGCCTCGGCCTTGCCGGCCAGCCCTTCGAAGGCCGTTTCGGTGCGGAACGCGGCGTCGCCGGAAATGGGACGCCGGGGCTTGCCCGGCACGGGATGCTTCAGGGGGCCGGGATCGATGCGGACCAGCCGCGATTGGTCATGTTTCAAAGCGGATCTCCAGATGGGGTGGCCGGCGGGGCGCAATGCCGCCGAGGGCACCAGGAATAGACAGTGGAATCGCGCGACCTCAGTGGGCAGCCACCACCAGCACCTCGGCCTGCGTCCGTCCCACGGTGCGCATGCGGTGTGGCAGTTCGGAATCGAAGTACAGCGAATCGCCGGCGTCGAGCCGGAACTGGCGCTCACCCACCTGGACCTCGATGGCGCCCTTGAGCACCAGCAGGAATTCCTCGCCCGGATGCGGGAACACCGCCGTCGCGTCGGGGAATTCGCGCGGCGGGTGCACCACGAAGGGTTCCATGGCCTTGACCTTGCGGCGACCGGCCAGCGATTCATAACGGTATTCCGCGCCCAGCCCGCCGCGCTGCAAGGCCTCGCGATCGGCCACGCGCACCAGGCTGACGAGTTCGTCCTGCGCGTTCTGGTCGGAGCCGACCAGCTGCGACACGCCCACGCCGTAGGCTTCGGCCAGGCGCAGCACGGTGGAAATCGACGGCTCGCTCAGCCCTCTTTCCAGCTTGGAAAGATAGCTCTTGGTCAGGCCCGTGCGTTGCGCCAGCTGCTCCAGGGACAGGGCTTGCTGGCGGCGCAGGGTCCGCAATCGGTGAGGCAGGTCGATCATGGGCGGGCGTGGAGCGGAAAACAACAGGCAAGCATGCCCTAAACGCGCCTGTCCGTCGAGCGGCCCCGCCCCGAGCGGGCCAGCGGTCGACGCCGGCCCCAAGCGCCGCCGGGCGGACTGACGCACGCGCCGCCGCCCTGGAGCGCGGCCAGCCTCAGCCCAACACGTCGCGATGCGTCCTGAGCGCCCGCCGCGCGTAGTAGGCGAAACCCGCCTGCGAGCGGCGCGGCGTCAGGATCCAGTCGTGCGCCTCGCGCCCCAGCGCCGGCGGGATCGGCTGGATCTTGCCGGCCGCCATCGCCAGCAGCTGCATGCGCGCGGCGCGCTCGAACTGCAGCGCCAGCACGCAGGCTTCCTCGACCGAGCCGGCCGCCACCAGCATGCCGTGGTGCGACAGCAGGATGGCGCGCTTGTCGCCCAGCGCCGCCGAGATGATCTCGCCTTCCTCATTGCCGACCGGCACGCCGGGCCAGTCCTTCAGGAAGGCCACGTCGCCGTACAGCGGACAGTTGTCCATGTGCGAGATTTCCAGCGGCACCTCCAGCATCGACAAGGACGCCGCGTGCAGCGGATGCGTGTGGATGATGCAGTTCACGTCCGGCCGCGCGCGGTAGATCCAGGAATGAAAGCGGTTGGCGGGGTTCGGCATGCCGCCGCCCTCCTGCACCCGCAGATCCTCGTCCACCACCAGCAGGTTATCCGCCGTGATCTCGTCAAAGCCCAGTCCCAGCCGCTGCGTGTAGTAGCGCCCGGCCTCGGGCGCGCGCGCCGTGATCTGCCCGGCCAGCCCGGAATCATGCCCGCCGTCGAACAGGATGCGGCAGGTCAGCGCCAGCTTCTGGCGCAGCGTCCATTCCGGCGCGTCGAGCTTGCGCTCCATGTCGGCCTGCGCGCGCGCGATCAATTCCTCTTTCGACAAGTGCATGGTGTCGGCCATTTCTATGCTCCTTCAAGCCGTTTCCAGCAACGGCGTAAAACCCGGCAAGGCCCGCATGCGGGCCAGCCAGGCATGGACATGGCGCAGGGCCGACAGGTCGTAGCCGCCCTCGTGCGCCATGCTCGTATAGGGATACAGCGCGATATCCGCGATGGTCGGCGCGTCGCCAACCAGGAACTCGCGCCCCGCCAGGTGCGCATCCATCAGCGCCGCCGCCTTCATGCCCTGGCGCCGCCATTCCCGCATGGCCGGATCATCCACCCGGGCCGTGCCGCGCAGATGGATCAGCAGGCGCGGCTGGGCAAAGGCATGCATGTGCTGCGTCTGCTCGAAACTCAGCCAGCTGCTCACCCGCGCCTGCGCCAGCCGCTCATCGGGCAGCCAGCGCGTGCCCTGCCCCAGGTACCACAGAATCGCCTGCGATTCGGCCAGCCACAGCCCCTCGGGCGTCAACAGCGCCGGCACCTGACGCCACGGATTGATGGCGGCAAAGGCCTCGGTCTCCAGATCGCCCTGCACGATATCGAAGGTCCGGCGGCGCAGCGCCAGCCCCATGTAGCCGCAGGCCAGCCGGATCTTCCAGGCATTGCCCGAGCGCAGCGTGTCGGCCAGCTCCAGCGGCTGCCCCGCGAGCGGATGTACAGGCATGTTCATTTCAGTTGTCCAGAAAACATGGCGCGCCACCAACGACGCAGAAAGCAGATATCGGCAAGAAGTAGATATCGGCATGAAGCAGTCCTCCTGAAGCGGGGCTGCGCGGATCCGGCTCCGCCGGTCCGCAGCAGCGCCCCCTGGGGGGAGCGCGCCAGCGCTCGGGGGGGGGGACATTTACTCTATCTTGATGTCGGCGCGCTTGACGATCTCGGCCCACTTTGCCTTCTCGGCCGCGATGAAACGCTGGTATTCCTCGGGCGCGCCGCTATAGAGCTGCGTGCCCTGCGCCGCCAGCTTCTGCTGCAGCTCGGGCGAGGCCAGCGTCTGGCGCAACGCGGCGTTCAGCTTCTGCGCCACCTCCGGCGGCGTGCCCGCTGGCGCGAAGAACGCGTTCCATGAGCTGATCTGCAGGCCCGCGTCGCCCGCCTGCGCGCTGGACGGCACGCCCGGCGCCGAGGGCAGCGGCCGGTCGCTGGCCACCGCCAGCGCGCGCAGCTTGCCCGCCGCGACGTGCGGCATGATGACCGGACTGGCATCCATCACCACGTCCACCTGCCCGCCGATGGCCGCGTTCACCGCCTCGCTGCCGCTCTTGAACGGGACATGCACGATGTCCAGGCCCGCCGTCATCTTCAGCAGCTCCAACCCCAGATGCGGCGAGCTTGCCTGCCCGGCCGACCCGAAATTGAGCTTGGCCGGGTTGGCCTTGGCATAGGCCGCGAACTGCGCGAAATCCTGGGTCGGCAGGCTCGCCCGCACCGCCAGCAGGTACGGCGACCCCGACACCAGGCCGAGCGGCACATAGCTGTCCGCGTCATAGGCCAGCTTGCGGTAGATCAGCGGGTTGACCACCTGCGTGCCCACCGTACCCATGAAGATCGTGTAGCCGTCCGCCGGCGCGCTGGCCGCCAGTTGCGCCGCGATCACCCCGCCCGCGCCGGGCCGGTTCTCGACCACGACCGGCTGGCCCAGCGCGTCGCCCAGACCCTTGCCGACCTGGCGCGCCACGATGTCCGTGATGCCTCCCGCGCCGAACGGCACCACCAGCCGCACGGGGCGGTCCGGATAGGCGGCCTGCGCCGCGACGCCCCAGGCGGCCGTCAGCGCCAACATGGCGCTCATGGTCCAACGTTTCATGCTTTTCCCCTTGCTTGCGCGGTGCATCCGCTCTGCGGCGTGCGCGCCATCGCGCCGCCTTATGACACAAAGTGTCCTATAGAGCATTGATTTTCCGCAAGCGGGATCTTGTGGGGATAAACCCTGAGTGCAAGCGACATCACCGCTTTCCGGCGCAGCAGTGCGCCTGCGCCAGCGGTTCGCCACGCCGTGGCGGCCTGCCGCCTGAGCTACCATTGCGCCCATGGGATTCTTCGCCCGCCGCCAATTCAAAGGCATCGAGGTTGTGCGCATCATCGATGACGCGCGCGGCTTCGCGCCGCACTTTCACGATGAGTTCGTGCTCAGCGTGAATGTGCAGGGACTGGAGCGGATCCGGCTGGACGGACGGAATTTCGATGCCGCCTCGGGCGACGTGACGCTCTACAACCCGGCCCAGGTTCAAAGCTCCAGCGTCGTCAGCCAGCCCTGGCAGTTCGCGAGCATGCATGTCGATCCGGCCATCCTGTCCGAGCAGTGCGGCGTCAGCCGGGAAACCGTCTTCGACAAGCCCCTGTTGCGCGCGCCCGCGGTCGCATCCGGGATGCTCCGGGCCATCGCGTCCGCGCTGGATCGCGACACGCCTGACAGCGTGGCCCAGGAAGGCTTGACGGCGATCCTGGACGAGCTGCTGAAAATCGCGGGTTCGCCCCCGCCCGAGGACACCGGGCTCATCCCCCCAGCCATCTTCCGAGTGGCCGAGCGCCTGCGCGACGATCTCGCCTTGCCGTCGCTGGCGGAGCTGTCCGAAGAAGCGGAAATGACGCCGGTGCAACTGGTGCGGGCGTTTGCAAGGGTCTATCGGATGCCGCCGCTGGCATGGGCCTGGAACCGGCGCGTGGTCCTGGCGCGCGAGCGCATCGCCCGGGGAGAACGCATCGCCGCCGTGGCCGCCGATCTGGGCTTTGCGGACCAATCCCACCTGACGCGCAGATTCCGCGCATGCTTCGGCGTCCCGCCCAGCCTGTGGCGCAAAGGGTGAAATGGGGTTCAAGACAACGCGCGACGCCTGCGGCAAGATTCCGGCGTCATCCCATCACGGAACATTCCCATGCCTCCCTCCGTTGCCATCGGCTACAGCGACGTGCCCCGCGGCCATATCGCCAGTGTCGTGACCGATCTGGAAATGCTGTCCAGGCCGGCCACGGCGGACGTCCCCCTGCCCGACGGCGTCACGCTGACCCCGGCGTCCTGCCTCGGTCTGGATGCCTACCGGGCCCTGTTCCGGCAAATCGGCGCGGACTGGCTGTGGTTCTCGCGGCTGTTCATGAGCGACGAGGAGCTGGCCGCCACGCTTGGCGATCCCAATGTCGACGTCCGCATCGTCCGCAACGCCGGGAAGGACGTGGGCATGCTGGAGCTGGACTTTCGCGTGGCGGGCCAGTGCGAACTGACCTTCCTCGGGCTGGCGGCGGAATGCACGGGCAAGGGCCTGGGCCGCGCGCTGATGAGCCGGGCCGTGACGCTGGCCTGGGCGCGTCCCATCACGCGCATGTGGCTGCATACCTGCACCTATGACCATCCCTCGGCCCTGGGTTTGTACATGCGGGCGGGCTTCAGGCCCTGCGCGATGCGGGTGGAGGTTCAGGTCGATCCGCGCCTGACCGGTCACCTGCCCAGGAGCGCGGCCCCGCAGGTGCCCATCATCGCGTGACCCGCTCGGCCGCCTCGCCATCGCGGCCACGCCCTGGCGACGATGCGGGCCCGCCCGAGCGACGCGCTTGCGCATGAATACGCGCAATGGATCGCCCGCATGGTCGTCAAACGGGCTGCGACGCTCAAGGCCCGCCGAAGCGATCGGGAAAAGCCAGGGTGGGAACGCCAAGCTCCAGCGCCGGGAAAATGAATCTATTTAGAATCAAATAAATCTTGTGTAAATTACAAGAATCCAAATAGAATCTCACCACTCCCCACCGCGCATCCGCCTCATTGCACGAACCCGGCCGCATCGCCACGGCTCTTCTGGCCGCAGACGGGCCTGGATGCGGGGTGGCTGTCATCGCGCCCAACGCCTTTCATTGACCATGGCCCGTCCCAGAAGCAAAGACAAGGAAATGGCCTTGCTACGCTCGGCCGTCAAGATCATCGCGACGCAAGGACTGCGCGCGTCCACCATGATGATCGCCCGACTCGCCGGCGTCGCGGAAGGAACGCTGTTCCTTTATTTTCCGACCAAGGACGTCCTGCTGTCCGCGGTCTTCGAGCATCTGCTCCAGGACCTAGAGGCGGGCCTTGGCGCGCCTGCCGCCGGCGTGTCGTCGCGGCAGACCGCGCAATTCCTCTGGAACCGCTATATCGATTGGGGCGCGGCCAATCCCGATGCGTATTCCACGATGAATCAATTGCTGGCGTCGGACCGCCTGTCGGCCGGGCAGTTGCGCAGAGTGGAAACGCTGTATGCCTTCCCGGACCTCCAGGCCTGCCGGCGACGCTTTGCCGGCCTGACGGACCGGGAAGCATTGGCGCTTTCCGACGCGACGGAGAAAGCCATCGCCGATACGACAGTGCGCCTGGCCATGACCCGGCCACAACACGCCGAGGCCTACAAGATGGCGGGATTCGACATGCTGTGGGCCGCGGTGACGCGGGGCGCGGAGCCCCCGGGACTCAACCCGCGCGCCCAGCGGCCTTGATCATATCGGCCGCCTTCCCGACGGACATGATGACGGTCCAGACAGCCTGCGCGCCCGCCACGCGCCGGAAACCCGATATCGCATGGGAAGACGCGATGAAGCGTCAGGCTTCATAACGCCGGACCGGGCCGCCGGCCAATATTTCACGCCGGGCGCCCGTCTTTCATCCACCTGAAACAGTTTTCCCTCAAAGTCGCGGCTGCCTACAGGGGAGAACCTTTCATGATCCGCGCCAAGACACTGATGTCCGCCTTGGCCGCGACCGCCCTGGTCGCGGCATGCTCCAGCGATGACGACAAGGCATCCACGCCAACGCCGCCTGTCGCGCAGGCGCCCAAGAACATCCTGTTCTTCCTGGGAGACGGCATGGGCATCACGACGCTCACCGCCGCCCGCATCTACAAGGTCGGCGAAGATGGCGACCTGACCATCGACACGCTGCCGGAAACGGCATTTGTCCATACGTACTCGAACGATGCCCAGGTGACGGACAGCGCGCCCTCCATGGCCGCCTACATGACCGGCGTGAAGATGAACAACGAAGTCATCTCCATGAGCGCGGACACCAAGGCCACCGACGCCAACGGCAAGCCCTACCACGCCAGCTATGACGCCACCTGCCCGGCCGGCAACGGCACGCCGGTGGAAACGCTGCTGGAAATCATGAAGGCCAAGGGCTACGGCACCGGCGTGGTCACGACCACCCGCATCACGCACGCGACGCCCGCCGCCACCTACTCGCACGTCTGCCACCGCGATGCCGAGAACACCATTGCCGCGGCGCTGGTGCCCGGCGGCGCCGGCTTCAACGCCAGGCTGAACGACGGCATCGACGTATTCTTCGGCGGCGGCACGGATTACTTCCTGCCCAAGGAAAACGGCGGCAAGCGCAACGACAAGCGCAATCTCATCGACGAGATCAAGACCAGGTACGGCTACGCCGCGAATCGCGCCGATTTCGACGCGCTGCCCACCGACGGCCGCAAGATCGCCGGCCTCTTCACCAAGAGCCACATGGCCTACGACCTGGACCGCGACCCGGCCAAGGAGCCCAGCCTGGCGGACATGACCGGCAAGGCGATCGACGCGCTGGCCGCCAGGAACAAGGGCTTCTTCCTGATGGTGGAAGGCGGCCGCATCGACCACGCGCTGCACGCCACCAACGCGCGCCGCGCGCTGCAGGACACCGTGGCCTTCGACGATTCGATCAAGCTCGCGCTGGACAAGATGCGCAAGGTGGATCCGGATCTGAAGAACACGCTCATCGTCGTCACCGCCGACCACGACCATACGCTGCAGCTGAACGGATACGCGGCCCGCACCGGCAAGACCGAGCCGGGCAAGCCTGGTGTGCTGGGCCTGGTCAAGAACTACGTCGGTCCGGCCGTGCCGACCAAGGACGTGGACGGCAACCCCTACACCATCATCGGTTTCGGCAACGGCCCCAAGCGCCTGGCGACGCGCGGCCCGATCGACGACACCGCGCTGGAAGACAAGAACTACCTGCAGGAAGCCGTGATCCCGATGGATCCGGCCAGCGACTCGGAAACCCACGGCGGCGCCGATGTGTTCCTGGGCGCCATCGGCCTGAACGCCGACAAGTTCTCGGGCGTGATCACCAATACCGACGTATTCGGCCTGATCCGCAAGGCAGTCAATCTGTGATGAAGACGACCTCACGCCTCGAACCGAAAACGCCCAAGGACACGATCATGAACCATTGCATTTCCCGTCTCAGCCGCGCCGTCCTGCTCGCCCTGCCCCTGGCGGCGGGCGCCCCGCTCGCCCACGCCGCGGGCGAAGCCAAGAACGTCATCTTCTTCCTGGGAGACGGCATGGGTCCGGTCACCGTGACCGCCGCCCGTATCTACAAGGGCGAAAAGCAGCTTGCCGCCCAGCCCGGCTCGCTGGTCAGCCCGGAGCGCGCCAACCTTTCCATGCAGCTGCTGCCTTACGCCGCCCGCATCAAGACCTTTTCGCTGGACGGCCAGACCACCGACAGCGCCCCGTCCATGGCCGCCTACATGACCGGCGTGAAGATGCGCAACGAGGTCATTTCCATGTCGGCCGACACGGTGGCCGTGGACGGCGCGGGCAAGCAATACGTCTCGGGCGAAGACAGCACCTGCCCCCCCACCAACGGCACGCCCGCCCAGACGCTGCTGGAACTGGCCAAGGCCAAGGGCCGCGCGGTCGGCGCCGTGTCGACCACGCGCGTCGGCCACGCCACGCCGGCCACCACCTATGCCCACGTGTGCAACCGCAACGGCTACAACACCATCGCCGAACAATCGACGCCGGGCCATGCGAACTACAACACCCGGCTTGGCGACGGCATCGACGTGCTGCTGGGCGGCGGACAGCGCAACTACCTGCCCAAGCCGCTCAACCCGGCCAGCAAGCGCACCGACGGCGTCAATCTGGTGACGGCCTTCCAGGCCAGGGGCTATACCTACGTCGATACGGGCACCGCGCTGCGCGCGCTGAATCCCGCGGCCACCGGCAAGCTGCTGGGCCTGTTCTCGCAAAGCGAGATGGCCTATGAACTGGACCGCGTCAAGCCGGCCCTGGGCTATGACCAGCCCAGCCTGGCCGAGATGACGGACAAGGCGCTGGGCGTGCTGAGCAAGAACAGCAATGGGTTCTTCCTGATGGTGGAAGGCGGCCGCATCGACCATGCGCTGCACGGCACCAACGCCAAGCGCGCGCTGGAAGACACGCTGGCCTTCGACAGCGCGATCCAGACCGCGCTGGATTTCATGGAAAAGAAGGACCCCGGCCTGAAGAACACGCTGATCGTGGTCACCGCCGACCATGACCACGCCATCGCGTTCAACGGCTATCCCAAGATCGGCAACCCCATCCTGGGCACGGTCAAGTCCTATGCGGATGGCAAGCCCGCGCTGGCCGCCGACGGCAAGCCCTACACCACGCTGGTGTTCGGCAACGGCGGTCGCCCGAACGCCGACGCCGACAGCAAGACCAACCCGGAAGACGGCAACAAGGCCTGGATCGCGCCGGCGCGCGGCGCCGCGCGCGACGATCTGAGCAACGTCAATACCTTTGACGACAACTTCCTTCAGGAAGTCGGCGTCGTGCTGGGCAAGCCCGGCGCGGAAACCCACGGCGGCGGCGACGTCATGCTGTTCGCGGGCGGCGCTGGCGCGAAGATCTTCAAGGGCACCATGGACAACACCAAGGTGTTCGGCAAGGTCCGCGAGGCGGCCGGCCTGTGAAACCCTTGAACGCAACCGTCAGGCGCGGCCTCGCCTGCCTGCTGCTGGCCTGCCTGCCGGCGGCGGCGGGCGCGGCGGACAATGCGCCCGAACCG
>MCND01000221.1_pt1 | contig 23420 bp, 20 predicted proteins | sample 778211 | NCBI WGS metagenome assembly MCND01 (sample SAMN04296812, study PRJNA304217) | bioreactor metagenome | isolation source: activated sludge enriched with benzalkonium chloride | place: Turkey: Istanbul urban wastewater treatment plant
AACAATTTCTTTTCGTCCTGCACGCGCGCGGCATAGTCCGCCACACGCAGCGGTAGCGCCTCGGCGCCCGCATCCAGAAAGCGCGCCTGGATCTCCGGCCGCGCAAGCACCTTGTTGATTTCGGCGTTCATGCGATCGACCACGTCATCGCGGGTGCCAGCGGCGGCATACACGCCGAACAGGCTGTCAGCGAAAACACCGTCGATGCCGACCTCGGAAAAGGTTCGTATGTCGGGCGCCACGGCGGCGCGTTGCCGGCTTGCCACCGCCAGTACCTTCAGTTTGCCCGCTTGCACCATGGGAAAGACCGTGGCGGGTCCAAACGCGAAGTCGATCTGGCCTGCTGCCAGGTCTTGTATCGCCGGCGCCACGCCGCGATACGGCGCATGGGTGGCCTGCATGCCAGTGGCCTGCTTGAGCAGCTCGCCGGCCAGATGCGGCGTCGTGCCGTTTCCGGCCGAACCGTAATTGAGAGGAGCGGGCTGCTTGCGCGCGTATGCCACGAACTCTTCGAGCGTATTGACGCCAAGCGAGGACCGGACAAACAGGAACAACTGGCTATTGGCCAGCAAGGCCACCGGCCGCAGGTCCCGCTGCGGATCGAACGGCATGCTGGCGAACATCAGCGGGTTGACCGATTCGGTCGTCGATGGATTGAGCAGGAAGGTATGGTTGTCCCCACCGTTGCGCACAACCTCGGCTCCCGCCACGTTGCCGCCCGCACCGCCCCGATTCTCCACGATGACGGTCTGCTTCAAGGCCTCGGCCAAGTGCGGCTGCACTGTGCGCGCCAGCACGTCGACCAGCCCTCCGGGCGCCAGCCCCACCACCAGGCGCACGGGCTTGACGGGCCAGGCCTGAGACGGCGTTTGCGCATGGCTGCCGGTCGCCCAGCCAGTCAGCGCCAGCATCATCATGGCCAGACAACGTCTACGCAACAGCATGCGATTCTCCTTATGGGGGGTCACCCCGCGATTCCGCTCACGGTGCGTCACATGCCGCACCACGGAGAACCGCCTCGATGCCTCATGCGGCGGCGGTCCGTCTCTGCCGCTCATTCTTCACAAAAGTTTAGGCTTAAAGAATCCCGGATAACCCTAATTCTCCGGCGGCAAGGGCGGCGTCTCGGAACAACTTCAATCCGGAAAAAAAAAACGGGATGGCTCCAATTCGAGCCTCCCGTTCTTACTACAAGGTTTGCCGCCTAGCGTATTGGCAGCACTGGTCGCGCCCCGCTCCAATCCCTCTCTTACTACGCCACCTCCCACAACGCCGCTGTCAGCCCCAGCAACAACAGCACCGCCGACGCGATGAACCATCGCACGGTTTTCCGGTATTCATCCTCGGCTTCATCCTCCAAACGCAAGGAGCGGTAGAGAGCAATGATCTGCAGCAGGCTGGCGAGGAACAAGGACACGCCCGGCAGCACGGACAACACGCTCCAATCGCCTGGCGCGTCGAAGCCCCAGTAGCGCAGGAAACCCAGCGAAAAGCCCAGCAATACCGTGATGGCCGTAATCAATCCAGCCCGATAGCCCTGGGGCAGGTCGCGTGGCCTATGGCTGCGGGTCCGCACCAAGTCGTCGTCTGGCGTTTCCGGTGTCGTCATGGAGATACTCCGCACTGAGTACGCTACGGCCCACCCGCTACCGGTCTATGTGGGAGCCAAAACTGAACTCCTGCCGTCACTCGGGGCCAGGGCTGAATTGATTATGGCTGATATCGCAGCGCACCGGGGCGGCCGAAGTCGGCAAGTCTCGGCGTTCAACATGAGTGGAAATGACACCATATTTTGCTCCGACTCAGTTGTGCATCTTCGATTTTCCCAACAGTAGAAACACCAATACTGCTGTCGCTGCCGCAGCAGCCGCCAGGACAAGGAGCTGGAACCGAAAGGCGCTCTCATACACCTGCAGCAAAGAAATCTGTTCCACCATTGGTAGGTGGGCCATGGCGTTTTGCAGATCGCTCATCGCTAGCCGATTCGAAGCCTGCACCAACTCGCTCGTTTTCATGTGACCTGACGCGCCATCCTCCACCGCAGCTGCCAAGCCCGATAGAATCCGAGCAGACAGGATGGCCCCGACCGCTGCGATAGCGATGCCGTCCCCAGCCAGACGAATGGCGTTGAAGATCCCCGCCGCCATGCCGGCCCGCTCTTTGGGTACCACGCTGACCGCCAGACCGTCCATCAGGCCCCATGGCAAACCGATACCCGCGCCGATCAGCAGCATCGCGCCCAAGCGGTTGCTTTGGACATCGCCAGCGATACCGTAACCCAACCAGGACAGACCGGCCGCAGCGATGACAAGGCCAATGCTTGACAACACTCCAACGTTGATCCAGCGCGCCAGTTGGCCTGCGATGAAAGGAACCACCAGTAATGGCGCAGACAACGCAATCATCATCTGCCCCGCCGCCAACGCGCTGTAGCCTTCCATCCCGATGAATCGGGCGGGCAAGATGATGAGCAGCACGATATACGCATAGGCCGGCGCAACCGCCAACACCTGCACTCCTACAAAGCGCGCGTTAGCGAATAGGGAGAGGTCGAGCATAGGCTTGGCTTGCCGCAGTTCAATGAAGACGAAGACCATCAACAGTCCGACGGCACTCGCCAAAGAAGTCAGTACCGACGTGTGGCCCCAGCCCTTCTCGGGGGCAAGGATGAGGCCATAGGTGAGCACAGCGAGCCCGATAGTGAAGGTGATAGCTCCGGGCCAATCCAACCCTGTGGCTTCGGGATCACGTGTTTCACGTGCGAATAGCGAGATCAGGACGGCAGCAAGCAATGCAACCCATGCCGGCAGTAGAAACACCCAATGCCAACCCACGGTATCGATCAAGAGTCCGGCTAGGAACGGACCAAATGCAGCTCCCGCACCAAAGGTCGTCCCGATCAAACTGAAAACACGAGTGCGCCCGTGGCCGTCGAACTCCTGTGTCAAGGCGGCCATTGCGCCCGCGAACGCGGCAGCTGCCCCCAGCCCCTGGATCAACCTCAAAATGTCGATCCACAGAACGGATGGCATGAAAGGAATTGCAGCCGTTACCAGCGCGAACAGCACCATGCCAGCCAACCAAAGCCGCTTGCGCCCATAGGTGTCCGCCAGACTCCCCGCAGCTAGAGTCGCGCTGCCGTAGGTAAGGATGTAGGCGTTGATAATCCAAGTAAGTTCAGCGGCGCTCCCCCCAAGAGCCTGATTGATTGAGGGCACAACCACAGCGGGGCCGGCGATGCTCAACGGGATGACCGCTGCCGTCAGGCAGCCAGTCAAGATTAGTGGCGCTTTGCAGGCTGTCGAGCCTGCAGCTGAAGTGATGGCTGTCATCGGGTATCCAGGTAATAGGCTAAAGCCACGCAGAATCCTCACGCCGCCGCTGGCTAAGGCGTGGACGGAGTTCTGCTGTGGCACTCCCAATTAATGCTACATAGGAATCAATCAGACAAAAATACGGGTAAATTCATCGCTGACATGACTAATTTGTCACTTATTGGAGGCGAAATGGATAGCCTGAGCGGTATGACAATTTTTGTTCTGGTCGCTGAGGTGCGTAGCTTCGCGACTGCCGGGCGCCAGTTGGGCATCTCCGCGTCGGCAATCAGCAAAGGGGTAGCCCGGCTCGAGGAAAAGCTCGGCGTGCGCCTGTTTCAGCGCAGTACCCGCAGCGTCAGCTTGACACCAGAAGGCACACTGTTCCTTGACCGCTGTCGACGGATCCTGGCTGAAATCGCCGCGGCGGAGAATGAATTGGCCAGCACAACCGCCAGTCCCAAAGGCCGCCTGCGGGTGAGCCTGCCATTGGTCAGCGGTCTGATGCTGCCGGCGCTATCGGCCTTTGCACATCGCTACCCCCAGATTGAGCTGGACCTGGACTTCAGCGACCGGCTAGTGGATGTCATAGCCGAAGGCTTCGATGCCGTGGTGCGTACGGGCGAACTCAGCGACTCCCGTTTGTTGAGCAAGCGCCTGGGCAGCAGCCGCTTCGTGTATGTCGGCGCGCCTGGTTACTTCGCACAACGAGGTACGCCGCTGCATCCGGAAGAACTGACGCAACACGCCTGCCTGATGCACCGATTTCCGACTACCGGCACGCTGGAGAAATGGCCATTGATCCACCCCCCATCGGAAACGGCGATTCGTCTGACGACCAGCATGACCAGCAACCACGTCGAGACGCTACTGCATATGGCGGTGCAGGGCCACGGCATTGCCTGCCTGCCGGACTTTGCCGTTCAACCGGCATTGGAAAGTGGCGCGCTTCAGAGTGTGCTGGAACGGTGGGCGGGTAGTTCCAGCACGTTTTGGGTCCTATGGCCGTCCAATCGGCAGCTATCCCCCCGGGTCCGGGCATTTGTGGATTTCATGGCCGAGAATCTATTTCCCGATGTTGGAGATTAGTCAAGTTGAAAACTAATTCATTTTAAATCATTGACTTAAAACCAATCGGTCCATTCAATTTGCAATCGACGATTCACTCAACTTACGTATCTTCCCAAGAAAATTCACCTAAGTTGAACACCGCGATCTCCCAGTTTCGAGTTATTCCTGGCGTACCTCCAAAAGCCACGCGGCCACCTAATCCGATGGCTATACCGTACACGCTGGGAGCCTCGCCCACCATTCCAGCTACTGCCCAACGCAGCAAGCGGTGGTTTTATCGCCGAAAGACCGCGTCATATTCATAATTCGCTCTAGTTGAATGCTTTGTTGAAGAATAGATAGGCGGCGTTGGGCGCCAGTGAATTTCGCGTGAACACGGAGAACTGTGCCTTGAACTTGACGCTGCATTTGCAGTCCGGCATGTTGTACGCGATGACCGGCCCGACCGCCGCGCTGGCGAAGCGGTTACCCGACACACGTTGCCCGTTCAGCCTGTCGTCGGCGATTTGGCGCGCGTAGTACCCCGCTACGCCCAACTGCCATCGACCGATGACCTCACTGATCGCCATGTCCACATCCACCACCATCCCGTTCTGGTAGCCGGTCGCAGAATTCTTGCGGGCAATGTCCAGGAAATAGCTCATGCTGAACTCGGTACCGTCGCCCAAGAAGTTCGGCCCGGTCAGATAGGTGAATGCACCGTTCGGGATGTAATAGAGCGTATTGCGCCCCGTCGTGTACAAATCTTTCGCGTTGTACTTCCCCGTGGGCAACACCATCGAGTATCCCAGCTTCATCGTCAAGCCGCGCGACCGTCCTCCCTCGACGGAGCCCAGGTGCTTGCTCCACATGAGCACGTCGGTATAGATGTCGTTCATGCCCTTGAAGTTCTGGTGCTTGCCGTTGACGGTGATACTGCCCCAGCCGTAGCCGGTCGAGATCGAGCTGCCCAGCGTGCCGCCGAAAAACTTGTGCGGATAGACATAGAGAAGGCCGAATTGTGCGATTCCGCCCGGCAGCCTTCCGGAAGTCGTGGAACTCTGCCCGGCGTTGTCATAGAACTTTTCCCCCAACGCGCCCACGGCAATGGCCGAACCATATAAGCCCGGATACGGCGGCAAGTAGGCGCTCTGTATGTCGGTGCCCCCGACCGGACCACCATAGGTCACACCTTGCGCCGCCAGCGCGTTGCCCGCACAGGCCCAGAGCAGGATGCCGATGAAAACGAAATGCCTCATGATTTGTCTCCCTTATATGTCTTTTGTGTGTGACTGCTGCTTAAATGGTGCGGGCCCGCACGGCCTGCCGGCCCACGCCGATGCACAGACGGACGGTCTGATATCAATCCAGGGGCGCGCGGGCGTGCGTCGTTGATGGCACCGCGTCCTTCGCCAGCGCAAAACGCGCGGGGCCGAATGCCAAGGCCAGGCGCCGCATGAAATCCTCGAAGCCGAACCAGGCCCGGTTGCCCGAGGTGAACGGATGCACGACCAGCACCCAGGGGTCGTCGGGAGGCGTCGTCTCGTGGGCCAGCGCGGACCGATACAACTGCTCATAGGCTGCCGTCGCGTCCAGCGTGCCGAAAATGCCGCCGAATCGTGGATGGATGACCGCGCCGTCGATCAGCGCAGGATCGGTAGGCAGCACCGCCACCCGCGTCGGCATCGTCGTCGCGTCGGTCCCGCCAGGCAGCGCCAGCGACACATAGCGGATGCCGTGCGTCGCCAGCACCTCGTCCGTCCAGGGATTGATGGCCAGCCCCGGCGGCCGGAAACCCACCGGCGCCAGCCCTGTCAACCCGCGGATGCTCGATACGGCGAGCTGGATCAGGCGGTCTTCTTCTTCGCGCGAGGCGATGCCCGTCCACATTTCATGTTTCCAGCCGTGCATGGCAATCTCATGCCCCGCCGCATGCCAGGCCAGCAACTCATCCGGATACCGCAGGGCTGCATAGCCCTCGGCGAAGTAGGTGCAGCGGATCTGTAATTCATCCAACAGCTGGAGGATGCGCGGATGGCCCAACTCCAGGCCGATTTGGTTGTAGGCCGCCCATTCGGCGGCGGGAATGCTGGCGGGGCAAGGCCAGGGCAGCGCGTCGCCGGCCGCGCTACCGAAGTTGTCAAACGTGATGCATAGCATGATCGGAAGTCCTGGTTGGAAGGTGCGGGCGCCACCATCAAGACGGTGGTGCCGGATGTGACGCCGCCGTTCAGGCCTGCGCGGACGGTGCGGCCACGACGCGGTTCCTGATGTCGCCGATGCCTTCGATATGCATGCGAACGACGTCGCCCGGCGCGAGGAACAACGGCGGTTGGCGCGCGGCGCCGATGCCCGCCGGCGTGCCCGTGGCCAACACATCGCCGGGCTCCAGTGTCATGGCGCTGCTCAGCTCCTCGATCTGATCGAAGATGTTGAAGCGCATCTCCGCCGTGTTGCCGTCTTGCCGCAGTTCGCCATTGACCCAGGTGCGGACCTGGAGCGCGTGCGGGTCGGCGATCTCGTCGGCCGTGACCAGCCACGGTCCCAGCGGGCCCAGCGAATCGAATGACTTGGCCAGCGTGATGGTCGGACTGCGGTGATGGCGTTCGCGGATGCTGGCGTCGTTGCAGACGGTGTATCCGGCGATGTAGTGGATGGCGTCGCGGGCTCGCACGTTGCGGCAACGCCGGCCGATAACCACCGCCAGTTCCACTTCGTAGTCCAGCGTCGACATGCCCGGGGGAATGATCAGGTCATCGAACGGCCCGGTGATGCAGGAGGCCTGCTTGTTGAACCAGATCTGGTGCTCTCCCACGCTGACGTTCAAACGGGCGATCTCCCGCAGATGCGAGGCATAGTTGCCGCCGATGGCCAGAAACGCTGACGGCCGCCGCAGCGGCGGCAGCAGCCGCACGGCGGACAGCGGCAGGCGCGCTCTGGACTCGCGCGCCAGCAGCGCAAGCAGCCGCCACGACGTGCCCTGCCCTGGCAGCCAGTCGGCAAGATCGGGCGACAACGCCGGTAGGTCCGCGGTCACGTCGATGATCGCGTCCGCCTCGACGACGCCCAGGCGGTCTCGGCCGCCCTCGTGGAACATGGCAAGTTTCATCCTATCTCCTAGGCATGTTGTGGCGCCCGACCGCCAGCGAACCGGATGACGGGTGCAAGTGATGTTCGATTGCCCCCGCGCGCCGACTCAAAGGTCCAGCGTGAGCGACGCCGACTTTGCGCGCGAAACGCAGGGCAAGATGAGGTTGTTCGACGCGCGCTCGGCCTCCGACAGCACGTCATCGCGATGGTCGGGGATGCCGTCGAGGACCCGCGTCATGCACATGCCGCACACGCCCTGCTCGCAGGACAGCGGTACCTCCACGCCGGCGCGGGCCAGCGCGGTGGCGATCGAGCAGTCCGGCGGCACGTCGACGCGCCGGCCACTGCGCGCCGCCACCACTTCGAATGCTCCCTCTGCCGCCGCCTGTGCCGCTGGCGGCCGGCTCGCGCCGAAGCGCTCGTAATGCAGGCGGCCGGCCAGGCCATGCCGCTCGGCCGAAGCCACGGCGTCGGCCAGCATCGCGTTCGGACCGCATAGATACACGTGCTGGTCCGCGTCCAGGTCGGCAAACAGGCTGTCCAGGTCCAACCGCCCGTCCTCGGGCTCGTCATCGAAGTGGTATCGCACCTGGTGCCGGCAGGCGCCGGCATCGAGCCGGTCCAGGAACGCGGCGGCGGCGCGGCGGCGCGCGCAGTAGTGCATCGCGAAGTCCAGGCCGCGCCGCGCCAGGTATTCCGCCATCGCGATGATGGGAGTGATGCCGATGCCCCCCGCGACCAGCACAACCCGACGATGTCGGGGCGACAGCGCGAAAAGATTGCGCGGCCCTCGCACCAGCAGGGGCGCGCCGATGGCATGCGTCTCGCACAGATAATGCGCTACGCCGTGCGCGGACGCGCAATGGATGGCCAAGTGGTAGCCATCCCGCGCGTCGGGTGGATTGCACAGTGAGTAGGCGCGCGTGCCGCCCGGCACCTGCACTTCGATGTGGTCGCCCGGCGCGATGTCGGGCAGCGGCGCGCCCTGTGCGCAGGCCAGCGTCACCGCATAGATGTTTTCGGCGATCCGCTGGCGCCCCGCCAGCAGCATTGGCCGCCAATCCGCGGTCTCGCGGCCCGGAGCGTGCTCAACCATGCGAAGCCCGCGCTGGATCGTCGGACGCGCTGAAGAAAATGGCCTGTGTCGGACACTCGCTGGCGGCCTGCGAGATCGCCGCCGCATAGTCGGCCAGCGGCGCGTCAGGCACGATTCGCGTCCGGTTCGTGTCGTAGTCGAGCGCGAAGACCTGGGGGCACAGCGCCGCGCAGTTGCCGAAGCCGCAACACATGCCGTTCAGGATCTGGACAGTGATTTGACTCATGGCCGTTCAACCTTGCCCGGCGCGGAGCGAGACCGTCATGCGCAGGAGCATCGGGAAGGTCAGGTCCGGCACGCGCTCGAAGCGCGTTTCCGTCAGCCGCATGGCGGGAAATCGCTGGAAGATCGTGCGCAGCAGCACGTCGCCTTCCAGCCGGGACAGCTGAGACCCCAGGCAGAAATGGCCGCCGCCCGCGAACGCCAGATGGCGGTTGTCGGGACGGTCGATAAGGTAGTGATCGGCCTGCGCGAAGCGGTTCTCGTCCCGGCTCGCCGCATGCAGCCCCAGCAATAGCCGCTTGCCCTGCGCGACGGGCTGGCCGCCGATCGTGAGCGGCTCGGACGCGTAGCGGTGCACGAAATGCACCGGCGAGTCATAGCGCAGCGACTCTTCCCAGGCGTTGCGAGCCAGGTCGGGCTGAGCCACCAGCCGCGCCCGTTCGCCATCGTGGTTCAGCAGGGTCAGTACCGTGTTGGTCATCGCCACCTTGGTGGTGTGGTAGCTGGCCACCAGGAAACCGATCAGCGTGGTCACCAGCTCGGAGCGCGTCAGGCCGTTGTCCCCGCCCTCGGCTGCCATCAGTGCGCCGACGAAGTCGTCCTCGGGCAGTTTGCCCTTGAGCGTGTCCAGCACGTCATCCATGTACTCGTAGTAGAAGGCTGCCGAGGCATCAGCCTCGGCCAGACGTTCCGGCGTGATGTCCGATACGCTCAATACCGCATTCAGGCCATGCTGGCGCGCGAACAACTCTGGGGCGTCGGACACTGGCACGTGCAGTAACCGACAGGCAATTTCCGCGGGCACCGGGTCGGCAAACGAAGACACGAAGTCGATTTCATCCTGGCCCTCGAGCCTGTCCAAATGCTCGACGATGACCTTTTCCACCCAGCCGCGCATGTTGGCGACGGTCTTGGGATTGAACGCAGGGGTGACGATGCGGCGGATGCGGGTGTGGTCGGGCGCATCGATGTTCGGTAGCGACTCCCGATAGAAGCGTGCCCCCGCGCCCTGGCCGATGCGCTCGGGAAACACGCCGGGTGCCTGCTGCACGGTCGCCAGCGGATTGCGCAGCACTTCGTCCACATCGCTGTAACGCGTCAGGACGATGCACTCTTCGCCATTGATGTCCATCTCGAAATGAGGAAAGTCGCTTTGCAGGCGGCGATAGGTCGGATATCGGTCGGCGAGGAAAGCCGCGGACTTGAGATCGGGGAGGTCGGTAGAGCGCATCGCATTCTTCTTGAAATGGGTGAACGATCCGCCGCGCGTCTTGAGTCCAGCCTAGTGTCTCCTGTGCTCGGAACGTCTGCGCGTTGGTCTGGTGGGAGTATGGTTTCGCGCCGCCGTGCAAGGGACCCGTTTCCTTTTGCAAAAGCGCCACCGGCGGGGGCTGTCCGGATGCTCGGGGATTCACGGATTGCGCGGCCGTCCGACAGTGTTTACCTTCCGGCATGGCCCCTCGAGCAAAAATTGGTGCCACATGCCCCTCCCCGGAGGGTCGAAATGGATGGAAGACACAGATGGACCCGATAAGCGCCGCGCTTGACGCTTGCCGCCTCGCCGAGATCGAGGCGGGCCAGGCTGAATCAAGCAGCCCATGGGCCGTGCACATGCCCGGCGGCGTCTGGCCGGTGTCGCTATATGTGTTCACCGGCGCGGGCTGCAACCTGCTCATGACCCGTTCGGGGCAGAAGAACGCGGTGCGCGACAAGACCGTGTGCCTGATCCTGCGCGCCCAGGAACATATCGTCCAGGATGCGTTGCACACCTCTCCCAACCAACCCGTTGATCTGCGCAATCCCGCCAATGCCGACCGCTTCCGTACGCTCACGTTCGGCGAGTCGCCTGATACGGGCGTCACGTCGACGTTCTACGCCGGCATGGCGCCGGCCAAGGGCACGAGCACGGCGCTGTTCGACGCGTTGCCCGACGTGCTGCAACTGGACTTCGACGAACTGCCGCTGTGGCTGTGCCGCGCGACCGAATCCATCCGCGACGAACTGACTTCGCAGCGCCCAGGTTTTCGCGCCGTGGCGTTGCGCCAGGCCGAGTTGGTCGTGATCCACTTGATCCGGCACTACATCGCTGCGCACACGGCGTTACTGCCGGCATGGATAGCGCTGCCCGACGATTCAAGGGTGGCGCTTGCGCTGCGCGAGTTCCACCGCGACATTTCCCGGCCTTGGACGTTGGAAATGCTGGCCAGCGCTGCCGGAACCTCGCGCTCGCGGCTGATCGCCGCGGCGCAACGGGAGCTGGGCGCGGGCATTTTCAATTACATGACTCGCATCCGAATGCAGGAAGCCGCGCGCCTGCTTGTGGACACTTCGATGTCGGTGGGCCGGATTGCCTGGCAGGTGGGCTACCAATCTGAAGCGGCGTTCTCGATCGCGTTCAAGCGCTACAGCGGCGAGCAACCGAGGCAGTTCCGTGCAGGCGACCGACGGCCGTTCGCGCTACGGTAGACCGATGCTAACTGCACAAGATTTGTGCGCCAAGCTGACCTCTCAGCTCGCTCAGCTCCGCTTCATCTGGCCCGCCCTGAGCTTTCCATCAGCCAGGCTCAGAGCGGCGCGCCAGTCGAGCTAAAAGTGGTGTTCAATTCCCACGTACTCGCCTGCAGCAGCGTAATCTCAGTGACCGTCAGCTTGGTCGACTTGAACGGCCCTTGCCACGTCCGGCTGCTGAGACCGACGCAATCCTGCGCCGCCAACTTCCCTGCTACCGCTGGCGCCGTCGGCCCTGTGGATGGACGTACTGCCGCTTGTCGCGCGCGGCTTAGCCGCATTCGCCGCCTCCATGCCCTCGCGGGCACCGAGCGTCCGACGCGCGGCTCGCTGGGGCAGCACGTTAGGCATCAGCTCTATCCCCGCAGCAGGTAGCTTCAGCTCTGAAGGAGATTTTCGCGCGCAAGGTAAATGGCCGCTTTGGGTCGCAAGCGGCCAGACGTAAGCGCCGTCATCCGAGGGGTGGGGTGTGGAAGACCATCAGTCTCCGGCCATCTTCCGGCAAGCGCCGGAGCGCTTACTCCACGGTGTACCCATGCCCTCTTTCTAAGGACGGTCACGGCCGCTCGCCAGACTCAACCTCTCCAGCTTCAAATTCGCCAGGTCTTCGAAGACCGTGCCCCACGTCGAGCCCCCCTTAGCTGAACTCGGAGTGCCACATATGAGTGCGATGCTTATATGTCCAAACGCACACCTGTGTTGGCTCTTGAGGCACATTGAGTTCCAAACTCAATGACAGATGTCGAAGTTCATTGAAAGGCAAACACTGATGGCCTACCAAATCAAAGACTTAGCAGGATTTGGTTCATTCGCTATGGTGTTCCTGGTTCATTGAACTTAGTTGTTTTCCCCAGAAAGTTCATTGAACTTAGACGCCACATTGTTTCTTCACATCCAAAGCGCCCCAAGACTACTGACCTTTCGGTCATCCACAAGCCGAGCGATGAGCCGCCGCATCTTTCGGCCAAGAACGGATTTTCTCTCGGATTACGATGAAGTCCCAGAGGCTGAGATCGTGTTCTCATCGCGCGCTGGTCGCTCCCTCAGCGGGTTCACATAGGATCGATCGTTAGGTGGGAACCTAAATGTCGCTATCGACCTGGTTCTTGAACCGATGCTTTCCCAGACGGCGTGAGCAACCTCAATAATTCAAAATGTTACAAGTATACTCACGTCAATCTCCACTGGGCCGCGACGGCAGGCCATATGGCAAGGCACTTAAGGAGGTCGGAAGCTCACGTTTTTCGGCCCGGACCACGCCACGAAATGAAGTGTCGCGATCCGACGAGGCGCTTACCCTAAGACGCCACGATGCGGCAACGAATTCCCATCGTCAGTCGCCATGCGCAGGTTTTGCCAAGCCGTAGGGCCGTCATAAGCAACCCGACCCAATGGACCCTGCCGTGCTCACCGCTTCAATAAGTGTCAAGGATTCACCATGATCGACCGCAGCGCCACAGCGACCATCAAGGGTTATTTCTACCAGTTCGACCAGACGATCACGCGATTGTTGGAAGGCTCGAAGCACGCGAGTGTGACAGTGGAGGGGATCGAAGATATCGATCTTGACGATGGGAATGATAGTGCCTACGTCCAGTGCAAGTATTACGAAGGATCGGAATACAACCACTCCCTGATCAAGGAGGCGGTAATTCACATGCTGCGGCATTACCACGCAGCTGGATGTCCTAGTGGTCAGGCCTTCAAATATCGGCTCTACGGGCACTATAAGAGCGGTCAAAACAAGCTTACGCTCCCCTTCACTGAAGACTTTCTAAAGGCGAATTTCTTAACGTACAAGAAGGACGGCAAGGACGATCGGGGCAAGGTGGAATACAAGGTCCACGACGAACTCGGGGTCACTGGGCCACAGCTCGCAGCCTTTCTAACACTGCTTGATATTGATGTAAATGCGCTCTCATACGATGACCAGCAAACAAAGCTGCTTGAGTTGCTGAAATCGGCCATCCCTGGATGCAGCGACGTCGATGCACTGGTCTTCTACTATCCGAGCGCGATCAATGTGATCCAAGGTCTCGCGATTCAGGCCGACGAGTCGAAGCGAAAGATCGATAAGGAACGGTTCCTCCGGGAGGTCAATCGCAAGGATGTTGTGTTCAACGCCTGGCTGCTGCAAAAGTTTGGCTCCGTACACTATGCACGATCGATACGGCGAAAGCACTTCCATTTCGGTCGAACGAAAATTCCGAAGGCTTCCAGATTCTTCATTATTGATCTGTTTGACGAATACGACGTCAACAAGGCCACGGAGATGCTGGTTCGAATGGGCAACTTCTTCTCCCACAAGGAACTCGTGAGGACCCCATCGACGGACCGGTTCTGCCCCTACGTGTTGCTACGGGGGGTAACGACTGCCGAACTAGCGGAACTCAAAAGGAGCCTTTCGGGCCAAGGAGTCGACTTTAACGACGGGTATAAGTTCCTTGGCGCGGATTTCTCGGCTACAACACTTGCGTTGGATCCCACTAGGGAACAACTCTGGCGGATCAAATTTGTGCCCAGTGAAGATCAGTTGGCATTCACCATAGCGGCTGTCGGCTGTTCTGTCGTCGAGATATACGATTTCTACAAGACGACGCCGCTGGACAGCGCGAACATCCCCAAAAACAAGATCGCCCATGCGATCAAGTGTAGTAATTCCTATATGCTTCAGGAGGTTATGCAGGCATGAGCGACTCCAACGACATCAAGGCAGAAGTTATTGCGGTCTTTCCAGACAAGGTGAAAGTCTCCGTAGGCAATATCGCCTCGTTCTCCAATGAGAAGAGTCTCAAGGTGGGTTCCTATCTGCGCATTACCGACAGCGAGGATTGCGCGCTCATTGCAATCATTGAGAACTTCTGTATCGAGGTGAACGACAAGGCCGAGCGTCGCCACGTCATCGAAGCGATGCCGTTGGGGATCATCGCGGACGGCAAATTTATCCGAGGCGGCGACACGCTGACTATTCCTCCAACCGGCGTGATGCCGGCGACGGAAGACGATATTAAGAAGATATTTGAAGACTCCGTCGTACCGTCCCAAAAGTTTGTCTTCAGCGCGCTGGTGTCCAATGAAGAGATCAACGTGCCGGTTGACGGAGACCGCTTCTTCAACAAGCACATCGCCGTAGTTGGATCCACGGGCGCCGGCAAGTCCCACACAATCGCGAAGATTATTCAAACAGCGATTGGCTCGAAGAATGCCGAGTATTCCCTGAACAATTCTCACGTCGTCATCTTTGATATCCATTCCGAGTACAGGACCGCGTTTCCCGATGCGAACTTTCTGGACGCGAGCACACTAACCCTACCCTACTGGCTGCTCAACAGCGAGGAGTTGGAGGAAGTGCTGCTGGATACGGGTGAGCGCGACAACTACAATCAATCGGCCGTTTTTCGCCAACTCGTCACGGAGAACAAGAAGCGGCACAATCCCACTTCAAAATTCGTTTTCTATGACAGTCCGTTGAAATTCGATATCCATGAGGTCCTGAACGCGCTATACAACGTCAAGAACGAGACGGTAAATTCGAAGAACGAGTCGCGGTATATGGTGGTGGACCCCAGTTACGTCCTGCCCTCCGATGGCAAGACGGAACCATCCCACGGGCTGCAATTAAGTGCGGACCAGAGGCTCGACAAGTACTTTGCAGGTCGACTCGAATTCCATCCTACAAAAAACCAGAACATCACCGCCGGCAGCTACGCCGACAAGTCGCTTGACAAGTTCTTCACGCGATTCGAATCGAAGGTAGGGCAGGACAGGCTCGAATTCCTCTTCGGCCCGGCCGCGGACACGGCCACACTCGAGAGCACCCTCAAAAGCCTTATCGGTTACGGCGACAAGCAGTCGAACGTCACCATCGTGGACCTAAGTGGCGTGCCGTTCGAAGTGCTCAGCATTACCGTGTCGCTGATCTCGCGCATCCTGTTCGAGTACGCGTATCACTATAAGGTGATGAGAACCCGGGCGAAGGAGACGATCAACACTGATGTGCCGCTCCTCCTCGTCTACGAGGAAGCTCACAAGTACGTGCCCAATAGCGACCTTGCGCGGTTCCGCTCCGCGAAATTCTCGATTGAGCGCATCGCCAAAGAGGGTCGAAAATACGGAGTTACTTTGCTGCTTTCAAGTCAGCGGCCGTCCGAGATATCCGAGACTATCTTTTCTCAATGTAGTAACTTTTTAGCGATGCGGCTTACCAATCCCAGCGACCAGAGTTACGTTTCGCGCCTGCTTCCCGACACTCTCGGCAATCTTTGCGACAAGCTTCCTACCCTGGGAGCAGGAGAGGCTTTACTCATTGGTGAAGCCGTGGTTATGCCGTCGCTTGTCAAGGTTGCTCGCTGCAGCCCTGCCCCGTCGTCTACCGACATTCCTTATTATCAGCTTTGGAAAGAGGAATGGAAGAGTCTTGATTTCTCCGGAATTAAGAAGACCTGGCTAAAGGAGTGAGCCTCTGGCCCCATCTAAAACATTTTCGGTTGTGAGCTCTAAGTGAACATGGATGGCATGAGGCATGCGTTATGAATGACATTGAAGGAATCGAAAAAGCTGTTGCCACACTTCAACCATATTGGCGGGAAATTGAGGCTGATTTCAACTCCCATAACGAACGATTCCTTAAGTTGCTGGCCATCGATCATGAACCCATCGGACGGATTCTTCGTGCGCACCTGGTGATCGAAAATTTCCTCGACCAGTTCCTGACGAGTTTCTACCAAATAGAGGAATTCGATGATCTGCGACTTACATTCGCGCAGAAGGCGAAGCTGCTTCCATCGAGACGCTCCAGTGCGGCATTTGTAAGGCCTGGAATCATTCAGTTGAATACGATTCGAAATAAATTCGGCCACAAGATTGATCACTCAGTCGAGAATCACAATCTGAGCGCAATCTATGAGGTCTTGAGGCATGCCAGACCTAACGTAAAATTCGAATCACAGATTGAGGTGATCGAAGGTTTTGCTGCCGTGGCTTGTGCCTTTTTGTCTGTGCCCCCTAAGCACCTGCAAGAACTATTCATGGAAGCGTTCGCAGAAGTCCGTTCATTCAACCCGGCCGCGTAACTGGCCGGCCACAGCAAACGGTTCACCGGATCCAAGGATTCGGCGACTAGGTCTATGAGGCTAAATATGAGAAATCCGGACATCGCACTTACGTCCGACGAGCAAGCTCTATTCCTAAAGATTCGTTTTGACTGGCGGAACCACGAGGAGTTGCGGGGCTCGCTGGCGCCTATGGAGGGTCTCGCGTCAAGCATTCTGGAACGCGGTGTGGTTCCTGAGGTAAGAATTGCCTATTTTACTAATCCGAAACTCAACTCAAGCGGGCGGGGAAAGTCGCGTCAAGAAATTTTCGAGAAGAACGGAACATCGGGTGACGAGATACTGAGACACCCGCACTTTCTCAAACATCTAGAGTATTTTGTTTGTGGTCCTGACTTACCTGCCGAAGTTATTGAGAAGTTTAAGTGTGCAGCTTCCGGCGGCCACCTTAGCGGAAGCGACATTATTAATCTCACTCCGTACTGCCGGTCAAGTGTACGTCAGAATCGCCTGGAGCCGCATCGCGCGGCAGATGAGTTCTTCAAGCTGGCTGTCGAGTGTGGAGCAATGCCGGGGTTTGCCGAGAACCTTCTAAAGTCTATTCGCGCGGTGAAAATGCGCTAGGTTTGGCCCTAGTAGGTCATTCAAGCCGCTTCATCGCGCGGACTTTTTTGTCCGTAAGCGATCATTCGTCAATGGCCACTTTCGAGACGGGCAAACGTAACAGGAGCGATGAGGTGAGTCGAGATCGGGATATTGAGCGCGCGATCCGAGACGGCGAGCGCAACCAGGACGCCAAACGCTTGATCCACAACTGGTGCCGTCATGCCCGCGTCGAGAAGTTCGGCGGCACAGGCCTGATCGAGATACAGACCGGCCTTCCCATCGGACACCACGCCATGGTGTGCGATTTCGCGCCGGCCTCGGGCATGGCGACTTGGCTTCTGGAAGAATCTGCGGTGCGTTTTCATGACGCGAATTGCGTGGGCTGTCCGCATCGAACACCTGTGGCGCTGCCGAACCTCGCCATGCTGGTGGCGCAGCGCGACGCTAACCGTCAGGACGCGGAGAAACGTGCGCAAGAAGCGCGACGCAGCAAGGAGGCTGCTCTGCAGGCGCGTGCGGTCGTCCGCGCCGAGTTGCGAGCGACCTTGCCGGTGCTTGCGAAAACCTTCATGGACGATCTGGATCGTCTCGACGCCGAACGCAACGAGCAAGCCGCGACCCGCTTGATCGAGAGCGCTCGCCTAGCGCCGGAAATTCTCGTGCCGGCGCTCACCGAGTATCTGTTTTCGGTCCTGGAAGAAGACGACCACTGGCTCGAAGCGGCGGCGCTGTCCATCCTAGCCGACACCCCGGACCAGCGGCGCCTGGTCTGCTGCGCGATGAAATGCCTGCGCCAAGGGTATGCGCTTGACCTCGCCGCTGCGACAGTGACGCAGCGACTGGACCACATCGATGCCGCCGACATCCCTAAAGCAGTTATCGGTCTGGCGTACGTCGCCACGCCACCGCGCTCGGAGTTTGATCACTCGCATTACGACGGCGGCGATCCGAATCCGCTGACCCAACTGGCGGATCGCTTTCCCGAGCCAGTCGAGCGAGGCTTGCTCGCCTTGCTCACCCGTCGCGATCGGCTCCAGGTGGGCGTGACCATCCGGGCCATGGGTTTGCTGATTACTCGAAACGAGCGTTGGGTTCGCCCGTTTCTGCGTACGCTGGCGGCCCACCTGTCCCGGTTGGACGTACTTGTAGAGATCGAGCACGAGTCTGAGCTGCAACGGATTGCCCATGACCTACAGGAGGCGTTGGCCCGTGCGTTCCTGATCGCCCCTGACTTAGTCGATGCTGAGTTAATGCGCCAATTCGAAAGCGCTTCGGCCGATGGCGAAGGCCGCGTAGCTGAGGTATATGAGCACGTGTTGCGTCACGCGCATCGCGATCGTGACGTCAAACCGGAGAGCGCCCCCAACCACACCCAAGCGTTCGGCGTGGCAATTCGACGACTAGCCTCGCTGTCAGTCACCTCAGACAACGACGCTGTCGCGCAGCAGGTTCTTAGCGCGTTTCGACATCCGAGTGAGGCACTCGTACCCGCTGCGAAGGCTGCGATGGACCTACTCCTGGGCACCGCTGCGATCCTGGATTCTAAGCAGAAGGCCCTGCAGCCGAAGACCGGCGTCCTGACGCCGCCCGATCCGTTGGCAGAAATGGAGATGTCCAACCGCCGCTCGAACCTGTGGTATCTGCGTGCGGCGTTGCTCGAGCTGGCCATCCTAGGTGCGCTCGCCGATGCCGAGGGCTTAGCGCACTTCGAGGCCTTTCTCAGTCAACGTGGCTTGCTTGGCGATACGTTCGAGGCGGCGATCGTGCAGGAGATCGCGCCATTGCTCGCGACCAGTGCCGGGCTAAAGGCCATGCTGCCCTACCTGTACGGTGCGATGGTCGGCGCCTCGGCCGCAGGTCGCGCGGCAGCCGCCGACGCGCTCAAGGGCATCGGCAGCCAGCGATTCGCCGATCTGCCCGACCTGGTCCTCGATAACCTGGTCCTGATGCTCTTCGATCCCTACGTCATCGTGCACAAGGCGGGGGTTCGCGCGCTGGGCCAACTTCGGCTTCCAACCCACTTCTACCGTATGGTGGCCGCGGCCCTGGACAACCTCATTGTTGCCTACCGCGGGGGGAAGGATCCGGAGTTTCTGCTCGAGTGCATCAAGGCGAAAATGACTACCTACCGTGGCGAAGGCCTCTTGTCCGAGGCGCAAGGTCAGGTTCTGTTGGCGCTCATATCGGAACTGGGGCCCTCGGTACTCTTGCGCAGCGGACACCGCTACTTCCTCAGGCAGTTCCAGCACCTCAATGGTTGGGCGGCGTTGGTTCTGGGCTGGGTTGGCCAGTGCCGTCAAGACTACGAACTCACGCACGCACTGGAGTTGGTGGCGGATCTTCCCCCGGGCATGTGTGCGCCCCATACTTCGGTGATTCTTCGGGTAGTGGCGACCGACTCTACCAATCTCCAGCTGTGCAGTACGTTCGTGGAACTGCTCACGCGCGATCAGGCATGGAAGGGCGCGACGCAGGTAGCCGCATTGCACGTGGCCGCTTTTCCCGACACCGTGCGCCAACGCGCTCGGCGACTGCAGGCGCAACAGCTCGAGCGCCGCGTCCGCTTCGAATATCTGATCAGCGAGCAACAGCTGGACGAGGGCCTAGCGCTGGGCCGGGCCTGGATCCAAGCCGAAGACGAACTGGAGAAACTGTTAAAGAACGATGAAAAAGTCCCTTTCTTCTGATTCGTTGCAACCGCGACTGCAGGCCGTGGAGGCCTTGGCGACGATCGCGCATGGTCAGTGGCCGTCCCACGATCTCAAAGCACTGGCCGTGGCCGTAGACGCGGTATCCACGGCCGTTTCCAGTGCGGCGGCAGCCACGGCATACAACGCCTTCGGCGGCATTCTGCGTATCGTCGACATGCTGGCGCATTGGCGCCGAGCTGTGCTCGAGGCCGAGGCGGACGCCGATCGGTATTTGCGCAGCGCCCGCGAGCGTTACCGGCTTTGGTTGAACGACTACGACCAAAGTGAGGCCGCAGCGCAACTGCGTGAAGCCCTCTCGGGCCTGGCGACACTGGAATCGACCGAACAGATCGCCGATATCGCTCGCGCGCTCACTGCGGTGCCGCTCCCCATCGGGATCTTTGTGCAGCCAGTGAAACCGGACTGGACTGCCCAGGCGGAACAGACGCGCCCGAAAGAAGAACCGTTGGTCGACCTGACCGTCGCGTTCTTGAAGTTCCAGTTCGATGGGCTGCCAGCCGCAGAAGTGCATCAGCTGGCAGCCCGGGAAGTGCACGACCTGGAGATCGAAGTTCGCGTGTCGCGTTGGCCACAAGACAAGCGCGAATTACGACTGACGCCGATCTCCGTTGAGCCGAAATCGACCTATGATTTCCCCTGCTTCCAATTCCAAAGGCCTGACGGCGACGCGCCCTACACCATGCGGCAGAGCGGCCGCGCCGCGTTGCTGCTGCCTCAGGGCATGCTCGCACGCCCATTCGAGTTCAAATACACCGCCGAGTTCATTCCCGAGCGCGGGGATCAACCGGTGGCAGTCGTCGGCCACCGCACGCTGATCGTGGATGGTGCCGACGCCTCTAAGCTGCAGGTCTGCGGTTATCCAGGGTTGGATCAAGCGCTGTACAAATTGCGTGACACGCTGCGTCGCCGTCCGGGCGTACCGCAATCGGAAACCGCCGATGCGCTGCTCGTGCTAGCCGCGCTGTGTAGTCTGGCCGGCCGCGCGGTTCAGGACGCTGAGTTCAAGGGACGCTGGGACGAGGCGACGTTTCAACGGTACGTGCGTGCAGAGTTGCGTCGTTATCCATTGATCGGCGCGGATCTGGACGAGCACGCCCATGCTGCTGGCGGCATCACCGATCTGTCATTGCGCGGTATGCCGATCGAGCTCAAAGCCATCGACACTCTGATCAATTCAGTGGACCAGTGCGACTCCTTCCTAGCGCAAACCGCCAGCTATGCAGTCGCCAAATCCAAGCGCACCGCAATCTTGTGCGTGCTCGACAGCAGCGAAAAGAAGACGGCAGCCGTACCGCCCGAGTCATTGCTGGACATCCGCACCCAGGCCCAAGGAGCCCTGTCGATCTGCGTGCTAGTTATCCAGGGCAATCTGGCTCGGCCGAGCGTGTTGTCGCGCTAAGAACGCATCAGTTTTGCTTCCATACGTGAAGCGTCCGACTTCCCACTCGCTTTCAGTAGCGGTTTGCTTTGGATACAAAAATTCAATTTGCCAATCGGGCGGTACCCTTGTCGGCCAGGGCACATCCATCTGCGATGGCCCTGCGCGCGCCAGACGATCCAGTTCAGAGGGGCGTGCCTCCGCGTATGGCTCCCTATGTGGCAGCACATAAGCGACCACTTTGGGTCGGTTGCTGCCTGTGGATCTTGCTGCATGAAAGACTGATGTTGGCTAAACAGCAGTCTTTCACGAAAGTTGCGCGAAGCCTTAACCTTTTAAGAAGTTACTGGTCGATTAATTCGCGGCTGCTCAGTCTGTGACCCAGCTGTCGCTACAACAACGCGTTTTTTCACTAGTATTGATAAGTAAAAACAATTATTTCTATTTTCAATTACGATTGATTGTTTTTAGGATTTTGCGCTGAATTTTGGAGGTGCTAATGGAAGAGTCAAGTTCGAAAATTTCTGATGATGAAAATAGCTATATAAAAGCTGATTTTTCTTTTGAAAAATTCTTCTTATCAAAAGAAGCTTATTTGATATTTGTTTTGCTCTATGTGGACAAAGAAAAGCGTGCTGAATTTCTCGGCATTACAGAAGAAATGTACGAGAAATTATCTGAGGCAAAGAAATGGCGTGGCCAAATGGTCAAGCTGCTGCACTCAGATCGCTTTAAGGATTTGCCTTCTGATGAAGCCACGGCGAAAGTCAATGAGATGTATGCAAGGATGAAAAAGCATGCCAAATGATGATGGCATCGACGACGCTGTCAATCCTGATGATGGCTGTGTCGAATCAGCACCAAGTTCCGACAATAGCGCGCCGAAGAACACAAGTAATCTCCCTGTTACTCTCAAGCCAATTAACTCTAATTACGCTAAGCCGGAAAGAAGAAACGAGCTGACCAATTCTGATAAATACGAAAAAATTGACACGTGCGTGAGCGATACTGTCAAACTCGGCACCAATGGTGTTGTATATGTGTCTGAAGATGCCTTTGCTACAATGTTTCAAACTACAAAGCCCAAAGCAGCGTACATCTTCGAACATCAGATCTCTGATGATGACAAGAGAAACATAGACGGACAAGCGTATGCGCACAGTTCTGCCGTTGTAGGCTTGGCTGATCGCAAAGCGCAAGAAGTGCGGGATGCGGACAAACAAGCACTACTACAATATTCCCGTGACACTCTCATTGTGATTGCTGACTCGCCACAAGCTCAGGACATGAGGCGCAAAGTTGATACTTTGACTTCCAAGGTTCTGCCATTGTTGCGCGATCAGCGTGGCGTCAATGTCGATGAAGTCACTGGGCAAGAGAAAAAGCCTGGTTTTGCTTTTCATCATGTCAATCCTAAAGAGTTGCATACCAACCCTGAAGATGTCGTTGACCCTAGCAAGGGCCGCAACCTAAATCCTCAAACGCATAAAACCGTGCATAAAGAAAACGTCAATGACGAACAACAGTTTGAGGCTTTTAAACAAAGGTACGGGCCCAACGACTCTGATTGATACCTGCCGAGATAAGCATTACTGATCCGACGTCTCCCCGTCTTTTAGTAGCGCTTAGTTTTTGGACGGCCTCTATGCTAAAGAGTAAATAGGCCGAAAATTTGGGTAGTCCATTTTAGGCGACAGCGGACTTTTGCAGAAGCCAGTTCACTGGCTGTTTTGAAAATTAGCAGTCATTGGTCGTTCTGATTTGAAAGACTGCAATCAGCCTTTTCCGGTCACTATCGAAAAAGCTGCGAACTTCTGCTTTGGGTCGCAAGCAGTCAGACGATAACGCCGCCAGTGCCCCAGGGTAGGGGCACCAAGTAGAGGACCGTCAGTCTCCGACCATCGCATGGCTTAATGGAAGGCGTATCCAGGCTTACCTTCCCGATCATCGTCACTGGCACGTGAGCCATCCGCCGTATGGCTCGATTTATCCTCTTCGGCCTCAAAGACGCATACTTGCGAAGACCGTGTGTCGGCTCAGGCAGTTCCGCCAATTCCGCGGGCACTCATCTTCCCCATCTTCGATGAACTTTTTTGTTCAGTTTCCAAGTTGAATGAACCGTTTCGGCATTTTCCCAGCTTCAATGAACCAAAAGTCCATCCGGAAGCTCGTCAGGCGCGAAGCACTCACCGAGCCCCTTTTGGCCTGAAATTGGCCTTCCTCGGTCGCAAACCCGCACGCCGCCTCAGTCTACACACTTGTTACACGCCAACTTCAGTGAACCAAATCTCAAGTTGAATGAACTTCGACAACAGAAATTCCCAACTCAATGAAATTCCACATGAACATCGGCATCAGTGTGGTTCGACGCTCGCCAGCCCCCCAATATGTAAC